>WNFR01000348.1_pt1 | contig 93444 bp, 80 predicted proteins | sample 5400221 | NCBI WGS metagenome assembly WNFR01 (sample SAMN13153357, study PRJNA577476) | soil metagenome | isolation source: 40 cm soil under Madrone tree | place: USA:California | collected 2016-06-14
AAGTCATCTGCAAGCAAATCGGCGACAGTGACGAATTCACGGGCCGCCTGGAAGCCGTGCACGCAGTCGAAGTGCGTCCGCGCGTTTCTGGCTATTTGCAAAGCGTGCATTTTAGGGAAGGCGAGATCGTTCAACAAGGCGCGCTGCTGTTTCAGATCGATCCGCGACCGTTCCAGGCGGAAGTGGACCGCCTAAAGGGCGAGCTCTCGCAGGCGAAAGCGCAGCGTTCGCGAGCGCAAAGCGATTTTGCGCGCGCCGAGCGCCTTCACAACAATGATGGGATGTCAGCCGAGGAATACGACCGGCGCGCCGCGGTTCGCAACGAAGCGGAGGCGCGCATTGCTTCCACAGAGGCGGCACTTCGCGGCGCGGAACTGAATTTGGAGTTCACACGCGTCACGGCACCGATTACCGGCCGGGTGGGGCGAGCGGAAATCACCGAAGGTAATTTAGTCGAGGGCGGCGCAGGACAGATTAGACCGCTGACAACTCTGGTTTCGCTCGATCCTATTTATGTCTACTTCGACGTTGATGAGCAGACGTACCTCAAGTATGCGCACGTCACGCAAGTCCACGGGGCAAGTTCGCACGAGCTGCGCGGGTCGGCTCTTTTAGGCCTTGCGGATGAAGACGGGTTCCCACACTCCGGTCAAGTGAGCTTTGTGGATAACCAGGTCAGCCCGTCAACAGGAACCATTCGTTTGCGAGCTACTTTTGCAAACAAGAATCTGTCTCTAACGCCGGGGCTTTTTGCGAGGATCCGCCTCGAGGGAGGCGGTGTGTACGGTGGCTGCCTGGCGAAAGACGAAGCGGTCGTTACCGACTTGAATCAGAAGTACGTTTTTGTGCTTGGGAAAAATAACACGCTTGTCTATCGACCCGTAAAACTTGGACCGATGGCGCAGGGCTTGCGCGTCGTGCGTGATGGCTTGCACCAGGGCGACGTGATCGTCGTAAGCGGCCTGCAGCGCGTGCGGCCGGGAGCTGCCGTCACGCCCAGAAGGGTTGCCATGACGACGAGCCAGCTTAACTCCTCGGATGAATCGTCGACGCAGTCCGCGCTTGCCGGTCATGAAGAAAAGCCGCACCAGCCGAAAGCACGGGAATAATCCAGGGCCCTCATGAATATCTCTGATTTTTTTATCAAGCGACCAATTTTCGCTGCGGTGATCTCCATCATCATTTTTGTTATTGGAGCGCTGGCATATTTTCGACTTCCGTTGAGCGAATATCCGGAAGTCGTACCGCCTACAGTCGTCGTACATACGAGCTACCCCGGCGCAAATCCTACTGTCATCGCAGACACCGTCGCGTCGCCGCTCGAACAGCAGATCAATGGCGTCGAAGGCATGCTCTACATGTTTTCGCAGGCCACAGCCGATGGCGTGATGACTCTGACGATCACGTTCGGACTCGGGACCGACCTGGACAAAGCGCAAGTGCAAGTACAGAACCGGGTATCGCAGGCGCTGCCGCGATTGCCGCAGGAAGTCCAACGCCTGGGCGTAACGACGGAAAAAACATCGCCGGATTTGCTGATGGTTGTGCACATGGTATCGCCGGACAACCGCTACGACATGCTATATCTGGCGAACCTGGCCATTCTTCAAGTGAAAGACGAGTTGGGCCGCCTGCCTGGCGTGGGCAACGTACAAATTTTTGGCGCGGGCGATTTCAGCATGCGCGTGTGGCTCAACCCCAATAAATTGGCGTCGCACAATTTGACGGCCACCGACGTGGTCCAAGCGATTCGCGAGCAAAACGTCCAGGTTGCGGCGGGTGTGCTTGGTGCGCCGCCGACAAATACGGGAAGCACTGCATTTCAATTGCTTGTAAACACGCAGGGCCGCCTTACGACCGAGGAAGAATTCGGCAACATCATTGTGCGCGCCGCCAAGGATGGCCAGATTACACGCATCCGCGACCTGGGCCACGTCGAATTGGGTTCCAGCACATACGCACTGCGAAGTTTGCTGGATAACAAGTCTGCCGCGGCTCTTCCGATCTCGCAGCGGCCTGGTTCGAACGCGCTGGAAACTTCGCGACAGGTTCGCGAGACGATGGAGCGTCTTAAGAAATCGTTCCCGGAAGGAGTGGACTACAGGATCGTCTATGACCCGACGGTTTTCGTGCGCGAATCGATTCAAGCAGTGGGCCACACCTTCATCGAAGCGCTGATTTTGGTGGTGTTAGTTGTGCTGTTGTTCCTCCAAACCTGGAGGGCGTCTGTCATTCCGCTGCTGGCGCTGCCGGTTTCGCTGGTGGGAACGTTCGCAATCATGCTCTTGCTCGGTTTTTCCCTCAATACGCTGTCTCTGTTTGGGCTGGTGCTGGCGATCGGAATCGTGGTGGATGACGCAATCGTCGTGGTTGAGAACGTGGAGCGGAACATCGCGTTGGGATATGAACCGCACGAAGCTACGCGCCGAGCGATGCAAGAAGTCAGCGGACCGATCGTTGCGATCGCTTTGGTGTTGTGCGCGGTTTTCGTTCCGACGGCATTCATCGTGGGACTTTCTGGCGAATTCTATAAACAGTTCGCGCTGACCATCGCCATCTCGACGGTGATTTCGGCGTTTAACTCGCTCACGCTGAGTCCGGCGCTTGCGGCGCTTTTGCTGAAATCACACGATGCAAAAAAAGACCCCTTCACGCGTGCCATCGATTTTGCCTTCGGATGGTTTTTCAAATTGTTCAACCGTTTCTTTGGCCGTGCGTCGGGCGGTTATGGAAAACTTGTAACGCACACGCTGCGTTCCAGCGTGATCGCTGTCGTGGTCTACGCCGGGCTGATTGGGCTTACCGTTCTCGGCTTCTCGCATGTGCCCACGGGATTTGTTCCCACGCAGGACAAGGGATATCTCGTCTCGTTCGCGCAATTGCCGAATGGCGCGACGCTCGATCGCACCGAAGATGTAATTCGCAGAATGTCCGACATTGCGTTGCAACATCCGGGAGTGCAAAACGCTGTTGCATTTCCCGGACTGTCGATCAACGGATTCACCAATAGCCCGAATTCAGGAATCGTGTTTGCGACTTTGAAACCTTCAGAGGAGCGAAAGTCTCCCGAGCTCTCCGCGAATGCCATCGCGGCGGATTTGAACAAGCAATATGCTGCAATCCAGGAAGCATTCATTGCAATATTCCCTCCGCCTCCGGTGCAGGGATTGGGCACAGTGGCCGGGTTCAAACTCTACATTGAAGATCGTTCTGGATTGGGCCTGGAATCGCTGTACAAAGAGACGACTTCGACCCTGCAGACAGGCAATCAAACACCAGGATTGGCCGGAGTGTTTTCCAGTTTCGATATCAACGTGCCGCAAATCGATTCTCACGTGGATCGCGAAAAGGCCAAGACCTACGGGATTCCACTCGGCGACGTTTTTGACACCATGCAGGTTTATTTGGGTTCGCTCTATGTGAACGACTTCAACCGTTTTGGCCGAACCTATCAGGTAAATGTGCAGGCGGAGTCGCCGTACCGGCTGGAGCCAGAAGATATCAGCCACCTCAGGACAAGAAACACTGCAGGAGAAATGATTCCGTTGGGATCGGTGGTCAAGATCAAATCGATCTACGGACCAGACCGGGTTATGCACTACAACGGATTTCCCGCGGCGGAAATCAATGGAGCGGCCGCTCCGGGATACAGCACGGGTCAATCGGAGAATGCGATCGGCAAAATATTAGACGCTCAGTTGCCAAACGGAATGAAGTACGAATGGACTGAGCTCACCTACCAGAAAATTCTCGCGGGAAACACCATGGTTTACATTTTCCCGCTTTCCGTTTTTCTCGTGTACCTGGTGCTTGCCGCTCAGTACGAAAGCTGGTCGTTACCCCTCGTAATCATTTTGATTGTTCCTATGACTTTGTTTTCTGCGATCGCCGGGGTGTGGCTATCGCATGGCGACAATAACGTCTTCACCCAGATCAGTTTGATTGTCCTTGTCGGACTGGCGTGCAAGAACGCCATTCTTATCGTGGAGTTTGCCAGGGAAAAACAGATTCAAGAAGGGATGAACAGAGTCGAGGCAGTGCTCGAAGCGTGCCGGTTGCGCTTGCGGCCTATCTTGATGACTTCGCTCGCTTTCACGATGGGCGTGGTTCCGCTGGTGCTGTCTACCGGAGCCGGGTCGGAAATGCGGCGTGCGATCGGAGTTGCCGTCTTTTTCGGGATGCTTGGCGTCACAGCATTCGGCCTGGTGCTGACGCCGGTGTTCTACGTCATCGTTCAGCGAATCGTCGAAGGGCGCGAACTAAAGAAATCACCGGTGAGCGCGGAACTCTCGCCCAGCGCTTCGGCGCCCGGCGCCTCGGCGGGAGACTAAAAACGTGTCCAGGAGCGTCTTTAAGTACTCCGTGTTCGTGGCCGCCGTGCTGGGTGCAGGCGGCTGCGCGGTCGGCCCACACTACAAGGCGCCCCAGCCTGCAGCGGTGGCGTACCATGCGGCCGATCCGCAACTCGTCACCGAAGCGCCGTTCGACCCGCGCTGGTGGAAGCAATTCGAGGATCCTGTTCTCGATTCTCTGATGCAAAAGTCGCTTGCGGCCAACACTACTATTCGCATTGCGCGAGCCAGGCTCGCAGAATCGCGGGCGGTCTTTGATGAGCGGAAGTTCGATCGCTATCCGACCGTTCCTGCCGACGCGACGTACAGTTACGCGAAGGAGCAAATTCCGGGATTTTTTGACAAGCCAACTACCATCAACACATTTCACTCGGGCTTTGACGCTTATTGGGAACTCGATTTATTCGGACAAGTTCGCCATGGCGTGGCTGCCGCCAGAAGCGACAACCAGGCGTTCGAAGCGGACTTGCACGATGTAGAGGTCAGCGTAGTGGCCGAACTGGCGCGCAACTATTTTGAACTGCGCGGAGCGCAGTGGCGCCTTGAAGTGGCAGAACGCAGTTTAAAGAACCAGCGAGAAACGTTGCGGCTGACGCAACTGCGTCGCGACGCAGGGGTGGGAGAAGAGCAGGACGTGGCGAGCGCTGCGGCGCGCGTCGCGGCTATCGACTCCACGATACCTCTGCTGGAATTTGAAACGAAACGGGCGGAATACCGCCTTGCTGTCCTGACGGGAACGCGGCCAGGCGAGCTTTCTGCGGATCTTTCTCCGCGGAACTACGCTCCCATCGACAAGGCCTTGCCGATCGGCAACGCATCCGAATTACTACGGCGCCGGCCAGACGTGCGGGCGGCGGAACGCCGCCTTTCGGCGGCCACCGAACGTCAGGGAGTTGCGGTTGCGCAACTATTCCCGCAGGTCAGTGTCTCCGCTTTCGTAGGATTCTTGGCGGGACGCGGGAGTCTCTTCTTCACAACGCAATCGTTTGCCTCAACGGCATCGCCGAGCGTGAGCTGGTCGGCATTCGATCTGGGCCGTGCGCGCGCGCGCGTACGCGCTTCGAACGCCGCCACGAACGAAGCGCTCGCTTCCTATGATGAGACTGTGTTGCGCGCTCTGGAAGAAACGGAAAATTCTTTCTCCAATTACCATGCGCAACAGGAACGACTCGTTAAACTCAACGCGCAGGCGCGAGAGAGCAAACGGGCAGCCGACATCGCAAGACTGCGTTACCGTGAGGGAGTCATCGATTTCTTGTTGCTGCTGGATGCTGAGCGCACTCAACTGCAAGCCGAGGACGCGGTTGCCGAAAGCGAGCGAGATGTTTATGTCGCGGTGATCGCCCTTTACAAAGCTCTGGGAGGAGTGCCGAGTTAGCTTCGCAATTCGACTCTTCGCTGAAGCTTGTTCGTTCCGGATGCCTGTACCCGCGCCTGTAGCAGGCTTGCGAGCATATCATTATCTTCGCTACCTTCATCATCGGACGACTACGTCCGCAATACCGGCAAACGCATGAGTCGGTTGCTTCTGGAAATTAGACTTCGATCGACCGCCCGTCAGGGAAGCCAATCCACAGAGCCTTAACGCCGGTTGAGGCTGGCAAATGCAACGTCGCAATTGTTAGGATGAAGCGACTGCAATAAATGGGTAGTTTGATAATCCTGAACTGACGGGCATCTTCCGCTTTTCCGAGGTTAGAGTTGACCCACTTCGCTCGCTCTCGCAAGGTTGATTGCCTCCGTCATTTCGGAAGATGGACGCTGAGAAGAAGCACGATCGCGACCGTGACGAGGGTGGCTCGAAAAACTGCTCTGCTCGGCTTCATTTGCATCCTGGCAAGTGGTTGTCACTCCCGATCGGGCGTTTCGGGACCATCCATTGAATTCACCAGGATCCCGCCGGCGGCAGAGGACGGTCCTGACAAGATCGATGTTATTGAAGGACGCGTCATCGGTGGTACCTCGGGGCAGCAGGTAGTTTTGTATGCCAAAAGTGGGGCCTGGTGGGTGCAACCGCTCGCCGACGAGGCATTCACAAAGATTCAACCCAATTCGAAGTGGATAAACTCGATTCATCTAGGAACAGAGTACGCGGCTGTGCTAGTCGAATCCGGTTATCGTCCGCCTACAACGGTGAACGTGCTGCCAACGCCGGGCGGCGGCGTGGTCGCGGTGGCAACCGCAAAAGGCGCCGGGCCCGGTTCGACGGTTTCCAAGACACTCTCCTTCAGCGGATACCAGTGGAGAATCCGTGACACGCCCAGCGATCGTGGTGGAACGAATTTCTACGATGCGAGCAACGCGTGGACGGACTCGGACGGAGCACTGCACCTACGCATAGCGAGAGAGGCAGGCCATTGGACCTGCGCGGAAGTAACCCTCACGCGGAATTTTGGATACGGGACATACTCATTTGTTGCGCGGGACATTTCTCATCTGGAATCTCCCGTAGTCTTCAGTATGTTCACCTGGGATTACGCGGGAACAGGCCAGAATCACCGCGAAATGGACATCGAGGTCTCTCGCTGGGGCGATCCAACCAGCAAAAACGCGCAGTATGTGGTTCAGCCTTTTTTCATTCCTGAAAACGCCTCTCGTTTTACGGCACCCTCCGGAGTACTTACGCATTATTTTCGTTGGGAACCGGGGCAGGTGACGTTCAAGACCGTCCGTGGCGACGGTAGTGGCGACAAGACACGCACCGTCGCCGAACATGCTTTCACGTCGGGAGTTCCTTCTCCCGGCGTCGAAACCGTGCGCCTGAATCTGTACGTATTCGGAGGAGCCAAGGATCCTCTGCAAAATGGGGCCGAGGTCGTAATTGAGAAATTCGAATATCTCCCGTAGTGGGAGGCCAATACTTCGCTGGTGTTCGCAATGGCTGCTGGCGGCCCTGACCTTGGTGTGTTTCGGGAATTCAGCAACGGCTTTGAGTCCCCATAAATCGATTTCGCAATATATTAGCGACAAATGGGGCGCTGAACAGGGATTTCCCGGCGGGCCGATCTATGCCATTGCACAAACGCCCGACGGGTACCTGTGGATCGGCGCGGAGAGGGGCCTGGTGCGATTCGATGGACTTCGTTTCCACCTGTTTGAGTACTCCGGCTCAACAATATTCCCGGCCGGGCCTGTATTAGCTCTAGCGGTCGATAGCGACGCAAATTTGTGGGTCCGGTTCCGGGGGCCAAGATTGCTGCGCTACCATGACGGAAAATTTCAGGATGTGCTATCGGATCTTAAGCTGGCAGAGACCGAAGTCACGGCGATGTGCGCTGGGAGAAACGGCGATATTCTGTTTTCGGGACTCCTGAACGGCACGCTGCGCTACAGCAAAGGGAGATTTGTGACGCTCGCGTCGCTAACAGAGCTACCTAAACTTGTGATTTCCGTGGCGGAAACTTCCGACGGCAGAGTTTGGTTGGGCACGAGAGACGCAGGCCTTTATTACGTTCGCGACGGACGAGTTTACGGAGTAACCACCGGTTTGCCGGACAGGAAGATTAATTCTTTGCTAGCGACGGATAATGGCGAGCTGTGGATCGGCACCGACAACGGTGTTGTGCGCTGGGACGGGACTGAGTTCTCCGCGGCTGCCAAGTCGCACGCACTCGATCACACCCGAGGTCTGGTAATGATCAGAGACCGCGACTCCAACATTTGGGTTGGCGCACCTGATGGACTTATGCGCATTGATGGCCAAGGCCGTTCTTCGTTAGAGGAGGCCGAAAATACGTCAGGCCGGCTGTCAAGTGGGCCAGTGACTGCTTTGTTCGAGGATCGCGAGGGGAATTTATGGGTGGGAACAAGACAGGGTATCGAGCGCCTGCGCGACAGCGTATTTACCACGTACGCCGCGTCCGGAGGTCTGCCCGGCGAAACCAACGGGCCGGTTTATGTGGATGCACAGGGCCGCACATGGTTCGCTCCTTCGCAGGGCGGATTGTACTGGGTTAAAGAAAACCAGGTCGGACGCGTGGCAAGTGCTAGCTTGGGCAAAGATGTCATCTATTCGATCAGTGGGAACAAACGGTCCATCAGCGGAAACGAAGGGGAATTGTGGATCGGGCGGCGGGGAGGGCTTTCGCAGCTTCGTTACGGAGACAACTCGTTCGCGACGCGGACTTACACGACGGTTGACGGACTCGCCCAAAACGTTATTTTTGCGGTTCATCAGGCTCGGGACGGAACGGTATGGGCCGGAACCCTAAGCGGAGGACTCAGCAGCTTCAAGAACGGGACCTTCAAGACTTACACCACAGCGAATGGTCTCGGGTCCAACTCGATCACCGCGATCCTGGAGACTTCCGATGGATCGATGTGGTTTGGAACGCCCGATGGCTTGAACGTGCTCTCGAACGGGCGATGGCGGATTTACACAAGCCGAGATGGATTGCCTCCAGGAACGGTGAACTGCCTTTCGGAAGACTCGAGCGGAACCATTTGGGTCGGCACTGCCAATGGAGTAGGGTTCATCCGTTCGGGAGCGATTCGAGCCCCGCGCGACGTGCCGGAATCGTTGCACGAACAAATCTTTGGGATTGAGGAAGACAAGACCGGCTCGCTGTGGGTGGCAACCGCGAATCACGTTCTACGGGTTAATCGTGACGCGATGTTGCGAGACGCGCTCAGTGACGCGGACGTACGTGAGTTTGGTCTGGCTGACGGTCTCGGTAGCACGCAAGGCGTAAAACGGCATCAATCCGTTGTGGCGGATTCCATCGGACGGATTTGGTTTTCCATGGATCGCGGGCTCTCCTTCGTTGATCCAACGCCAATGGCGTTGAGCTCAGCGCCGGCGTTACTTCACGTTGAAGCAATCTCCGCCGACGGCCGCCCCATCAACCTGGGACAGACCGTTCGCATTGCAGCGCCTCATCAACGAATTACGTTCGGGTATTCGGGCTTGAGTTTGTCCGTTCCAGCGCGGGTAAGATTCAAGTTCAGGCTGGACGGATTCGATCAAGCGTGGAGTGAGCCTACCGAAGCGCGCGAAGCCGTTTACACCAACCTTGATTCGGGTTCTTATCGTTTTCGAGTGATAGCCAGCAACAGCGATGGAGTGTGGAACAGCACGGAGTCTTCGCTCGAATTCAAAATAGAGCCGGTGTTTTGGCAGACGTGGTGGTTTCGCTTATCCACCCTCATAGCTCTCGCCATCGTGGCACTGGCGTTCGTGCGCTTACGTTTCCTGAAATTGACCAAGCAACTGAATGTCCGCTTCGAAGAACGGCTTGCAGAGCGCACGCGCATCGCCCAGGAACTACACGACACCCTGTTGCAAGGATTTCTAAGCGCCTCCATGCAGCTGCACGTGGCGAATGATCATTTAGCGCCGGATTCGCAAGCGAAGCCGCTCGTAGCGCGGGTGCTCGAACTGATGGGCCAGGTTATCGAAGAGGGCAGAAACGCTGTTCGGGGGTTGCGGTCGTCGAAGTTGAGTTCTATCGATCTGGAGCAAGCATTTTCAAAGATTCGGCAAGAATTCCCCGTGCAATCTCAGACTGGATTCCGCGTTATCGTTGAAGGTACGCCTCGACCCCTGCGGTGGGTGATTCGTGATGAAGTTTATCTCATCGGCCACGAAGCGCTGTCGAATGCGTTCCGGCACGCGCACGCAAACGAAATCGAGGTAGAACTAGAATTTGCGGCGAGCTACTTGCGCGTACTGATACGCGACGACGGAGGCGGAATAGACACCCAGGTCCTGAACTCCGGACGCGATGGACATTGGGGTTTGTCTGGGATGAAGGAAAGAGCGGAGAGGATTGGCGGGAAATTGCGAGTCCTGAGTCGCGCAGTCGCAGGGACAGAGGTCGAGTTATTTGTGCCCGGCCAGATTGCCTTTGAGTATCGGCCGGATGGGCATCCCGCTGGATGGTTTTCCAAGTTGTATCGAGGAAAGCAGAGAAGCGAAAAATCGCACTCTGGAAGTGAGTAGACACGATGACGACAGAGGCCCAGATTCGTGTTCTCAGCGTGGATGATCATCCTCTCCTGCGCGAAGGCCTCGCCACCATCATCAACAATCAGCCGGACATGTTGCTGGTAGCGCAGGCCTCCAATGCGCAGGAAGCCATTCAGGAATACCGGAAGCATCGGCCGGACGTAACTCTTATGGACTTGCGACTTCCGGATAAGAGCGGTATTGACGCCATGATTGCGGTACGGGCGGAATTTCCCGAGGCCCGCGTCGTTATGCTGACCACGTTCGAAGGGGACGTGGAAATACAGCGGGCCCTGGAAGCGGGAGCACGCGGGTACATGCTCAAGAGCATGCCACCGAAGGAGCTAGTGGAGGTGATTCGCCAAGTACACGCCGGGAAGAAGCGCATTCCCGCGCAGTTGGCGGCTCAACTTGCAGAGCACTTGAGCGACGAAGACCTGACCGCACGCGAGATAGAAGTCCTTAATCAGATTGCCGGGGGAAATCGCAATCGAGACATCGCGGAAAAACTTCTTATCACAGAGGAAACCGTAAAAGTGCACGTCAAGCACATCATGGATAAGCTCGGAGCAAACGATCGCACACAAGCGGTCGCGATTGGCGTGCGTCGCGGAATCATTGAGCTTTGAGAAAATAGTCTCCGCACCGAAAAACCGATACCTCAAAAGTGGTACAGAAAGATGCCGCAAAGTGGGATTCCAATGCCGCTGAATATCTGCGTATCTTAAAGTTGACCCAGCTTTCCGATGGCGCGCCAGGGAGATTCGCGCTGCAAAGACTATATTCTACTTTTCCGGGTGGCAGGCCCGGCATGGGCCTGTTGCTGTTGCGCGTAGCGGTTGGTCTAGCTGCGGCTGCCGGAGGAGTTTTCTATTTTTCCGGACTGTCCGGTTCCTCTCCGGGAAAATGGATACTGGGTCTGGTCTTGGTCATCAGCGGAGCATTGCTGGTTGCTGGATTTGTCACACCGCTTGTGGGGCTGCTGATCGGGATATGTTTCCTGGGGATTGCGCTTTCGTGGTTTCCCGCGCCAGCTTGGGTTTTGCATGACGTTAAGCTGATGGCATTCGCAATGGTCGTGTCGGCTGTTGCGCTTGCGTTGCTCGGGCCAGGAGCTTTTTCTCTCGATGGCCGCTTATTTGGACGCCGCGAAATTGTGATTCCTCCTTCATCGCATACGCCAGAATCTTGAACTGCCGCAAGGCCGGCCTTATTTCGTGGATCCCGTCCACAGGCCTGTCAATTGCACTAGTCCGGCACCAACCGAAAGTGGTATTCCAGGCCACCCCCTAGGGTGGTACCTCAGAACCCTCCTATCTCGTGATGTTATTCATTGCTTAGACCCTTCATAGTGCAACGGGAGAACAGTTTGCTGTCGGTGAGGGGCGCATGGTTTTTGAAAATCTGGCGATTTCGAACGGGAAAAGGAAGAGTTGCACCATGGTTCTTGAATCTCAGAAGTATGGTGACGAGAGTCTGGTGGAAGCAGCCAAGGCAGGGCATTCATCGGCCTTTGCTACACTCTGCGAACGATACATGCAGCAGACACTTCGCGCTACGTACCGGATAACCAGGAATCGCGAAGACTCGGAAGACGCTGTGCAAGACGCGCTGCTGAGGGCATTTGTTCACCTTAAGGATTTTAACGGGGAGTCAAGCTTCGCAACCTGGCTCACGAGAATCGCAATCAATTCGGCACTCATGATTCTCCGGAAAAAAAGAAGCTCGCTTGAAATGGCGATGACAAGTGGGGATAATCCCGGCTCGGACAGCTTCATCCATCAAATAGCGGATCACGCACCGAACCCGGAGAGGCGCTACGCCCAGCGCGAAAAGGAAAGAATCCTCAAAAAAGCGATCCACAGCCTTCGGCCGACGCTCCGCCAGGTAATTGAGATGAAGCAACTACAGGAATGCTCGATGCGAGAAACCGCAGAAACCATGTGCATCTCAGTGGCTGCGGCGAAGGCTCGGCTATTCCATGCCAAACTGGCGCTTCGCAAATCATCGATCCTGAAACTCATGCATCAAAGTCGCAGCGGAGGCAAGTTCCGTGGCTTGTCGGCCGCTTGACAGAAATTGAAGAGGGCCGGCACCGATTGGCGTAGTGGCAGGCGAAGGGCTGTGGTGTTCACAAGAAATAAGTAAGGGGGAGGAAGAAAAGTGGCAACCATTACCACGAAAGACGGCACGCAAATTTATTACAAGGATTGGGGAACGGGTCAGCCAATCGTTTTCTCGCACGGTTGGCCGCTGACCGCGGACGACTGGGACGGGCAGATGCTGTTCTTTGGGCAGCGTGGCTTTCGCGTCATCGCGCATGACCGGCGGGGGCACGGGCGCTCCGATCAGACCTGGGAAGGCAATGACATGGACACCTACGCCGACGATTTGGCGGAGCTGACCGAAAAACTGGACCTAAAGAATGCGATCCATGTGGGTCACTCAACCGGTGGCGGAGAAGTCGCGCGCTACATTGGCAGACATGGCAGCAAACGTGTCGCAAAGGCGGTACTAATCAGCGCTGTGCCGCCGCTCATGCTGAAAACCGAAAAGAATCCTACGGGCCAGCCCATCTCGGTCTTCGATGGCCTCCGGGCGGCATACACAGCCAACCGGCCGCAATTTTACAAGGACATCACACTGCCGTTTTACGGATACAACCGGCCAGGCGCAAAAATTTCCGAGGGCATCCGCGAACACTGGTGGTTGCAAGGAATGATGGGGGGCGTTAAGGCACATTACGACTGCATCAAGGCGTTCTCGGAGACTGACTTTACGGAAGATCTGAAGCAGATCGACATCCCCGTACTGGTGATGCACGGAGACGACGATCAGATCGTCCCAATCGTCGCTGCGGGTCCGTTGTCGGCGAAGATACTGAAGAAAGCAACTCTGAAAGTGTATCCGGGCTTTCCGCACGGCATGCCCACGACCAACGCGGATCAGATTAACGCCGACTTGCTGGCGTTCTTGCAACAGAGCCAGCAGGCGTCAGCGTAGAGAGGGATATTCGCACAAAAGGACAAGAAGGAGCAGCAGCGAGACGGATGGCGATGGCGATGGTGGCGGTCATTCGAGAGACAGAAGCTGCGCTCCTTTTTGTGTTTTCTCGATCGCTACAATCACTTTCTTTCCGGCATTCGCCGACGAGGTGGTGGCGGCGGCCGAAGGATAATTTGCGAACCAAACTGCGGAACGGAAAAATCGAAAACTAAATCGCTACTGAGGAGGAATCGCATGAGTACGGGTCTAGCGGTATTTACTCTTTTTCACGTGGCATTGAGCGTAGTCGGAATTCTCGCTGGCTTGGTCGTGGTGTTCGAGCTGATTTCAGCGAAACGGTCGAAGATTTGGACCAGCACATTTCTGGTGACTACCGCGGCTACCAGCGTGACTGGATTCCTGTTTCCGTTCCACAAGTTTTTGCCTTCGCATGCCCTCGGCATTGTTTCTATTCTCGTTTTAGCGCTGACGATACCTGCGCTTTACGTTTTCCATCTTGCGGGTAGGTGGCGTCGCGTTTATGTTATCGGCGCGGTCCTCGCGCTTTATCTAAACGTTTTTGTGTTGATCGCGCAGTTTTTCATGAAGATTCCGGCGCTCAAGGTACTGGCACCGACACAGTCAGAACCGCCATTTCTCGGAACACAGATTGTCGTGATGTTGATTTTCATCGTGCTGGGCGTGCTCGCGACGAAGCGATTTCCTGCACAACCCGTTCATGTATCCTGAGCGCTGCTCTTAACTCTGAAGAGGGCAAAGTGCACCCTGCGTGAGTTGGCGCATTCGTTGAGCTGCGGCGTTAATATAGACCCCGTCTAGTCTTAAGAAACGGTCTCGCTGTCGGAGGGCCACATGGAAACGCTTTCGAAATATAAATTTTGGATCGGCGGAGCGCTTTGCTTGCTCGTGATAGGCCTAGTGATTGGAGCGGTCCGCCCCAAACACACATCGGCATCACAGCCGGGCGCCGCGCCGGTTGTTGAGGTGGTGCAGGTTGAGCAGAAGGATGTGCAGATCTATGGCGAGTGGATCGGCACGCTTGACGGCCTCGTCAACGCCGACGTCCGGGCGCAGGTGACGGGTTATTTGCTGCGGCAGGCTTACCAGGAAGGCGCAATAGTCAAAAAAGGCCAGCTACTCTTCGAAATTGACCCGCGACCCTTTCAGGCGTCCTTGGATCAAGCTGAGGGCCAACTAGCTCAGGCAAAGGCGACGCTGGTCAACACGGAGGCCGTGCAACACCGGACTCAGCTCGACGTTGACCGTTACACGCCGCTGGCAAAGGAGCAGGCCGCCAGCCAACAAGATCTCGATAACGCCGTGCAGAATAACATCGCGGCCAGGGCCAACGTGGAAACCGCCAAGGCTCAGATCAAGACTTATGAGGCCGCGGTAGAAACCGCACGGATCAATCTCGAGTTTACGCGACTCGTCGCGCCCATCGACGGCATCGCTGGGCAAGCCCAGCTTCAAGTGGGCGCGCTCGTTAGTCCTGCAAGCGGCGTTGTCACGTCGGTTTCCACGGTTAACCCGATCAAAGTTTTCTTCACGGCTAGCGAGCCTCAGTATCTCGAATGGCGGAGACGCTTTCCGACCGAGACCAGTACACAAGCAGCCGCCAAAGCATTACACCTCGCATTAATACTGGCTGATGGCTCAACATATGCGCACGAGGGTACCTTCTACTTCGCTGACCGCCAAATCAATGAGAGCACCGGTGCGATTCGGCTCGCCGCGCTGTTTCCCAACTCTGATGCCATTCTGCGGCCCGGCGGCTACGGGAGGGTTCGCGCCGTGATCCGGACCGAGCATGACGCACTACTCGTCCCGCAGCGCGCCGTCTCGGAGCTGCAGGGCGGCTATCAAGTAGCGGTTGTGGATGGCGAGAACAAAGTGAGCATTCGGCCAGTCAAGGTCGGCGATACCGCAGGCAGCGAGTGGGTGATTGAAGAAGGCCTAAAACCAGGCGAGCGGGTGGTCGCTGAGGGCGTCCAGAAGCTGCGTCCGGGGATGACTGTGAACCCCAAGCCCTTTGTAGCGGAGACCAAGGGAGGATAGTCCGATGTCGAAATTTTTTATCAATCGTCCGATCGTTGCGATGGTGATTTCTATCGTCATGGTGATCGTCGGTGGGATCACCATACTTGCGCTGCCCGTCGCTCAGTTCCCGAACATCGCTCCGCCCGAGATCCAGATTCTGGCCACATATGTGGGCGCGGACGCGCAGACGCTCGAGCAGGCGGTAGCCACACCCATCGAACAGCAGATGAACGGCGTGGACAACATGAACTACATGTATTCGCTCAACGCCACGGCCAACTCCAACACAACCCTGATTGTGGACTTCAGCGAAAAGACCGAACCGAATACCGACTACATCCTGGCACAAAGCCGCGAAACACAGGCCGCCTCTCAGCTCCCTGCCGACGTCAACAATTACGGCATCACCGTCAGAAAGTCCGTGACCGCGCCGCTTATGTTATTTGCTTTGTACTCTCCGCATGGGACGTACGATGCAACCTTCCTGTCGAACTACGCGTACATCAATCTCGTTGATCCCATCACGCGCTCGTATGGCATCGGCAACGTTCAAGTTTTCGGGGCGGGCCAGTACGCGATGCGGCTTTGGGTAAGACCGGACCAGTTGGCAAAGCTCGGTATCACCGTCACGGACATCATCAGCGCCATTCAAGCGCAAAACACGGTAAACCCAGCAGGGCAAGCAGGTGGCAATCCTGCACCCAAAGGCCAGGAATTTACATACTCCGTTCTCGCTCAGGGTCGGCTCATTTCCCCGGAGGAATTCGGGAATATCGTTCTCCGCGAGACTCCGGATGGCGGAATCGTCCGGGTTCACGATGTCGCCCGCATCGAGCTGGGTTCCCAGGACTACAGCGTTGCAGGACGCTTCAATGGCAAGCCGTCCGCCATCGTTGCTGTGTACCAACTGCCGGGCTCGAACGCCGTGGAGGCAGCAGCCGGTGTCGGGAAGCTGATGGGTGAAATGAAACAACGCTTCCCAGCGGACATGGATTTTGCCACAGCTTTGGACACGACCAAAGCGGTCACGGAAGGTATGAAGGAAATCGTGGTAACGCTTTTAATTGCGCTCGCGCTCGTCATCCTTGTGGTTTACATCTTCTTGCAGGGCTTGCGCTCCACGCTGATTCCGCTCCTGGCCGTCCCCGTCGCGCTCGTCGGCACCTTCATATTCTTCCCTCTGTTCGGGTTTTCGCTCAATACGCTTTCGCTCTTTGGTCTGGTGTTAGCGATTGGACTCGTGGTGGATGACGCGATCGTGGTGGTAGAGGGCGTGGAACGGCACATCGAAGAGGGCATGACGCCGAAGAACGCGGCCTTGAAAGCCATGGAAGAACTCTCCGGCCCTGTTGTTGGCATCGCACTTGTTCTCTCGGCGGTATTTGTGCCGACAGCTTTCATTCCCGGCATCACGGGCAGGCTTTATCAGCAATTTGCTGTAACGATCGCGATTTCTGTTCTGCTTTCTGCGTTCAATGCGCTCACGCTGAGCCCAGCGCTTGCGGCGCTGCTGCTGAAGCCAAAGGAGCCGAGCCGCGGGCTCCTGCGACGATTCTTCGACTGGTTCAATCGGACTTTCGAGCGGGCCACCGATGGCTACGTGCGCTGGAGCGCCATATTGATCCAAAAGACGGTCATCGTTGTTGTCTTGCTTGTAGGCTTTTGCGTTGCAGGGGTATTTTTCGCGAAGCGCGTTCCCTCGAGCTTTATTCCTGATGAGGATCAAGGCTATCTTTACGTTAACATGCAGCTTCCCAATAGCGCTTCTTTGGAACGCACCAGCGCCGTCGCGGCGGATGTCGAGAACATCCTGGCCAAGACTCCCGGCGTGCGGTACACCACCAGCGTCATGGGCTTCAGCTTACTCAGCTTCGTACGTACCAGTTACAACGCGTTCTTTTTTGTGACCTTAAAGCCGTGGGACGAGCGCACTTCCAGAGCCGAACAATTGCAAGCGATCAAAGCGCACCTCAATCGCGAACTCAGCCAGCTGCCTGGGGCAATTGCCTTTGGTTTTTCTCCGCCGGCCATTCCGGGCGTCGGAACTTCAGGCGGCTTCACCTTTATCCTCGAAGACCGTTCGGGCGGAGATGTTCAGTTCCTCGCAAAAAACCTTGCCACTTTTATGGAAGCTGCCCGAAAGCGCCCGGAAATCGCCCAACTCAGCACCACTTTCCTGCCTAGCGTGCCTGAGAAATTTGTCGATGTAAACCGCGATAAAGTGCTGAAGCAAGGTGTCGTATTGAACGACGTTTACAAAACAATTCAGGCCTTCATGGGCGGCTACTTCATCAATTATTTCAACCGCTTTGGCCGGCAGTGGCAGGTGTACATCGAAGCCGAGGGCGAAGACCGCGCGAAGGCAGAAAACGTCGGGCAGTTCTACGTGCGCAACAACAGGAGTGAGAACGTTCCACTCTCTTCACTGATCACCGTAAAGCCTCGTTCCGGGCCTGAGTTTACGATGCGCTACAACGAGTACCGCTGCGCACAACTCAATGGCGGCGCGGCGCCGGGCTACAGCGCGGATCAGGCCACGGCCGCCCTTGAGGACGTTTTCAAGCAGACCATGCCGCGAGAGATGGGTTTTGACTATTCGGGCATGTCATTTCAGGAACAGAAAGCGCGTGAGGGCGTGCCCGCGTCGGTGATCTTTGGACTCTCGCTGCTCTTCGTCTTTCTCATTTTGGCGGCTCTGTACGAGAGTTGGTCGCTGCCCTTTAGCGTGTTGCTTAGCACGCCCGTAGCGGTGTTTGGCGCCTTTTTGATCCTTTGGTTGCGCCGCGTGCTGCTCGGCTTCTTCGTGCCTCCTTACATGGTCCAGATCGAAACCGACGTCTATTCGCAGATCGGGCTCGTAATGCTCATCGGCTTGGCCGCCAAAAACGCGATTCTTATCGTCGAGTTTGCTAAAGATCAGTTCGAGAAGGGAAAGCCTTTGGCGGATGCCGCGCTCGAAGGAGCCAGGCTTCGTCTGCGGCCGATATTGATGACGTCGTTCGCGTTCATTCTCGGTTGCGTGCCCTTATGGACAGCGACTGGCGCTGGATCGGTTGCCCGCCAAATCATGGGCACCACGGTCATTGGCGGAATGATGGCAGCGAGCTTCATTGGAATCTTTTTCGTGCCTGCGATCTTTTACCTGGTAGAGAAATGGTCGGGCGGTGACAAGGAACGTGTTTCGGGAGCGTTGCCGACAACGCCCTCGCCAGCGGAGGCGGACTGAAATGAATCACTGCGAAATTGTTGCCAATGAAGAAGGGCGGAGCAACTTATGAAGAAGCTGGCATCCTTCATGATCTGCATCATGGCTTCAGGACTGGTCGGCGGATGCAAAGTCGGTCCGAATTACAATCGACCGTTGGTCCAGCCCCCTACCGCCTACCGTGATCTGAGTGAAAATCCGCAGGTTCAGGCGCAGGCGGCATCGTATGCTGATTTACCCTGGTGGCAGGTCTTCCAGGACCCACGATTACAGGAACTTATTCGCACCGCCCTAAAACAAAACTACGACTTGCAGATTGCAACGGAACGCATCAATGAAGCGCGCGCTCAGGTTGCCGTAACGCGTTCCAATTTGTTTCCGCAGGTGCAAGGAAGCGGGGATTTCAGCGGCGGAAAAGAGCACAACTTCCAAACCAAGTCCAATTTTCTGACGCTGACTACGGACGCAGCTTTCCAATTGGATTTGTTCGGCAAACTGCGTCGCGCGACCGAGGCGTCACGCGCCCAGCTTCTGGCAACAGAGGACGCGCGGCAGACAGTCATATTGACGCTCGTGAGCGACGTGGCGAGCGACTATTTCACGCTTCTGCAACTCGACCTGCAGCTGCAAATCACGCGCAACACCGTGGAGGCTCAGGACGCGTCGGTGAAGCTCACCAAACTTCGCGTGGATCACGGCGTGGCAACAAAGCTCGATGTTTTGCAGGCTCAGCAAACTCTTGATACCGCAAATGCGCAAATCCCGGATTTGGAGCGGCAAATCGCGCAGGAAGAAAATGCCATCAGCATTCTCCTGGGCAATTACCCTCAGGCGGTGCCACGCGGATTGCCGCTGGTTGAGCAGCCGCTTCCTCCGGAGGTTCCGCCGGGCCTGCCATCAACGCTGGTCGAAAGACGGCCCGATATACGAGAGGCCGAACAAGTCCTGGTCGCCGCAAACGCGGAAATCGGAGTCGCCAAGGCGCAGTTCTTTCCGCAAATCTCGCTGACAGGCTCAGGCGGAGGCGCCTTTGGACGGAGCAGCGCATTCTCCAGCTTAATGAGTTCGCACCTGGGGGTCTGGTCGTACGGCGCGCAAGTGAGCCAGCCGATCTTCACGGGCGGAGCTTTGCGCGGAAACCTGCGTGCGGCGGAGTCGCAGCACCAACAGGCGCTGATCGCTTACCGGCAAGCAATTCAACAGGCCCTCGGAGACGTCTCCGATGCGTTGATCGGCTATCAGAAATTCCATGAGGTCCGGCTTCGCCAAGAGGACACTGTCGCAGACTTGCAAGAATCGGTGCGCCTCTCCAACATGCGCTACAAGGGAGGTACTACGACTTATCTCGAAGTGTTGGATGGCCAACGCTCGCTTTGCCGGTGAACAGGACGTTCCGATGCCAGTCCCTGATCGGCAGTCCGACTGAGAGAAGGTGATGGATTCCCGAGCGAAAGAAGCAGCAGTCGTGATTCGAAGAAGCTGCAGCGCATACCCGGTAAGAGCGCAATGGAAGCGGCCCCGCCCAGCCAAAATCACGGCAGTGAAAAAGAAAAATGGATGCGCCAACACAAATAACCGAGAGAGCTGAGCTGCGCGACTATCTGGCTGCGGAACGGACCTTTCTTGCATGGATTCGCACCGGGTTGGCGTTCATGGGATTTGGTTTTGTGGTGGCGCGGTTCGGACTTTTCCTGCAACAACTCCGATTTATCGACCAGACCCCGGCGACGCCGTCTTACGGGGTTTCGCTGTGGTTTGGGACCGCGCTCATCGCGGTCGGAGTGGTCGTAAATCTCTCCTCAGCGTGGCGACACATTCGAATGGTTCGCGAACTGCACCAAGGCAAACTTACAGGCTCCGGTTCTTTGAAGCAAGCCGTTGCGACCGCAGTGTTCCTCGCGCTGGTTGGATTGGCGATGGCGATCTACCTGGTTTCCGTACGCGCCTCGGTGAGTTTTCAGTCCGAAGGCAGGGAGGAGAAAAGCATGGCGGCGACGACGAAGACAGGAATAATCAACAAACCAAGCAGCCACTCCGTCGAACAGACGGTGGAAAAGCTAAAAAATATTCTGCAATCCAAGGGAGTCGCGCTATTTGCGCTTGTCGATCACAGCGGTGAAGCGGAAAAAGTGGGAATGAAGATGCGGCCCACAAAGTTGTTGATCTTCGGCAGTCCCAAAGCGGGAACGCCTCTCATGCTGGCCGCTCCCAGCATTGCCATCGACCTACCACTGAAAGTTCTGGTTTGGGAAGATGATCAGGGGAAAGCTTGGATTTCATACAACAGCCCAGATTATCTAAGAGAGCGACATGGCCTGCCGCAGGACCTGCTGCAAAACATCGCCGCCGTCGAAACATTGGCGGCCAGGGCTGGAGAGTAGCTCAGGCAACCGCCGGATTATAAGCTAACGCGCGATTCCGATGATGTATGGCCTGTGGCATGAAAATCCGGCACGAAAAACACTTATTGCTTCTTGGCAGTAACCGAGAATGTTTCCGGCGGATCGAGCGAGCACGATTGCCAAAAAGTTGCCTCGGAAATTTTCTTCTCGTTCCACAGTTTAAGCGACGCGAGAGTGGCGGAGGCCTGACCGCCGTCGGCGGAATCAAAAATCACTACGACGCCCGCCACCGGTGACTCCGAAGTGGACTGCTCCCCCCAGGCCCGTTCAAAAAGTTCTCTCGCAAAATCACGTTTTTCTCGCGCCTGAGTTTCGGCCACCGATGACTGCACCGGCTGCACCGAATACAACTTCACGCTCTTGCCGCGAAGTGGTTCCCAGTTTCCAGGGAACGTGCTCGTTTCTTCGCGGCTCACTCGAAACAATTCTGCAGATTTTGTAACGTCATCGCCACCAGCTCTCGGCGCTACGGCAGCATCCTGTGGAAATTCCACTTGTGCTCTTCGAATCCAGCCGCGCGATTCGCCGGAAATATTTACGTGTATCCAATCGCCGCGAATTTCGATCATCGCGAATTGGTCGTTCGCCGTTGCGGCGAAGAGCGGTTTCCCGCTCTCGTCCGGATGCGTGTAGACCGGCGTACCAGTTTTCTTGATAACCACCAGATCCGCTGGTCTTGTCTGGCTTTCGTAAAGTTGTTCCAAATTCTGCAGAGCGTTGTTTAATTGCTGAACGCGCTTTTCTGCAGCGACTCGCTTGATTCTAAGCTCTTGAATCTCCGCTTCGCTCAACGGGGACGAGGTGGTAGCCACTGCGGGTCGCGTTTCCCCGCGCACGCCGCCAGCGTTGCCAGACGACGTTGCGCGCGGTATCACCGGCCCCAGTGACAGATTGTATTTCTTCTTTGGTTGATTTTCTGTGTTCGCGGAAGTGGCATCTGGGCCCGCCAGAATTTGTTCAACGCGATCCAGGGCGTCGTTTTCAAGCCGGCCGTTGGAAGGAAGCACTTCGTAGCCCGATTTCTGCTTGTCGGGATCGTCATACCAAGCGGTGATCTTTGCGGTCACGCGAACGGAAGTCTCACCGGTGACCGACGGAATCACTTGGAAGATGCACTGGTAGTAGACCTTCTCGTAGCGTTCAGCAGGCCGCTGCATCGGTCCTACAAAGCCTTCGAGCGCAGGTAGCTTTCCGCTTGAATTGGACTTCGCGACAGAGACGGCGCGTTCCACTTGTGCCCGCGGCTCGGTGAAGGTCCGCTCGACCGGGTCATTTCCGGCCAGGGCACAGGTCCCCGACAGCAGGATCGTTTCCGCAAACAGCAACACTAAAATGCATCGCGTAATTGTGAGAGGTTTCAGGATCAAGGCAGCGGCACCACTTCTTCTTTTCGTACCCAGCCACGGTGTCCGTCATTGGTTTCGATCCCAAACCAATAGGGGGTAAGTATCAGAACGACTACGTCTGTCGATTGTTTCAGGGTTTCCAGTGTCGCGGCGGCCTGGAAAGGAGCGGATCTTACGTGCGCACCGTCTGGACCGACTCTCATTTCTACCTTGTGTCGAAGATCTTGCACGCCTTTAACTAGATCCTGCGCAGACGATTCGGCATCTGCGAGTTTTGTAACCTCTTCCTGACGGCGGCGCAACATCTCTTCCTTCGCAGCAATTTGCGCATCAATCCGCGCTTTGGAGTCCGCGTCCTTCTGCTCCTGCAGCTGGATGGCTTTTAGACGTTCGGTAATTTCTTTGAATTCGCTGGACTCGACAAGCCCCTCGGACGGATGCACCGCTCTGCGCTCGGTCTCTACGAATACGGCGTCAATTTGAATTCGAAATCGTTCCGGACTTTCGCTTTTAAGAATAAAACGCACCGTGATTGAGCCTTGATCCTCGCTGCCTTTAAAGTTTCTCGGAGCGAGCGCGTCATGCGCCGCCTTATAGTAGACCTTGCCTCCGCCGCCCCATTCGCCAAAAACCTTCGATGACTTTTCTTCGTCCGCCCCACCCAGAGTTTTTTCTCTGTCGTAAACATAAGTGCCGTGGATGACCGTGTCTCTCACGACGTCCTCGACCGCTTGCACGATGTCCGCTTCTTTCCCTTCCAGCACCGCGCTGAATGACGTTCCTTGCGCCTTGTCAGCCGAAAATAAAACGGTACCGGTTACCCAGCAGCATAAGACTGCAAGCGCCACCAGCGCAGGAGCTCTTAGATTGCAACGGACGAATAGGGGGAACGGGCCTTGTTTGTGGAAGAGCCAGAAGCGAAAGAGTCTGGACTTACAGAGCATAAGTGTCCGGGAACCTATACATCTCCGACGTACACAGACACACGGATTATTACTTACGATTTTGCGGTTCGCAACCCGGGCAGTGCTTGTCAGTTAGGTCATCGCAATAGCATCGGGCGAAAATATAAGCAAAATGTAACCGCATAGTACTAGTTCCTTGCATCCGATTTCCCGTTGCCGTGCAGAAGAATTCTTTCATTATTCTCTTGCATTCGCTTTTCTCTCCCTCTATTATCGCCGCGTTTTGCAGTTGTCAATGATTTGTAAATTATTTGTCTGCAGGACGTAACGGGGAGCGCGCGCCATCCGAGACGAACCGGAGGGAGTGCTGGCTCTCAATAACGTGGGAACCCTTCTCCAATTTCCGGATGGTTCGTCCGGGCGCAATCTCGCCGCTCGCAAGGAACTTCTCCTTTCTGCGCCGCGGTTTGGGGAATTTAGACTTGATCGGGCCCACTTCACGCTTTCCATGCTTTGTATTTATCCCGGTTAGGAGGCAGCATGTCTGATCTCGTGCGCGGTCAGCGCTTCGCGAAGAAGAACGCCGTTCTTGGGTGTCTAGCCTCGTTTGTCGTTTCGATCGCTCCGTTTTTCTTGTTCGCCATCCTGTCCTGTTCGACGACTCAGGCGGCACCACTGACGGGACTTCACTTAATCCCAGCGTTCGCGAGGAAATACGGCTTGCCGTGTTCGGCTTGTCACGAAGCCTGGCCCAAACTGAATGCCTTCGGCCAGACATTTAAGGACAACGGCTATCAGTTGGGAAATGACCGGGATGCGCCGATCTGGCAGCAGCCCGCCTACTGGCCAATCGCGATGCGCATTACCCCGCACTGGCATCGGGAAAGTGTGGACCGCAACGCGGTGGATGATCCAAATAATCCGGGAGGTATCCTAGAGCAAAAAACGACTATCCACGGTTTCGACCTCACCGGCCTTGACATTCTTACGGGCGGCACCCTAGCGAACAACATCTCGTTCTTGATGGTCCCGTCCGCGGACAACACTGGAGCTTTCCACTTCGAGTCAGTCTGGGTTCGGTTCGACAACCTTCTGCACACTCCTTACCTGAATATCAAAGTTGGTAAATTCGAACTCGACAATCTCCTGTCAGAAAAGCGTATCGTTACGCTATCGAATAACGGTGGCCTATATCAGCTTTACCACTTCGTTCCGGTCGGTGATTCCAACATTTTCGGCTTGGGCGACAACCAGCTCGGCGCTGAGCTCATGGGTCACTCCAAGAATGACCGCACGCGCTATTCCGCGGCGCTTCTGAGCAGTAACGACGGAAACGTCAGCGTTCCGAACGGACACGGCTACGATGCTTTTTTTACTGCCAGTCAGGCGTTCCAAGCTGGTAGTCTTGGCCTACAGCGCATTGGTGCGTTTGCATACTTTGGCCGTTCGCCGACCTATTTCCTTACTCAGGGTGGTGGCTCTACGCAACTTGACGGCCTCGGCCAGAAGTCGTTTTATCGCGCCGGCTTCATCGGCATGTGGTATATCAAGAAGTTCGATGTCACTACTCTGTATATGCACGGTGGCGAGAATGCTTTCCTCGGTACTGGAACGGCTGCTAACCAGCCTCTGCCTCTTGGCGCGCGCTCTCCACAATGGAACGGCGCTCTGATCGAGTCCCACTACACTGTCAATCCGCAATTCATCCTCATCAATCGCTACGAATTTATCCGCATGTCGCAGCAAGCTCTGCCTATCGATTCGACGAATGTTTTCATACCGGGAGTAAGCGTGCCTTCCTCCGATTTCGGCAACATTGACTCCCTCACCGTCGGCTACCGCTACTATCCGTTCATGCATAGCCGCGCAGGTTTTGCATTCCACAACGAATACGCAATCGTCCGTCAGAGGAAAGTCGCGCCACTCACCGGGCTCGACGTAACCAGCAGCAGTCTCTTTTTGGGCTTCGACTTTATTTACTGAGGATGCTGACGATGAAAACCAACTTGTACAAATCGCTTTTCGCAGTCGCATTCTTGGCAGGAATCGTCAGCCTTCCGGCGGCTCGCGCACAGGAAGCCCAGGTCGGCAAGCTGACCGGCCATCCGGACCATGGCAAGCAGCTCTACCGTCGCTATTGCATTGGCTGCCATGGGCCACGCGGCGACGGCGCAGGGGAAAACGCTCCTTACATCGATCCAAAGCCCCGAAATTTCACGCAAGCAACGTTTAAATGTCGTTCTACGCCGACCGGCACTCTTCCACTTGATTCGGATTTGTACAACTCCATAGGGCGCGGTTTCGACAATTCCAATATGCCATCATGGGCGCCGTTGACCGACCAGGAACGGATCAATCTTGTCGCCTTCATTAAGACCTTCTCTCCGCGCTGGAAGAATGACAAGCCTGGAACACCCATTACCGTACCAGCCGAAACCCCGGTAACCGTGCAGAGTATTCAACACGGCCATGATCTCTTCCAGAAGCTCGAATGCTGGAAGTGTCACGGCCCCGAAGGCCGCGGCGATGGTCCTTCCGCAGCAACTCTGACCGATTCGAACGACCAACCCATCCGGCCCTACAATTTCGCCGAAGGATCGCGCTTCAAGTGCGGCTCCACCAACCAGGACATCTACCGCATCTTTATGACTGGTGTTGACGGCACTCCAATGCCTTCGTTCGCCGATGTCATTCAGCCCAATGACGCGTGGGACTTGGTTCACTTCTTGCGCACTCTGCAAATTAATCGCGAAGGTCCCGAGCGCGCGCTTCTCAAGTCTTCCGGCACGAAATTGTCGCCAATCCAGCCTTCCTCCGGTGGCGGCCGTTAAATTGGATTTTTAGAATGTTGAATTGCAAAGATTTCAGGATCCAAAGGAGTTATCCAATGCAAGTCCTAAGAGCGTTCAGCACGATTCTTGCGGCGTTGTCGGTTGCGGCGATTGTTACGGCCGCTCCCGGCGCCGGCACCGTCACTGGTAAGGTGACTTATACCGGTACGCCTGCAAAACCCAAACCGATCGACATGTCTAAGGAACCAACGTGCGCGAAGCAGCATACAACTCCTGAAATGACGGAGAGCGTAGTAACCGGTCCGGGAAACACCCTTGAATATGTTGTGGTCTATATTTCCACAGGCGCCCCGGCAGAGTCCAGCGCACCTTCCACACCCGCGACGTTCGATCAGAAAGGCTGCCATTACACGCCTCACGTTCTTGCCTTTGAAGTGAATCAGGAACTAAAAGTAGTCAATAGCGATCAGACCTCGCATAACATTCACCCTCTTGCGAAGATCAACCACGAATGGAATAAGTCGCAGCCACCCGGAACGCCCCCGTTCATCGAAAAGTATGATAAGCCCGAATTTATTTCCGTGAAGTGCAACATCCATCCGTGGATGCACGGCTACTTCGCAGTGCTGAATACGTCTCACTACGCCGTTTCCGACGCTTCCGGCGAGTTTAAGTTGCCGAATCTTCCGCCGGGAAAGTACACCTTGACGGCTTGGCATGAGAGCTACGGCACTCAGACCCAAGAAGTGACGATCTCCGGTAACGAAACCAAGACCGTAAATTTTTCGTTCGTCGCTAAACCCTACTAGCACCGCGGTAGGACCACCTGCCGGTTTGTTCCCGTACAAGTCGGCAGGCACAGTATTTATCTTCGTTTTCCGCGAGGAGTTGCCGCATGGGCAAGCTTTTGGCTGTTGTTTTGGTGCTGATCGCAGTCGGCTCGGCTGTCCCTATCCTGATGCACACCTGGTGGATGCCCGAAGACATCTCGACGCACGGTCACATGATCGACCGTCAAATGTCAGAAACGATGGCCGAATCCGGCATTGCCTTCGTTGCCGCACAGTTGGTGCTGGCCGGCTTTATCGGCTTCTTTGGCCAAAGCAAGGATGGCCGTAAGGCCAAGCACCTGCCCGGTGGCGCCAAACTCGTTGTCATTGCTGCCATCGCTCTGGTTGGCACGGAGGTTCTCGCGCTTGGCGTCTTCGGCAAAGATGCCTGGGCTGAAGTCTATTTCAAGAAGGCTGCTGCCAACGCGCTCCCCATCCAGGTGCAAGCCGAACAGTTTGGTTTCTATTTCCGCTACGCTGGACCCGACGGAAAATTTGGTCCCATGCATCCCGACAAAATTGACGAAGGCAACCAGAATTTCTTCGGCCTCGATCCTGCCAACGACGTGGACTCGCGCGATGACATCGTTGCGGCGTCGCTGGTAATTCCCGTGAACCAGCCGATTTCGCTGATGATGCATGCGAAGGATGTCGGCCACTCTTTCTATGTTCGCGAATTACGCATCCAGCAGGATTTCGTTCCGGGACTGGATATTCCCATGCACTTTACGGCCACCAAAGTCGGCAAGTATGAAATCGTCTGCACCCAATTGTGCGGGCTGGGACATTTCAACATGCGCGCTTTTCTGGAAGTGAAATCTCAGGACGAATTTGACCAATGGTTAAAGCAGCAGTCTCAATAGCGAATTAGTGCGGTTTTGCTATGCCCGAACGCGGGTATTTCAACGCTTTCTGTCCGCGTCGGTTTTTTTTCCGGAGAATTATCAAAATGTCGGATGCCTCTGCCCCGGTCGTTCATCAACATGCTCCGCCTACAAAATTTATCTGGAAATATGTTTTCAGCACGGATCACAAGGTCATCGGCAAGCAGTATTATGGCCTCGCGCTGATTTCCGTTTTTCTCGGCATGATTCTTTCCTGGCTGATGCGCTTTCACTTGGTGTGGACAGGCGCCGCCGTTCCCGGTCTACAACTCCTGTCCAAGAATGGAGCCCCGGGCGGCGTCATTACCCCGGAATATTATCTTTCTCTTTTGACCATGCACGGCACCCTCATGGTCTTCTTTGTTCTCACCAACGCACCCTTTGCTGGCTTCGGCAATTACTTTCTGCCCATCCAGATCGGCGCCGAGGATATGGCCTTCCCGCGCTTCAACATGATGTCCTTCTGGGTCACCTTCGTCGCATTCCTGGTCCTCATCGCAGCGTTCTTTATTCCCGACGGTCCGCCAATTTCCGGTTGGACTGCGTATGCTCCACTGAGCGCGGTCGGGAGGGACGCTGGTCCCGGCCTCGCATGGGGTCAAACTCTGTGGGCGATTTCCATTGGCCTTTTCTGCGTCGGCCAGTTACTCGGTTCATTGAATTTCATCGCCACCACCCTTGACCTGCGCACTAGAGGCATGATGCTCTTGCGACTTCCTATAAGCACCTGGGCCTGGTTCATCACCTCGTGCATCGGTCTTTTGGCATTTGCAGTTCTTCTTCCCGCATGCGTGCTCTTGATCCTTGATCGCGTAGCAGGTACCAGTTTTTTTATTCCCGCTGGCCTGGTCATCAGCGATCATTTGCAACCGCATTCTGGCGGCTCGCCCTTACTATGGCAACATCTCTTCTGGTTTTTCGGACATCCCGAAGTTTACATCGCCATTGTTCCCGCTATAGGCATCGTCTCGCACATCCTGATGGCATCGATGCGCAAGCCCTTGCTCAGCGTCAAGGTCGTCTACAGTAGCTTGATTGCTATCGGGCTCCTCAGCTATATGGTTTGGGGTCACCACATGTTCCTCAGCGGAATGAACCCTTTCTCCGCTCTGGTTTTCTCTTTCCCTACTTTGGTCATCACTATTCCAGCGACCATCATCACCATGATTTGGATCGGTTCTGTTTACGGCGCCAATCTTCGCTTCCACACTCCCGCTCTATTCTCTCTCGGCTTTATCTCAGTCTTTGTCGCCGGCGGTGTCAGCGGCTTCTTCCTGGCCCAGCCTTCATTGGACATCTATCTCCACGGCACGTACTTCGTCGTCGGCCATTTCCACATGGTCATGGGCGTGGCAGCAATCTTCGGCATTTTGGCCGGAAGCTACTTCTGGTTCCCCAAAATGACCGGCCGCATGATGAACGATACCCTGGGCAAGATTCATTTCTGGGTCACTTTCATAGGCGTCTACTGCATCTTTATGCCGTTCCACTATCTCGGATTTGCCGGGAACGTTCGCCGTTATTCCAGCTTTGTGGACGACTACCTGCAACCTCTCCTGCCCCTTCACAAATTCATTACTATCGCTGCGCTCCTCACTGGAGCGGCGCAACTCATATTCTTGTTCAACTTGATTTACAGCCGCTTTAAAGGTGCGCCCGCGGTGGACAATCCCTGGGAAGCCACCACTTTGGAATGGTCAACCACTTCTCCCCCGCCATTCGACAATTTCGGCGGCCGCCACGTTGTAGTCCGCCATGGTCCTAACGAATATGGCGTGAATGGCGCTCACGGTGACTTCATCATGCAGGATTCGCCCGAACCAGAGCCCGCCGCTGGCGATTAGCATTTCGAACGGGAAGGGAATCGACAGGTTTTACAGAATGTCTAGCATAACTTTACAACCGGATCGCGCTTCTCAGTCGCCTGCTCCCGCTCTCAGCGGAATCTGGGTCGCCGTCGCCGCCATCACCATGTCTTTCGCGGCTTTCACTAGTTCTTTGGTCATTCGGCAAGCCTCCGACGACTGGCGCCATATAACCCTCCCCGCCATCCTTTATCTGAACACGGTGATAATTCTTTCCAGCAGCGTGACTCTCGAAATCGCGCGGCGCAGACGCACGTCGGACCTCGCTACCACCAGATTGTGGCTCTACCTCACTCTGGCTCTCGGCGTGGCCTTCCTGGCCGGGCAGACGTTTGCCTGGCACCAGTTGCGCGTGCAAGGCTTGTTCCTCGCGACTTCTCCTAACAGTTCCTTCTTCTACGTCCTCACCGTGCTGCACGCTCTGCACGTTTTGGGCGGCCTGTTTGGCCTTGTCTATACCATCCGCCGCAGCGCAAACGCCGCCGTCTGGCGCGTTTCAACGCTCGACGCAACTGCTGTTTACTGGCATTTTCTTGCCGCCCTGTGGGTATATCTCATGCTCGTATTGCGCACGCGACTTTAGTCAATCAGTGGAGGATTTGTGAGCGACTTGGATCACAGCATGGCACTCGGGCACGCCGCAAATATGGAGCCTTCTCCGTACGCCATCCCTTCGCGCAAGCTCGCGATGTGGCTCTTCATCCTTTCCGACGCCTGCACCTTTGGCGCTTTGCTTTTTGCCTACGGCTATCTGCGCACCGCAAGTCCGGATTGGCCTACTCCCTTCAAGTTCTATCCCTCGATCTTGAATGTCATCATCATGACCTTCGTTTTGATCACCAGCAGCTTGACGATGCTTGGCGCAGTGGATGCCTCCAAAGCGGGCGACAAGGCCAAGACAATGCGCTGGATGGGCATCACCATGGTTCTTGGGGCTATTTTCGCCATTCTGCACATGCGCGAATGGGAGGGGTTGATTGGCGAAGGGGTTCGCCTCTTCCAGAATCCCTGGGGCTCGCCGCTCTTTGGCGCCAGTTTTTTCGGCATCACCGGTCTCCACTTGCTGCACGTGGTTAGCGGCGTCATTGCCATCGGCGTAGTTGCTCGCGGTTTTTCGCGCGGCAGTCTGACCGCTGGCCACGTGGAATCCACCGCTCTGTACTGGCATTTCGTCGATATCGTCTGGATGTTTGTCGTGCCGCTCGTTTATCTCATGAGCATCGCAAGACCTTAAAACGCTCCGAGCCAAATCGAGGGAGGAAATCTGTCGAATGGAAAACCGCCAAAATATTAAAAAGGGAATCGGTCGCTATATTCCCGTATATGTCACATTGCTCGCCTTGTCTGGCCTGCAAATCTTTCTCGCCTATACCAAGCTCGATCGCAACCGCCTCCTCGCCGCTTTCCTCGCGGTTGCAATCTTCAGCGCGGCTCTTGCGGTTATGTATTTCATGCACATGATTGACGAGCGCCGCAGCTTCTTCTGGTCGCTCATTCCAGCCACCATCTTCGTTTTGCTGATGATGAATATGATTTGGTCGGACAGCTTCCGGCTACTTCATATGCGGCCCTTCTAGGGTTCAGCGAGAGTCGGAGTCCCCAGGACTTTTTCCGCGGATTTTGGCTTGAAGGGATCGGATAAGTGAGTCACAATCTGGCTCAAGGGCTATCGCGATGAACAGACGAACCATGGTTTTCCTGCTCCCTGCTGCCGCGTTTGTGGTGTTGCTCGCTCTGCCATCGAGTATGGTGGCGCAAGGCTGCGCACTCTGCGTGACGCAGGCCGCGCAAGGTGGTCATCGCTTCATAGACGCCCTTCGCTCCGGAATACTAGTCCTTGTTTTTCCGCCTATGGCCATCAGCATCGGCATCATTTATATTTCTTGGCGCAAGCGCAATCAATTCCGGGAGCCGTAGCAAATCGTGAGCTGTGAGTTCCATGTTGCGCTTGGACAGGTAGTTGGCTCAGACCGCCGCAGCCGTTCGGTCCGTCTCCTGCCTTGCAAATAATTTCGCCACGGTTTCGAGCGTATCGATTTCTACCACCTGCTTGTCCGGTCGAATCCGCACAATTCGCGGAAACCGTAATGCATAGCCACTTTCATGCCGGTTGGACTTCTGAATGTTGTTGAATGCAACTTCCAGCACCATCGTTGGCTCCACGATTCGCCGGTAGCCCTGATCCTCGATCGTGTGTTGCAAGAAGTATTCTGTATACTCGCGAATCTCCGCATCGGTAAGACCGGAGTAAGCCTTTCCAATATTTAAAAAGGTTTCCGCGTGTCTCACCGCAAACGTATAGTCCGAAAGCACTTTGTGACGCTTTCCGTGACCATACTCGACTGCTGTCACTACAACGTCCAGGGTCGCGAATGGTTCTTTCAATTTGAACCAGAATCCACCTCGCCGTCCCGGCGTGTATGGCGACTCGGCAACTTTCGCCACGATGCCTTCATGGCCGGCAGCCAAGGCACTGCGAAACGCCAACGACACTTCCCGTTCGGATCGGCATTCCCTCATTTCGGTTAGGCGTAGTGCATCTGGTGCACCGGCAAAGATTCCGGCCAGCCGTATCTTCCGGCTCGTCAAGGGCTCGTCCAGCAACAACTCGCCCTCCTGATATAACAAATCAAACGCCACAAATTTTACGGGAATGTCGTGCTGCATCCACATATCCACACGTTTACGGCCAAGGCGCTTCTGCAATTCTGTAAAAGGCAGTGGCCGCGCGTCACGCCACGCCAGGATTTCGCCATCCAGAATTAAGTCTCCGGGTAAGGCACCAACCGCCGGTGTCAGTTCCGGGAATTCCGTGACTTCATCCAGCGTGCGGGAAAAAATGCGCACCATTCCATTCTTATTTTTGTGCACCTGCGCGCGGACGCCATCATATTTTTCTTCCACCAGCAGGGCTGGCCTGCGCAAATCTGCAAGCTCTTTTTCGAACAGATCCTCCGCGGTCTCCACGGGAGCTGCCAACATGAAGGCTAGCGGATGGAACAACCGCACCACCGCGGCAGCTAATTTATCTTCCGCTGCCAACGCCAACGTTTCGCCGATGTCTCCCGTCATCATGTTTGCGCGGCGCACTTGTGCCAGCGGCCGTTGGAACGCTTTGGCGATCGCTTCTTCCACTAGGCTTTCCTTTGCGCCAATTCTTAAATCACCGGTGATGATTTTCACGATGTATTTCACGTCGCCAGCACTTGCACGCGCGAACGCGTTCGTCAGTAAGTCCGCTTTTTGCATCTGGACCCGTGCTGCTGCCGCTTCTTCAAATAGCCTTCCTACCTCAGCCAGCGGCAAGTCTCCTTCGGCGGTGACGCCGAGCAGGAGCTCTTCTGCCATGTCGCCGAGATCGCCGTGTTTACGGTATGCCGTTCCGAGATTTTCGCCCGATCTGCCAGCAGCTTGCGCGATCACTCGAGACAATACGCTGCCGCCAACGCCCAGCGTGCGTTCGTCATGCCCGGCGAAAGCGTGCCCTGAAAGGAACCGCGCGGCGAGCACTGCGTCGCTTACATTCGAGTTCTTGAAAAAATCACTGATGAGTCGAATCTTTTCTGTTTTCTTACTGCTAGCGCCAACTGCGTCCGCGGTTTTCACAAAACTACGCATCGGAGGTTCGCCTCCGCCGGCAAAACCGGCGTCGTGGATACTTAGCCAGCGGCAGCGTTTCGGAATGTCTTCGCCAACTCCATCGGCTGACATTGCGGACACCAAAAAGTTGTCCGGGCGCCGGAACCTGTTTACGCAACGCAATCGCCGTACCGCACCGGCGGCACGGTCTCCCACGCCTCCGATATACCCACAAGAGTTCCTCGACATTGGATCGGCCGGTTGTTCGCCGCATCCCGGTATAAGTTACCGTTTGGCCGCCCGAACTCTCCCCGACATTGCTCAATAGAAAGGCCCTTGCTCTGTTGACTAGACAATTCAACTCTTCGCTGTTCAGCTTGTTCATCCGTCGGAATGGATTTATCCGACATGCAAAGCAGATCTCGGACTTAAACACGTTTCCCAGTCCCGCGATAATGGATTGCGTGAGCAAAGCCTCTCCCACTTCCATTTCGCCATGTGCTTGCAAATTTGCTATGCATCGCGCGGAGTCAAACTCCGCTCCCAGCACATCTGGCCCCAGACTTCTGAATCCATCGCGGCGTCGTAAGGTATCGGCAGTATGAAATTCGGCAATCGGCACGTTGAAAGCTACGGCCCAAATGTTTTCCGTCTTGATTACGATCCGCATGTCTACGGCCCGGCGCTGCCATTTTTCGCCGGGCCGAGTCGAAACACCGGGCTGCATGTGTTGCGCAAAGCGAATGACAAAACTGGCGACGCCCACTTGCGCACCAACGTAAGCGAACTGCGCGATGACGCCGTGAACCAGCTGGCGGTGCGCAAAAACTCTGCGCCATCCGCGAGGCACATCGTTTAGTTCTTGCGGTTCACCTTGTTCGCGAACTTCCGGGAGCTTGGTGAAATAGATGGCGACGGCGACCGCGACAAAAATGCCTGCAATCACCAGGTACGGAATCCGAACTGTCCTCGCCTGCAGAATACGGAAGTCGAGTAACTGAGTCGAGGTTAAGGCTCCCAGCTGCGTGGGAGAATATTCGTTTGCCGTGAGGATGAATGCGGCGCCGATGATCGGTGTCAACACAGCGCCCACGGCATTGAATGATTGCGCGAGATTCAGGCGGCGCTCCGCGCTCTGTTGAGGTCCGAGGATGGTGACGTAGGGATTTGCAGCTACTTCCAGAAAACTCTGTCCGCAGGCCATGACGAACAGCGCGAAGAGAAAAGGACCATAGAGGTGTAGGGACGAAGCGGGAAGAAACAACAGAGCGCCAGTGGCACAAAGCGCAAGTCCGGCAAGAATGCCGCGTTTGTAGCCGACCCGCTCGACGAGCCAACCGGCAGGGAACGCAGCAATGAAATATCCCCCAAAAAAGGCAATCTGAATAAATGAGGACTGAAAGTCGGAGAGGCCAAAGGCCGCTTTGAGGTGCGGAATCAGAATGTCGTTGAGGTTCACCCCGAGAGCCCAAAGGAAAAAAAGGGTGGTGATGAGGACCAGCGGCTTTACAAAGCGATGTTCGGTCAATGGTGCATTTGCGGAATCGGACCGAGAATGTGTCGAGGATATCTTCAAAGTGTCTCCAATCCATAAAATCGCGCCGCGTTGCCGCCAAAAATGGCGGCTTTTTTGTCGGACGGGAGTGGCTCTAGATACGACCAGACCAAATGCACAACTTCCGAGTAACTTCCAGCAACCAAGCAAACCGGCCAATCGGAGGCAAAGATCAGACGGTCCGGGCCGAACGATTCAAAAACGACGTCCAGATAGGGCGTGAAATCTGAAAGTTTCCAGCATTTCCAATTAGCTTCGGTAACCATTCCAGAAAGTTTGCAATGGACGTTTGGGCTAGTGGCGAGTTCGCGGATGGCCGCGGCCCAGGGGTCGAGTTTGCCGGTCGAAATTTCTGGTTTTGCCATATGGTCGAGAACGAATTTCTGGTTGGGGAAACTTGCTACGAGCTCGATGGCGGCCGGCAGTTGCCGCGGATAGATGAGAATGTCGTACGTAAAATCGAATTGAGCCAGCGAATCAACGCCTCGGAGGAAGTCATCACGAAGCATGAAGCGATCATCAGATTCAGCTTGAACGATGTGCCGAAAGCCGCAGAGCGTTTTGAATTGGCGAAAATATGAAAGACGGTCGGCGATATCAGCCGACATGAGATTGACCCATCCCACAACGCCCAGAATCGATGAATCGTGCTTTGCAAGATCGAGAAGGAAGTGGGTTTCAGATTCCGATTGAGACGCTTGAACGGCAATGCTGCCTGCAAAATCATTTGCCGCTAGTTCGGGGCGCAAATCCCGCGGCAGAAATTCTCTGCGCAGAACAGACATCTCATCGGTGATCCAGGTATCCCTGGCCCGATCGAATTTCCAGAAATGTTGGTGGGCGTCAATCCTCATGCGGTTTGGAAGAGAAATGAGAAGCGAGCATGATCAGCCACGGAGATTGAAAAAGCCGCCGTCGAGCGGATAATCCACACCGGTGACAAAGGAACTGGCATCACAGCAGAGAAAAAGTGCCAAAGAAGCGACTTCTTCGGGTTTGGCCATTCTGCCGATGGGCTGGGATTGCGAGAGACGCGCAAACATTTCGTCTTCTTTGCCCGGATAATTTTTCTTAATGAAGCCGTCGACGAACGGGGTATGAACACGCGCCGGAGAGATACAGTTGCAGCGAATATTGTACGGCAAATAATCTTTGGCGACGGACAGAGTCATGGACAGGACCGCGCCTTTGCTGGCGGAGTAAGCGAAGCGATCGGATAATCCAGCAGTAGCGGCGATGGAGGCGAGATTTAGGATCGCACCCGCACGATTCTGCTTCATGTGGGTAATTACGGCGCCCATACAATTGAAAATACCTTTTACGTTGACCTGAAAAACTTTGTCGAAATCCGCTTCCGAAGTTGATTCGAGGTTGCCGACATGAGCGATGCCGGCACTGTTTACGAGAGCGTCGATGGGCGCGCGGCGCGCGATATCACCGAACACGGTCCGCATGCTGGCCGAATCCGAAACGTCACAGACACTGCTCGAAGCCTTGCCTCCGTTATCAATCATATGTTGCACGGTAGCCGCGGCGCCTTCAGCGTTGGTGTCCATGATGTGAATCGATGCGCCGCGAGACGCAAAGAGCACAGCGATTGCCTGCCCAATGCCGCGTGCGCCGCCGGTAACGACGACATTCTTGCCATCGAGGCGAAAGTCGGCGGACTGGTTGGAAGCCTGGCTCACAGAGATACGCCCCGTTTCCAGGGAATGAAATCGTTCTGTCCCAAGATTTCCGCCTTGGTGCGAACGGTTCCACTAGCGACCTGAAGAGCAAAGTCAAGAACTTCATCACCAGCCGATTCGAAAGACTCTGATCCGGAAATGACGCCGCCAGTGTCAACGTCAATGATGTCCGACATGCGTAGCGCGAGTTGAGAATTTGTGGAGATTTTGATGACAGGCGCAATCGGATTGCCGGTTGGCGTGCCCAGGCCGGTGGTGAAAAGGACAATATTTGCGCCAGCGCCCACCTGCGCAGTGACGCACTCGACGTCATTGCCTGGAGTGCACTGAAGATTTAAGCCCGCAACGCGCGAATATTCCGGGTAATCGAGGGCCGCAGTAACCGGCGAGGATCCGCCTTTTCGAGCCGCGCCTGCGGACTTCATGGCGTCGGTAACCAAGCCATCGCGGATATTTCCAGGCGAAGGATTCATGTCAAAACCTGAGCGAACCGCCTTGGCACGCGCAGCATAATCGCGCATGAGCCGCGCAAAGCGATGGGCGATATCCTCGCTGGCGCAGCGGTTGATGAGTTCCTGCTCGACGCCGCAGAGTTCCGGAAATTCCGAAAGAATAGTGCGGCCGCCGAGCGCCGCAAGAATATCTGACACGCGGCCGATCGCTGGATTTGCGGAAAGTCCGGAGAAGCCGTCCGAGCCACCGCACTTCAGCCCGACGCAGAGACTTGAGAGTGGGGCCGGTTGACGAGTGGTGCGATTCGCTTCGGCGAGGCCGAGAAACGTTTCGCGAATGGCGTGCGAGAGCATTTTATTTTCGGATGGAAATTTCTGTTGCTCAAAAATCAACAGCGGCTTATCAAACTGCGGAGCATGTTTGTCCAGTTCGTCCTTGAGAATGGAAACCTGGGCATGCTGACATCCGAGGCTGAGAACAGTGGCTCCGGCGACATTCGGATGATGAAGGTAGCCTGCGAGCAGACCGCAGAGATTTTGAGAATCCTCGCGCGTACCGCCACAACCGCCCTCGTGAATCAAGAACTTGATTCCGTCAACGTTTGGAAAGACCTGCGCGTCGTGCGGCAGTGTCGGAGGCGCGCCGCAGAACTCAAAATTGCGAATGGATTCGATATCGCCTTGTTGGAGAAGGCGAATCAGGCTATTTACATGGCGGCGATAAACTTGCGGAGCGACAAAACCAAGTTCCTCTTCGAACGCCTGCTTCAGCGCCATGAGATTGCGGTTTTCGCAAAAGACCAGCGGAATGACCAGCCAATAATTGCGGGTACCGACCTGACCATCGGACCGGCTGTAGCCGAGAAAAGTTTGCTTTCGCCAGCGCGAAACATCGGGAGGATCCCAAGTGAACGGCTGCCATATATCGTGAAACTCAGAGGCGTCGTGCTTGATGTTTCGGGTCGTGATGGCCTCACCTTTGCGGATCGGGACAACGGCAATACCGACTTTTACGCCATACATGACGACGGGATCACCGACTGCGAGATCGTTCATAGAAAATTTGTGTTTTGCGGGAACTTCAGTGGCAAGGTTATAGACCTTATCGCCATGCAGAACCGTCTCGCCCTGTTGCAGGTCTCGAAGCGCCACAAGCAGATTATCTTTCGGATTGAGGTGAAGAACGGCTGTTGGCATGGCAACCGGCGAAACAGTTTTCGGCAGTGAATGGGAGTTCATCGGACGACGACCCGAAGGCAGCTGTGCGAAGTCATCACAGTCCCGAGCCGACGATCTTCAGAGCGAAAGCATAGTCTCCGGGAAGTTTTGTGGGAAGGTCAACTTTTGTGCCCGAGCCCTGTGCAGACCAGGAGAGCGGGTCCGCCTGACCGAGGATCGTGATTTTCGCGTGCGGGTTTAGAGAAAAAGACCGGATCGTGATCGAGGAGGATTTTGGCTGACCGAGCAGGATCGCGTAAATCGCGGAGTCTTTGCGAGTAAAGCGTATGTCGGTTCCATTGCTGGCAGCGCCACTGGCGCGAGTCCATGGAGTCGTCGCGTAGATCGCCTCGCCATTTTGATGAAGCCATTTGCCGAGCGCTTGCAGCCTGCTCAACTGCACGGCCGGAATCGTTCCGTCGGCTTCGGGTCCAACATCGAGAAGCAGGTTGCCATTTTTGCTGACAATATCCACCAACAGATAGATTAGATCTTTAGGCGCAATCGTTTCGGCTTCACCTTCGGCGCGGTTGTAGCCAAAAGAGCGGCCTAGTCCGCGGCATTCCTCCCATTTGATAGGGCTGATTTTGTCCAAGGTCTCATATTCAGGTGATTTGAAATCGGAATGCTTCACGCCGAAGCGGTCGTCAATCACGCCGTCAGGAACAGTGTTGTAATAATCGGCCATTATTTCCAGCGGGTGACCTGACTTAGGGTAGTCGATGTCATTCCAGAGAGCTGCCGGGTGATAGCGATTGATGAGTTCGCGCATCTGTGCGTCAACATATGCGCCGTAAGCCGCGCTTTGCGGTTTGACCGATTGATAGTCGGCTGCGACACGGATCGGCCCGGGTACGAAGGTCCAGTCGTAGCCGCCGGAATAATACAGACCCATGCGCAAGTCTTGTTTACGGACCGCCGCCGCCAGTTCACCCACTATGTCGCGTGTTGCGTGCTGTCGATCGGCTGGCAGCGATGGATTCGGAATCGTGCTGGGCCAGAGAGTGAATCCGTCGTGGTGCTTGGAAGTGAGGACAACATATTTCGCGCCTGCCTGTTGGAAGATCGTTGCCCACTCATCAGGATTCCATTTTTGGATCTGGCCGTCAAAGGTGGGCGCAAAGTCGTAGTAGTCATAATTGGCCCCGTAATGCTCGCGGTGATATGCCTGAGTCGGCGATCCTTCGAGGCGCATGGAGTTCAAATACCATTCGGCGTAGGGGTTGTGGGTGATGTAATCCGTGGACTCGAAATCGTGATTGGGATGAACCAGCGGCGCCCAGCCCGGTACCGAATACAGGCCCCAATGAATGAAAATCCCCAGTTTTGCATCGGCAAACCATTGGGGAAGCGGGTGCTGACTCAGCGATTCGATCGTGGGCTCGTAATTTATTTGAGGAGCTGCGACCAATGCGAGCGCAGCAAAGAGAATCGCAGCTAAGAGCGGCGAAACGATCGGCGAGATGCGAAAAATGTTAAAGGGAAGCCGAAATATTTTACACATCATTCGCGCTGGTGTGGGTACAGGCCTCATCGCAGTTACTCCAACGGGAGAGGTTAGCCAAGATTTGCCGTCCTGGTCAATTCGATTTCGTATAGGCAGACATGAAGAGTGCGAATAGATGGAAAATTGCATTAGCCGCGCCACAAGAGGAAGAAGGTTGACGATGAGGTTCGAACTGCTGATAATCCAGGACGAAACCGATCACATAAGCAATCATCGTCATACTTTGTCTGTAGCAAACCCATCATCGGCAAGAATCAAATGATAGGTGTGTGACGGCCGGTGTAAACGGAGGCCAATTGGAGCTGGGACTTCAAGGGAAAGTAATCGTCGTGACCGGCGGTGCACGGGGGATTGGGTCAGCGATCGCACAGCGTGCCAGGATGAAGGCGCAATCCCCGTGGTCCTGGATCGGGAAATAGAAACAGAAGAGTGTCGGCAACTTGTCTCGAGAAAAACGAAAAATGACGTGGGACTGATTACAGCAGAGCTGTTAATTCCTAAGGAGTGTTCGGTCGCGATCAATACGGTGATCGCGAAATTTGGCAGAATCGATGGCGTCGTCAACAACGCGGGCCACAACGACAAGATAGGCATGGAGAATGGCAGTCCGGACGAATACGTCGCTTCGTTGAACCGCAATCTGGTGCACTACTACAGCGTGGCGCACTATGCCCTGCCGCATCTCAAGTTGAGCGGCGGCGCGATCGTCAACATCGGTTCGAAGGTGGCGGTCTCGGGACAAGGTGGTACATCCGGATACGCTTCCGCTAAGGGTGGGATTATGGCACTCACCCGGGAGTGGGCAGCAGAGTTGCTGCCGTATGGAATTCGGGTCAATACAGTAGTCCCCGCTGAAGTCATGACCCCACTCTACAAGCAGTGGCTCTCAACTTTTTCTGAACCGGAAGAAAAGCTCAAAAGTATTCTTTCAAGAATTCCGCTTGCGAAACGCATGACGACAGCGCAGGAGATTGCATCTACGGTTGTCTTTTTGTTGTCCGCCAAAGCGGACACACGACAGGTCAGCACTTATTTGTAGATGGCGGGTATGTGCATTTGGATCGCATTCTGCCGTGAGTGCATGGGTGGAAGCTATGAAGCGTTTTGGACACGTATTAAAGCTGAAGCCGGAAACAATCGCGAGCTACAGAAAGTATCACGAGGCGGTCTGGCCCGAAGTTCTCGCTGCGATTTCTCGCTCTAATATTCGCAATTACTCGATTTATTTGAAAGGTGATCTGCTGTTTTCATACTTCGAATATCATGGGAGCGACTATCGAGCGGACATGGCAAAGGTCGCGGCTGACGCCAAGACCAAAGAATGGTGGGTCATCATGATCCCTATGCAGGAACCACTTAGCAGCCGGGCAGAGGGAGAGTGGTGGGCGGCGATGGAAGAAGTATTTCATACGGATTAGAGGCAGACCATCGAGCCGGCGTCTGCCGACCGTACCAGCGCTGAACCGCTACCTAGTGACTTGGCTGGTTGCGACTCGGAGCCCCTCTGCTCTCCGGAACAAAAGCGACAGCGAGCAGTCCCAGTACAAGCATGGCGAGGATTGAAATTACAACTATTTCTACGCGTCCTAGCGTGTCGGAAGAGCCCGGTTTCATGGGAACAACGTGCCAGTGCTGAGGGTCCAATTCGAAGAGGACCTCGATGACTCGGAAAGTGTCGAGGAGTTGGTGGAAGAAGGGCAAGGAGTGGAAAGTGCGCCGCCTGCCGACCAGGGCGTTGTAAGGACACACGCGCCGCCAGAGTCTGAAGACTGGACGCCAGATTAGAAGAATAGGAATCGTCTCTAAAAATCCGTAAAAGACACCGGATTTCATTGCGGACAGAGCAGCGAGCAATTCACTTGAATTTAATTGCAGCGACTCTTTTCAAGTCGGCGAGAAATTCCCTTTCCTGCTGATGGCGGGAGCTTTCGTCCGGAGCGCGAAGAATGGACGAAGGATGTACCGTAGCCATCACGTGAGGTGCTAGCGAGGAACCAATCAGCTCGCCACGATGCTGGGTTACGCGGAAGTCTCGGTGTAGCAGGGCTTGCGCCGCGGTTGCGCCAAGACACACGATCACTTTCGGTTTGAGCGTGGCGATTTCCGCGTCGAGCCAGAACCGGCAGGCTTTTATTTCACTGGCGTTCGGAGTTTTGTGAATGCGGCGTTTTCCGCGCGGCTCCCACTTGAAGTGCTTCACTACGTTTGTCAGATACACCTGTTTCAAATCAATTCCAGCCTCTTTCAGCGTAGTCCGCAAGAGTTTGCCGGCTGGTCCGACGAAGGGCTTCCCTTGTTGATCTTCCTGATCGCCCGGGACTTCCCCGACCACCATGATGGTCGCGCTGGTTGATCCTTCTCCGAACACAGTTTGGGTCGCGTTGCGCCACAGGTCGCAATTCCGGCACTTTTGCGATTCCTTCGCCAGCTCCTTTAGCGATCCCGTGGCTAACGGCAACTGAGAGCCTGGAGTCTTCTTGGAACGAGGGGGCATGGCGATAAGATGCGAGTTGGGCGTGAAAGTGGGCGCAGAGCGGGACGAGAGCCTCGTAGAAGGGCATCGTCTACAGCTTTATCTGGATTGTTGGTTAAGTCAATCGCACTAAATTAGGAGTTCATAGCCTCGTGGTCTCGCCGCACAAAACCCCGCCCAGTGATTCCCAATGCCATTGCCGGAAAAATCTTTCAAGAACGACTCGAAACAACAAGCGAGCCGTAAATCTGATCAGTTGAGCGGTCGGCTCACGCGACGCGGCTTTCTTGGCTAAGCCAAGTCTCGGTACCTAGATTTGTCCCTGAAAACCCACCGCAAACCCGAAAGCAGACCGAGTAAGAGCTACACAGTTAACCCTGCTGGCTTCCGTGTTTTCGGGTATAGGCTTGCGCGCAACAGAAAGCGATTATCTTTTGAAAACTGAGAGACATCCTACAGAGCTCCAGTAGAAATACTCAGCGACCGGAACAGCAGCGCGGAGTCATGCAGGAAATCCCCAAGACACAGATCCTCGCCGTTACCGGCTCAGGATTTCGAACGTGAATGTTCAAATCGGGAAGGCCGGTCTTAGGACAAAACTGAACATGCTCGCGAGTAAGCCAAAAGCTACGCGCTCGAACCGGCCCGGGAAATTGAGCATGACCGGCCTTATTCGGTCGCATTGGAAGGCGCTGACTCTGGCGTTCGTCGCAGTATTGGGCGAGACATTCAGCGACGTTCTGGAACCGTGGCCGATCAAAATTGTAATCGACAATATTCTGCAATCGAAGAAATTGCCGGCCTGGATGCAAGGATTCGTCACTTCAGCGTTCGGAAACGATAAGCTCGCGATCCTGAATTTTGCCATTGCCGCGGTCGCCGCGATTGCCGTCATCGGCGCGATCAGTTCCTACACCGAAAAATATCTGACCACCAGCGTCAGCCAGTGGGTCACGCACGATCTGCGCCGCACTCTTTACAACCACATTCAAAGGATGTCATTGGCAGAACATGACCACGCGCGAACAGGCGACTTGATCAGCAGGGTGACTAGCGATATCGGCGCCGTGCAGGACTTCATCAACTCCGCACTTCTCGGCATGATCGTCAATGTGTTGACCCTGGTCGGCATGATCGGGGTGATGCTGTACGTAAACTGGCGCTTTACGCTGATCGCACTTTCCGTCGCGCCGGTGCTTTTTGCACTGGTATATTCATTCACGCGGCGGATCAAGAAAGCCTCGCGGCGGGTACGGAAGAAAGAGAGCGAACTTGTTTCCGCGGTGCAGGAAGTATTGACCTCAGTTCGAGTAGTCAAGGCGTTCGCGCGCGAAGATTTCGAAGTGTCCCGCTTCGAATCGCAAAGTCTGGAAAATGTGGAAACGGCGCTCGAAGCGCGTAGCTTGAAAGCTAAGCTGGCGCCGATTGTGGACGTTATGGTCTCGATCGGGACATGCCTGGTGCTGGGATACGGTTCCCGTTTGGCGCTCCGAGGGGAATTAAGCGCTGGTGTGCTGATCGTCTTTCTTTTGTATTTGGGCAAGATGTACAAGCCGATGCGCGAACTATCCAAGATGACCGACTCTGTTTCCAAAGCCACCGTCGGATATGAACGCATTCAGGAAGTCCTGGAAATTGAAGCGAAGGTCAAGGATTCTCCGCGTGCCAAGCGGGCTCCGCGCTTCAAGGGAAAAATTGAGTTCGAACATGTCACCTTTGCTTACGACGGACAGCCACCCGTTTTGAAAGACGTGAGTTTCACAATTGAGGCCGGACAAGTGGCGGCGATCGTCGGTCCATCGGGAACCGGAAAGACCACGATTATCAGTCTCATACCGCGTTTCTATGAGCCGCAATCAGGAACCATAAAAATCGACGGAAAAAACATTTGCCAGTACACGCTGAAGTCACTACGCGAGCAAATCAGTTTTGTGCTGCAAGATACGCTGCTGTTTCACGCGAGTGTGTGGGACAACATCGCCTACGGCAAACCGGATGCAACGCCGGAACAGATTGTTCGTGCTGCAAAACAGGCCAACGCGCACGAATTCATTGAGAAGATGCCGGAAGGTTACGACACCATCGTTGGTGAACGCGGAGCTACGCTCTCCGGCGGGCAGCGACAGCGTATTGCAATTGCGCGAGCTGTCATTCGAGACACACCCATTCTGATTCTTGATGAGCCTACGACCGGCCTCGACTCTACTTCCGAGCAGACCGTCCTGGAAGCGCTGGGCCGCTTGATGAGGGGCAAGACCTCCATCGTCGTCGCACACCATTTAAATTCGATTCGCCATGCCGACGTGGTGTTTGTCATTAAGGATTCCGAGTTGGTGGAACAAGGAACGCACGATGAATTAATGGCGGCCGAAGGCGTTTACTCGGAGTTATTCAAGACCCAGAGTTCGGAGAGTGCCGGAGAACTGAGAGAGCCAACGGTTGCCACATGATTTGCGGAGAATCTGCGATGCGCGGCAGCCGCCAGCGATTCACGCCAGCGATTCAGGGGAAACTTGGGATGAAATTGATCATTGAGCCCGATGACGGTGCAGCGCCTCTTCACGCCGCGCTGAAGAGCGCCAGGAAAACGCTCGAGATTGCGATTTTCCGCTTCGATCGAAGCGACATAGAGACGCTTCTGAAAGCGGCTGTTGGCGATGGTGTGAAGGTTACAGCGCTGGTCGCGGACACGAACCGTGACGGAGAGACAAAGTTGCGAGAACTCGAGAAACGATTGCTGGAAAGCGGGATTACGGTTGCGCGTACCGCCAACGATCTGATCCGTTACCACGACAAATATTTCATTATTGATAGGCGGGTTCTGGTGGTGCTTTCGTTTAACTTCACGCATCTGGACATCGACCACAGCCGCGGATTCGGAATTATCACCAAGAATAAAGTGTTGATCCAGGAGGCCGTGCAGCTGTTCGAAGCCGATTGTGCCAGGCGCGCCTATGTTACAGGCACGGATAATTTCGTAGTGAGCCCCGCAAACTCGCGCAAAGTGCTGCGTAGCTTCCTCAAAAGGGCGAAGAAACAACTGCTCGTCTACGATCCGCAGATTTCCGACAAAGAAATGATCCGTGTGCTGCAAGAACGGAGCAGGGCTGGCGTTGACGTCAAAATTATCGGAAAAGTGAACGGGCGCTCAGGAATTGCCGCGCAAAAACTTAGCAGGATGCGTTTACACGCCCGTGCAATCATTCGCGATGGCCGCCAGGCGTTCGTCGGCAGCCAGAGCCTGCGCCCGGCAGAATTGGACTCGCGCCGCGAACTGGGATTGATCGTGCGCGACGCGAAAATTGTTAAGAAACTGTTGACCACATTCGAATCCGATTGGAGCACCACGAACGCGGCCACGGTGAAAAAGGACGCGCGGACAATAGCGGAAAAAGGGCAGGAGGCAACCAAGAACGAAACGGAGAAAGCGGTTGCAGTCCTGGTCGAAGAATTACATCCGCTTTCGGCCACGGTGACGAAGGCCGTGAAGAAAGTGGCGGCGCAAACGGGCGGAGAAGTGTTGCCGGCCAAAGTGGTTAAGTCAACGGTGAAAAAAGTCGTGAAGAAAGCTGTAAAGCAGGCGGTGCGGGCGGCGGCGCGGGAAGCCAGAAAAGTGCATGGGTAAATGCCGTACCGCGAGCGACCCGGTTTGAGAGACACGGCTTATGACAACGAATCGAAGACTCAAATATCTTATGAATGTAGTGATGCTGGGGATTTGTCTGGCGACGGCTGGAGCAGAGCTCGGCAGAGCACAGGCGACGGTTTCGCCGCCCAAAGAAGCGAAAACCGTGGCTGGCTTCAAAGAATTTGTCGATCGCGTGCAAGCGTACGTGAACCTGCACCAGTCGATCGAATCTTCTCTGCCTGCGCTAAAGCCAACGGACCGGCCCGAGAAGATTGCCGATCACCAGCAAGCGCTGGTGCACAAAGTCTCCGAAGCGAGACGACACGCCAAGCGAGGAGATATTTTTTCCGAAGAAGCGAGAAAAGCGTTTCGACGTACAGTTTACGAGGAATTCGGAAGCCCGCATGGCCACGGCGCTCGCACCACGATCCGGCAGGGCGAGCCGCTCAAAACACTTCATTTGCACGTAAATCAACCGTACCCAGATGGTGTGCCGTACACGACGGTTCCTCCCACTCTGCTGCTTAAGTTTCCTAAATTGCCCGATCAAGTGGCGTACCGGATTGTGGGCCGCGACTTGATCCTTCTGGACGTCGAAGCAAACCTGGTCATCGACAAAATTCCCGAACTCTTTCCCGAAACCATATAAGGCCCGTTGAACTCATGCGAAGACGACATATTCTCATTGTTTCTATAGTGAGCCTGATCGTTTTCTGCGTGCGCGCGGACGAATTCAAATTTCCGTTGAAGACGGGTTCGGTTAGGTTTGCGGCGATCGGTGACATGGGAACCGGAGAAGTTCCGCAGTACGAAGTGGCGAACCGAATGAATGCCGTACGGCAAGAGTTTCCGTTCGACTTTGTGATTATGCTCGGCGACAACATTTATGGAGGCAGCAAGCCGAAGGATTTTGAAAGAAAATTCGACCAGCCTTACAAGGCGCTGCTCGATGCCAACGTGAAATTCTATGCCTCGTTAGGCAACCACGATAATCCGAACGAGCGATTCTATAAATTGTTCAACATGAACGGAGCGAATTACTACACTTTTAAGAAAGGCAACGTACGTTTTTTTGCCCTCGACAGTAACTACATGGACGCCAAGCAACTGGCATGGCTGGAAAAGGAATTGCAGAATTCCGGCACTAGCGATTGGAAAATATGTTTCTTTCATCACCCGCTCTACTCGTCCGGAAGAACGCACGGCTCCTCAATTGAGCTGCGGTCGTTGATTGAGCCACTGTTCATCAAGTACGGGGTGGACGCAGTATTTTCCGGCCACGATCACGTTTATGAGCGCGTAAAACCTGAGAAGGGAATTTATTACTTCACGGAAGGTTCTTCAGGGCAGTTGCGCCCAGATGGCTTGGTGCAGAAGGGGATGACTGACCGTGGATTCGCCAGTGATCGCACCTTCATGCTGGTTGAGGTTGCTGGAGATGTGCTGTATTTCGAGACGCTATCGCGGGGGGGCGCGGTGGTGGACTCTGGCGAGCTGCGGCGGCCGGTTCGTACTCCGGAGCCGGTAGCACAAGAAAAGTGAACGCGGACCACGCTTTTCCTTTCACCTGCATCATCAAAGAGCATTCCTTGTTCCAAAGTTGCGATTCCTTGATGGTTTATTCTTTTCTGAGCTGGGCAGTCCTACCATTAACAATTCAGGTTCATCGGCAGTTCTCCCGATTTGCAGCGAACCCTGGCGGCGAGACCATAATAGGCAATCTCAGCAAAGGAGATAAGCCGTGGACTTACTTTGGACCATAGCGATAATTCTGGCAGTCTTGTGGCTTCTGGGAATGGTCTCGTCCTACACGCTTGGAGGCTTCATACACCTCCTTCTGGTGCTCGCGATCGTTGTGGTATTAATTCGGGTGATTCAGGGCCGCAGGGTCGTCTGACCGATAACCGCAGTATTTTATTGAGCAACGGGCAGCGATGCTGTTGCCCGTTGCTTGCAGTGAAGCTTATTAACTCGCCCTGCGAGCTGTGGCCGGCATCTTCCGCGATTTCGATTTACGGCTTTGCTTTTCGTCGCCCCGCGAAGAACTGGCCGTCAGACTCTTCTTGAGCGCCGTCATCATATCGATCACCGGCGCTCTTTTTGGCTGCTCCTCGCCAATTTCGACGCGTTTTCCGTGCTGCTTGGCTTCAATCAATTTCTTCAGTTTCTCTTGAAACTCATTGTGATATTGCCTCGGTTTGAATGGTTCAGTCAGACTTTCAATGAGCTGCTCTGTCAACTTCACTTCCTGGGGTTTTAGATTCATCGATTCAAAAACTCCGTACTCGGGCAATTGCCGAATCTCGTTGGCAAAATACATGGTGTGTAGCAATAGACCGTGCTGATAAGGGCGAAGGAAAACCGTGTAATCCCGCTGGTGCATCAGCAGCGTGCCGATCCCGACGGTACGGGTGTCCTCAAGCGCTTTCATCAGCAATAGATAGGCCTTTTTCCCGCTGTCCCCGGCAATACAAAAATAGGATGAGTCAAAGAAAATCGGATCGATTTCCTTCAGCTTTGTGAACGCCACGATTTCCAGAGTTCGCGAAGAAGTGGCGGCAAGTTTCTTGATTTCCTTGTCCTCGACAAGAACGTATTGCCCCTCATCAAATTCGTAGCCCTTGACGATTTCCTTTCGATCCACAAACCGGTTGCAGTGCGGGCAAAAAAGCGGCTGGCGCACCCTGGTATTGCACTCTTTGTGAATTTGGTGCAGATAGGTGCGTTCGCTGCGCGCCGCCGCATACAGCCGGACAGGAATCGAAACCAGGCTCAGAACGATGGTGCCCTTCCAAACAGACGATGCCATAGGGAAGCCTCTTGCGATTGTCGCCGTGCCGATTCTGGCGGCCACATCAGGTGATGCCATTATGCGCCGAGAATAATGTTTGTAGGAACGCTTAACCGAATTGCACTATAAGCAGCAGCTCGCCAATACTCGTTAAATGGACTCTTTGCGCGAATACCGTCGGAAAAGGCCTAAGGGTGACAGCCCTGAACCGCGTGGCGGAGCGCCGACCAAGGGTCACAATTCGTTTGTCATCCAACGTCACGACGCGACTCGTCTGCACTACGACTTTCGCCTGGAAATGGATGGCGTATTGAAGTCCTGGGCCGTGCCCAAGGGGCCTTCCCTGAATCCCGCAGACAAACGTCTCGCCATTCACGTCGAAGATCACCCGCTCGATTACGGCGGCTTTGAAGGGACCATCCCGGAAGGGAATTACGGTGCGGGCGAAGTCATTCTTTGGGATAAAGGCACCTATACCACTGAAGGCAATCTGTCAGCCGAAGAGCAATTGCGAAAAGGCGACCTAAAAATCTTTTTACACGGACAGAAGCTCAACGGCAGCTTCGTTCTCGTGAAGCTGAAAAACTCCAGCAAGCAGAACGAGTGGCTGTTAATTAAACATCGCGATGAATACGTTCGTACGGATTGGGACATCGAGGAGCACGGGACTTCCGTAAAGAGTGGAAAATTGCCTGGCCCGCCACGCCATGGCTATCGTAAAGGTGCGACCGCTACATTTTCCAGCGGCGTGCAGAATCTGACCAACGCGTACAAATCTCCGATGCCTGACGAGGGCAGTCTGCGTCCGGCACTGGCATCGCTGAGCGAAAGACCATTTTCGAGCGAAGATTGGCTCTTTGAAATTAAATGGGACGGAATTCGGTCACTGGCCTTTGTGGAAGATGGCACGACCAAGCTTATGTCCCGTTCGGCGAGGTCCATTTCCTCCGAGTATCCCGAATTTCGCGATCTGGCGAAGTACATCCGTGCACGGACGGCCGTACTCGACGGAGAAATCGTCGTATTGGACGATAAGGGCCGCAGCAGTTTTCAACGGCTGCAAGGACGCTTCGGCGTGCAGAATCCGTCGGAAAATTTGCGGGCCGAACTTCTCGTCACCTATTATTTTTTCGATGTCTTATATTGCGACGGTTACGACGTGCGGCGTTCGCCTCTGATAGAACGCAAGCAGTTGCTGCAGAAACTGGTTGTCGCAGACGAACGCATCAGAATCTCCGATCATCAAATTGGAAACGGTATCGAGCTCTTCGAAGCGGCCATCAGCAATGGCCTGGAGGGTTTGGTGGCCAAGCGTCTATCGAGCCCGTATCCCGAAGGCAGGACTTCCAATTGGCTCAAATTCAAATCGGTGAAAGAAGTGGATGCCGTCGTCGGCGGCTGGACTGATCCGCGTGGCGGCCGGCAATATTTTGGCAGCCTGTTAGTGGGCCTATACGAAAAATCCGCGCTACGGTTTATCGGGGGGGTTGGCACAGGGTTTCCAAATACGCTCGAACGCGAGCTATACGAGAAGTTACAGCAGATCCCAGCTAAGAAGTGCCCATTCTCGCCGGTTCCACAAACGCGTGAGCGTGCTCATTGGGTTCAGCCAAAATTAGTTGCCAGGGTAGGTTACGCTGAGTGGACGTCAGACAATAATTTGCGGCAACCGCGGTTTCTTGGATTGCAGCCGGATCGCGATCCGCGCGACAGCATTTTTGCAAAGGAAACAAGGGTCAGCGCCGTCGTGCCGGATCCGCCGAAGACCGCCGAACCTTTCAAGCCCTCGCGTTCTGTGGCAATAAGGACAAGAAAGGCCGCCTCCGTGCAGGCGCCAATTGTAAAGACAAAAAAGTCCGGGTCCCCGCAATCTGCGACTCCAATTATCAAGGCTCTCGAACAACAGCGTCAAGAACAGGTACGAGCCGAAATTAACGGGCGCGAATTGACGCTCACGCATTTAAATAAGATTTATTTTCCCAAGGCCGGCTTCACCAAGCGCGACGTCCTCGCGTACTACGCCACCGTAAGTCCTTACCTGCTTCCATTCCTAAAACATCGCCCGCTCGTGCTTCATCGCTATCCGAACGGCATTGCAGGTGGCGCGTTTTATCAGAAAGAAGCCGGAGAATATATTCCCGAATGGATTCGCACCGTAGCTATCTTTTCCGAAACGAAAAAACGTGCTGTCTCCTACTTTCTAATCGACGACCTCGCATCGCTTTTGTATCTAAGCAATCTTGGATGTATCGAGCACAATCCATTTTCGGCCCGGGAAGACGATCTCGATCAGCCGGACTATATGTTTGTCGATCTCGACCCGACCGAGGGCACGGCATTTAGCCGGGTGGTACTCGCCGCAAGAGTTATCGGAGAGGTCCTGAAACAGGCAGGCCTTGAATTCTTTACAAAGACCTCCGGCGCGTCCGGTTTGCATATGTATATTCCGATTGCCCGCAAATACGGATTCGACCAGGTGCGCGCGCTGCTCGAAATCATCACCCAACTTGCCGTTGATCGTGAAAAAGGACTGCTGACCAGAATTCATCGCGTTCACGACCGGCCAAAAAATACGATTTTCGTGGACGTTCGCCAAAACGCTTACGGGCAATCGCTCGCATCCGTTTTCTCCGTCCGGCCGCGTGAAGGCGCACCGGTCTCCACTCCGCTGGCCTGGAACGAACTGAAGCCCGATCTGAAACCAGAGGTATGGAATATCCGTACTGTCTTGGCCGATCTGCCGCGTCGATCGAAACTGTGGGAAAAGTTCTTCGATCACACTCAGACACTCGAAAGCGCTCTGGAAGCTTTGGATCGGTCACGCCTGGCCTGATCTGACGAATTGTATGTTGCAGTGAGTTCGGATTTATCGCGGAGCAATGGCATGTCTGATTTAACGACCGCGAAGCCCATCCTCGATGAGCCAAAATCCAGCCACGTCGAAAGATTATTGGCGCAATTGGGACCGGGCCTCGTTACTGGGGCGGCCGACGATGATCCCAGCGGAATAGCTACCTATTCGCAAGCCGGCGCGCAATTTGGCTTCGCCATGTTGTGGATCATGTTGTTTTCTTTTCCGCTGATGGCGGCCATTCAGGAAATTTGCGCACGCCTGGGACGAATCACCGGACTGGGAGTCACCGCGAACCTGGCGAAATGCTACCCCAAAATCGTTGTGCGCTCCTTGGTCTTACTGTTGTGTCTGGCCAATATTTTTAATCTCGGCGCTGACGTCTCGGCGATGGCTGCAGCGATTCAACTTGTCGCTGGTGGAACGGCGGGCGCGTACGCTCTGATTTTCGGTGCAGTCTCGCTCTTGCTGCAGATCTACGTGCCTTACCGCAAGTACGTCCACTATTTGAAGTGGCTGACGTGGAGTCTTTTCGCATACGTAATCACGGCGTTCGTTGTCCACATACCGTGGGCGCATGCGTTGAAGGCAACTGTGATTCCCTCAATTTCGTCTAAGCCCGACTACCTGATGGCTTTGATCGCCTTACTTGGCACCACGATCAGTCCATATCTGTTTTTCTGGCAAACTTCACAGGAAGTGGAAGAAGTCAAAGTCAATGCGCATGAATCTTCGCTGAAGAAAAAGCCTTTTCAGGCCTTCGAGCAATTTCGTCGAATTGCATTCGACACGCGCGTTGGTATGGCGTTCTCAAACATCATCGCGTTCTTTATTATTCTCACTACCGCTGCCACTCTGCATAGCACTGATCCCGGCGCAGCAAGTCACATTCGTACCGCAGCCGATGCGGCTAAAGCGCTGCAGCCGCTCGCCGGCCATTTCGCGTTCCTTCTATTCGCTCTTGGTATCGTAGGCACCGGAATGCTCGCGATTCCGGTGCTGGCTGGGTCCGCAGCCTATGCGGTCTCCGAGACTTTCGGCTGGCGAGCCAGCCTGGAAAGCAAACCCAATCGAGCACGCAAATTTTATACAGTTATTGCGGTGGCGACGCTTCTAGGAGTGGGCTTAACGCTTATCGGGCTCGATCCCATTCACGCGCTTTTTCTCTCAGCATTAGTCAACGGCCTTGTCGCCGTGCCGTTGATGGTCCTATTGATGATGATTTCCGTGAAGCCGGCCATCGTGGGCAAATTTCACTTGCCGCTACACCTGCGGATCGTGGGCTGGCTGGCTACAGCGCTGATGTTCGCCGCGTCGCTGGGCTTTTTGGTCAGCGCCGGGTACCAAGCGCTGCATCGCTAGCCGTGCCGTCGCGAAACATAATCGCGCCTGTACTCCGCAACTAATATTGAGCCGCTGTACATGAACGTCAGCGAATTCTTACAGGATGTAGCCCATCGCTGATACCGCCTGGATGGAAGTAATCTCGCCTCTTACCCCGGCCCGACCAACGGGAGAGATTTATGAAAGCGGTAAGCTATGAACAAAAAGAAAAAATGGCAGTCGGAAGTCACCCCAAGCCCAAACTAAAAGCTCCCACGGACGCGATTCTTCGCGTTACGACCAGCGGGATTTGCGGCAGCGATCTTCACATGTACGACGGACGCACTCCGCTAAAAAAGGGAACCGTCGTGGGCCACGAAATTATGGGCGTGATTGAAGAAGCAGGAGAAGCGGTATCCAGCATTAAGCAAGGCGATCGCGTTGTACTTCCCTTTAACATTTCCTGCGGGTTTTGCCACAACTGTCATCGCGGGTATACGCACGCCTGCCTCACAATGAATCCGGATAACCCCGGTGCCGCCTACGGATACGCGGGCATGGGACCATACCAGGGAGGCCAAGCGGAATCCGTGCTCGTCCCCTATGCCGATTTTAATTGCCTGAAACTGCCCGGCGAACCCGGAGACAAATGGGAGGACGACTTTCTACTGCTGTCTGACGTTTTTCCAACCGGCTATCACGCCACGGAGCTTGCGTGCGTGCGGCCCGGAAAAACCGTCGCCATCTTTGGCGCTGGACCCGTGGGCCTGCTCGCGGCGCACAGTGCCATGTTAAAAGGCGCCTGCGAAGTATACGTCGTGGACAGCATTCCAGAGCGCCTGGCAAAGGCAAAAGAGTTTGGCGCAATCCCCATCGATTTTTCCAAGAGCGATCCGGTTGAACAAATTTTCGCCGAACGAAAAAAACGCGAGGCCGTGCAGCAAAGCGCCAGGCCGGGCGAAGAAAAGCGCAAGGGCGTGGATTGCGTAATTGACGCTGTCGGCTATCAGGCGCGCGACGACAAGGCGCCTTCGAAGGGAAAGCCCACGCAAGTTCTCGAAAATTGTTTGCGTGTCGTGAATTCAACCGGCAATTTGGCGATCATCGGCGTCTATCTGGCGCCCGATCCTGGAGCTAAGGACGCGGAAAACAAACAGGGAATATTTCCCATTGGAGTCGCTGCAGTTTTCGATAAATCTCTGTCCATCGGCAGCGGACAGGCGCCTGTTAAGCGCTATAACGAATACCTTCGCGATCTGATTATCAGCGGCAGGGCCAGACCGGGGAATATTGTCAGCCATCACATTTCCATGGACCAGGTTCCCGAAGCCTACGAGAAATTCGACCGGCGGACCGACGGCTATATCAAAGTCTTGATCCGTATGGGTGAAAGGAAATCCGCCGCCGCGACAGCATAAGAACGAAACTTCCACCCAGCCCAAAAAGCAGCCCTGTTTTATGGCAGCAAACGAGATATACCGAGGAGCGAAAATGGCCAGATACGGAAAAGCAGCGCAAAAATCGGTTAAGAGTGCGATGGATCGGCGAAAGCATGGAACCCTGAAATCGGGAAAAGGCGGAAGGGGTGGTCGCGTCAAAAGCCGCAAGCAGGCGATTGCGATTGGGCTTTCCGAAGCTCGCAAGAAGGGCGCCAAGGTCCCCAGGAAAAAATCCAGCTAGTGCCTGTGGTGGACCCGGATCGAGATGCTATGCAGTCTTTGTGATGCGTGCGATCAAACGCGGCACCAAGGGCCTCGTGTTTCTTATGCCGAAAAAGCCAAAAGCGATCTTCGCGTCGATTGCTGCCAATCTGGTCATCGGAATCTCGAAGTTTGTGGCGGCATTTTTCAGCGGAAGCGCGGCTATGCTTTCCGAGGGCATTCATTCGCTGATCGATACCGGCAACGGTATTCTTTTGCTCTTTTGCACCTAGCGCAGCCGCAAACCGGCTGACGACGAACATCCTTTCGGGTACGGGAAAAAATTGTTCTTCTGGACGCTAGTCGCCGCCATGCTGATTTTTGCCGGTGGAGGTATTGTTTCTCTAAATCAAGGCTTTGCGCATTTGCGGCATCCTCAACCGCTGGAAAATCTGCAGTGGACGTACGCAATACTCGCAATCTCATGTGTTTGCGAAGCGTATTCCTTGCGTGCGGCATACCGCGAGTTTCGCGAGAATTCCACATCGGACGAACCACTCTTGCCCGCGATTCACGGAAGCAAAGACCCCGGTTCGTTTGCCATCTTGTTTGAAGATTCGGCGGCAATCGTCGGCCTGCTGATTGCATTCATTGGAATTGTGTGTTCCCAAGGTTTTTCAAAAACCCTATGTTGACGCTCTTGCCTCCATGGGAGTCGGCCTGGTCCTGGTTATTTCAGCCGTGTTGCTCGCAAACGAAGCCAAAGGTCTGCTTATCGGCGAAGGCGCCCGCCCTTCGACCCTGAAAACAATTCGCCAGATGGTCGAAGCCGACCCCGCTGTTGAGGCTGCCGGTCGGCCACTCACCATGTACTTAGGTCCCGAAACTGTTTTGCTTGCGCTCGATATCCTGTTCCGGCGATCTCTATCGGCGAACGACGTAACGCAAGCAGTTGACCGGATTGAAAAGGCCGTGCGCACGAAATTCCCTAAAATCCGCCACATTTATCTGGAAGCGGATGCGCTAACCGGAGCCGCTCGCGGCGATACGGGCTCCGGAAGAACGCAAATGGGATTTGGCGGAGCGAACTGAAAAGTTTTGTTATCACTGAAGTTGCCACACAAAAAACTTCAAAAGGAGGCATCAGCAAATGGCTGTTCTCCGTGCCAGACGACGAAATTTACGGCGATACCTCCATACCGGACTCGGCTCGCAAAGAGTGACGATCGCTACTACGTTATGTTCCTGTTGACCTCACTTGTTGACGCGAAAATCGCTGCGAGCTAGCATCGCCTTACACTCTTCGCGCGAGTGCGGACTTCATGTCAACGCTTCCGACGGACTGTTTGTGGCCGCATGCAGAACCGGGTGTGTCGGTTTTGCGCAGCTTGTTTGAACTGCAACGCCGCGCCTTCCGCGGCTCTACTCCGAATTATGCGAAACGGCTGTCTTCGTTAAAGTTGCTGGAAGAGGCTGTCCTGGACCATCAGGCGGAAATTGTCAGCGCCGTGAACGAAGATTTTGGCGGTCGCGCACGGCAAGAGACTCTAGCCTTGGAACTCGCTCCACTGGTGGACGCGATTCGCCATGCTAGGCGGCACTTGGCTATTTGGATGAAGCCACGAAAGGTTCGCGCTGGCATCAACTTTTTTCCTGCACGCGCTCGCATCATCCATCAGCCTTTGGGAGTGGTCGGAATCATCGGCGCCTGGAATTACCCGGCGTTTCTGACATTGTCTCCACTAGTCGACACCATTTCGGCCGGCAATCACGCCATGATCAAGCCTTCCGAACTTGCTCCGCGGACTGCCGCACTGTTGCAGAAAATAATTGCTGCGATCTTTCCTGAAGACTACATCGCCGTCGTCACGGGCGATGCGCAGGTAGCCGCGGAGTTTGCTTCTTTGCCCTTCGATCATCTGTTGTTCACTGGCTCTACGCGGGTCGGCAAATTGATCATGCGGGCCGCCAGTGAAAATCTGACGCCGGTCACATTGGAACTGGGCGGAAAATCTCCGGCCATCATTCATCCGGAATTTCCATTGCGCTCTGCGGTTGAAAGGATCCTTACTGGGAAGTTGTACAACGCGGGACAGACCTGTCTCGCGCCGGATTATGTTTTCATTCATGAAGCGCAACGCGACCGCTTCGTTGAGCTTGCCAAGGAAGTTGCGCAAGAACTGTATTCTACCTGGGCCGATAACTCCGACTACACCAGGATCATCAATCGCTCGCAGTATGATCGCCTGAATGACTATTTGCGGGACGCTGCATCCCATGGAGCAACCGTGATTCCATTGGGCGGAAGCGCGGAAGGCTGCAACGCAGAAAGCAGGATTTTTCCACCGGTCTTGCTGCTGGGCGTTGACGACACAATGCGCGTGATGCAGGAAGAAATCTTCGGCCCAATTCTTCCGGTCAAGTCGTATCAACATGTCAGCGAAGCGCTCAGCTACATTACGGAACACCCTCGGCCACTTGCCCTCTATTATTTTGACCACCACTCCGGACGCATCGATGAAATATTGCAGTCCACCATCTCAGGCGGCGTCACCATAAACGACGTCATCTATCACGTCGCGCAGAACAATTTGCCGTTCGGCGGCGTGGGACCAAGTGGAATGGGTTGCTACCACGGCCAGGCAGGTTTCGAAACGTTCTCGCAGAAAAAAAGCGTATTCATGCAGAGCCGCTTCAGCGCGCTCTCATTCCTCAGGCCACCCTATGGTGCACTCTCCGAGCGCATCATAAAATTTCTCCTGCGTAGGTGAGTGGTCTAAACTTTCAGTTTCGTTCCCGCTACCTCTGCAGAACAAAGTGACGGATTTGCTGGACGTCGACGACCTTCTGAATGGGCGTAACTACTCATTCGAAGAAGAGTTGCTCCCCCAGCGGACGCCGAAGTTGAGTAGTCAGCCTCAACAATTCTGCACTTTTTTCCTCGATGGACACTATTTTGGCGTGCCCGTTCAGCAGATTCGGGAAGTCTTGCGCTACCAGGAGATGACTGACGTTCCGCTGGTCTCGAACGTTATTCGCGGCATCATCAACCCGCGCGGACAAATCATCATCGCGGTCGATCTTCGCCGCCAATTTGGTATGAGCGATCGGCCCGAAAAACAGACAATAGCATCTCCAGCACGATTGCCACTGCGGTTGAAGAGCAGAACGCTACGACCAACGAAATGGCCAGAAATTTAAGCGAAGCTGCCCGTGGAAGCGGCGAGACTGTTCACAATATAAGTGGCGTTGCCGAAGCCGCACAGAATACGACTCGTGGCGCGCTGGATACTCAGAAGGCCGCCGCCGAATTGGCGCGTATGGCGACTTCGCTACGCGATCTTGTCGCGCAATTCAAGGCTTAGATCTTTCCTTGCTTATCTCGACGCCGAAAGATTCGCATTCCGCCGCGTTTACGCTCGCTCCACGGCTAGCGTTACGCCCTGGCCCACGCCCACGCACATCGTGGCCAGCGCGCGTCTCGCCCCGGTTTTCTGCAACTGATGGACCGCAGTCATCACTAATCGTGCTCCGCTCATTCCCAGCGGGTGGCCAAGCGCGATGGCCCCGCCGTTCGGGTTTACGTGCGCCGCGTCGTCCGCAATTCCCAGTTGCCGCAGGCACGCCAACGATTGGCTGGCGAATGCTTCGTTCAACTCGATGAAATCGAAATCCTTGATGGACAAATTCAAGCGGGCTAGGAGTTTTTTCGTCGACGGTACCGGACCGATTCCCATAATGCGCGGCGGAACTCCGGCTGCCGCCATTCCCAGCACTCTTGCCCGCGGCGTCAGTCCGTGACGCTTCACGGTATCTTCTGACGCCAGAATCATTGCTGCCGCGCCGTCATTAATACCCGAAGCATTTCCGGCAGTGATGGTCCCCGGAGTTCGAAATGCCGCCTTCAGCTTCGTCAGCCCCTCCAAGGTGGTGTCGGGACGCGGATGTTCGTCGCTGGCCACGCTCGTCAGCCCTTTTTTCCCCGGAACTTCCACTGCAACTATTTCCTCCACAAAAAATCCGCAGGCTTGCGCGCAAGCCGCCCGCTGCTGGCTTCTCAACGCGAATGCGTCCTGATCCTCTCGGCTTACCGTGAATTCTTCCGCGACGTTTTCTCCGGTTTCCGGCATGGAATCAACTCCATATTGCTTCTTCATCAACGCATTAATAAAGCGCCAGCCGATCGTCGTGTCGTATGTCTCCACTGAACGCGAAAACGCCGCGTCCGCTTTTCCCATCACGAACGGCGCTCGCGACATGGATTCGACGCCTCCGGCAATCACGAATTCCAGTTCGCCTGCCGCAATCCCACGCGCCGCCGTGCCAACCGCTTCCATGCCGGAAGCGCAAAGACGATTCACCGTTGAACCCGGCACACTGTGCGGAATCGCGGCAAGCAGCAGCGCCATCCGCGCGACATTGCGATTGTCTTCGCCCGCCTGATTGGCGCAACCCAGCGTCACCTCGTCGAGTTGCTCCCAGTCCGCTTTCGAATTGCGTTGCAGCAGTGCTCGCAGCGGAATTGCCGCCAAGTCATCGGCTCGAACCGAAGCTAAGGAGCCACCATATCGTCCAATCGGGGTTCGAATCGCGTCGCAAATAAAAACCGTTTTCATTTCATCCCGCCGTTAGACTTCCATGCGCCAATTTCGTTCGCCGCTCCAGATCCCGGAGTGTTTCAAGCTCCAGCGAAGTCGGTGCTGCTGTTTCTTTCAGTTCCGGAGCAAATCGAATTTCCCATTCCGTCGCCTTGCTAACCTGCTCTCTGGCGATACCTGGATGCAGTTGTGTGACCATCAGTTCTTTCGTCACCGGATCCGGCTCCATCAAACACAGATCCGTCACCACTGCCACCGGACCCTTGCCCGGAAGCCGCAAACGAGCTCGCGCATCGCCGCCATCCAGGTGACCGACCGACGTAACAAAATCCAGTTTTTTCACAAACGCTCGCGCCGATTGCTTCAACACCAGCACCACTTCGCCCGCGCAGCTCGCGATTTCCGGCGCTCCGCCTGCTCCCGGCAGGCGAGTGCTCGGCTTTCCGTAGTCTCCAATCACCGTCGTATTGATATTCGCGAAACGGTCGATCTGTGCCGCGCCAAGAAATCCCACATCCACACGCCCGCCTTGCAGCCAGTAGCGAAAAATCTCCGGCGTCGAAACGACAGTGTCCGCGGTCTCCGCAAGATTTCCGTCGCCGATCGAAAGAGGCAGCACCGCTGGCTTCGCTCCAATTGGGCCCGATTCATAAATCAGAACGATGTCCGGCGCATGAGTCAGTCGCGCAAGATTTGCCGCTGTGGACGGCAATCCAATTCCCACAAAACACACGGCTCCGTTTTTCAGCAGCCTCGCCGCAGCGATGGTCATGATTTCATTTGTCGTGTGCTCCGTTGCCGTCATTGTTTCGCCTGCGCAAGCGATTGGCCAAGAACCTGGCGAAACTCCGTAAAATTACTGGTCTCAAGAATGTGCGTTTTGATCCAACTCTGAAAAATCTCGCGATTGCGCGCAATCCCGTCCCATGCCTGATAAAAACGATTGTCGCGCCCGTAGTAACCGTGCGCATAAGACGGAAACGCTCCGCCCGGCTCGCAGCACACCGCCAAAATCGTCCAGCTCGGCAGAATACACGCATTCGGCCAGGCTTTCAGATCGTCCACAATTTCTTCCACCGTCACGATCGCTCTTTTCGCCGCTAGCACCGCTTCCTTCTGCACTCCCAGGATTCCCCACAACAGAACATTCCCTTTGCGGTCAGCCTTCTGAGCATGAATGATGCTCACATCCGGCTGAATCGATGGAACCGCGGCAAGCTTTTCTCCGGTAAACGGACATTCTATAAATCTAATTTTGTCGTTGTAATTGGGTAGGTCGGAACCGGCGTAAGCGCGCAGCACCGCAAAGGGAAGCCCCGAAGCTCCCGCGACATACGCATTCGAAAGATCGCCGTGCCCATGCTCTTGAATTTCCAGCGGCAACGGCCAATCGTGTTCCACTGCGTCTCTCAAACGGTGTAAAGAACCGACGCCGGGATTTCCGCCCCAGGAAAATATCAATTTTTTCGCGCAACCCGCGCCAATCAGCTGATCGTAAATGACGTCCGGCGTCATCCGCACCAGCGTCAGACTTTTACGCCCCTGCCGAATTACCTCATGCCCGGCCGCGAAGGGAATCAGGTGGGTGAATCCCTCCATCGCCACCACGTCGTCATCACGCACCAGACCGGCAACTGCTTCGCGAAGACTTGTAATTTCCGCCATGTGGAATAAGCAAGCCAAACGGGACGAAGATTACCCGGTCCTCCGCCCTCTCGACTATTGACCTCACATTATTAACGCTACATCAGTAATGATACACGTAAGACCTGCTTGTCCCCGCTCTCAGTATTGCGGCTTTCGAATCCGTTGTAGAATGTCGCGCGTCAAAGTTCATATGTGTTTCATCCATTTTGTCGTTCACCGCGCCTCAACCGTTCCTTGCTGGCCGGGAAGGAAAGCATGATTTTCCAAAAAGCCAAGCGCATTTTGCTGTCGTTAGTCGTTGCTCTTTTCCTGGTTGGCGCTCTCCACGCGCAAACCAAGCTCCTGCGTTTCCCCGATGTGCATGGCGACAAGGTCGTCTTCACCTACGGCGGCGACCTCTGGCTCGCCTCGACGTCTGGTGGACTCGCCTCGCGCCTCACCGCACATCCTGGCCTCGAACTTTTCGCCAAGTTCTCTCCCGAGGGCAAATGGATCGCCTTCACCGGACAATACGACGGCGACGAACAGGTTTACATCATTCCCGTCACCGGCGGTGTTCCCAAGCAACTCACCTTTTATCCGGCTCGCGGACCGCTCCCGCCACGCTGGGGTTACGACAATCAAGTCTATGGATGGACGCCCGACGGCAAGTCCGTCATCTTCCGTTCTGGCCGCGAATATTTCGATCTCGGTGACAGTCGCCTTTACACCGTTTCCGCTTCCGGTGGTAAACCTGAAGCGCTTCCCATGCCCAAGTCCGGCGCTGGCGATCTCTCTCCCGATGGCTCCAAAGCCGTGTACTCGCCGCTCTTCCGCGATTTCCGCACCTGGAAGCGCTACTCCGGCGGCTGGGCCCAGCAGCTCTACATTTTCGATTTGCAGACTCACGCCCAGGAGAAAATCACCGACAACCCTCGTGCCAACCGCGACCCCATGTGGATCGGCTCCAAGATCTTCTTCTCCTCCGACCGCGACGGCACCAACAATCTTTTTTCCTTCGATCCCGCCACCAAGAAAACGGATCAACTGACGAACAGCACCGAATGGGACGTTCGCTGGCCCAGCACCGACCACAAAAACCAAATCGTCTACGAACTGGATGGCGAACTCAACATTTTCGATGCCTCCAGCGGCCAGTCCCGCCACATCTCCATCGAAGTGCCCAACGACGGCGTCTCGATGCGCCCCACCCAGGTTTCTGCCGCCGAGCAGATTGAAGACGTCGGCCTCAGTCCCAAGGGCGAACGCGCACTCTTCGTCGCTCGTGGCGATATCTTCACTGCGCCAATCGAAAAAGGTCCAACCCGCAATCTCACCGACTCTTCAAACGCTCACGACAAGTGGGGACGCTGGTCGCCTGACGGCGCAAAAATCGCCTTCATCTCCGACCTCGACGGCGAAGACGAAGTCTATCTCATCAATCAGGATGGCTCCGGCAAGCCTGAAGAGTTGACTCACGGTTTTCACGCCATGCTCTATGCTCCGGAGTGGGCGCCTGATGGCAAGCGTCTCGCTTTTTCAGACAAAGACGGCAAGCTCTATGTGCTCACTCTTGACGACAAAAAAGTCGTTCAGATCGCCAAGGACAACGGCGGCAATCTGCGCGACTACACTTGGTCCCACGACGGCGGTCACCTCGCCTTTACCCTCAGCAACCCCAATAATTTTTCTTCGATTTACGTCTGGAGCGTGACCGGCGGCGAGGTACATCGCGTTACCAGCAACCTTTTCAACGCCGGCAGCCCTGCCTGGGAACCTGACGGCGACTATCTCTACTACGCTGCCGGACATGACTTTCAACCGGCGCTCAGCCAGATCGAGTTCAACTACGCCACCGATCGCAGCGACGGCATCTTTGCTCTTGCCCTTCGCAAGGACGTAAAGAATCCTTTTCCGCCGGAAAGCGACGAAGTCACTATCACAAAAGAAGGTGACAAGCCCGCCGCAACGGATGGCGCCAAAGCCGACGACAAAAAGCCCGAAAAGAAAGACGAAAAAAAAGAACAGAAGAAAGACGAAAAACCGAAGGAATATATCCGCATTGATTACGATGGCCTCGCCGACCGCGTTACCCGCGTTCCGATTCAGGGCGATAATTACAATGGGCTGGCCGTCACCAAGGAATATCTAATTTACGGTCGTGCTGGCACTCCTTTTTACGGCCGAGACGCCTATCCTCCCGCCGCTTTGATCCTTTTTTCCTTCAAGGACCGCAAGGAGACCACTCTCGCCGAGGGCCTGCGTGCCTTCGTCGTTTCCGACGATGGCAAGAAAGTCCTCACGCGCGCCGAGCACGACTTCAAACTCTACGATGCCAAGCCCGAGGGCAAAGCTACTCCCAAAACCATTTCCACCGCCAACCTTCTTGTGGACCGCGTTCCTCAGCAAGAGTGGGCGGAAATCTTCAACGAAGTCTGGCGTCGCTATCGCGATTTCTATTACGTTAAAAACATGCACGGCTACGATTGGGATGCTCTCCGCAAACAATATGCTGCGCTGGTGCCGTTCGTCGCTCACCGCTCAGACCTCAATTATGTTCTCGGAGAAATGGTTTCCGAGCTTAGCACTTCGCACTCCTACATCGAGGGCGGAGACTATGAAATGCCAAAGCGTCCCCAGGACGCTCTCCCCGGTGCCAGCTTCGAACTCGACCACGTGGCCGGCCGTTACCGCATCTCCAAAATCTATCGCGGCCAGAATGAAGAAGATCTCTATCGCTCTCCGCTCACCGAAGTTGGCGTTGACGCCAGAGAGGGCGACTACGTCCTCGGAATCGACGGCGAAGATTTAACCACCGACAAAAATCCGTACCAGCTCCTTCGTAACAAAGCCAATCGTCCGGTGCAGCTCACGCTCAATTCCAAGCCTTCCACCGACGGCGCCCGTCACATCAGCTATCGTCCCATCACCACCGAACGCAATCTCTTCTATCTCGATTGGGTCGCTCACAATCGCGAAGCCGTCTCCAAAGCTACCAACGGCCGTGTCGGTTACATCCACATCCCCGATATGGGGGCTGCCGGCATCCGCGAATTCATCAAGTTCTACTACCCGCAGATTCGCAAAGAAGCCTTGATCGTGGACGTCCGTGGCAACGGCGGCGGCAACATTTCTCAGATGCTCATTGAGCGCCTTCGCCGCCAACTGCTCGGCACCGATTTCGATCGGGTCTCTGACTACACGGGCACTTATCCCTTCGCTGTGTTTTACGGACCCAAAGTCTGCCTCATCAACGAAACGTCCGCTTCCGATGGTGATATCTTTCCTTACATGTTCCGCCAGGCTGGCCTGGGTCCGTTGATCGGCAAGCGCACTTGGGGCGGAGTGGTCGGCATCACTGGCCGCGGCCCCCTCCTGGACGGCGGCACCGTTTTCGTGCCCGAATTCGCCAGCGCCTCTCCCAACGGGAAATACATCATCGAAGGCCATGGCGTCGATCCGGATATCGTCGTGGAAAATGATCCCGCGTCCGTCATCGCCGGTCGCGACCCGCAGCTCGAGCGCGGCATATCCGAAGTCATGAAAGCGCTGGAAGCCAATCCCAAAAAGCTGCCGCCTCGTCCCCCGGACCCGGTAGATCACCCCAGGCAGTAGCAATCCGCCGCGAATCTTGTAGGGGCTAAGCATGCTGCGCCCCAGCTTGCCCGGGCGTTAGATTTAGAGATGTGCGAAAAAACCCGCGGCCGTCATTCCGAGCGCAGCGAGGGGGCGCGAACCCCGGCAACTCAAGTAAGAATCCCCTGCCGTCATTCCGAACGACCGAGGAATCTCTCTTGCGCCTGTGTGAGCCAAGGCACGCCCTCACGCATTCAACGTCTTCACCAGCGCGCTAACGCCGTTCCACAAAATCTGCACCCCAATACACACCAACAAAAACGAAGACAACCGCAAAATAACATTCATCCCGCTCGGCCCCACTGCCGCCGCCAATCGCGCCGAATACCCGTAACAAAGATAAATCGTCACCGCAATCAGCGCGGCCCCGATCGCTGCGGATATCAATGCCACTACGTTGGCGCCAAGGTGTCGCGGCTCATTCGCTCCCAGCGTGATCGCAATTGATATCGACCCCGGACCCACCGTCAGCGGCAGCGTCAGCGGATAAAACGCATTGCGCAGAATATCTTCCTGAGTCACCGCCTGATGCGACTGTCCCCGGTCCACCTGGTCGCTTCGCGTCAGCATCGCCCATCCTGTCGAGACCACGATTAATCCTCCGCCCACCTGCACCACCGGCAGCGAAATCCCAAAAAACGAAAGGATGTGCGTCCCCACTACCATGGATACAATCAGCAGAATAAAGCTGTTGATCGCCACTCGCCGCGCCAGCAATTTCCTGGATTCTTTCGAATAATCTTGCGTCAGCAGCAAAAACACCGGGCTGCCTCCGATCGGATTCACGATCGGAAACAGCGCGCTCACGATGAGCAAAATACTTTTTGCAGTTTCAAAGAACATGCAGGCCGAAGGAGTATACCCCGAATCCCCAGCGCACTTTTCCTGGCGTTCGAACTAAGTCTTGCGCGCCGCGCGAACCACTTTCGCGGTCGTGATCGCCTGGCCCACATGCCGCTGTGTATGCTCCGCCACGTGAACCAGGAGCCCGCCCAAACTCGTATGCAGAAGTTCTCGCCCGACCACTCTCTCTTCTTCTAGGTCTTCTCGCTCCAGCGCCCGCACTCGCCTTGCCGCTTTTTCCATCGCCCTCCGTAACTCCGCCAATTCCTCCTCAGTTGATGTACACGCATCCATCTCACTTTTAAGCTCGGCCATTTGTTTCTCACTTAAAACTCGCCCTTCCGCATAAGTCAGCAGCCGGTCCACACTCCGCGCGATATGCCGCAAATGCAATCCGACTGAAGCAATCCCTGCTGGCCGCTCGTTCAATTCCTCAGCTGTAAAATCACCGCACCACCGAGTGATATCCTCTTCGGCCAACTCCAGAGCATGCAACACTGCTCGATGCACCGCCGGAGCTTCCTTGAGCGTCCCGCGAAGCCACGGCTCCCTCGTTGAAGTATTCAACGTCATTGCGCAAGATCCTCCGATTCGTTGCCTTATGTAGCGGCGGCTTTATGCCGCTGCTCTTTCTTTTCGAAACTTCCCGGTCACTTTCGACCAACGCATCATCATGGCACAACGCCGGCACAACGCTTCGAACGCATTGCCTCTCACCCACAACAAAATCGTCGCCAAAAATGCTGCCTTGCCGCAAATACGCTCGTGCGATAAAGTCACTCGGTCACCGAGGGAAAAATGGCAAAAAAGACCAAGGCCGCAAAACTTAAAAACACCGTCGCCGTACCGCTCGGCACCGAGCGCGTAAAACTTCTCCTCCCGCACAACAAAATCCAAAAAAGAATTCGCGAAATGGCCAAAGCCATTCGCGCCGATTTTCCCACCGAACCGCTCCTGCTACTCGGAGTTTTGAAAGGCGCCGTACTCTTTCTCGCCGACCTGGCTCGCCAGATTCCCGGCGAGGTCACCTTTGATTTCATCGCCGTCTCCAGCTACGGCAAGGATTCACGCACCTCTGGCCAGGTCAAACTCAACAAAGACATCGACTCCAGCATCGAGGGCAAGACCGTCATCGTGGTGGAAGACATTCTGGATACTGGCTTGACTCTCCGCTACCTCTTGAGCATTTTGCGACAACGCAAGCCTAAAAATCTTCGTGTGGCCGTTTTATTAGACAAGGTTGATCGCCGCCTGACCGATGTACAGGCCGATTATGTCGGTTTTCCGATTCCCAACGAATTCGTGGTTGGTTATGGACTCGATTACGCGGAGCGCTACCGCAATCTTCCCGACGTCAAAATATTGTCTCTTCCCGGTGGAACTCACTGAGCATGAAACTAACTGCGCAACGTTGAGCTCCGGGCCTCCAGCCGATTCAAGGTCACACTGTTATAATAGAAGCCGCGAATGAATCCTGCAGACTCATCAACAGAATTGACTCTTGCCCAGCCAATGGGCGAAGTGTCCGCCGAAATGCTCGCGACCCTCGCCGAAATCGGCGAGGAAGTGAACGCTTCACTCGACTTGGACGTCGTCCTCGCCCGCACCGCTGCGCTCATCAAAAAACACATTGATTACGAAATTTTCGGCGTACTCCTGATGGACCACGCCAACACCGTGCTGCAGCACCGGTTTGCCATCGGCTATCCGCCCGACTTGGCCGCCAATTTGCGCATTCCGCTCGGGCAGGGAATCACCGGCGTCGCGGCCGCTACCGGCCATCCGGTCCGCGTCAGCGACGTCGGCAAAGACCCGCGTTACATCAACGCCATTGACAGCGTTCGTTCCGAACTTGCCGTCCCCGCCCGGACTATTTCACCCCCGACCAGCAAAGCATTCTCACCCTGCTTGCAAGTCGCCTGGCTGTCGCCATCGAAAATGCCCGTCTGTTTGAACGAGTCCGTTCTCAGGCCGGCACGCTGCTTCTTCTCAACGAAGTCAGCCGCGAAATGAGCTCTATCCTCGACGTCGAGGAACTGCTTCGCCGCGCTGCCGAACAGGTCAAGCGCGTCATCGACTATCAAATCCTCAGCATCATGCTTTATGACGAAGAACAGAGAATTTTCCGCCATCGGCTGGACGTAAAACACGGTCAACGCGTTCAAGGCAAACTCCGCGTCGCTGCCAGCGAAGGAGTCGTCGGCGCTGCGGCTACTCTGCGCGAACCGGTGCTTGTGCCCGATGTTTCAGTCGATCCGCGCTATCTCATGGTCAATCCGGAAACTCGCTCCGAGCTTGCTATTCCCATGATTCACAAAGGCAAAATTATCGGAGTGCTGGACCTCGAGAGCGCGCAGCTCAACGCTTTCAGCGACGAACACGTTCAGACACTTTCCATTCTCGCGGCGAATCTGGCCGTCTCACTTGAAAACGCCCGTCTCTACGAACAAGTTGCGCGCGATGAAGCCCGCCTCGATCGCGATCTACAAGCCGCCAAGCGCATTCAAGGCGCTCTGATCCGTCCGGCGCCCAGCGAAGATTTTGGTCTCGATATGGCCGCGCGTTATTTGTCCGCTCGCGAAGTTTGCGGCGATCTATACGAATTCCTGCGCTACGGCCCTCAACAACTCGGTGTAGCCCTTGCCGACGTCAGCGGAAAGGGCACTGCCGCCGCTCTTTACGGTGCTGTCGCTATCGGCATCATGCGCAGCCTGGCTCCGCAAAAATTGCAGCCCGCCGAAATGCTTCGCCAGATGAATCAACTTGTCGGCGAGCGCCGCGTCGAAGGCCGCTTCATGACCGCCTGCTTCGGCACTTGGCAAAAAGGCCGCCGCAAGTTCCGCGTAGCCAATGCCGGCCAGTCTCAACCGCTTCTATATAAGGACGGTCGTTGCGGCAAAATCGAACTGACCGGATTCCCGCTCGGCATCTTTGAAGAAACCAGCTACGACGAGTGGGGCGTAACTCTTGATCCCGGCGACATCGTTATTTTCCATTCCGACGGCATTGCCGAAACCATGAATAGCGAAGGCCAGTTCTTCGGAACCGATCGCGTGAAAAAGCTAGTCGAAGCTCATCATCAACTCACCGCCACCGAAATTTCCGACCTAATCCTCCGCGAAGTGGATTGGTTCGCGCAAAGCGCTCCGCTCTCCGATGACCGTACTCTCGTGGTGCTCAAAGTTCGATGACCGCGCAGCCGCCTGCGTCCAAACAACCGCTTCGCTTCGTTGATCCTGCGGAATTTACTCCGTATTTCTCCTGGCGCAAATCAAAGCAACGCAAATCACAACAGCACACCGGCGAAGAAGTTTTTTGCCAAGACGTCTCGCTAGCCGCCGCTGCAGAAACCTACTCAACTCCCGCCTACCTCTACAGCCGCTCCGCCATCGAGTCTGCCTTTCTCGAACTCGACAAAGGCCTCGCATCTCTTCCTCATACAATCTGTTTTGCCGTCAAAGCCAACGGAAATCTCACCATCCTCGAGCTGTTGGCAAAACTTGGCAGTGGCTTCGACATCGTCTCCGGCGGCGAACTGGAACATCTCGGCCATCTCGGCGTTCCCGGCGATAAAATTGTTTTTTCCGGCGTTGGCAAATCCCGCGAAGAAATTCGCGACGCCCTACGCTATCGCGGCGGCCATGGCCGTTCCTCCTCCCGCGGGCTCTTGCTCTTCAACATCGAATCCGAAGCCGAGCTCGACGTACTGCTCGACGAATCTTCCAAACAAATGAAGCGCGGCGGCAACGCCCCAAGCGTCGCTATCCGCGTTAATCCAGACGTTCGGGCCGGCGGCCACCCACACATCTCAACTGGCCACCACGAACATAAATTCGGTCTCGATTGGTCAGCCGCCCGCGAACTCTACACCAAGCACTGCAATCCCAAATGGATTCGCTGGCGCGGCATCAGCGCGCACATCGGTTCTCAAATCACCGCTCTTCGCCCGTTTCAACAAGCTCTCTCGCGGCTGGCCGCTTTCGTCCGCGAACTTCGTGAATGGGGCATCGACCTGAAATATCTGGATTTCGGCGGCGGACTCGGCGCGCGTTACACCGACCAAAAGCCCCCTTCCAGGCTCGACTACGCGCGCATGATCGCTCGCACTGTCAAACCGCTCGGCGTTCATCTCCTGCTCGAACCTGGCCGCACCATCATCGCCCACGCCGGGGTTCTCCTCACGCGTGTTCAATACACAAAAACGAATCGCCGCAAAACCTTTGTTGTCGTGGATGCCGGAATGAACGATCTGCTGCGTCCCGCGCTCTACGGCGCAATCCATCCGATTACCCGCGTCAGGCGCGCGAAAAACGAAAAATCATCCAGCGCAAAAGTGGATGCTGCAAGAGTAGATATCGTCGGCCCAGTCTGCGAAACGGGAGACTGCTTCCTACGCAATTGGCCCCTAGGCGCCGTGAAGCCCGGCGATGTACTGGCCATCTGGACCGCCGGCGCCTACGGCATGTCGTTAGCTTCGAACTACAACGCCCGTCCCCGCCCCGTCGAAGTTCTAGTCGAACGAAACCGTTCCCGTCTGATCCGTCGCCGCGAAACCACCCGCGATCTCCTCCGCACCGACGCCCTCGTGTAATTATCGACTTCTCTCAGGTATTCCGCCGTAGGTCATTTGCCGCGATGCTTCGAAGTCGTCCACACCCAAGTCGCTCAAACGCGTCTCGTCTGCACCCTGAAAGCGTGGTGTCATTCTGCGGCGATCCGACGAGGATCGCCCAAGAATCTCAACTGTAAACTGTTTGCCGTGCATGCCGTGCGCCAGGCATCGTAACAATCATTAGGGCTCGCATACCGGCTACGAACTCTGCGACCGCTCCTGCCCCTCGCCCCACTTCAACTTACTCCGCAAAATTTCATAATAAGACTTCCGATGCGGCTGAATCAGTTTCAACCGTTTCTTAGCTCGCACGATCGCTACGCTATCTTCCGATTGCATCAACACGCCCTTTTGTCCATCCAGCGTCAGGTACACCGACTCCGCCGTTCCGCGCAACCGCATCTCCACGTTACACGTATCTCCAACCACCAGCGGCCGATCGCTCAACGTGTGCGGGCAAATCGGCGTCAAAATAATGGACTCCACCGCGGGATGTACAATCGGCCCGCCCGCAGACAGCGAATACGCCGTCGATCCGGTTGGCGTTGCAACGATCAATCCATCCGCGCGATACCGGCACACAAAATCTTCATCAATCGACAATTCAATCTCGATCATCCGCGCCAGCGCGCCCTTGGTAATCACTGCCTCGTTCAAAACCAATTGCGACTCAACCACTTCCTCATCGCGCAAGAGCGACGCATTCAGCATCACCCGCTCGCTCGCGGAAAGTTGCCCCGCAAGCGTCCCCTCCAGCGCCGAATACAATTCGCCCAGGGTAAAACTCGTTAAAAAACCCAAACTCCCAAGGTTGACTGGCAAAATAGGAATTCCTCGCGGCGCAGCTTCACGCGCGGCCGCCAGCAATGTTCCGTCTCCTCCCAACACCAACAACAAATCCGATTCCAACGCCAGCTGTTCGCGCGGCCGCCCTCCGCTTTCGTCGCGCAACGACACCGCGGTCTCTGTGTCATACAACGCGCGAATCCCACGCTTTGCCAGCCACTCCAGCAGCGGACGCACAATATCCGTAATATCAGCGCGCCGCGGTCGAGAAAAAATTCCTATCGCTCGAAAGGGAAGGGATGCCATGAATGCTGCGATTCTACCCCAGAACTCCTCTCAGCCGTCATTTCGAGAATATCGCTGCCGCAAGCAGGCGCAGCCAGGCCGTCTCAGCCTTCATTCAGGGAGCCAGCCCGGGCGCAGTCTAGCGCGGACCGCTTTTGTCGTCATTCCGAGGAGCGAAGCGACGACCGAAGGTTCCGACCCTGTCGGATGGAATCTCTCTTTCCTTCTTCGGTTTGTGCATGGGGCAGATGTCCCCCATCGCGCAAGCCTCAAGACCCCTTCCGCGCGTGCAGAAAAAACTCCTGATTACCTTCCGCGCCCGCCAGTCGGCTCGCCTTCACGCCAATCGCATCCAGACCGAGCGCGACCGCCGCATCCCGCACCGAATCAATAGCGCGTTGCTGCAGCCCTGTATCGGAAACGATTCCTCCCGCTCCTATGTCCTCGCGACGCAATTCGAATTGCGGCTTAATCAAAATCAAAAAATCGCTTCCGGCTTCCGCCAGAGGCAGAACCGCCGGCAATATCTTCGTCACCGAAATAAACGAAACATCGGCTACCACCAGACCCACTGTTTCGGACAAATCTTCCGTCACCAGTTCACGCGCATTCTTCTTGATTCGAATCACTCGCGCATCCCGCTGTAATTTCCAGTCCAGTTGCTCCACATTTACGTCCACCGCATAAACCCGCGCCGCTCCATGCTGCAGCAAACAATCCGTAAATCCACCATTCGACGATCCAAGATCCAGGCAAATTCTTCGCGTCACATCCACAGAAAAATCTCGCAGCGCGCCTTCCAGCTTGAACCCGCCCCGGCTCGCATATTTTTGTATTCGGCTGTGAATCTCAATCGCCGCATCGCGCGCCACCGCTTGCCCGGCCTTGGCGGCCGTCGCGCCGTTCACCAGCACTTCGCCGGCAAGAATCATCGCCTGCGCTTTTTCTCGTGACGCGGCCAGCCCGCGCTCATAGATAAGCACATCCAGTCGCGCGCTCTCTTTGCGAAGTGTCATTTGAGTAGCACAGCCAATCTTGTTTACCCTGAGTTGCGCAGGGGCTGTGCGCGGTGAAGCCCACCCTAGAAACGAACAATTAGGCTCAAGCTCAAGCCCGAGCAGCTAAAATCCCCAAAACATCAAGCCCGCCGCTGCACCAAAAACTCCGCGATCTCACGCAACCGCGCAGCCTGCGCTCCGTAACCGCTCAGATCAGCAATCGCCTTCGACGAAAGCTCACTCGCAATTTCATGCGACCGCTGCAGCCCAAACACCGCCGGATACGTCGCCTTCTGTTGTGCGATATCCTTTCCCGCAGTTTTTCCCAATGCCGCCGAGGATTCTTCCACATCCAGAATGTCGTCCGTAACCTGAAACGCCCAGCCAATCGTTTCGCCGAAGTGCCGCAGCCGCGCCACATCTTCTTCAGCCGCTCCAGCGCAAATCGCACCCGCCGTAATCGCCGCGCGGATCAGCGCTGCCGTCTTCGAACGGTGAATATATTCCAGCGTTTCCGCGCCCACCGCTTTGCCTTCCGCTTCCAGGTCGGCCACCTGCCCGCCCACCATTCCATTCATCGTTCCCGCTGAAGTCGCAACTTCCCTCAGCATCGCTACCCGCAGCGACGCGTTTACCGGCGCTGCTGCAATCGTTTCGAACGCCAACGTCAGCAACCCATCTCCCGCCAGAATCGCGATCGCCTCGCCGAATTTCTTGTGACACGTCGGCTTTCCCCGCCGCAAATCGTCATTATCCAGCGCCGGCAAATCATCATGAATCAGCGAATAAGTGTGAATAAATTCGATCGCGCACGCCGGATGCAGCGCCGCTTCAATCTCAGCACCGAAAATCCGCGCGCTTTCCAGGCAAAGTATCGGCCGGATGCGCTTTCCACCCGCGAACACGCTATAGCGCATCGCTTCGTGAATTGATTTCGGCGAAGCATCCGCTGCGGGCAGCAGTTTCTGCAGCGCAGCATCAACTAATTGCAAGTCCTCTTCAAAAAATGTGGGAAGATTCATCGCGAAAATCGCGTGCCAATTCGATTTGCGCTCGCAAAAACTGAATTCCGCCTCACGCTTCGCCCCCGCCTTCCGGTTCGAATGGCTCAGCCAGCAATTTTCCGTCCGCTTTTTTCAGTAAAATTTCTACTTTGCCTTCCGCTTCCTCCAACTGTTTCTGGCATTCCCGCGACAGCACCACGCCTTCTTCAAAAAGTTTCATCGCTTCGTCCAGCGAAAGCTGCGGACTTTCCAGTTTACGCACCACTTCTTCCAGGCGTGCCAGCGAGCGCTCAAAATCAGGCTTCTTGGGCGGTTCGGGTTTTTTCGGAGCAGGTGTATTCACGCGGCCTTTTCATTCGGCGCCTGTTCTTTCAAGCGCGCGCAATTAGAAAAACATTCTAATCCGTATTTCTCTCCAAGCACCAAAGATTTTCCCGTAGGGGCGCAGCATGCTGCGCCCCAGCTTGCCCGGAGGTCGAAACTCAAAGCGCTTCTCTTCGTTCTTAATTCTCTCGCTCGATACATCGCCCACTTCACGGCTTCAACGTCAACGTATGCTTCCGGACCGCCGCTTCCGCCGCATCACTGAACGGCGCCACCACCGGCTTGCCTTCATACCAATATTCAAATTGATCCGAGTAGTGGCTGCTTGCCAGCTGCCCGCTTTCTCCTCCGGGAATCACCATCAGCGAATTGTCCCAGTCTCCCACATTCGCCACCATCCGCATCGCCGGCCCGTGACGCTGAGTTGCCGCCCGCGGACTGAACGCCGTCCCGCTTTGCGGCTTGCCGGTTATGCTGAATATTTTTTTCAGCCAACCTTCGCGTCCCAGCGGATGCAGCATCTCCAGCGAATCGAATCGCTTCCATTGCCAGTCTTCGATTCGTGGACTGCCCGTTTCTTTCTCCAGATCTTTCACCGCATCATCCGCCGCTGCCACCAGCAATTCATCGTAGTTCTTATATCCTGCAGGCAGCCACGTTGCCGGCCGCTCCGTCAGCATCCGTTGCAAAAACGCCGTGTTCCGCCATCGGTAAAGTTGTGTTTCGTCGCCCAGCACCGGCCGCAAAATCAACTTCAATGCCTCGTGCCGCGTCGTTTCCAAAAACGGAACCACCGTCGAATCCGCGTCCGCAATTCCGTTCCAATCCTTTGCAAGTCCAATCAATTGTTGCGTACGCGAGTCCTTCGGGACCGCAATCTTCGCCGCAGGTGCCAATTGTTCCGCAACAAACACGTCCGGGTAGCTGTAAGTATCCGTCTGCACCTTCAACATATCCGCGGGCCGCAAATCGTGCTTGTCGTGCACCAGATCCCAGATCCGCGCCGTCCGGTAAGGTTCTTCCCAGTGGTCCGTCAGATACGGAATGTAGTCCGGCCCCACCACCCGCGCATTCGCGGTCACGATCAATCCGTCGTCCGGATTCAGCGCTTGCGGCAATTCCTCAAACGGAATGTAACCTTTCCATTCGTACAAATCCGTATCGCCTGGTACCGGCACCTCGCCGTGTCCCTTCTTTCGAATCGGCACTCGCGCCGCCATCACATACCCGATATTTCCTTTGACGTCGGCATACACCACGTTCTGCGCTGGCCCCCACACAGTCTTTATAATTTCACGAAACTCTTTCCAGTTCTGCGCTTTTCCCAGCCGGTTATAAGCATTAGAAAGCCCGCCCGGCTCCGTTGCCGTCCACCGTAGGGCGTAGCCAGTATCGCCGTTTCTTTTCATGACGGGGCCGTGGCGGGTGATGGTGATGGGGAAGTGTTCATCAGTAATCCAGGCATGTCCGTGGACGGCGTTTTTGACGTGGATGACTTCATCTACAACCCCTGCCTTCACCCACTTTCCATTTACCTTATATTCGTCCGGCTGCGCTGGATTGAACGTCTCTATATAAAGATCCTGCACACGGGCGCCGTTATTCGTGAATCCCCACGCGATTCGATCGTTGTGCCCAATCACCACCAGCGGCGCTCCCGGTAAAGTAAATCCCTTCACATTCCATCCGGGGCAAGTCAAATGCGACTCGTACCAGATCGATGGAACACTCAGTTCCAGATGCGTATCATTCGCCAGCATCGGCTTGCCCGTCGCCGTGTACGCCCCGCTCACCACCCAATTGTTGCTTCCCAGCGCGTGCCCAATATCTCTTTGCGATTCGCCCACCCACTGCATAATCGTTGGAGCCAATGCGGAAGTCACATCGGGGAATCCCGGCTCTCCCGATCCTGCGCCCGCCTTCAAAACATCGTCGGGCGTCATATCGTCGTCATCGTCTTTGTCGTCGGGATCTTTTCCGCTTCGTTGCGAGCCATCTCCCGGCCGGTTTGGATCGCCAACCACAAAATGGTCCAGCGCTGCCTCCTGCGAATACAAGTCCTTCGCGCGATCCGCTCCAACCCGCGCAGTCAACGTTGCGCGGTCCAGCTCGTTTTGCCAGGTATTCGTCAGTGTCTGGTACATATATCCCGCAATCACCAGCGAATCGGCGGGCTGCCACGGCTGCGGTTTGTATTTCAACATCGTGAATTCGATGGGAAGTTTATTCTGGTGCTGCTCGATAAATTTATTCACTCCACGCGCGTATGCCTCCAATGCCGTGCGCCACTCTTCGTCAAGCAAACTCACATCGCGTTCCGCCGCCGGCCCAAATCGCAGCAGTCTGAATTGTTTGTCCAGCGGTATCGCCTTAGCCCCCACAATCTCCGAAAGCTGTCCGCGCGCCACTCGCCTCAACAAATCCATCTGCCACAGCCGGTCCTGCGCCATCACATACCCTTGCGCTTCGGCCATGTCCGCAAGCGATCCCGCGCGTATGTGCGGTATTCCCCAAATGTCGCGCTCAACCGTTACTTCATGCTGCAATCCGGGAAGTGAAGCCGTGCCATCCACCTTCGGCAGCGGCCGCACAAACAGCCACCATCCCGCACCGCCCGCCACGGCAATCAGCACGATTAGAATCCATCCAACAATGCGCAGCAAAACTCGCAAAATTATTTCCTCAATAGAACGTAAACAAACAGTTTAGAGGACGTGTTCCAGCACTGCAACGCGCAACGTCTCACGATTGGCACAACCCGGCACATCCCATTCCGCACGCGCCCATCTTTCCTTCTTTCGTTTGTAGGGGCACAGCACTGATGCGCCCCAGCTTGCCCAGGCGTAAAATTCAAGTAATACTGTCTTGCTCTTCCCGCGGTTTCATGCTGGTCACCAAAAAACGCGTTGTCATTCATTCCGGCCCGACCGGAAAGAATCTCAACCGTGGCCTATCAACAGCGTATCGGTTCAGCCGCCTGTACGCGAACAACCCTCTTCCTCCTGCTACAATGCGACAAAGGAGCATCCCCAAGGCATGTTCGTCGTTCGCCTGATCGGCGTACTCTTCCTCGTTGTCCTCAACGGATTCTTCGCCGCCGCCGAATTCTCCCTGGTCGCCGTGCGGCTGTCCCGAGTCCGCCAACTCGTTGCAAAAGGCAACGTGCGCGCCAGCATCGTCGAAACACTCGTCGCCGATCTTCACCGCGTTGTTTCCGGCGTCCAACTCGGAATTACCCTCACCAGCCTCGCGCTCGGCGCCCTCGGCGAAGCCACTCTTGCAAACTTCTTCCGCAGCCTTTGGCACGGGGTTCCTGGAACGCGCACCGCCATATTTGCTCACGCCCTCGCGCTTACCTCGGCCTTCATCCTTTTAACGATTTTGCACGTGGTGATCGGCGAATTGGTTCCCAAGACTGTCAGCCTCGCCCGTGCCGAACGCGTCGCCCTGCTCATCGCTCGGCCGTTTCGTTGGTTCTTGAATACTTTTCGCTGGGCCATCGATCTCCTCGACAATGCTTCCAGCGCCGTCATCCGCGCCATGGGCATTGCCCCTCAGGCAGGCCACGGCGTCGCACACTCCACCGAAGAATTGCAGATTCAAATTCAGCAGGCTCGCGAACGCGGCCTCCTCGCGCCCAGTGAAGAGCGCCTCATTCTCAGCGCCATCGAGCTAGGCCAGGTGCAGGTTCGCGAAATCATGGTTCCTCGCCCGGACATGCACATTCTCCGCATCGAAGCCACCTTCGACGAAGTCATGCGCGCCTTTGCCACTACCCAACGCTCGCGTATCCCTGTCTATCGCGGAACCTTCGACCACATTCTCGGATTTGTTCACATAAAAGACATTCTCTGGGTTCTGGAGAATCGTGAGCGCCGCGCTGCGGAAAACCTTCCGCCTCAGCCCTTCGACTTGCGCCGCATTTTGCGCGAATTGTTGATCGTCCCGGAAACCAAGCCTGCTAGCGAATTGCTCGTCGAGTTGCGCACCCGACGCACCGGCATGGCCGTTGTCGTAGACGAGTTTGGCAGTCTTATGGGATTAGTAACTCTCGAGGACATTCTCGAACAAGTCGTCGGCGAAATTCACGACGAGTACGACGTCGTCGAAAAACCCTTAACTCTTTCCGACGGTGCGGTCATCTTTGACGCTGCACTAAACGTTCGCGATCTCGAAGCCCAATACGACATAAAAATTCCCGAAGATCCCGCCTACGCCACCGTTGGCGGCTTCGTCCTGGACCAGCTTGGATTCATTCCCAGCGGCGGCGAAAGTTTTGTCTACGAAGATTTGCGTTTCACCATCGCTGAAATGGATGGCAAGCGCGTCGCGCGCGTAAAGATGGAACGCATCAAACCGCCAGCCTCTGGCAACAATAACGACTCCGAAACTTCCTCAGGAAAACCCGCCAACTCCGCTGTTTCCCGGTCATAATTTCTTTCCGATGCTTCGTCAACTCTTTAAGCGTTTTCTGCTTACCCTGCCCGCACTGTGGCTGGTGCTCACGCTTGTTTTTCTGATGATTCACATTGTTCCCGGCGATCCCGTGGAACAGATGCTCGGCGAAGGCGCGGCGCCCGCAGCAGCCGCGCAGTTGCGTCATTCTCTCGGACTCGATCAGCCGCTCGGCAAACAGTACGGCCACTATCTTTTCGGACTTGTGCGCGGCGACCTTGGCCAATCTTTTAAATTTCAGGCTCCGGTGCGGCAAATTATTTTTGAGCGTTACCCGGCAACGCTGCAGCTGGCATTTCTTGCATTGGTGGTTTGCGCCGCCATTGCGATTCCTGCTGGAGTTTTAGCCGCGCACCGCCGTGGTCAAACTCCCGATCACCTTGTCGGCGTTTTCACACTCTTCGGATTGGCCATTCCGAACTTCGCGCTCGGCCCACTCTTGATTCTTCTTCTCTCCATTGAAATTGGAGTGTTGCCCGTTTCTGGACGCAATGGAATCGGCAGTTACGTTTTGCCTGCCGCCACACTCGGAGCGGCGCTCGCTGCAATTCTCACTCGCATGGTTCGCGGCGCAATGCTTGAAGAGCTTTCCGCCGACTACATCCGCACTGCTCGTGCAAAAGGACTGAGCACGGCAGCAGTTCTTTTTCGCCACGGATTACGCAACGCTCTGATTCCGATCATCACGATTTTAGGATTGCAGTTCGGAACTCTGTTGGCTGGAACCATCGTCACCGAAACTATTTTTTCCTGGCCGGGCATTGGCCGCCTCACCGTGCAAGCAATTTCCGCGCGCGATTATCCGTTGCTGCAGGGCTGCATTCTCGTCATTTCGCTCTCTTACGTTCTGGTAAACTTGCTGACCGACGCGATTTATTCCGTAGTCGATCCGCGAGTGCGCATGTCATGAGCATGAAGAAGATCAGAGATTTTCTCCGGCAAAGTGTTCTCGCACGTATTGGATTCGGCGCTGCGCTCTTTCTTTTTCTGGTTGCCTTGCTCGCGCCACTGATCGCTACAGCAAATCCTTTCGCGCAAAACCTCCCCGGGCGTCTGCAAGCGCCATCGTTTGCGCACTGGATGGGGACCGATGAACTTGGCCGCGACATCCTGTCCAGAATTATGTTTGGCGCGCGCATCTCGCTCACCGTTTCTGTTTGCGTGGTTTTCGGTTGCGGTTCCATTGGTCTCGCAATCGGAACCCTCGCCGGATATTTCGGTGGCTGGTGCGACCGCATCGTGAATCTTCTGCTCATCAATTCATTCCTATCTTTTCCAGGAATTTTGTTGGCGATTGCGTTCGCGGCATTTTTCGGTCCGGGAATCGGCAAAGTTATTTTGGCTTTGATCATTACCGGCTGGGCAGGTTACGCGCGTTTGGCGCGCGCGCAAGTTCTTAAAGTGAAAGAGTTGGAATTTGCGCTGGCCGCGCGCTCGCTCGGGGCTTCGCACGCTAGAATTATTCTGAAACATTTGCTTCCCAATATTCTGCAGCCGGTTTTGATTCAAGCCACTATTGGAATGGCCGGAGCGATTCTCGCCGAATCAACCCTAAGTTTTCTCGGGCTCGGGGTTTTGGCTCCGATTCCGAGTTGGGGCGCGATGCTGAACGACGCCCGTGGACATTTGTTCGATGCGCCGCACATGGTGGTTTTTCCTGCGTTCGCTGTGATGACCGCGGTGCTCGCGTTTAATTTGCTGGGCGATGCGTGGCGCGATTGGCTTGATCCGCGCACGCGCTCGCAAATGGCTGCTCTCGAATCCTCCAAATAATTTCAGCAAATGCGCAATGCAAAAAACTCACGCGGTTGCGAGCGTGACTTGCATGCCGCGACCGATGCCTAGACTCTTCGACGCGTTTCCGCGATTGATGCCGATTTCCACGAAGCCGTTGGAGCCAATATACGCAAACGGTTCGCCGGGAACTCCCTTGGCAAATGTGTCCAGCAATTTGTTTACGGAATGATTGCCGACCGTGAATTGTACGGTCCCAGTTTCGATCGCGACGGCTGGCAAATCTTCCGGACGAAAATTGGTGATGATATTTCCAAAGCCGTCAACGCGCAGCACCACACCTTTGCTCACTCCGTCTGCCGCTTTCGGTTTGGGCATCGCAAATTTCTTGTGGTCAGTAATTTCTTCGCCCATGGCCGACGCTTGCGAGCCTTTGGCGAGCCACGCGGCCACTGGTGCGAAGACGTCACGTCCATGAAAAGTTTTGCTGACTGGCTGCAAATAATAGTGTTCAACGTTGGCGTGGCGCACCAGAATATTTTCTTCGCGCTCGTACACCAGGGACAGAACGCCGTTATCGGGAGCGACGAAATATTGCGTATCGCCGGTCACCAAAAGTGGACGCCGCTCGGTACCCACTCCGGGATCTACAACCACGACGTGAATGGTGCGGGGAGGAAAGTAGGAATACGAAGAACCAATGGTCAGCGCACCATCAAGCAGATCGTACGGCGAAACGTCGTGGGAAATGTCCACGATGGTGACGTCCGGATTGATTTTCAGGATGACGCCCTTGAGGGTTCCGACGAGATGATCGTTGGTTCCGTAGTCGGTTGTGAGTGTGATGATTGGCCGTGCCACTAATGGTTCCCGCTTTCTGGCAAGAATAATTTTTGCATGATGCGCGCGCGCCGATTGAGGTTTTAACCAGCGCGCTTCTAACGACGCTAACGAACGAGTGGCCAATCGTCAATGAACCAACGAGGCCTTGGTTCGTAAAGCAAACGCGTGCGAAGTGCTGGGGAGAGTGAACAGCGAACAGCGAACAGCGAACAGCGAACAGCGAACAGAAAAACCAACACCAAGAGAGATTCCTCGCTTCGCCTGCGTCTCGCAGACAGACTCGGAATGACGGCTGGACCCTGGGGCAGCAAAACCGCAGTATTCGTCGGGCGGGCGAGGTCAGATTTTCTAACTCGCGCGTCGTTGCGGATGAGTTTATGCTCGTTCGCGCGGCGAGAGCGGGTTTGCGCCGCGAGCGGCGCAATGCGTATTCGACGGAGAATTTCTGATGAAAATGACTTCGACCGTGGCAATTCCGCTGGGGCCCATTTTTCTTTTGACGGGTCTGCTTTTCGCAATTCCGTTGCGAGCACAGCAAACGTCCCCGCCAGCGAGCGAGAATCAGGATCCTTCCGCGCAGCCCGTCGCCATGCCGCTCTGGGAAGGCAAAGCGCCGGGCGCGCTGGGCGATGCCGATTCCGATAAGCCTACGCTTACGCTGTATGCTCCGTGGACAGGACATCCGCCGAATCCAGGAAATCCGCCAACGCCTGCGGTGATCGTTTTTCCTGGCGGCAGTTACGAATTCCTTGCCAGCAATCACGAAGGCCGCCAGATGGCGAACTTTCTGAACGCCATGGGCATCACGGCGTTCGTGGTGAAATACCGGCTGGGTCCGCGCTATCACCATCCGGTGGAACTTGGCGATGCGCAGCGCGCCATTCGCATGGTGCGATCGCGTGCGAAAGAATTTGGCGTATTGCCGGACAAAATCGGCGTTCTGGGATTTTCCGCAGGTGGCCATCTGGCATCCACTACCGAAACGCATTTCGATTCCGGCAATCCGCGAGCTTCGGACCGGATCGAGCGCGCGAGCTGCCGTCCGGACTTCGCCATTCTTGCGTACCCGGTAATTTCGCTGGTCGCCGAATACACACATCCGCTCTCGCGCCGCAATTTGCTGGGAGACAATCCCAGTCCCGCACTGGTCAAAGAACTTTCCGGCGAGTTGAATGTCACGCCGCAAACTCCGCCGACATTTCTCTTCAGCTCCTCGACCGATACCGTGGTGCCGCCGGAAAACAGTGTGGCGTTTTATCTGGCGTTGCACAAAGCAGGAGTTTCAGCGGAGCTGCACATTTTCGAATATGCGCCGCACGGGGTTGGCCTCGATCTGGCGGATCCCTCGGTTGGAGAGTGGGGCACTCTGCTGATCCATTGGTTGCGTGAACGAAAGCTGCTTGGGAATTAGAGAGCAGAGACCCGAAAGCAGATAGTAGTGGCGAGCGCTGCGCCGAGCGGAGGAATGGGATTTATAGTTCCTATTTGGTGGCGAGGCAGGGGGTACCGGTACCCATGGTGTTTTTCAGAAGTATTTCCGCATCGAGTTTCACATACCATGGTAGCATGTAAAGAGTACGAAGTCAATACTTATTTGCATGGTAAAAATAAGTCGGCGGGCGTGGGGACGAAAAGGAATTTGCAGAGCGACCCGTACTGTCCGAGGAAGAGCTCTACGGGGAGCCAGAAACATAACGGTAAATTACGCTCAAAACAAGATGTCGAAGGGCAAGCCGATTGCTTCCCGGCACTCAAGCACTGACCAATGAAGGAGAATGGGTAGTCGGCAAACCTTCCCTTATCCCGTCACGAAAGAGTTGCCCGGTCCCGTAGGGTACCTTGTCGTGCTACTTCAAGCCCGTCAGGAACTCATCGAGCAAATTGTTGAACCTATCGGCGTCATCGACAAAAAGCGCGTGCCCGGCATCCTCAAAAAGTTCAAATCTCGCACCGGGAATACTTTTCTGCATCTCCTGAAATTGCGGTACCAAATCCTTGGTCGCGCCTACGATCAGCGTGGGCTTGTTGATTCTCGCGATTGCCGGCTGGCTATCGTTTGTAAACGTAGCAAGCCCTATGGCGACCGCTGCATCGGTGGGCGTGGCCAGCGAGCCTTTGATTAGCTTCCGCAGGTATTCTTCCGCTTGAGGCTTGCGAAACATCGAGCGCACGAAGCCATCCGTCATCTGTGCACGATTCGCCTGCATCCCTTTGAGGAACTCGATGCTGCCTTTAATGTACTCCGGTGTGAGATCGAGAGCGGCGACACCGTCCACCAGGACAATTCCTGCCAGAGCGCTCGTGCCGAACTGCTCCACGTAGGCCGCGATCTCCGGAACCCCCATCGACCAGCCCACCAGCACCACCGGCGCGAGATGCAATTGCTCGATGACTGCCTTCATGTCCCTGGCGCACGATACTTAGCGGAGAAATGGACGATTTGCTTTTCCCAGATCCATGCGGGCATGGTGAAACCCGGCACAAATAGAATGGAAGGGACCTCGTGCGGCCCGGTGACGGTGACACTGCCCTTCGTCGGTGCGACGGGGGGAGGAACCGGATCGCCCTCTTCCGCGTTTCCGACTGGCACCTTCGAGCGGCCGGCCTCGATGTAATGAATCTTAGCCCCGTCCCAGGATGTAACGAAACCGCTCTGTGCGAACGGATTCTTGTCCTTCGACCGTGTATTCGACGGCGCGGCCGAGCTCGCGGAGCCCCAAAGCAAAACACACAGCCAATCGACCGCAATTGGCTTCGAGCTTCTCCGTGCCCTTCTTAACATTTTCGCCTGACCTCGGCTGATCTTGGGTCTAATCCGGGATTTCCATTTTGGGTTCCAAGCCGACGCATAACGTACACCCATCCGCGAGTTCATTACAACGGAACCATTTGGACAGTTGGTCGCCTTACCAGACTAGTGGATTCGGGTCTCCAATAACGGCCTGAGCTTGGCAAACCAGATTCCGGACGGTGGTCGACAACCCGGATGTTGAATGGTTTCCGGCAGGTACGCTGTCACACATCGAACAGGGGCTTGTTAATCTTCACGGCAATGAGCTAAATTTCCTGACGTATGGGGTAAGTATGGCTAAACCCTCTTCAATCACATACCGACCGGGCCAATTGGCCAGGACTTCACCTTCACCGAAGGAAGGCTGGCTGTGAAGGTCGATTGGAACCTCCTCAACAGCTTCACTGACTTAAACAATCTCGCGCTCTCGCGGTTCTCGCCGGAAGAGCGCGGGTGCATCGGGGTGTATTCCTGCCCGGGCAATGATCTCGATTCGACGCCCAGCGCAGGTGTCGATTACGCAGAGTTCCTGCCCAGCTTGTTTGAGTTGGAAGTGCGTGACCGTTTCGTGCGAACCCGGAAAGAACTGGTTGTGGTGCTAGGGAGACACTTCATTTTTAATTGAAGCGCGGCCCGACCGTTCCACGGGACAACCGGATGAGTCAAATGGCAGCCGTGAACCTGATTGGCTCGTACAACTACGCACTCGTGGCGCTTTCGGTGTTGATCGCCATGTTTGCGTCGTATGCTGCTCTGGATCTCGCAGGTCGCGTAACTGCCGCGGGCGGTTGGACTCGCGCCGCTTGGCTGCTGGGCGGGGCCGGTGCGATGGGGACTGGCATTTGGTCCATGCACTACATTGGGATGCTGGCGTTCATCCTTCCGATTCCCGTGGCCTACCATTGGCCGACCGTTCTGCTGTCACTGTTTGCGGCCATTCTCGCGTCAGTCATTGCGCTGTACGTGGTGAGCCGGCAGAAGATGGGTGCGTCCCGAGCGGTCGCCGGAAGTGTCCTGATGGGCGCGGGTATTGCGAGTATGCATTATATCGGCATGGCCGCCATGCGTTTACCGGCTATATGCCAGTTCAATTCCTTTCTCGTTGTCCTGTCCGTCGTGTTCGCGGTCCTGATCTCTCTCGCCGCGCTATGGATTACCTTTCACTTTCGAGATGAGAAAACGGGGATCGGCTCAGAAAAGTTCGTCGGAGCCGTCGTGATGGGCGCTGCGATCCCAGTCATGCATTACACCGGGATGGCCGCCGCCAGTTTCACGCTCGCCGGCACACCAGCGGACCTGTCTCATGCCGTAAGCATCCCCACACTCGGCACCGCCGGGATTGTCGCTGTCACGTTTATCGTCCTCGGGCTGGCTATTCTGACGTCCTGGGTGGATAGGCGATTCGCTGCCCAGACCTTGGAAGTCCAGGAAGAAACGTTGCGGCGGAGCGAGGGTTACTTGGCGGAAGCACAGAGGTTGACTGGTATAGGCATTTGGGCATGGAACGTGGCCACTAGACAGAGTGTCTATTGGTCACAGGAAAATTTCCGCTTGTTTGACTTCGATCCGGAAGGGGCTATACCGACAGACGAAGCGTTTTACCAACGCGTTCATCCAGAGGATCGAGATAGGGTGCGCAGAGAAGTTTTTCTTGAAAGACCGGACCAAGGCTCACACTTTGACGTGGATTTCCGAATCGTTCTTCCAGATGGGGCAATCAAGTATGTTCGCTCGACAGGTCATCCCGTTTTCAACATATCCGGCGATCTCGTTGAGTATGTCGGTACATCGATAGACGTTACCGAACGCAAGCGGGTGGACGAAGAGCGCGAGAGACTGCTGGCAAGTGAGCGAGCGGCCTTCGCCGAAGCAGTAGCTGCACAGCAGAGGTTCCGCGACCTGGTTAATTCGGTCGAGGCGATTGTTTGGGAAGCGAATGTGCCGAGTTTTCAGATTTCGTTCATCAGCAAAGAGGCCGAGCGCGTCCTGGGCTACCCTGTGGAACGCTGGCTGTCCGAACCGACATTCTGGAAGGATCACGTTCATCCAGAAGACCGAGAGTGGGCTCTGCAATGTTGTCAAACGGCAACCGCCGAGAAGCGCAACCACCAATTTGAACACCGTATGATCGCGGCCGACGGAAGTGTGGTGTGGCTGCGCGACCTGGTAACTGTGGTTGTGGAGGGAGATCGCGTAACGCGCGTGCGTGGTCTGATGGTCGATCTCACCAACCGCAAGCAGGCTGAAGAGGCCCTGCGCCAAGCGCGGGCGGATCTCGCATACGTGAGCCGCGTAACCACCATGGGAGAGCTGACCGCCTCCTTGGCGCATGAAGTGAATCAACCGATTGCCGCCGCCGTCACCAACGCTAAAACCTGTTTGCGGTGGCTTACGCGCGATCACCCCGACGTGGAAGAGGCGCGCGCGGCGGCCAGCAGAATCGTAAAGGACGGAATACGTGCTGGGGAAATCATCAGCCGGACCCGCCTGCTCTTCGAGAAAGGTACTTCGCAACACGACTTGGTTGATGTAAACGAAGTCATCGAAGAGATGATCGTCCTCCTGCGCGGCGAGACAACGCGATATTCCATATCAGTCCGAACGGAGTTAGCGGCAGATCTCCCGCAAGTCATGGGAGATCGCGTGCAATTGCAACAGGTCATGATGAACCTCATCATGAACAGCGTCGACGCAATGAAGGACGCGGATGGCACGCGCGAACTAGCAATCAAGTCGCAGCGAACGGAAAACGACCAGGTTTTGGTATCCGTCAGCGATACCGGCGTGGGGCTTCTACCCGAGCAGGCGGACCAGGTCTTCAGTGCCTTCTTTACGACAAAACCGCATGGCACCGGCATGGGACTTCGCATCAGCCGCTCCATCATCGAATCGCATGGTGGCCGCTTGTGGGCTGCCACCAACTCCCCGCGCGGCGCAAGCTTTTGTTTCACCTTACCCGCCAAAGCCGAAACAAAGGGATGACACACGAAGGCGCTCCCGCAGTGTTCGCCATTCATGAACCCGCTGTGCGACTCCAGGGGCGAGCGACGCAGCGACGGACTTGACCATCGAACCGATTTTTAACCCCTTGCCGATCGAAGGCGTGCGCGCGAGGTGTGACCACGCAAAAAGGATCGTTAATAGCCCAGTTGAGTGAATCAATCCCGAGCGACGCGCTACCCGGAAGCTCACACCTCAGGCCTCGGCGGTATGGCTCCGGCGCTGGCGGTGGACGACAGTGAAGGAAGTAGGAAAGACGGCGGGGTGAACGCGCCGCTACCTGATTGATCCCTGTGGCGCCAGCGTATGTGACGGAAACTATTCAACTTTCGGATTGCCAACGGTCCAAAAGCCTGCCCTGCTCACCTCACCAACGGAGGCGGGGTCTCTTCCACCTGCACGCCTCCGAGGTGAGGTCGCGTACGCCAACGTACTAGAGATTCAATGTTACCTTTGCGTTATCCACAACCTTGACCCACCCAGGGTCGACCGAGGCGTCGGTGGCGTATTCGTCGTGCCAGTTCCACCACTTGTAGGGCGGAGTCTGCGGGTAGCCCTCCGGCGAATCCTCCCACTGCTCCTGGCGTCCGAGCGCGGTCATGTCAAGGTAGCTCCAGATGGTCCCCATTGCTTCGTCGCCGCGGTTATTGATGAAGTAGGTGCGGAACACATTGTCGCCATTGCGGATGAACGCGTTCGTGCCATGCCACTCATTCACGCCGAAGTCGGTGTCGAAGCTGTCGGTGATGGTGTACCACGGCATCTTCCAGCCCATCCGCGTCTTCAAGCGCTCGATGTCTGGCTGCGGCGCTCGCGAGGCGTAGGCGAGGGTCGTGTCGCGGGCGTTCAGATGGGCCAGGTGGGAGACCTGGTCAGCACCGAGGGAGCAGCCGCGGCAGGCATGATCGGGCCAGCCGAACACGCCGGCTTCGAAGAAGGCGCGGTAGACGATCAGCTGACGGCGGCCGTCGAACAAGTCGAGCAGGCTCGCCTTGCCCTTAGGCCCGTCGAACTCGTACTTCTTCTCCACGGCCAGCCACGGCATCCGCCGACGCTCGGCGGCCAGCGCGTCGCGGGAGCGGGTCAAGGACTTCTCCTTCACGAGGAGCTGCTGGCGCGCAGCCTCCCATTCCTGCGGCGACACGATCGGTGGTGTGTTCATTGCGAGATGCCCTTTCCTGTGCTCCATGCCACTTTGCTTGCTTGTTGCCATTTTATTTCTCCTTGATTTTCTGAAGCAGACCGAGACCATTCGCCCTGAAAAATTTTCTTAATTTGCCGATGCACGCCGCCAGAATTCCTCCCGTGGATCCCGCACCGGCGGCCATCACGGCTGCGCTTGCGATGCATGCAGGGCACATATTTCCCTCCTCCGAACTTCTAAGTCGTCCGCGCCTCAGTGGGGCAGCGGCGCTTCCGCTCGCTGGCGCATGCGCTCGTGCAAGTGTGCCCAGCCATTCTTTGCGTTTCTGTACTCCTCCAGCACCAGACCAAACGACTGCTGCCGAAATGTAATGATCGTCACGCCGCCCGATTCCTTCAGTCGATACTGTAGATTCGTTATAACCGGATTGGACATAAACAGTGGCCCGCAAATTTCCAGCAGCGTTGGTTTCTTGATTGCCTGCACCGTTCCCCAGTAATGGCCGTTGTTGTCTCCCAGATCGCGATACCATCTGCCGCCTGGCCATGCTTCCAGCTTCATCGGCATGGGCCTGTCCACTTGAGTCTCGTTGTACGGTCCAAGATGATCCAGCAGTGCGGCAAACGTCACCTCGATCGACGCGCGCACTGCAATCTCCTCCGCTATATGGATCGTTGTCGCCTCCAGCGATAGTGCGGGTGAACTCACGATTTCCTCCTCGTTTGAAATTCCACAAGACTATTGTTTCTGTGCATTGTTGGCCTCGGCCCGTTCCTTGATTCGCAGCAGTTGGTGTTTCCACAGCCGCTCGAACGTGCTCGTCCATTCGTGCAACGGCCGGATCGCCATAGCATTCACTTTGTAAAGCATCTGCCGACCATCTCTCCGGACCTCCAGCAGGCCAACACCTTTCAAAACTTTCAGGTGCTTTGAGACCGACGGCTGCTCCATCTCCATTGCGTCCACAATCTCGGAGACGGACCTCTCCTGCATCGCTAGATAGTTCAGGATGTCCCGCCGCCGCGATTCCGCCACGGCATTGAACGCGTCCGAAGTTGTCGCTGCCCTTGCCATGCCCTCAATATATTCTCATATAGGAATATGTCAAGCTCTTTTTAACCAACCTTTTGATTTCTGGTGTGCCCCGGAGCTGGGTAGTGGGGGCAGGAAGGAAGTAGGAAAGATGCCGGGATAGAACCGCCGCTACGAAAGAGTTGAAATTGAAGGGAGAATCTACAACTAGAAACAATTCAAAGGCACCGGTCTCGAGATCGGCCACTACAGATCGGCCACTACAGAAGCGGTGCCAGAAGCGGTGCTTAGTATGCGGCCGGCAGTGAGCAACAGACGCAGATCAAAATCGGTTAGAACAGTCGTTCTTTCCCGCGCGCATCAACATGAGGAAGAAAGGGAAGAAGTGCGTTAGTTGCTCGCGGCTTCAATGATGCGTGCCGCACGGAGAATCGCTTCCAGGCTTCGGTCTACGTCGTCGTCGGTTGTAGCCCAGGAAGATACGCTGATGCGCATCGCGGTTTTTCCCTGCCAAACGGTTCCGCCGCACCAGCAGGTGCCCTCCTCTTGCACACTGCGAATCACATCTTGCGTTTTTGACGAATCACCAAATGACACGAGCACTTGATTGATGACGACATCATTCAACACTCTGCAGCCCGCGGCGCGCAGGCCTGCTGCGAAGCGACGAGCGTGGGCGCATGTTCTTTCGACCAATTCGGCCATGCCTGGACGGCCCAGGGACTTGAGCGCCGCCCACAATTCCACGGCGCGTGCTCTTCGCGAACATTCTGGCGTATAGTACATAGGCTCGCGCTTCGCTCCTGGCGTGAGGTAAGCGGCGGAAGAAAGTTCCATGCACGTGCGGAGAGCTTCGGCATCCCTGACAATCGCCACGCCACAGTCGTAACTGACGTTCGGCCATTTGTGCGCGTCGGTCGCCCACGAGTCGGCTTTTTCGAATCCATTTAAGAGATGCCGGTACTGAGGCGATACGCCGGCCCACAAGCCAAACGCACCATCAACGTGTACCCAGGCGCCCTGCTGATGCGCCGCTTCGCAGATCTGCGACGCGGGATCGAAAGCTCCAGTGTTGACGTTGCCGGCCTGAATGCAAACGATGGTGTTTCGAGAAAGCTTGGGTAATTTGTCCGCGCGCATCCTGCCTTGCTCATCCACTTCCACAAGGTTGAGCCGCTTGCGGCCCAGACCTAACAGGCTCAACGCCTTTAACAACGAGGCGTGCACTTCAACGCCGGCCACGACTTCGATTGGTGGTGCGTGGAAGAGTCCATCCTCGACGACGTTCCAGCCTTCGCGCGCAAGAAGCGCAGATCGCGCAGCAGCGAGCGAGGTGAAATTCGCCATGGTTGCGCCGGTCACTAATCCACCCGCAGAATCCGGCGGCAAGCCTAGCGCTTCGCACACCCAGCGAATCGCGATCTCTTCCAGCTCCGCGGCCACAGGAGACATGACCCGCAAAGCAGCATTTTGATCCCAGGCTCCAGCGAGCCAGTTGGCGGCCAAAGAAGTGGGAAGCGTGCCGCCGTTGACGAAACCGAAGTAGCGTCCACCGGTGGTCGCGACGGTGGCAGGCGATCCGAGTTCGTCCAGGAAGGCGAGAACTTTTTCTGGATCGCAACCTGAGTCCGGGAAAGGCTCGTGAAATCTCTGCAATGCGGCGACGGCGGTTTCCTTCGGCGCGACTGCTCGTTCGGAAGCGCTGTTGACGTAGCGCGCAGCCAGCTCGGCTGCGCGAGTCAGAAGGGTGGAGGAGTCTCGTTCGTTTACGACGGGGTTTTCCGGTTTTGTGAGCATATAGATACCGTACAGGAGGTTTCGTGAAGGGGAAGAGCCGAATTGTCTTCTGTCGGATTGGGAGGACGGCGGAAAAACACCAAGGTAAGAGACATTCCTCGCTTCGCTCGGAATGACCGTTGTTTGCCTGTCGGCGCGTGTTGTGAGTGTCGTTGCATATCGTTGGTGCGTGTTGGTGAGTATTGGTGAGCGTCGAACAACCACCTATCAGCTCGGATATTTACGCTTGAGGACAACAGAGCTTCCGAAGGAAGTGCCTCGAAGCTCTGTTCTACATTCATCCCCTGATTGACAACACCCGTAATAAACAGAAAATTTGCCGCCACAGTCGGGCTTGGGCGCCTCCAGCCCTCCAGATGCCCTTCCGGCGGTCAGCTGTCTTCCAGGCTTGCGTTCTGCTCACGATGGCACCTGGGGCTTGTTTGACGAATTCCACAATTATGGGGTGTCTTTATGAAGGGCAAGTATTTGCTGTTTCTTTGCTGTGCGTTGTGCTTGTTCAACTCCGCATCAACATTAGCTCAAGAGTTGCGTGCGAAACTCAAGGCCTATTCGACCGTAAAGCCGGCGCGCGATTCGATGGGCAACCAGATCAGTCCACAGGACTCCGTCAGCTCGCTGGCGACGTTTACGTATACAGTCACGTCCAGCAGGGACGGGAACACGTACACCGGAGCGATGGTAGGACAAGATCCGTTCGGCTCCGGTTTCGCTCCCGTTACAGTCACTACTCCCATCGTTCCTGTGATCATTACGGTGAACTCGATAGCCACTGGAGAGAACGCCAACGGTATTTTGTCCACCAAGAATGGCAGCGCAACATTCGACCCGACAGTCGCTGACGCCGCTTGTCTCGGCAAGCACAACAATGTTCCGCTCGTTGTGTTCGCGCAGTCTCCCATCTTCCAGCCGGCCAACTTCAGTTTCGGTAACACCGGTGTAGGAAACACTCAGTATCTCGATGCGTTCCAGCGCGGCAACTTTTGGCAATCCGTGGGTGGCACGGACTATCACACGCTGGTGAATGCAACTGTGCTCGATCCGATCACTATTAATATCTCCGCGAGCGACGGCCTGGCCATTCCCGCAAGCTTGTTTGGCAGTTGCGGGGCGCTGGGAATCGTCAACATTAATACGCTGGACTCAATCCTTGTCTCGAAACTGGCCTCCATTGGGGTCGACAGTTCACAATTCCCGGTTTTCCTACTGTATAACTTGGTGATGTCGGTCGGCCAACCGACGAACTTGAATAAGTGCTGCGTACTCGGTTTCCATGGCGCTACGGGCACACCGATCCAGACTTACTCGCCGATCGATTTCGATACCAGCGGATTGTTCGGCCCTACTATCCACGACACCTCGATCGCTGCTCATGAAGTGGGCGAATGGATGGACGACCCGTTTGGTAACAATCCCACGCCTGCTTGGGGGCACACCGGCCAGGTTGCCGGATGCCAAAACAATCTGGAAGTGGGTGATCCTTTGACGGGCACTAACATTCCGCCGGTTAAAGGCGCCAACGGATTCACATATCATCTGCAGGAGTTGGTGTTCTTCTCCTGGTTCTACGGCGCGCCTTCGATCGCTGTGAACAACTGGTTCTCCGACAACAACACGTTTACCAGCGACGCGGGCCCGGTCTGCAAATAGCGTGAGTGGCTTAAGCAACGAAGTTCCGGCGAGGGGAATCGGCTGCTCATCACACTGATCATCGGTGAACAAAAAGGCGAACAAAAAAGCAAACAAGAATTTGTTGCGAGGGCGTTTTGCCAGCTTGTTTTGCCAGCTTGTTTTGCTAAAGCGCGATGCGTGTTTCGACCGATTCCTCTTTCATCTTAGTCAGAGTCACTGGACCGGTGGATGCGCGGGCGACGAACTCCGGCTCAATCGCAATTTCCGGCAGATAGTCACCCTTGCCTTCGATTTGATCCACGAGGGTTTGCGCGGCGATTTGGCCCATTCGAATCAATGGTTGTCGCACCGTGGACAGGGTTGGATTGGAGAACGCCGCGCCAGGAATATCGTCGAAGCCCACGACCGAAATATCTTCAGGCACGCGAAATCCCGCTTCGCGGAACGCCCAAATCGAACCGATGGCCGAAATGTCGTTGTACGCAAACAGAGCGGTAAAGGGCCTGTTCCGTGAAAGCAATTCCTTTCCAGCCGGGTAGCCGATACCGGGCGTCGAGTCCGTGCCTTGAAGTTGCGCCGTCAATTCGAGCCGAATTTGGATTCCTAGTTCCTCGCACACTTCGCAGACCGCGGACCATCGGCTGGCTGAGTCCGAGCTGAAGGGTTGCCCTTTCAGGAATGCGATCTCCTGGTGGCCTAAGTTCTTAAGATGCTCCAGCGCCAGACGTACGGCTTTTTTGTGATCCAAAATAATGTTCGTGACGCCGGCCACGAGTTGGTGCCCCGCAACAGCTACCGTTGGGACGGATGGCGTCTCGGTGACGGAAGTGTCCACCGTGATCAGGCCTTCCACGCCGCGTGAAAGAAGCAGTTGCGAGTAGCTGGCCATGAGTCTTGGGTCATGCCGGTGCACCACGGTGAGGAAAAAGAAATTGCGCTGCTGCAGATAATGCTCGATGCCGTTGATGACCTGCGAGCCGTAATCGTCGCCGATCTGCGAGGCAATCACACCGATAGTAAAGGTTCGCTTGAGCCGCAGCGTGCGGGCAAAAAAGTTGGGGCGGTAATTAAGTTCGCGGGCGGCTTGCAAAATGCGCTGTTTAGTGTGTTCGGGTATGGATCGAGCCGCTGCCGAATTGTTCAATGCTGCCGAGACGGTTCCTGGCGTCAAGCCCAGACGTTCGCCGATAGTTTTCAATGTGACTTTTTGGAGTGTTTTCTTCTTGTCCGGAGTTGTCATCCAGCGGTCCTCTGCGGACCTTCTCCCATTCGAGTTTGTGTGCACTTCCGATTCTGCGTAGCAATTTCCACGAAGTCGCGGTTTCGACGAGGTTACAGGAATAAAATCTCTAAGATGACCCCCTTTGGTTTGAATCTAAACGGCGTCGGAGTTGCCTCGTGTCCGTTAACGGCCGCAGCCGTATATTAGTTGATTCTACCATTTATCATATAGCGAGAGTTTCCGACGGACCATGTGCGGGATCCACTACAAGGAGCTTGGCGCAAAGATTCGCGCTCCACGGACGCGGATCGCGAATTGCAAATTTGCAAAGAGCTGAGGCGAAAAATCGCGAGATGATGACCTTCATAACTCGTGGCCCATGACGAAATCGATTTCCCGAGCCGACATGCGTTGCAGAAGAACATCCGTGAAAGAAATGTGCTGCTTGGAACCGGCGAAGGCGTTGGCCATCTGGCCTTTACCCGACGGGATCAAATAGACCTGCTGAAGTTTTACGCCAAGGCGCTGCGCCATTTCAAAGGCGCGGTCGCGAAGGGGTGCGCGACCTGGAAGAGGCATCTAGCGAGATTTCGTTTTTTGTGGCATTGTTCTGAGCGTATCTATACGTACAGATTAGATACGATACAGAGAGGAGATCCCGATACCTAATGATCTTGCAACTTTGGAAACCCAAAGATCCAAGCTCCTGGAGGAGTTCCTCCGCTTGAGTGATCTGCGACCGGGTTCCATTACCGCCGTGACCCGGCGCTGCGGCAAGCCGTCCTGCCACTGCGCCAAACACA
>WNFR01000327.1_pt1 | contig 93085 bp, 87 predicted proteins | sample 5400221 | NCBI WGS metagenome assembly WNFR01 (sample SAMN13153357, study PRJNA577476) | soil metagenome | isolation source: 40 cm soil under Madrone tree | place: USA:California | collected 2016-06-14
AAGCGGGCGGGAGACAGGGAGAGCCGACGAGGACGCGAATCTCGCCCACTCGCCCCGTCACCCCGGCTCCCCGCCGCATCGTTCGACAAGGTCTTTGAAAAGATCTATCGGCTGGTGTTGCGCATCCCCCGCGGCCGCGTGATGACCTACGGCCAGATCGCGCGCTTGCTTGAAGATCGCTACAGTCCGAGGCTCGTCGGCTGGGCGATGCATGCGACCCCACACGATGAGCGCAACATCCCGTGGCATCGCGTTATCAATTCGCGCGGCGGAGTATCGACCGGCCGCGTGATCCTTGCCGAACCCGAGCGTCAACGCTTGATGCTCGAAGCGGAGGGCGTTGTGTTCGATGCGCGCGGCCATTGCGATCTGAGCGTTTACCAGTGGTCTCCAAGGCAGAGAGCGGCCCGAGCCAGGCTCAAGACCTTGTGGGGAGCCAAGACCGGCGCGTGCTCAAAAGCGGCAAGTAAAGCGGTTAAGAGCGTCGGGGCGACGGATAAGAGGAATCGAACCAGAGAAAGATAGGCGAATGGAAATCACTCCTGAAACACTACGGCTGATACGTGAAAAGCTTGAAACCAATCACTTCCCGCGATCGCTCGGAATCGAACTCGATTCGATTGGAGCGGGACGAGCGCGGTTGAGCCTCGAGGTCAAACAGCAACACCTTCAGCTCGCCGGCATCATGCACGGCGGTGCGATCGCGACCTTGATCGACACCGCGGTGGCGTTTGCAATAGTCGGCGCCTCCGAGCCGGATGCCCGTTTCACCACGATCGAGATGAAAGTCAATTACCTGAGCGCAGTTCGCGAAGGCCGCGTCATAGCTGACGCGAAGCTGATTCGGGACGGCCGCCGGATCGTTGTGGCTGAATGCGACCTCTTCGATTCAACGGGGCAACTCGCGGCAAAGGGTCTGCTCACTTACATGCGGCTCGACGAAAGAAAGTAACGTAGACTTGTTATGACTCCGCTTCGCAGGCTCACAGGCTACTTCGCGCCATACCGGCGACTGCTCGTGTTTGGCGTATCGTGCGTCTTCATGACGAATGTCTTCAAGCTCATCACGCCTTATTTTGTCGGAAGCGCGATGGATGCCTTTCAGACCGCGATTCAGGCGTTGAGCCCGGGGGATGCGCGTGCGAGTCTGCTCGAATTCAGCGGATTGATCGTATTGACCACGGTTGCACAGGGCATCTTTCTCTTTGCGCAGCGGCGGGTGCTAATAAACATGTCGCGCGACGTGGAGTTCGACTTGCGGAATGACTTCTACGCGCACCTTCAGAAGCTTCCGTTCGAGTTTTATCAAGCGCATCGAACAGGCGATTTGATGGCACGCGCAACAAACGATCTTTCCGCGGTGCGAATGATCGTAGGGCCCGCATTGATGTACTCGATGAACACGTTATTCGCAATGGTGCTCCTGGTGCCTCGGATAGCATCGATCAGTTGGCGGCTCACCCTGCTGGCTTTTCTATCGATGCCGCTGGTCGTCGTCGCGACGAATTTCTTCTCGAAGCGCATTCACGATCGGTTCGAAAAGGTGCAGGAGTATTTTGGCACAGTATCGAACCGCGCACAGGAATCGCTCGCGGGAGTGCGCGTGATTCGCGCCTACACACAAGAGCAGGCCGAGATCGAGAGCTTCAAACAGGTGAACCGCGAGTTCGTGAATCGCAACCTGCAGCTCATCCGGCTATCAGGAATCTTTCATCCCATACTCCAATCGTTCATAGGACTGGGGTTCATCGCTGTGCTGTGGTTCGGCGGCGGGCTTGTAATCAGTGGAAAGATATCAATCGGCCAGTTCGTTCAGTTCACCTTGTATCTCGGTTATCTGGTCTGGCCGATGATCGCGCTCGGGTGGGTCATAAATATCTTTCAGCGCGGCATGGCCTCGATGGGACGCATGCACCAGATAATGTCGATTGAGCCGTCGATCCGCGACGCCGGAGACTCAATCGGCATCGGCGCCATTGAGGGCGAGATCGAGTTTCGCAACTTGACGCTGACGTATGGCGATGCTCGCGATCCGGCATTGAAAGACATCAACCTTCATATTGAGCCGGGTCAGACGGTCGCGTTCGTCGGCGCGGTCGGCTCAGGGAAGTCGACTATGATGAATCTGGTAACGCGGCTGCTGGATGCTGAGCCGGGACAGGCACTGATCGACGGGCTCCCGATTCGGGAGATCCCGCTCGGCGTGCTGCGCTCATCGATAGGCTACGTCCCGCAGGAAACGTTCTTGTTTAGCGAAACCATTGCCGAGAACATCGCCTTCGGAGTCGAACATGCAACGGCCGAGGAGATCGAACGCGCGGCAACCGAAGCAGGAATCGCAGAAGACATACTCGAGTTCCCTGACGGGTTCGAGACGCTTGTGGGCGAGCGGGGAATCACGCTTTCAGGCGGACAGAAGCAACGGACGGCAATTGCTCGCGCTCTGATACGCCGGCCGCGGATTCTGATCCTGGATGACGCATTGTCGTCGGTGGACACCTACACGGAGGAAAAGATACTCGGACACCTTCGCCGAATCATGGGCGGTCGCACCAGTTTGATCGTGTCGCACCGGGTATCGACAGTAAAGGACGCAGACGTGATTGTGGTACTCGAAGACGGGCGCATAGCTGAACGCGGCACGCATGATTCGTTGATCGCGCGGGGTGGGCTTTATGCCGAGTTGTACGAGAAGCAGTTGCTGGAAGAAGAGTTGGCGGCAAGTTAAGCCCATCGGAGGTTGAATCGAATGGGTACGTTTTACACGCGTTGCAAGGTTGAGAACATTACTGACCGCAAGCGATCGGCGGTCGTTCCAAAACTACTTGTCGATACCGGAAGCGACTATACCTGGATTCCGGCGACTACATTGGCGAAGCTTAACGTTGCCAAAGAGAAGAAGGATGTTCTCTTCGTAATGGCCAACGGCCAGCACATCACGCGCAGCGTCGGCTTCGCAATTATTCGGCTCGACAAGTTCTTTACCGTGGACGAAGTTGTCTTCGCCGAAAAGGGTGATTTGGCGATCTTGGGCGCAAGGACGCTTGAGGGGCTCAACCTCGCGGTAGACTCGAAGCGCAAACAGCTTGTTGCTGCCGGACCCCATCTTGCTGCATCGACAAACACAGTCGGCTGATCGCCGCAACCGGGCATATGGCGGAATCGCATCACGAAGAAGAAGTCTTAGGCAAAGCTTACGACGCGCGGTTGATGAAGCGGCTACTCAAGTACTTGTGGCCGTATAAATGGCACGCGGTCACGTCGCTTGTGCTTACCATCCTGAGCGCTCCGCTCGTGCTCGCCGGTCCGCCGCTGACCAAGGCGGCCATCGATTTGTTCCTCGCACCCGATCCGTCGAAACCGCCTTCAGGGTTCGCGCTGTTCCTGAAACACCTAGCCGATCGATTTGGCTTTGGCGCCAGCGCTTATCAGGGAATCGCTTTCATCGCCATTGTCTTTTTTATCGCCAATGTCGCAGCGTTCGCGGTTCAGTACACCCAAGCCATCGTGATGCAGGCAATGGGGCAATACATAATGTACGACCTGCGCAAACAGATCTTCGCGCATTTGCAGAAGTTGGCGGTCAACTTTTACGATCGCAACCCTGTTGGCCGGCTCATGACGCGGCTGACTACGGACGTCGACGCACTCAACGAGATGTTCACCGCCGGAGTTATCGCAATCTTCGGTGATGTCGCAATGATTTTCTACATAGTCATCTGGATGTTCGAGGTCAATTGGCAATTGGCGCTGGTCTCGTTTGCGATCCTTCCACTGCTGGCGGTATTGACGACATGGTTTCGTTTGGGCGCGCGCTCATCGTTCCGCGAGGTCCGGGTGCGCATCGCTCGCATCAACGCGTTTCTGCAAGAACACATCACCGGGATGCCGGTGGTTCAGTTGTTCAACCGCGAACAGAAAGAGATGCGCAAGTTCGACGGCATCAACCAGGCGCACCGAAAAGCAAACATCGATACGATCTTCTACTACGCTGTTTTCTACCCGGCTGTGGAGATCATCGGAGCCGTCGGCATTGGACTGATTATCTGGTACGGCGGGGGTCAGGTGATTCGCGGCGCTGCGACGATTGGCACCCTTGTAGCTTTCATTCAACTCGCGCGGTCGTTTTATGAGCCGATCTCTGACATCAGCGAGAAGTATAATATCCTGCAATCCGCAATGGCTTCATCAGAGCGCATTTTCAAGCTGCTCGACGAGCCGGTGACGATCGCATCGCCCGAAACGCCGGTTCGAATAGGGCGGGCTCGCGGCGAGATAGAATTCCGCAACGTTTGGTTCGCCTACAAGGACAATGACTGGATCTTGAAGGACGTGTCGTTCACCGTGGAACCCGGTGAGCGCGTCGCGTTCGTCGGTCACACCGGAGCCGGCAAGACTACGATCACGAACCTCTTGTTAAGATTCTACGACATCCAGCGCGGGCAGATTCTGCTGGACGGCGTCGACCTTCGCGAGATGGATCTCGAGGAGTTGCGGTCGAATTTCAGCATAGTTCTCCAGGACGTGTTTCTTTTTTCCGGCGTGATGCACAAAGGTGAGATCCGCGAGACCGGCACGCATCAGGATTTGCTTGCACAGCGCGGGCTCTACTGGCGGCTTTATCAATTGCAATTCTATCAGGACTACAAACGGACGTTTGCTGACAGCGTCGCCGACGACTAGGCCAATTCAGGAAACCAGGCTAACCCTACACCGGACCGGACCGCGATGGTCCGAGAAGCCAAGTTGGGTCAAAATGACAGGTGACGCAGCCTCTTGGGACGACCTGAGTCATTAGGTCGCAGAGGCTCTGATGGCCCTTTCGGGTGATGAGTCAAAACTTGATTTGCTGCCCGTCCGCCCTCTGATTTGTTTCAGTCTATGCCCATTTATTTCTCGGAATGAAAGGGCTTTAGCAGCAAAGCTATCGCAACGTCGCAGAGGGTATAGCAATTGCTCAGACCCATGGCACGCCTCCGTATGGACTGTTTTTCAGTTTGGCCGACCCATACAAGGCTGCATTACCTTTTTCACTCACAGTTTTATATGAAGCTCTCAAGCAGAATAAAAATGTATTTTCGCGCCTACAGGTTCATGGCCAAGGGCTTGTCATCCACCGACCATCCCATCCTCGCCCATGTTATTCCGATGCGGCGGTGCAATCTGTCCTGTTCTTATTGCAACGAATACGACGACTATTCGAAACCAGTGCCAACCGATGTGATGTTCGAGCGTTTGGATAAGCTCGCAGACCTGGGCACCACCGCAATTATCATCAGCGGCGGCGAGCCGTTGATGCATCCGGAGATCGAGAGGATCGTCAGCAGGATAAGGCGGCGCCGAATGTTGGGCTGCCTGATCACCAATGGGTATCTTCTGACGAAGGAGAAGATCGAGAAGCTCAATTCGGCTGGCCTGGAGTACATGCAGATCAGTATCGACAACGTTCGGCCCGACGATGTTTCCAAGAAGAGTCTCAAAGTTCTGGACAAGAAGCTGCAGTGGCTCTCTGAGCTCGCCCAGTTCAGGGTCAACATAAACTCGGTTATCGGCGGCGGCATCAAGACTCCCGAAGATGCTCGGACTATCGGTTTGCGGGCAGTCGAGTTGGGATTCTCGAGTTCGCTGGGCATCATTCACGACGGACTGGGGACCCTCAAGCCGCTCAAGGGAGTCGAGCGTGACGTTTATTTTGAGATGAAAGATCTGGGCAAGAAGGGTCACGTAAGGTGGAACAGTTTTCAGAAGAACCTGGTCGATGGCAAGCCCAACCAGTGGCGTTGCCGGGCCGGCGCACGCTACCTTTACATCTGCGAAGACGGACTTGTACACTACTGCTCGCAACAACGCGGCTATCCCGGGGTCCCTCTCAGCAGCTACACCAAAGAGGACATTCGCAGGGAGTACCTGACCAAGAAGGCGTGCGCGCCTTATTGCACGATCGCCTGTGTGCATCAGGTTGCTACTTTCGATAACTGGCGCGATCCTCAAACGCTCGGAGTAAAGGGCGCGGTGCGACGCGAGTCGGTCCAGGCGATAAAGACGGTGTACCAGATCGAGCAAACGGAAAAGGCGTAGCTCTGATGCCGGGTCTTTGATGTGCGCCCGGATGATCTCCGGGCTTGTTCGAAGCAAATGATAACGAGCGCCGTTAAGTGGCGGTGCAATTGAACACAAGATATCCGCGGAGCTGGTGGGACTCTCTGGAGCTTTCGCGGACGAGGAGAGAAAAGACATGCATAAACCTGTAAAGTACGCGGAGAAGGGATTGACTTACGTCGCACGCGGGGGATGGGCGATCTTTGAGCGATTCAACCGCGTCAGGCCGAACCCTTCTTTCACGCCCAGGTGGTCCGAGAAACCGCTGTTGAAGTCTTATCAGAAGACGAAGCCGCCACTGGGCTGGCCGCGAACTACCGATTCGTTGTGCCCGAAGTGCATTCCAGAAATTCGCCAGCAGATCGTCGACGGCAAGTTACCTCACGAAATCCTGCTCAACGAAAAAGTCGGCGAAATCAAAGCACAAATCATCGAGCGAAACGGCGAGATCCTGATGGTCAAGGACTGCGAGAAGCACGGTCATTTCGAAGACGTAATGTCCAATGACCCGGCCTTCTTCAAGCACCTCGAAGAAGTCTTCCCCGGCCGCGACATTCGCGCCCACAACGACGAAAGGCTTCACAAGCACGGCACAAGTACGATCAAACACGGCCGCGGATCGGTGCTGACCATCGATCTTACCAACCGGTGCAACATGATGTGCGACCCGTGCTTTATGGACGCCAATCAGGTCGGGTTCGTTCATGAGCTCACCTGGGAAGACATCAAGACGCTGCTTGATAACGCCATCTCCATAAAGCCGCGCCGTCAGATGTCGGTGCAGTTCTCAGGCGGCGAGCCGACGATGTCGCCGTTCTTCCTGGATGCGGTTCGACACGCGCGCGAGGTTGGGTACAACAGCGTGCAAGCCGCAACCAACGGAATCGAGTTCGCCAAGAGCCCGGAATTCTGCAAACAAGCAGCGGAAGCAGGACTGCGCTACGCTTATCTTCAGTTTGACGGAATCGGCAATGCGGCGAACGAGCATCGCAAGGTCGGCAATCTTTTCGACGTCAAACTGCGCGCAATTGAGAACCTTCACAGCGCCGGCGTAGACATCGTGCCAGTGACGACGATCATCAACGGCATCAACAACGAGCAGGTCGGGCGCATAATCCAGTTCGCGCTCGACAATCCTAAGAAGATCAACTTCCTATCCTTTCAACCTGTATCGTTCACCGGACGCGACGAAGAGATAACCGACGAGCGGCGACAGGCACAGCGGTATACCCTCTCGCACATGGCCCACGACGTGAAGAATCAGACCGGGCTCGGTGAGCCGATTCGTGACTGGTTCCCGATTTCGTTTATGAGCACGTTCACCGATTGGGCTGATCTGGTTCACGGGCCGCAAAACGATTGGGGCCAGTTGACCTGCGGATGCCACCCGAACTGCGGGATCGGAATGGCTGTGATGATCGATAAGGAGACCAAGGAATCGGCTCCGGTTACGGCGTTTCTGGACGCCGAGCAGCTCGCCAGGGACGTGATGAAGGTCAACGACGCAGCCCGCGGAAGGTTTCTGTCCGTTGCGGGAATGGCGCTCGCTTTGATGCGCAACTATGATCCATACAAAGCGCCGACGCACTTCAGGCTGACGGACCTCCTGAAGAAATTCGACAAGACCTTCGGCGCCACGGGCAAGGACTACGGCAAGGTGTCAGGTGATCGAACCGTTCAAGACATCGAGAAGCGTCGCGCAGACCGCTGGAACTTCCTGTTCATAGCAGGAATGTGGTTTCAGGACCTGTTCAACTATGACTTCCGCCGCACCGAGCAGTGCATCATCCCCTACGCGACTCAGGAAGGTGAGATTTCTTTCTGTGCTTACAACACCGGTGTGGGCTGGCGTCAAATCATCGAGAAGATGCATATGACCGCGACTCTGACCAAGTGGTACGAAGAGAATGGGCGGCATGAGATCTTTGCCGGCGGCAAGTCAGTCGCGTTGAATAGCGCGGAACATTCGCTGGTGCTCGACGAGGCGCTGGTCACCAAAGAGATTCAACACGACCTGGACGATCTCGGCATCGCAAAGACAGCTCGAGAAGAGAAGCTGCGAAAACAACGAGATCGAATCCGGGAACAGCAGGAGAACGACCGAATGGCTAAGCTCTACAGGCAACACGTGCTCAAGGAGCCGGCGAGCCCGGAAGCTCAGATTGTTCAGATTCAGTTGAAGAGTTCCAAGCAGCGGCCGGAAGTTACGCCCGCAGGGTTCGGCGACTGAAATACGCTGTCACCGAGAGAATCAAAGAGGCCGCCGGGCAGTTAACTCGGCGGCCTCTTTTTTTGTTAGGGCCGGGGATCGTCCGGCACGTCTTCCATTTGCGGTCAGCTCCCAATCTCGTCCTTTACCGCACGATACATTCCCGACTCGCTCTTAAGACCGAACGGATCTTGAAGCCAGGCTGCGCCGCGGCTACGCCCCAACTGCGTTGGCCGCCAGTCCTCTTCGGACAGGCGATCTCCCTCGGCCCGCATCCAGGCCGAGGATGCAGACGCGCGGAGACGCAGCGACACGGCGACTATCCCACCGCTCAGCCCTGCTATCAGAATCAAACCTATGAGATTCATTACCACGTCCCCGCGTCCAAGTATTTCCATCATCGTTACTAGTCTCCGTAGCTCTCGCGTACTGCGCGGGCCGGCACCCTGAACCGCGCGAACCACAAAGCCAGCAGCCATATCAGACCCGGACTGGCAGAAAGCAGTCCGGATGCGATCATCAACGAGCGCGGACCGAACCACGTCAACAGCCAACCTGTGACGATTGTTGAGATCGCCATCGTCGCAAGCTCAAGCGACCGGTCCGTTGTGAACACCCTGCCTCGATAATCATCGGGCAGGATTCTCATCATTAACGTTTCCTGGAAGCCGAACTCGGCTCCAAGCACTAACCGGCTGAGCGCTACCCACACCGCCATCGATGCGAGTGTTGGCATCAAGCCGGCAACCGAAAAGAGCAGCCCGTGGGCCAGCAACGCCCACCCGATGAAAAGCCCGGCGCGCCGCTCGTCCGAGATCCACATGCCAACACGCCGCGTCAGCATCATTCCCACAAACACACCCGCGCCGCCGGCGGTGAACAGAGCAGCCACAAACCAGTCCCCTCGATTGCCCGAGGCCTGTGCGAAAACGTGGCCGCCGATTCGATCAAACAGAATCGTCGTCATTCCGCCGCCGGTGCCCCAGCCGATGTTCACCAGGATCACAGCCCGTACGAAAGGCGTTCTCCAGATGTATCGCAGCCCTTCGCGAATGTCCGCGAAGAAACCCGCTCTCGCAGGGCCAAGCGGCTGTTCGCTCCCGGCAATCGGCGTGATTGCCGCGGCTTCCGCTGACATCGGATCGGCGAGCTGTGCGGTCTCCGGCGTCATCTCTCGTGCTTGCCGCGTCGCCTTCGCCGATATCGGCAGTATGAACAGAGCCGACCCGACGAACGACAGCGCGTTCACGATGAACGCGGTGTTGTAGCCGAACTGCGCCGCCGTCAACCCGCCAATCGCCGACCCTACCGTGTACTGAAGAAACCGAGTCGAAAACATCAGGACGTTCGCAGTTAAAAGCTCGCGCGGCGTCACCAGATTCGGTATCGTCGCGTTCTTTGCAGCTTCGAAGAACATCGTGAGCGAAGCCATCAGCGCGCTGCATGCCACGACCATCCACGCCGAACCGATCAGCCCGGCAAAGACGTAAGCCACGGCGATCACCGCGCGCATCAAGTCGGCGGCGATCATTATCTGCTTGCGTGACCGTCGATCAGCGAACACGCCGGCGATCGGCGCCACCAGCAAGAATGGCAGCAGTCTCGCTACGAGCAGCGCAGTCGTCATGAGCGGCGAGCCCGACAACATTCGCACCAATCCGAGTTCCGCGATAAACGAAAACCAGGTGCCCAACTCGCTAATGACTTGCCCGGCCCACAGTCGTCGAAAGTCCTTGTTGCCCTTCAGGAGCTCACTGTAACTAGCCGACTTCATGGTCTTCTCCAAGCTTCAGCAGCGAAGCTTCGGTCGACGGTGCGGGCACTGTGCACGACCGTCGTAGTTGCGCGAATATTCCGAACCTGGTTGAAAAGCGGCCCAAAAAATCAAAAGCCGCCAGCATCAAACTGACGCTGGCGGCTGTCGGGCTTGATGCTTATGAATTGCTAAGGTGCTGAACGAGCAGTTTCGTCCATAAGGAAGAACGGCGTGATGCCAAGCGGGCACAGCTGCTCGAGGTACGCGCTCCAAGGCTTGGGCGCGCTGCCGATGGCATCAACCGTTAGTTTGTTGTATTCGCTCTTCATCAAAATTTCTCCGCGTGACGTTGCATTCTACGCGCGAGGCTCGACGTTGGTTTCAATTCTTCTAAGCGACGAGGCTCAATGAGCGGATGAATGAAGATAAACGACTCTCGTTTTTGTGTCAACAAGTTTCTTTGGAAAGCGTACGATTAAGGTTTTCGCGGGAAGACTCAACCCGCATTGATGCCCACGTTCGGGAGAATTGGGTGCTTGATGTAGGTAGCCTACTGAAGATTCATCTCTTTCTCAGGTGTGCGAGAGCTATGGTATCCATCCGATCTACGTTAAGGCGAAGCTCTCCTTCTGAGCAATCTGCCCGTCCAAACCTCTCGCACCGGGAACAAGCCTCTTGCATATACTCCCTCATCTCATTTCCACGGTTTCTCTCTTCAAGTTTCGCCAAGCGAACATACCAACTCCTCGCGTCCACTGCATACGGATTAACTGTAGCGTCCGCAGATTCGGCGCTTAACTCGTCGAGAAGTCTAATGTGGTTGACCATGGCAGCTTTAGCAGCGCCGTAATCAGCAGTGAAGTACTGTTCAAATAAATACTCGCTTTGCTTTACACTTTCGGCAAGTTTCTGTTGAGCAGAACTGGCTTTTCCGAACCAGGAAAAAATCGCGAAGGCTAATGCCAAAGTAACAAACACGGGCAGTCCGACGTTGAGCATCTTCGTTCTCATGCTCCTATTATCGTCTGGTTCTTCTGAAAAGGAATAGAAAACTACGGGCAAGCATCTAACAGTGATTTCGCAAGATGACGGCCGGGTTCATTCATATCGCAGCGCTTCGACCGGGTCGAGACCCGAAGCTCGCACGGCCGGGTATATCCCGAAGATTAACCCTACCGCCGCCGATACGCCGAATGACAGCGCGATCGACGCGCCGGTCACCACCGTGCTCCACTCCGCGTACAGGGCGACGATTCGCGACACTCCGAAGCCAAACACTATTCCGGTGACTCCGCCCAATAAGCTCAGGGCCAGCGCTTCAACCAGGAACTGTTTCCAGATGTCGCGCCGCCGTGCCCCGACTGCGCGTCTCACCCCGATCTCGCGAGTCCGCTCCAGTATGCTCGCGAGCATTATGTTCATTATGCCGATGCCCCCAACCAGCAGCGAGATGCCGGCTATGCAGCTCATAACGATGTCGAAGATGCGCCGCGTCTGCTGGTTCTGCTCGAATAACTCGCGAGGCACGATGATCGAGAAGTCCTCGGCCTTGCCGTGCATATTCGTCAGCACTTCGTTGATCAGCACCGCGCTCGGCTTTAATGCCTCCGGACTTTTCATGCTGACGACAATCTCGTCGAGCTCGGACTCCATTCGCTTGAGCTCAAACTTCTTCAGCGCAGTAGCCAGCGGAATGTAGATATCATTGCTGAAGTCCTGTATCTTGACGCCCTCGAACTCGTCCTTCGCGAGGTTGCTGTCCTCGAACACTCCGATCACTGTGAACCACATCTTATCGATCTTGATGGGCTCGCCGATCGGCGAGAGATAGCCAAAGAGCTTTTGCTTGACCCGCGAACCTATCACGCAGAACTGCTCGAAGTCCCTCTCATCAGGCTCAGCGAAGAAGCTTCCCTCTGCCAGCTTATGCTTTGCGAGCCGGAAGTAGGAGGGCGTTACCCCGATGACGAATGAGTCGTCGCTCTTGCCCTTGAAGGAGAAGATCTGAAACGTCTTCACTCGCTTCTTTGCTGCATAGCTTTCGATGTCGGGCGTGACTGCCGAAATAGCCTGGATGTCACGAGTCGACAAGCCCAACGAGCTCTCGCGGACTTTTTTCAGATCTTCGTCCTTGAACTCGCGGTCCTTGGCGATGATGTTGCGCAGCCCCATCGTGTCGATGAGACGCAAGCTCTCCCGTTCGGCTCCGGCCCCAATCGAGAGCATCGCTATCACCGCGCCGACTCCGAAGATCATGCCGAGCATAGTCAAGAACGAGCGGAGCTTGTGTGCGCGGAGATTCGCGACTGCGAGTTGGAGTTCGGTTGCGTAATTCATGGCCCTCTCCGAAGTAGCATAGAGTCTGTAGTTCGGCCTTCAGGCGGAAGTTTGTAAACGCTTTGGTGAAGACCCCGGCATACGAACTTCCGCCTGAAGGCCGAACTACAACTCTAAGCTACTTCGATTTCTCGCCGTCAGCCTTTTTGGCCTTGTGAGAAAAGTCCTGTTTCAGATCAGGCGGATTGAGCGCCAGCACCTGTCCTGCTTCAAGCCCGTCGGTAACCACCACCTGCGCGGCATCGCCCTGACCCAGAGTCACAGGCACAGCCTCGAACTGGCTTAATCCCTTCTGAACAAAAGCAACAAATCCCGAATCTTTCCTGACCGCGGCGCTGCGGGGAATGACGATCACTGACTTCAACTCACCCGCGAGGATCCGCGCTTTCATCTTGACTCCTGGTTTCATAAGCCCGGCGTCGGTCTTGTCGAGACCTATAATGGTTTGGAAATACTTCACGGGGGATTCGCGATCGATGGGCCGCGCGAGTTTATCGATGCTCTTAACCTTGCCGGAGAATTCTACATCGGGATACGGATCGAGCGTGATGGTGACTTTCTGATCGGCCTTCAGCTCGCCGGCATCCTTTTCAAGCACGAAGCATTTGACTTCCATTTTATCGGGGTTGACCAGATTGAACAGCGTCATCCCGCCGTACACAACTCTGCCCGGCATCAGCGAGTACCCGCCGAAGAAGTACCCAGGGTCGTTGTAGACCACGATGCCGGTTGCGGGCGAGACCAGCTTAAGCGATGCCAACGCCTTCTCGTACCGGTCTATGTTGGCGTTGACGCGCCCGCGCTCGAGCATGAGAATTGCCTCGTCCAGCGAGTAGACTTTTCCTTTGAGGCCGAGTCGGGCATCCGCAAAAACAATCTTCTTCTCGGTGTAGTCCTTGTCCAGTTGACCCTCGATGATTTCGCGCCGCTTGTAGATCTGCTCGTCCTGTGGAAGGAACTCGATGATTTTCTCGAGCTCGAGTTCGGCGATTCTCTTGTCTTTGACGATGTCGGTCTTTTCGCCTGCATTGGCCAGGCCGCCCCTGGTTATCTTTTCGAGCGCCATCTGCAGATCGGACCGGTGCGCCATCATCTCGAGGTTCAACTCGTCAGGGTCGAATTCAATCAGGACGTCACCCTTCTTCACGTGAGTGCCGTCAGGTACCGCCCAAGCTATGCGCAGACGTTGCACCGGCACTGGCGGGACCGCGACCGCGATCGACTCGGCGGACTGCAGCTCGCCGTAGGCTGAGATCCTCAGCGTGAAGTCCTCGGGGCGAAGTACAACGCTCAGGGGCCTCAGATCTGGAGCCGTACGCGTCAGAGCGCGGTACCCTCCGAACAGCGCTCCACAAGTAAGCAGCACCACGGCGGCGGCTAAGACGATTCGTCGGATGGGTCTGGGTGTACGCTTCATCGATGTCTCGCAAGAGAAGTCAGTAGTTCGGCTTTCAGGCGGAAGTTTGTAGCACTATGACTGCGTGCGATCAGGTACAAACTTCCGCCTAAAGGCCGAACTACGAACTCTTCATCGCTTCGTCTCACCGGGCCTTCAAGTAGTCGACGGCCACGCGGTCCCCTTTGTTGAGCCCCTCGGACACGACGATGTCGCTGCCATTCGAGTCCCCCAGCTTGACCTTCTGCGAGCGCCACCCGTTATCCGATTTTACTTTGACCACAGCCCCCTCTGCGGTTGTGAGCACCGCTTTGAGCGGAACGGCCACGCAGTCGGCGACCGAGTTGGTCTCTATCTTCAATCTGATGCTCATGGCGGGGCGCATTACCGAGATGTCGAGTTGGTCAAGCGCTATCTGCACGTCGAGCACCTTATTAGGGATGTCCCATGCTTTTGGCCGCACAAGCGTACCTATGCTCTTAACCGTGCCCGAGAAGGACCTGCCGGGGAAGGCATCGATAGACACCTCGGCGTGCTGACCGATCTTGATCTTGCCTATGTCGACCTCGGGCACAAGGGCTTCAGCGAGGATCGTGTTCAGCTCTGGAATCTCGAGTACCGGCATCCCCGACCAAACGGTTTCGCCGACGCGGAAGCGCTCGCCGTTCCATTTCACCTTATAAACAACCACGCCGTCGCGGTCTGCTTTGGCCTGAAAGTTCTCCATTCCCTTCTGGATCGAACTCACGCGGATTTCGGCCCGCGCCTTTCGGCTGAGTATGATGTTATAAGAAGCCTCGCTCGCCTTCTTGTGCCACTCCATTCGCTCCTTCAGGGCCTCGACCTCTCGCCTTGCTTGCTCGACGGCTAGATTATCCTTTTCGATTACGTTCGACGCTTCGATGTCCGAGCCTGCACCCTGCTTCAACTTCAGCTTCTCGAACTTGTTTTCGGCTGCAGCAAGCCTCGACGAAAGCTCCTGTCGCTCAAGGTCGATCGAAACCTTCGTCTTCTCCAGTTCCTTGTTGGCTTGATCGAGTTCGCTCTGGTAGCGCTGAAGGTCTTCGCGTACCTTTTGGGCATCGAAGTTGATCAGCGCATCACCGGTCTTCACGTTGCCGCCCTCAGGAGCCAGGCTCACAATCTGAAACTGCCAGTATTCGCCAAACGGCGGAGGAGCGCTGAAGTTGCGTACGGACGACGCTCGCAGGGTGCCCGTTGCATCGACCCAGAAGCTCATCGAGCGTGGCGCGATTACGATCTCATCCGTCGCTGCGCCACTCTTTGGAAGCACAGCCGAGAAAGCGCCTGACCTCAAGAAAGAGAATCCCGCTATCAGAGCCGCGAGAACGATCAAAGCCATAGCAGTCCGCTTCGCCGCTCTTGTTGTGAGCCTGGACCGGAGTCTTCCACGTTCGCTCGACTGTGGGGTGGTCTCACTCATAGCGTACTCCCAATGACGTTCGTAGTTCGGCCTTCAGGCGGAAGCTTGTAAGATAGAATCCGTCAAAAAACCGTTACGAACTTCCGCCTGAAGGCCGAACTACAAAACTTCTATTCCTCGCGGTTCCATCTGCTCAAAATCCGATCGCCTTCTTTGAGCGCCCCGTCGTCCGTGACGGCATAGTAAAAGGGATCCGCGGAGAGCACCGTCACTGCGATGGCTCGTCTCGCTTTTTCTGCCTCGAGCCTCATCACCTGGGCCGACCCGCCTTCAAACTGAACCGCGGATCTCGGAACGAGAAGCAGCGAAGGTTGCTCGGTTATCGCCAAGGTGACCTGGGCTGACATCCCGGGTTTCATGATTTCGGTCACGGTTTTGTCGAGACCGATGACCACAAGGAAGACCTTGGCCTTGGCCATCCAACTGGCCTTTATGGCAGTCTGCGCAATGTTCTTGACCGATCCGGTGATCTCGATATCGGGATAGCTGTCGAGCCTGACTTGCGCCTTTTGGCCGATTGAAAGGCGAGGGCCGTCAACTTCGTTAACCTGGGCCAGCACTTCCATCTGTTTCAAATCCGGCAGCCTCACCAGCGGAAACCCTCCCCACACCATATCCCCAACCTGGATTTTGCGGCGCTCCATCCAATGGTCGCCGTAGATCGCCATCCCGTCGGCGGGTGCGGTCAAGGTCATGCTCGCAAGGTTGGCTTTGATCTGGTTGAGCCGGACGCCCAGCTTGTCTTTCTCGATGACTTTTACCTGAAGCTCGGCAGCTTGCTCCTTTTTCTTCTGTTCCATTTTCGAGAGCTGGTTCTCGTATTCAGTCTTACCTTTATCAAACGCGAGTTGATTCTCCTGGTATTTGCGCCGCGGGATAACGGTCGCGGGCACGTTTATATCGAGCTTTGATTGTTCGTAAGCCAGCCACAGATTGCTGAGCACCACCTCCATGTCACGAAGGGCGCTTTCGTGTTGGGACCGGGTCTTATCGATGTCGTTTTCTGCGGCGATGATCCTCTCGTCGATGTCAGTGATCTTGCTAAGAATCGAGGAGTTGTCCAGCTCCACGACCCGTTCCCCGGCCTTTACGAGGCTGCCTTCTGGAGGCATGTAGGTGATCTTCGCTTCTTCGGAGGTTGACGAGAAGATAGTTCGTGAAGACACCGCGCGAAGCTCTCCGTCAAGCATGAGCCTCTTCTTGATGCCCCCTCTTCGGACTTGGGCCACCTCGGCCGCGATTCCATCCTGGGTGACAACTTCCGATGACGGACCCGAGTTGCCGTTCGTCGAGTTTGACCTGATTACAAATGAGGCGGGCACCAATAGCGCGAGAAGCAGAACACAGCAGGAGAGGGCTGCGCGCCGTCTTCCCATTTTGAAGAACCAGTGGGTCAAGACTTACTCCCCTCATTTCTTCAAGAGTCTGCCTTGGGGTTTGTCGGACAGAACGCTCGCCGTCTCTTAAAGTTTCAATTGTTGGAACCGCTGCGGGCACTCGCACTGTTAACTGCGGCTGCCATCATAACTCGAACGGCTGAAGAGCGCCATCGTCTGCAGGACTGTGATACTGGTGAGCAGCCATCCTTCTTTAGAAAAAAGTGGCCATCCGATTGGATCGTCCAGCTTAATCGGGTGTTATGAGGAGTGCTTATCGATCGCCCAAGCTAGCGCATTGGGATTGACAGGCTTGAACAATATCTCGTCGGCGCCTGCTGCGAATGCGTCCTCCTTCACCTTCACATCGCGGCTCCCAGTCACCATAACTACGGCAGTCGTCCTTCGATGTTCGGGCGCCCTGATGAACCTGATAAGCTGGACCCCGTCTGTTCCCGGCACGCGGTAGCTGAGCACAACGTCGTAAGGTTCGCTTCCGGCTAATCGCTCGATCGCGCAGTCTCGATCACCGCAGGTGGAGACACTCCAGCCGCGTCTTTCAAATATCTCCGCGAACAGCCTTGCAATGCTCGGGGAGCCGTCTATAATCAGCATCGACTTCATGGCTGAAGAGGCTATGAGGAAAAAAGAGGGGGAACGCCACGCGGTTCGGATGACTGGGTGTTGGACCTAGCCGCGAGGCGCACCCTCTCTAGCCGCTAAAGGAGAACGACAACCGTTGTGGGGCGTGCTCGTGGCCCCAATAATGTTGCCCAATAATCAGACGCCGCCAGCGAAGCCGTGAGATTCGCTGGCGGCGCTGTCTTGGAATCTACTGCGCCTCAGAATCGGTGCGTCTTTATTGCTTCACGAAGAACACGTCCCACGCCCATCTGCCGACACTCTCGCCGTGCACGTCGTAGACCTTCGCGCGGTAGCGGAAGCCGTTACCATACTGGTCGGTTCGCTTCGATTCTTTGTAGTTAAGGCCGAGCGCATAAACCCCCCAGTTGCGGCAAGGTGTGAAGCTCGCCTGGCTCGGAGACGCCATTGTGATTTGTGTCCTGCCACAGACGCAGAGAGGAAAAGATCGCATCGTGGCTGTCAATACGTCCGTCGCCATTTCCGCCGTTCGCCGGTTTATCGTACTCCGCCAGCGCAAGGAAACCATTCGGAGTGGGCGAAACAGGCTGTGGTGTGTAGCTCCCGAATAATTCCGTTCCGTTATCTATCGTTCCATTGCCATTGCGATCAAGGGCAAGGAACGCATCATCGGAAGCCGCTGAGGTCCAGGCGAGATGTTCAGCAACACCATTGCTATTGAGATCGAAACGCACCCCACCTGCTGCATCTGTCAAACTGAAACCATCCCCTGCAATGTCGACTAAGATGGGCGACGGACAGCATGGGTCGTTACCAACTACGTCCCCCCCAACTTGGAAATAGCAAATAACGCCGAGACAAGGGTCGGGCTCCCCGGCTATAAGGCAATTGTAGGCATAAGCGGTTTCGCTATTTACCATATTATCGTCACAATTCTGTACGCTTGTAGGCCCAAAATGACCAACATCATTTATGCCTGCGCCGGGATTCATCACAGTTTGCCCTGGACTATAAGGAACGGACGCTCGGAAAGCCCCATCGAGTGTCCTGCTTCGTGGAGCATTGTAGTTAATACACATCTATAGTAATCCGGCGACCCATTTCGATTCCAAAGATAAATCGGAGGGCTCGTATCAGTATGCGCACCCCAATAAAAGATCGTCCCTTCTGAAATGATATGACCGAGATTGACCTGAAACGGCTGAGAGGCGGCACCAAAAGAAGAGTCGACATTACTGAATCCATCAACAGCAATCATTGTGTAGTTCGGCCCGAATAGGTTATTGGAGAACGATACGTTTGAACAGTTCCAACCGGTGTTGTTAGCCGTCCAGTCTTCCATCGCGTCGTGTATTTCATTCTGCTCTTCGGAGGTGAACCCTGCCGTTTCATAAAGAATACTAGAGTTCGGAAACCATCCCTGAACCGACAAGAGAGTAGGACATCCTGCCTCTGATACAGCGCCCGGATAGGCCCCACCAGCTACTAGCCAAGCACTGATCATGCCTAGGAAAAACCCGGCAATGCTTGATCTTCGTCCTTTAAGCATGGCCTCCCCCTTATTTTGAATTTTACTTGTTTGAAACAGCCCGTATCATTTTCAAGAACGCAGCCTGATGTTCATATACGTCGGGCGGGAGCGGGAACCCGCTTGCTAGCGGACGTGCAAATGTGCCATCGAGTTCAAAGCTTCCATCGTATTGCGTTAGCTTGTAACTGCCGGTTTCTGGGACAAACTTCAAAAAAAGCAGGACTTCGTGACCATTGATCGGTAACAAGGGGATACCCTTTCCACCAGCTTTAAGAATAACATCATCAAGCACAATCTCACCTCCGAGACTGGTGAAAGTAATCGTTGTTCCGGTATCAAGCGGGGCGGTTGCACTGTTTTTGAAGACTTCTAATACAATCAGGTTATAATCGGTAAAGAGGAAAGAGTCATCTTCAGTTATTTGCGAAATCTTACTTGTCACTTTGCCGCGGATGACAGCATCCGACTCTCTTGCGAACCTGCCGAAGGAGTCCTCCGGCGTCTCTGGTTGGTCAGAAGCAAGGAACCGTCTGCCCAGAATATCCGTTCCCAAGACAATCCTTTGGCCTCTGTAGGATGTGAGCCAATCACTGATTGTCTTTCCCCCTACTCTTATCCCAGCGCCATTATGTAGCCTACTGTGGAAGCGCTGCTTCGGTGTCATGACATGGAGTTGCACTGGCGTCGCCTGCGCGACCTCTACCTGATATTTTTGTTGCTCTACATCTTTCTGCTTTGACCGAGACGCCCCAATCCCAAATATGGCCAGCAGAGATATTCCTACGAGAACACCAATGACAAATCCTTTAGACATTTTCATCCTCCTGAATTGGTTATAAGAATACAGCCGGATACGTCCTGGGTGAAACCACGTTTTTGATCATGAGTCAGGGTTGTGGCCGAAACAGAGATTTGTATCTCTCAATAAAAAACTACCTCTTCAGTAAAGAATGCCTCATTCGAGAAAGGAAGATATAATACGCGTCACACGAGGTCAATTCGGGATGTCGCATTTGTCGCGATTTCTCGTTTAAGAATGTTTATTCGAATCGGCGTATTGCCGCAGCAAGCAATCCCTCTGCGTTCCATTGTGATTTGTCTCCTCCCGGCGTCTTAGTCACAGGGACGATTGATCGCGGCTTTGAGCGTTAACAAAAGAAATCAGATCAGTGCCTCCTTGAGCAATTAATTACCTATTCGAGACAGCCCTGACTGTTTTCAAAAACGAACTTTCATCCTTAAAGAAGGCGGAGTCAAAATTGAATAGGCCCACAAGGGGACGTGCGGAAATGCCATTGAGTTCAAAGACCCCATCATATTTCGCTAACATGTAGCCGTCAGTTTCCGGCAAAAACTTCAAGAAAAGCAGGACATCTTGAACATTGAGCTGCAGCAACGCGACGCCGTTTCCACCAGCTTTGATAATCACGTCATCACGAACAATCTTTCCGCCCAAGCAGGTGACGGTAATGCTGTCTCCGATATCGATTGTGCGGGTCGCATTATTCTTAAAGACGCCCGATACAACGACGTCATAGTCTGTAAACAGAAATGTGTCATCTTCAGTAATTTGCGATGTCTTATGTATTGCTCTTCCCCGAACGATCGCATCCGACTCCTCTGCGAATCGCGCGAAATAGTCCTCCGGTATCTCAGGTTGATCAGACGAAAACCACATCCTCCCATATACATTCCTTTCCAGCACAGTCCTTTTACCCCTATAGGACGCAATCCACTGGCTGACTGACTCGCCTGGAAAATTCTTACCAAACCCGTTATGTAGTCTACTGTGGAAAAGCTCCTTCTGTGTTAATACGCCAACTTCCACCGGCGTTGCGTCCGCAATCTCTGCTTGATACTTTTCTGCATCTTTTGGCTCTTGGTCTTTCCGGCCTTGCAGAGACGCCCCCGCGCCAACCATTCCTAACAGGGCCAGCCCCAATGCGAAACCAATCACCAATCCCTTAGACATTTCATGCTCCTCAATTAGATATAAGAATACAGCCGGACGCGTCCTGCGTGAAACCACCGGTTTTTTTATCATCAGTCGGGTTGATGGCCGAAACAGAGATTTGTATCTCTCAATGAAAAACTACCTCTCCAGTAAAGAATGCCTCATTCGATACGGGAAGATATACCACTCCCGGTGCCGGGTCAATACAGGATGTCGCCATTTTCCCCGATTTCTTGTTTAAGAGCGTTATTTCGAATCGGGGTATTGCCGCAGCAGGCAATCCCTGCAAACACGGTATGTCTTGCCCGCTACCTTTAGCGCGTACACCAACCCTTCATCGATATACCGATAGATAGTCCTCGGGTTCACATCGACCAGTCTCGCAGCATTCGAGACCCTTAGCAGTTGGACTTCCTTCTTGCAGAACGGACACGAGACCGGTTCAACAATAGTTTTGCGTTTGGACATATCGTCTCCTTTTGTGGGTCGGGGGCGCACGGGGCGCGATGCAGATAAGCACCCGATTAAGGATGCTTTTTGCATTGAGAGCGGTTGTTGCTATTGCTGGAATCGGAACTATTGATCTTTGAAAAGAAGTTTCATCCCGCGCCAGCCGACTGAGAGCGAGTTTCTGCGAAGGCTTGGTTTGGGGTTGCGGCTGAGCTTGTCCCGAGCGTTCGCGCTCGGGCTTGCGATTGATTGCGATGATCGATGGCGTAGCAGATTGACGCTTCACAGCAATCTCGTCGCGCGTGGCGCTCCATTCTGGATAGGCAGGAGCGAACGGCGAAGCAAGCGCGATTGCGCAAGCCGCCTCGGCTTCAGCGATGCGGCCTAACTCAGCGAACTCTATCGCTAGCTCGTTTTGGTAGAGATAGAAATAAAGCGGAGTTTGCTGACCGACGATCCGTACAAGCGGCGAGAGACCTTCGAGATCGGCTAAAGCTTCCCCGTGGTCACCTATCTCGCTCTTGATGCAGGATAATTCCAGATGGACCATCAACGTGGTCAGCAGGTCACGGCCACCCTCGGTTGATGCCAACCGCACCGCCTCGGGATAGATCCGCACCGCTTCATCGAGGCGGCCCAGCCTATGGTAAATCGACCCCAGCGTCTGAATCGCTCGCGCCCTATATACAGTTGGCGCGTGGTCTGCAACCGCCTCAAGCAACGACAGAGCTTCGTCAGTCTGGCCGATTCGGCTAATGGCAATGGCCTGATAATACCGGCCGATCTGCCTGACCTCGGCAATTGGAAGGTTGGTCAATACCCGGCTCGCCTGTTGAAGCGCTTCCATGTCGCGCAGGTTGAAGGTGTGCTCACAGAGTCGAATCAATCTCTGCGCTAGGTCATTGAATAGTTGAACTGAATTGGCAGTGTGAGCTAATCGGCTTGTAACAATATTCTGAAGGACACCGACGTGGCTGACCACGCTTTTCGGATCGGCAAATTCCCGCTCGGAGGAGAGATCCATGAGAAAACGAATTGTCTTTGCGGCGCTGTGCATTCTTGCTGTTCCGCCTCTATTCTCGCCTTCTCAGAATGACAAACTAACGAGTCCAGCTCCGTTCGCGACTGTTGCACTCGCTGGTCGCACCATTGTTGGCTCTTGGTGCGAATGCGGCGCTCCTGGCTGTATTTGCGACCCTGGTGAAAACCCTGTCAGCGGCCAGAGCGCCAGCCCCGTGTCTGAACGGAATGGACGGTCTTTGAATCAAGGCCCTACCCCGGTGCGTGGACCCCTGGGTTTGACTTCGGCTCAAGCGCGTTGATGCTCGCGTTTGCGCTCTTCGTGTGGACTAGATTGCGAGCATAGCTACTAGCAGCTCGTTGGTCCAACCGCTTAAGATCTCCTCTTCGTAGCCACTGAAAGCCGGGCGGCCCGGGGAACTTGCGTCGCAGTGGCGGGCCGCATTTTATAACAACCGTTTCTGATTTGCACCAAGAAAAAGTAAAATCAGTTACATGGTTTTTCTTCTCACTCGAGATGAGAGGAATAGCCGCTCTGTTCGGCTGTCTGGAAGCAGGTCTCTTCGTAGTCGATGCAGAGATTGTGCGCTCGTTCAAAGAGAAGGAGTAATTCGATTGAGCGCTCTGGCGCGCCGATACGGGCGGGTCCGTTTCGGGAGTCCTAATTCGATCAAGACCCTCCCGTGTTTGAACTGGCCATTTGTCGCCCGTCTACCGTTGTTCGGGAAACTTGAACCCGATATAGGTTCCAGAGCTGATCCCCATCAAACCCAGCAATGTGGTGCTGAATTCAGGCATGGTCAACCCGTTATACACTGACGAGACGAAAATAACTCCCAGCACGATCGTCCACGCGAAAATCTGAAACCGATGAAAGCTATATCCACTCGAATCGCTGAGAATGTCTCGGAGAAAGCCGGCGGAGGTGCCGGCCGATGCACTCGGAGTGAGGGCATTGATTTGTTGATTGATCTGGGCAAACCGAGTGCGGTAATCCTGGAGTTGCCTGCTCAGGCTGTCACGGTTGGTCGTGTCTTCCGGCGTCATCGCGTTTTTCGCGTTAACGCCGGCGATCTGCGATTGAAGCTCCGGGGTACTTTGCTCCAGCGCCTGCTTCTCAGCCGTGAGATCCTGCAGTTGCCCGGCCTTCGCAGCATCCTTGCCCGAATCGATCATGGCCTCGCTCAAAGCTGTGCCCGCGCTGATACCCATCAGCCCAAGCAAAGACGGCGTGATCGTGTCGAGCGCGTCAGTGATCAGCCAAATGACTACGTACGACGCGTAGACAAAGAAGAACCAGAATGCCATCTGCGTGCGGCCCAGGTTGTAAGGCCTGAGCTTTCCGGCCGTTGGCTTAGGGCCCGGCTCGCGGATGATGTGGGTGTTGCGCGCAAGCCAGACAAGCAAAATCAGAGTGAACAGAACCACGATCAATGAGATGACACCGGACCGCGGTGGAATCACGGTGAGTAGGGCTGGGTTGTTCTGGTCGTAAACCGTGTCGAATGGCGACTGATCTTCCAGTCCCACACTGAACATTACTGGCTTGCGAATGCCGCTTGGCGCTCCCAGCAAATCGATCCACGCGTGCTTATTCGCCGGAGTTATCTGCAGATGAAACTGCAAATGGTTCCTGGAGGTGTCGGTCTTTTGAGGATAGGTGTGAATCTCTTTAGGATAGTTGCCGCGGATGGCCAAGCCGTTCAGATACGGAACGAGTTTACTGGCGTCGCCGCTTTTCGCCCACTCGTCTAGATTGTCAACAAAAACCCTGATTAGGTCATCCGCCTCGAGATTTCCCTCGAGACCCGTGACTTTGGGCCGTGGGGTCGGGGCGGTCTGAGACGCGGATGCCTGCGCACCCACGCGGTGAGTCGTGACAAACATCAACCCCAACAACGTAAGAATGGCAATACCGACCATCTTGATTGGTCTCATCAGAGAGCTCTCCTTTGATGGATTATCGAAAAAACAACCTGCGACGGGATTATAAGCGATCTCGCAAAAGGTGCACGCCCTTTTTGAGGCAACACGCATATGAGCGACGAGGTATCGCGGTCCATTTCAATCGCCTTGACAACCCACTTAGCCATTTCGTATCCTTTCTGTTCCTTTTCTTTACGGGAAATCTGGAGATTCGCATCATGCAGACATTCGTTCCGAGCGGGAAGAATCTTGAGCAGACCCGCAACTGGTTCATCATCGACGCCGACGGCAAGACTGTCGGTCGGCTTGCGACTATCGCTGCCCGCTTGCTGATGGGAAAGAACAAAACAACCTATACGCCGTTCCTCGACATCGGCGATCACGTGGTCATCATCAACGCTGAGAAAGTCGTCTTCACCGGAAACAAGCTGAAGGACAAGGTCTATCGGCATCACACCGGTTGGCCAGGTGGGCTCAAGGAAGTTACCGCCGAGAAGATGATGCAACGTCATCCGGAGCGAGTACTCGAGTCGGCGATTCGCGGCATGCTGCCGAAGAACAAACTAGGCCGCAAGATGGGCAAGAAGCTGAAGGTCTACGTTGGAGCGGACCACCCGCATCAAGCGCAACGACCCGAGATGCTTCCGTGATGAACTGAGACCGGTTCGGGCCGGGAGTCAGGACTTGGAGGAGATTTCATAGTGGCAGAAACGATTCAGAACTACGGTACAGGCCGCCGCAAGAGCGCGACCGCCAGAGTTTTTCTCCGACCCGGCACAGGAGAGATCACCGTCAACAAGCGGAAGTTTGAAGACTACTTTCAGAACGAGACCCACCGAATGGTCATCCGTCAGCCGCTTCACCTGACCGACTCCGTTAATAAGTTCGACGTGTTGGTGAACGTAAACGGCGGGGGACCCGCCGGACAAGCGGGCGCGGTGCGTCACGGGATCACGCGCGCGCTCGTGGAGTTGAATCCCGAGTTTCGAGCAAGATTGAAGAAGGCGGGCTTCGTCACGCGCGACCCCCGAGCTAAAGAGCGCAAGAAGTACGGCCAGAAGGGCGCGCGCGCGCGCTTCCAGTTCTCGAAGCGGTAACGCTTTTGTGATGCGTGAGACGTGATGCGTGACAGCGAAACTGAACAGTCATGTCTTACGCGCCACCAATCCATTGCCGGTCCTCGCGATTGGTTGTTCCAGCAGGACAATTTTGGAACGCGGACCGGTGAGTACATAAACCAATTCAGAGTGTGTAGGAGGATCGATTGGTCACAGTAACGATGAAGGAACTGCTTGAAGCTGGCGTCCACTTCGGACATCAGGTCAGGCGTTGGAATCCGAAGATGAAGGAATATATCTTCGGGGAGCGAAACGGAATTTACATCATTGATCTTCAGAAGACCCAGCGGCTCTTCAAGGAAGCGGTCAAGTTCGTAACTCAGAAAGGGATGGATGGGGCGACCTTCATGTTCGTCGGAACCAAGCGCCAGGCGCAGGACGCGGTGGAAGAAGAGGCAAAGCGTTGCGGCCAGTTCTACGTCAATCAGCGCTGGCTCGGCGGATTGCTGACGAACTTCCAGACCGTGCAGAAATCCATCCAGCGCATGAAGGACATCGAGACCATGCGCACCGATGGGCGCTTCGACGCGCTGACCAAAAAAGAGCGCCTCGGACTCGATCGCGAACACGCGGCGCTCGAGAAGAACCTGGCCGGCATACGCGATATGAAGGTGCTGCCCGACGTTATCTTCATCATCGATTCCAACAAAGAAGAGATCGCCGTCCACGAAGCTAACAAGTTAGGCATCACGACTGTAGCCATCGTCGATACCAACTGCAATCCCGACGGCATCGACTACATAGTGCCTGGAAACGACGACGCTTTGCGCGCCGTGCGTTTGTTTGCCGCCAAGATGGCCGACGCGATCATCGAAGGTCAGCAGACGGTGAAAGAGGGCGGCGCCGAAATCGGTGAAGCCGGGGAAAGCGCAGAAGCGGCCGCCGCAACTGGAACACCCGAGACGCCCCGCGAGCGTTCTGAGAGGGGTGACCGTGACCGTGGCGGGCGTGGACGCGGACGTGGCAACGAGCGTCGAGGCGGCCGGCGCACGACTTACGTTCCACCAGGCGCGCCTCCGATACCCGAGCCTGTCATTCCTGAAGCAGCTTCCGCCCCCGCGCCGGAGAGCACGCCTGCAGAACTGGAGCCGGTTGCGGTAGCGACGAGCGAACCCGAGCAACCTGAGCAAACTCCGAAGGCGGAAAGCGCGGAAGCTTCAGAATAACGGCATCAGCAGTTGCAAAGGTAAGAGCATCGCTCGGCGAGATCAGCTTCTTTGCCTTGCCTGTTCCATCCCCATCACGCATTTTTATATCAACAGGAGAGTCACGTAGTAATGTCCAACGTAACACCAGCAGCAATCAAAGCGCTCCGGGAAAAAACTGGAGCAGGCATGATGGAGTGCAAAGCGGCGCTCACTGAAGCCGAAGGCATTGAAGAGAAGGCCATCGAAATCCTGCGCAAGCGAGGGCTGGCCTCGGCAACGAAAAAAGAGGGCCGCGTGGCTGCCGAAGGGCTGGTCAACGCGTACATACACGCCGGTGGAAAAATAGGGGTGCTCCTGGAGGTCAACTCTCAAACTGATTTTGTCGCGCGCACCGAGGAATTCCGGGCTTTCGTCCACGACCTCGCGATGCACATAACCGCGGCCGAACCACGCTTCACAAACAAAGAAGACGTGCCAGCGGAAGTGCTGGATAAGGAACGCGAGATCGCGCAGGAACAAGCGCGGCTCGATCCGAAGAACTCGGGAAAACCTCAGCAGGTGCTCGATAAGATTGTCGAAGGGCGGCTCAGCAAATTTTATCAAGAAACCTGCTTGATGGAGCAAGCCTTCGTCAAAGACCAGAACATCACGGTAGGGGACCTGGTACGGCAGATGATCTCGAAGACCGGGGAGAACATCATAGTGAGGCGGTTCACCCGCTACAAGATGGGCGAGGGACTAGAGAAACGCACCTCGGATCTTGGATCCGAGGTCCTGGACTTACTTGGCGGCAAAAAGTAGTTCACAAGAGAGCCTCCTGGGAGCGCAGGCATCCCTGCCTGTATGCTTTGCAACACGCTTCTTTTCTCATAAACGGTCCCTTCCGTGAGGCAGGCAGGCAGGGATGCCTGCGCTCCCAGGGGCTTTTTTGTTGTCAATCAACCGGGGCTCAGCCATAATCTCACGGACTATGCCGGGGAAACCAATCTACAAGCGAATACTGCTCAAGCTCTCGGGCGAGGCGCTGATGGGAGACCAGGGCTACGGGATCGATCCCGCCACCATCACTCGAATAGCCCAGGAGGTCAATGACGTTCATAATCTCGCCGTAGAAGTCGCGGTGGTAGTCGGCGGTGGTAACATTTTTCGCGGATTGGCGCTTTCGGCAAAGGGCCTGGACCGCGCGTCCGCTGATTACATGGGAATGCTCGCGACTGTGCTCAACGCGATCGCGCTGCAAGACGCGCTTGAGAATCAGAACGCGTTCACTCGAGTGATGAGCGCGATAGAAATGCACGAGGTGGCCGAACCTTTCATACGCCGCCGTGCGATTCGTCACCTCGAGAAAGGCCGCATAGTCATCTTCGCCGCGGGCACCGGCAATCCCTTCTTCACGACCGACTCGGCCGCGGCGCTCCGAGCGCTTGAGATCAAAGCCGATGCGATCTTGAAAGCTACTAAAGTCGATGGCATCTACACGGCGGACCCGGCCAAAGATGATACGGCTACGATGTTCGAATCGCTCACGTACCTGGACGTCATACAGCGGGACTTGCAGGTGATGGACACTTCAGCAATCAGCCTGTGCCGCGAGCAGGGCCTGCCGATACACGTCTTCAATCTGAACACGCCCGGCAACATCGCGCGGGTGGTTTGCGGTGAGAAAGTCGGAACCGTCGTGAGACCGGATGGCCGCGCTGAGTCTCAGGGCCTCTCCGGCGCGTGAGCTTGTCATAGCCGAACCTCGAAATCTAAAATCCACAATCTAAGTCTTAAATTGGTGGAGGACGGATGGAAATCAAAGACATCGCCAGCGACGCACGCAAGCGGATGGACTCCGCGGTCGAAGATGCACGCAGGAAACTCGCGACCGTGCGCACCGGACGCGCGTCAGTGAACCTGCTTGACAATGTGACCGTCGAGTATTACGGCACCGAGATGCCGCTCAATCAGGTCGCCACGATTCACGCGCCTGAGCCGACGATGCTGACCGTGCAACCGTTCGATCCAACGCAGCTTGGAAACATCGAGAAAGCAATTCGCGCATCAGAGCTTGGGCTCAATCCTTCAAATGACGGCAAGCTCATCCGCGTGCCGATACCGCTGCTCACCGAAGAGCGGCGCAGGCAGATGGTGAAGGTAGTACACGATGTCGCCGAAGAACATCGCACGGCGATTCGCAACGTCCGCCGAGACGCGAACGATCATTTGAAGAAGATGCTCAAGGACAAGACGATCTCGGAAGACGTGGAGAAGGACGGGCTCGATCAGATTCAGAAACTCACCGATCAGCACATAACGAGGATCAACGAGCTTTCAGAGCACAAAGAGAAGGAAGTGATGACCGTATGAACGCGACGATTGAGTTAGACGAGCAGCGGCGTAGTGCGCTCGCGAAGTTAGCGCGCCGTCGCAGGCTGCCTTTGCGAAGGGTCCTCGAAAGGGCGGTCGATGAGTTCATCGACCGCGCCGAAGATGAAGATCTATTGGATAGCTCTTCCCGGGTCGCACGGCAGACCGGCTTGCGAGAATCTGACGCGGTCGAGATCGTTCGTAGCTGGAGACAAAGCCACGCCTAATCAACTTCGCTTACAACAATCCGACGCTCGGTATTCGCAACGTAGAACATTTCCACAACGGTCGCGCGAGCAGGAACGAAGCCCAATCTCTCCGCCCATTCGATGACCGTCACGGCGTTTTCATCGTCGAATATCTCTTCAAGCCCCAGCCCCTGATGTGCCCCGGCTTCGATTCGGTACAGGTCAACGTGATAAAACCGTAACCGGCCTTGGTGAATATTGACGAGCGTGAATGACGGACTGGTAACATCCGCGGCAACGATTCCCAGGCCCGCCGCCAGCCCCTTGGCGAAGATCGTCTTCCCCGCGCCAAGGTCGCCTTTGAGAAGAAACACCTCGCCGCCCTTGAGTTGTTCGCCAATGCTCCTCGCGAGCGTAAACGTCTCTTCGGGCGAGTGTGTGATGAACTCACCGCAATAGGTTTCGGGTTTCTGGTTTCTGGTTTCTGGTTCGTCTTCCGACTTCATCTGGCCGGCCTCTCCGCATCGCCGCCGGCTGAGATGAACGCTTCGCCCAGATGAGCCGTGATGTCCGATGCGATCATCGCGCGAGTGCCCAAACGCGAAGCCGCGATGTCACCTCCCAGCCCGTGCAGATACACCGCTGCGATTGTTGCGCTCAGCGGATCGTTCAGCTTCTGTGCTACGAACGACGCAATCATCCCGGTTAGCACGTCCCCCGTTCCTCCGGTAGCCATTCCAGCGTTGCCGGTGGCGTTCACATACACCTGGCCATCCGGCGCCGCGATGACAGTAGGACTGCCCTTTAGAACAAGGATCACGGTGAACTTCACCGCGAACGATCGCGCTACGTCGATTGGATCTTTGAGTACCTCGGCGATCCGTTTTGCTACAAGCCTCGCCATCTCGCCAGGATGGGGAGTCAGGATCATGGGCAGATCGGCGCTGCCTCGAAGATTCCTGGCCCACGGCGAAAGCGAGTTCAGCCCGTCGGCGTCGATCACCATCGGCCGCTGCCGTTTAACCGCCACAACTCGCATGAAAGCGCGCGTCGATTTGTCGGTCGAGCCAAGCCCCGGTCCAATCGCGAGTACGTCGCGGTCGGCCGCCAACTCGAGAACACGCGCCGCGGCTTCGCGAGCGACCGAACCAGCGCGCGTTTCTACGAGCGGTTCGGTCATGCACTCCGGGATCACGCGGGAAGCAACGATTGGCTGACAGGATTCCGCCGTTGCGATAGTAACCAGCCCGCATCCGGCACGCAGCGCTGATTCGCCTGCGAGACAAGCCGCGCCAGTCTTCCCGCGCGAGCCGGCCACGATGAGCACTTTCCCGACATCGCCCTTGTTCGCGTGAGGACTGCGCCGTGAAGCCGCGAGCCATCGCTCGACGTCGCGAGGCTCAACCAGGTTCAAACGAGAGCCCGATGAGTTTACCAATTCTTCGGGCGAGCCGATCGAAGCAATTACCATCTCTCCGCAAAGATTCGCCGCGGGTGGAAGAATCGCGCCGAGCTTGGGCGCAGTGAATGTCACCGTCAGGTCGGCCTTCACTGCCGGACCAATCAGCTCTCGCGAATCAGAAGCGACGCCCGAAGGGATATCAACCGAAATAACCGGCGAGTCGTTCGTGTGATCGTTTAGAAGATGAATAGCTTCTTCAAACAGGCCCGAAGCCGGGCGCGTCAAACCAGTGCCGAATATCGCATCGAGGAACAGAGAGTGTGGATAGGCGGTTGCTTCGGCCCAGAACTGCTCAGGGGTTTCGATCTCGACAAATCGAAGTTTCGTGCCTGCTTTTGCTGCGATATCGAGCGCCGCTTCGAAGTTGGTGCGGGCATCGCCTTTGGCGTCCTCGACGCGGCCAAGCAGCAGCACATCAACGGAAGCCCCTTTGTCATGAAGCAGCCGCGCGATCGCCGCGCCGTCGCCGCCGTTGTTGCCGCGTCCACAGATTATTAACGCGCGTTTGTCAGCTACGTCGCCAAACTTTCTTTCCGTTGCTTCGACGGTGCGCGCGGCGGCGTTTTCCATCAGCAGGAGGCTCGGCACGCCGAACCGCTCGGTGGTCAAGCGGTCAACCTCACGCATCTCTGCTGCCGATAGGATCTTCATACGCCTTTCATTGCTCTTATCGCGCCTTGATGTCGTAGCACGCCAGCGTTCCCTGATTGCGTATGTAGAACCTCCCGCCGCAGACGACCGGATGTGCCCAGCTTGGCCATCCCTGATCGGCAATCTGGAAGCGGCCTTTCTCTTTGTAGCCTGCCGGTGACGCGTCGGCCAGACCGACCACGTTGTTCTCGCCAAGCAAGTACAGAAGGCCATCGGCGTAGGTCAGCGTTCCTTTGCCAACGCTGCGGTCGCGCCAAACCATTTTCCCAGTGGCGAACTCGACGCAGCTCAGGATCGCGTTGTTGAATCCGTATAGATAACCGTTGAGCAGCACGACCCCACCATGATGGTTCATCATCTCGCGGCTGAAATAAATCTCTTCGGCTTTGACATCTCCGCCGTCCGCCTTCAAGCCAAGCAACGCGCACCCCGTTCCGTAGTCCGACGTGTAGAAAACCTTGTTGTCGTGCACAATCGGAGTGGCAACGTTGGCCGTGCTATTTGAAACCCGCTCGTAGCGCCACATCAGCTTGCCGTCCGAGGCGCGCACGCCAACCCCCGCCCTGCCTGTGAAGCCTACGATGGTGCGCACCCCTCCGATGTCGGCTGTAACGCAGGAGGAATAAGCGGCCTCGTCGCTCAGCTCCTTTGTGGTCCAGATGGTTTTTCCCGTCGTTTTGTCGAGAGCTACAATGCTCGCCCCCTGGCCGCCGGGCGTCACTATCAGGTGATCCCCGTCAATGAGCGGCGACTCGCTTATGAGCCATTTTGGGTTGCGCCCGCCGAAATCCTTTAGGATATTTCGCCGCCATAAGACGGAGCCGTCCGTGGGCTTGAGACAGCCGAGGTCGCCGCTCTCCGTGAGCGCATAGAGCCTGTCGTTTTCGACCGTGGGCGTACCCCTTGGTCCCGGTCCTTTATCCTGGCCCAGCCGCGGACCGAGCGCAGTCACCCACACGATCTTTCCGTCCGCGCGGTTCAGACAGAATACCGAGCTCTGACTGTCCTTCACACCTTGCACGTAGATCCGGTCGGCCTTGATCGCGATCGAACCGTAGCCTTCGCCAAGGCCAGATACCGACCAGACAACCGGAGGCCCACCAACCGGCCAGGCCTTTAGCAGACCGGTCTCAGTCGAGATGGCGGTTCGATCCGGGCCGTGCCACTGCGGCCAGTCGGGCTCTGCAGTTGTTGCGCCGGTATTGGCTTGACCTAACAGCAGGCTGAGTAGCAATGCGACTCTCTTTGTGTATTTCACAGGACCAATTCTCATTCACAAGTTCGATTGAATTCAAGACGAAAAGTTCAGAGTTCAAGCTCTAGCTGCGGCCGCATCACCAGCCTGAAGGCTAAACTCTGACAGTCAACTTCCGCGGTGACTAGATACTTCCACGCTGACAATAATCACTTGACTCTGATTATGTTGGTGAGTATACATATAAATGTACATAAGCCATAGTAAGCGGGCGACAGATGTGGCCCAACGATCTGGCGACACTTCGTACCGCTTTCACTAAAACTCGAGAGAGAGGTTAGCCGATGAGCGATGAACTAACTAAGAAGCTCCCCAAAGATGTCCCCGATACTGAGCCTACTATCCTGACCTTGATGGAGCGGCTCAATAGTATGCAAGAAGTAATGGACAGGAGGCATGTAGAGACTCAAGAACTGTTTACTGGCGTTCGAGATGAGATCAACGGCGTTCGAGATGACATCAACCAACGGATGCAGGAAAAACATGAACTGTTAGTGAGTCGAATAGACTTGCTTCGCACCGAAACGGACGCGCATTTTCGCAAACAAGATCATCTAATTCTCGCGCTAAATGATAACGTCCTGCACGCACGCGGCGACCAGAAAGAACTCTTCGAGCGAATTGCTGTGCTGGAAGATAAAGCGTCTTAAAAGGCAGGCAGGGATGCCTGCGCTCCCGGGTCCTACCTTGCTAGCCACATCTTGATCGTCCGCGTCACCAGATCCGAAGCATCCTGCTGAACAAAGTGCCCGGCCCCGGGAATCGTCACCAGCGTCAGATCCTTCTCGAGCCACTCCCACGTGTTGTTGAGCGCGCCGGCCAGCAGCGCCGCGTCGTTCAAACCATGAATCATCAGCACCGGCATCTGAACCTTGACCACCGGCGAGGTGTCTTCGGTGTACGGCTCGCGCGGATAGTTGCGCTTGTAATAGTTGAGCATCGCCTCGAAGTCCGACCGCTTGAACGCCTCGACGTATTTCTTCCTCGCCTCCGGGTCCTTCACCCAGAAGCACAGTTGTTCGGCGGTCAGCTTTGTGTGCGCGTCGGGCAGTTGGAAGTTCCGCGCATACTGGCTGTTCTTCTGCTGCTGCGGATTGTGAGCAAGCTCGCGATTGAGACCGCGCGGATGAGGCAGATTGAGGATGATCAGCTTGTCGGTCATATCCGGCAGCATCATCGCAAAGGTCCACGCGACGATGCCGCCCCAGTCGTGACCGACGATAATTGCTTTGTCACGCTTCAGATGTTTGACCACCGCGGCCACATCACCGACGAGCAGGCGGATATCGTAGTTTTCAACACCCTTAGGCTTATCGCTCAGGTTGTAGCCGCGCTGGTCGATCGCCACGACCTGATAGTCTTTCGATAAGGCTTCCATTTGATCGCGCCACGTATACCAGAAATCGGGAAAGCCGTGGATCATAACGATCAGCGGACCTTTGCCGAGGCTCGCGTAATGAATTTTCACGCCACTCGAGTCCGCGTACCCATGCTCGATGCGCTTTTCGAGATCCGAATCAGCCAACGCAGTTGTACTAATGAGCGCCGGAGCAATGAACAGGCATAAAACTGAGAAGATTTTTTTCATGGATTCTCCTAAACTTTGATCAATCGCAAGAATCATAATCGGATGGTTCCGGAATTCAAGCGTCGACGGAGGTAAGTCGCGCCTTAGCTTGATTGCTTAGTGCGTCTTGCGTGCTTTTGTTTTGTCCACTACCGCAACGCCGCCCTTCATCACCCATCGCACGTTGTTGATCACCACGTTGATGTCCGCCAGTGGGTCTCCCTCAACCGCGACAATGTCTGCGTAGTAACCGGGCAAGACCGCTCCGAGACTCTTCTCCATTCCAAGCAGCGCGGCGCCATTCGTCGTCGCAGCCGCCAGAGCCTGCTCCGGCGTCATTCCCGCTCTTACGAACCAACTCAACTCGCGAGTGTTCTGGCCGAACATCGTGAACACCGCATCGGAACCCATCGCGAAACGCACTCCGGCTTTGAACGCGCGCCGCGCGGTTTCGAGGTTGCGCTCGATGTAAGCCTTCAACCGCTCGGCGACCTCGGGGCCATACCCGAATTGATCCCGGTACTCGGCGTAGTATCGATTGTGATCGATAGTCGGAACATAAAACGTCTTGCGCCGGACCATCTCGGCGATGGTCTCGTCGTCCATATCGGTCGCGTGTTCTACGGAGTCGGCTCCGGCTCGCACGGCATCGCGCGCGCCCCCGGGACCGTAGGAATGAACTGCCACCCGTTTGCCAAGACTGTGGGCTGTATCAACAGCCGCCTTCATCTCTTCAAAAGTGTAGGTCTGATTTCCAGAGACGTCCTGGGCGCTGCCGGTCGAGCCGAACATCTTTACCCAGTCCGCTCCAGCAGTAATCTGTTCGCGCGCAGCCCGCGCAACTTCGTCAACACCGTTCGCTTGCCCTTTGCTGGGTGTAGGAGCCCCGGCCCGCGCCGTCGGCGAAGCGTGCAGTCCGTAGCCTGAGACAAACATTCGGGGACCTGTCATTGCTCCGATGTCTATCAGATCACGCATCGCGATGTCGGTGTATTCCGCAGCGTGCAGGTTGCGCACAGTGGTCACGCCCGCCTCGAGCGTTTTCCGGAGGTTCTCTTGCGCGAGGAACATGCTCATTGCCGGCGCCCTCGCGCCTAGTTGAGCCCAGGGCCGCGTGCCGGGCGCCTGATCCCAGTAGTAGGTCATATGAGTATGCACGTCGATGAGTCCCGGGATTCCAGTGTAGCGACCCAGATCGATGACCTCAGCGCCGCGTGGAATCGAGGAGTTGTTGGTGTTAACGCTCTTGATGCGATCACCTTCCACGATCACTATTGCGTTGGTCAGCACTTTTCCGGTGCCGTCCACCAACTTGCCGAAGCGGATCGCTTTGACGGGCGAGGCGGCTCGGGATTGAAGACACGGAAACGAGGCGGCAACACATAGAAAAAGGCTGACCGAGATTCTCGCAACGCTCATGGCTGATTCCTTTCGGACACTGCGATGCAAAACTGTCAGATTGGGTAATCATCCCTGAAGCAGGCGGTTTATCGTCAGGTCGATTTCCGCGATGTTGAATGGCTTCGAGATGAGCGCGTCAACGACGCTCGTGTCGCCGCCGGATCCAGCCAGTTCGGCGAACCCGCCGTAGCCCGTCAATATCACAAGCTTGGTATCGGGCCAGCGCCGCCGGGTCTCCTCGATGACAGTCCAGCCATCTGCCCCCGGCATTGAGAGATCCGTGATCACCATATCGAAGCGAATATTCTCGACCGCCCTTAATCCTGCGAGACCATCATCGGCGGTCATCACCTTATGGCCACGGGCTCGAAGTATGTCGGACAGCAGCACTCTAATCGGAGCTTCATCATCCACGACCAAAACAGACGAAGAACGCGCAGCAGGGCCCGTGTCGGCACGCACGGGTGCCGTCTCGGGGTCGGGCGCGCGCCTGAGTTTTATCGTAAACGTCGAGCCTTGGCCTGGCTCGCTGGTGACGTGTATCTCGCCCCCGTAACGCTCGACTATGCCGTAGGTCACGGCCAAACCCATACCCTGCCCCTTAGCCCCTTTCGTCGTATAAAAGGGTTCAAAGATTCTCTGGCGAGTTTCCCCGGTCATCCCCAGACCGGTATCCACGAAGGTGGCCAGCAGGTTATCGCCTTCGCCTACGGTAGTGATGGTCAGACGTCCGCCGGCGGGCATCGCCTCGATCGCGTTGATGATTATGCTAACGAAAACTTCGCGCATCGCCGATTGGTCGCATAACGCCATCACGCCCCCCTCCGGACGGAAGATAACGTTGTAAACGATGCCCGCGGCCCGAGCATCGTCGCGCCACCTGGAGCGGGTAAGGTCAAGCGCCTCGCGAATAGTCTGATTCAAGTCGGCCGGTGCGGCTGCGTCGTCCTTGCCCTGGCGCGCGAAGTTCTGAATTCGTTGAACCATCCCTGCCGCATCGAGCGCGGCTTTCTCGACCGTCTTCAGATGACGCTGAATCGTCGGATCACTGATCTTGTTGAGCACTAGTTGTGTATACCCGAGCACCGCGGTAAGAGAGTTGTTGAAATTGTGCGCGACCCCCCAGGCAAGCTGTCCCAGTGCGCGCAACTTGGCGCTGTGCATTGCTTGCTCCGCTTGCTCCCGCTCTTCGGTCACGTCTCGCATTATCCCGAGTACGGCCACTACGCTGCCATCCGCATAGATCGGAGAATTGGTCACAAGAATCCTTCGGGTTTCGCGGTCCTTCACAAGGAAACGAGCCTCATACCTCTGAGCTTCGCCGCCAGCCGCCAGCTCGAACGCGGCGCGAACACGATCAAGATCCTCGGTGTGTATCGTGTTCGAATAGGACTCGCCTTCGAGAGACTCTCTCGCGAGCCCTCTCTCTCTCGGCGTCAGCTTCCGGCCGACTCATCACAGTCAAATCGCGTATCAGCTGCATCGTGCCGAGCCGTTCGCCTTTAGCATCGTGTATATCGTGCAGCCAGACTTGAATCTGGCCCCAAGCGGAACCGGTCGCGACTTCGTTTGAACCTGATGAGGGAGTACTGAGCTGGTCACTGCAAATCTCGCAGGATCCCGATTCTCCATCCGGGTGCGCGATTTCAGTAAACCGAAGGCCGGCAGTCGATTGCGGGTCGAGCCCAGTCGTTTGATAGAAGGCGCGATTCGCGCGCAGCAACCGGCCTTCGCGGTCCAGGATCAGCACTGGATCGGTCATTGGGTCGAACACCGATTTCCTGTTATTTCTAAACAAGGGTGAAAGTACGAGACGATCTTTTTCGCGAGGAGATCTTGTGTAAGAGAAGCGGCAGTCTACGCGAGGATGTGATCCAAGTCAACGGTCCGAGTAAGGCAGGCAGGGAGGCCTGCGCTCCAGTCGTGAAATAGTATTCCTTCCAGACCCGAGTGATGGTATAAGGTTGGCGGAACGACCTGACCGCGCGCGGGTCGTTTGACCGCCAGGTTGGAGCGCGGCCCCTCTTTTAGAGACTCGACAGCGCTCGCAACCGTCTTCTACCCGGCGTGAGAGACCTGTTGGCGCACGCTCCTCATCAACTTCCTGCCTCCAAAACGGTCTTATCTCGGGCTTAGTGGGAGAACTATTAATGACGGAGATTGGCTGGGTTGGGCTCCTCGACGAGGAAGACGTGGAAGGCCTGTGGAACGGATTGTTCCAGTTGGTCTCGCGCCACCCGGCGGTGCGCCCGCTTCACTTCGCCACCGACGGCGCCGCTGTGTCGTCGCAGACAGAGATCAATGCCGACCTTACTCAGGAGTTGTTCCTCGAGCTCTTTCAGAAGCAACGCTTCGATCACTACGTGAGGGAGCGCTACAGAAGCGTCGATATCGAGAACGAGCTCGCGCGCATTGAAGTGCCCAATCTGGTCGGGGCGCGTCTGCGAAAACGTTATCCCGAATCGTTCCGAATGGCCCGAAGGGTCAGTGCCTTGCTCAAGACGAGCACGCGCTTTCGACGGTTCGAGGCGGAGGCGGCTATTGAATCCGAAGCGGCTTGGTTATCCCGGAAGGCGACGGCGGGTCGCGGGCGACCTTCGAAAAAAGCAAAGCCATCCGCCGGGACCTCGCGCCACGCGGCAGATCTGGAGGACGGTGACGACGTCGAGGCGGTCGAGGATTCCTCAGGAGACGAGCAGCCTGGCACGAAGCCAAATGGCAATGGCGCTGCGCCTCGGCGGCGGCGAATGGTCACTCAAGTCTTCGGGCTGCGTCAATGGCCTCGCTCGAAGCCACTCACCGATTCGGGTCACTTCACCGAGCTGATCAAGGCCGTCCCGATGAGGAGCCGCGACACGCGAGTGGTCGGGCGGTCGGGTACGTCACAGTTGATATTGTCGAATCCCGATCTTGAAAATCTGATCGTCGAAGTGCTCACGGTCATCGACTCGCCTGCGGACGTGCGCACGCTTCGCCAACTGGCGCTGTCGAAGATCCCGCTGCAGGACTACAACGTCTCATCGCTGGACGAAGAGCTGAGCACGGGTGCGGGCGGCGCCACGATGCGCCGGGAAGCCCGCGACACAAGAGAGACTCCTGAGGACGCGCTGCTGCGTGGAGAGCAAGATGACCGAGTGGCGCTTATGGCCGATGAGTTCTTGACGTCGCTGCGCCGCGCGGTGAACAACAACGAGCGCCGTTACACGCGACTGCTATCGACGCTCTGGCACTGCTACTACGATCCGGAGGAACCTTCCCAGTTGGAGATCGCCAAGCTGCTTGGAGTTTCTGATTCGTTGGTCAGCGATAACCGCCGACTGATCGAGTACGAATTGAAGAAGCTGAAACTCTCGATGGACGAAGGCGCGGTCTTTTCGGAATCGTTACAGCGGCTAGTGGCCCTGTAGATCAAGCCTCACCATTCAAGCCTCACCAAATTGAAACGTTCCATTGCCCGTGTTAACCTCTTTGTGCAACCACGTGACCGACCCTAGCGGAGTTTAAAGCAGTGACAACCAGCCGCGCGATAGCTTTGCTTTGTATCGTCGAGGCGATCGCGCTAATCGCGCCCGCCTTTGCCCAACAAAACGACCAGGTGATCAAGCTGCAAACCGATCTGGTTACAGTTGATGCAACGGTGACCGACAAGAACGGGAACTTCATACGCAAGCTGAGTAAGGAAGACTTCGTCGTATACGAAGATGGCCAGCCGCAGAAACTCGAGTTCTTCGAGGCAAATGAGGAGGCCGCGCTCACTCGCTCGCTGGCTGTTGTCTTTGCGATCGACAAATCGGGCAGCATCAAGCCCGAAGAAATAGACAAGCAACGAGAGGCGACCGAGGGCTTTGTCAAGCTGGTCCGGCCTGAATCGCTGTTTGCGGTCCTCGCCTTCAGCAGCGAAATCCGAGTGCTTCAGGACTTCACCAGTGAGCCACAAAAAATCAGCCTGGCTTTCCGAAAGATCGGCGAGGTCACAGGCTCCTCGCGGATATTCGGCACGATTGACCGCGCCGTCTCAATGCTCAAACGGGCTCCTCGTTTCCGAGGCAACCGCTCGCTCCGCCGCGTTGTCATCGTGATCACCGACGGCTTCGACAACCTGGACTCGACCGATCAACAGGACTTGATACGCCGCGCAAACGACGCAGAAGTAACGGTCTATTCGATCACCCTTCCTTCGTACCTGCCCGGGCCTGGAACTGGCAGAATCATGACGCTGCTGGATGTGTCGCGCATCGTCCCGTTGACTGGGGGAAAGGACTTTTCGGCGGACACGAAAGACTTCACCCCAGTGTTCAAGGCGATCGCCGAAGAGATCAGGTCCAGTTACACGCTCGCCTACTACCCTCCAGAGAAGGATCGCCACGATGGCCGCATTCATCAGATAAGCGTCGAGGTTCAGAAGACTGGGGCCATCGTGCGCACGAACCGCAACAGTTACCAGGCTCCATCCGGCGATAAACGCAAGTGAGCCCGCAGAACTTCGGTGTGACAGACGCAGGCCAGTCTAGTAAAAACAACACTCATCGGCTAAGATCATAGTTTCCGCGCGCGACCAGATAGCTCACTCATATAGCGGGTTCGAATGATCGAGAAGAAAAAAGTAGGAATGATAAGCCTGGGCTGTCCTAAGAACCTGGTCGACAGCGAGGTGATGATGGGCTTGCTGGCGCGGCAGGGCTATGAGTTGACTACTGATTCGCGGGCTGCGGACGTGCTCGTTGTGAACACGTGCGGTTTCATCGACTCGGCGCGGCAGGAGTCAGTCGAGACAATCCTCGAGATGGCCCAGCTTAAGCAGACCGGCAAGTTGAAACGCTTGATCGTTGCCGGCTGCCTTGTCGAGCGCTACCGCGAAGAGCTGCAGCGTGAAATCCCCGACATAGACGCGTGCATCGGAGTCAACCAGCTAAAGGAAATCGAATCCGTGGTCGAGCCGAAGGGCCACCGCGTGTTGCCGGTCTACAGCGAGGGGGCGGCTGCACCTGAGCTTTTCCTTTACGACGAAACTACTCCGCGTTTGCGTGCCACGGCGCCGTACACCTCTTACGTGAAGATCGCCGAGGGCTGCGACCACACCTGCGCTTTCTGCATCATACCCAGGCTGCGCGGCGTCTTTCGCTCACGCTCACCGGAGTCGATCTTGAGAGAAGTAGAGATGCTCGCGGCGCAGGGCGTGAAGGAGTTCGTGCTGATCTCGCAAGACACCACTACATACGGGAGCGATCTCGGGCTCAAAGACGGGCTTGCGAGATTGATCGATTCAATTGCCGCCGTGCCAGGCGCGGAGTGGGTGCGCTTTCTTTACTGCTATCCGACGGCGATCACCGACGAGTTGCTTGACGTGATGGCCAGCCGTCCAAACATCTGCAAGTATTTCGACATCCCGCTTCAGCACGCCAGCCGCCGCGTGCTCCAGCGCATGCGGCGCGGCGGCAATCGAGAGGCTTATGAGCGAATGATCGAGCGCATACGCGAGCGCGTGCCGGGCGTTGCCGTTCGTACGACGTTCATCGTTGGTTTTCCGGGCGAGCGCGCGGAGGACTTTGAGGAACTCCTGGACTTCGTGCGAGTGGTGGAGTTCGATCGAGTTGGGGTATTCACTTACTCGGATGAGGACAACTCTGCCGCGTTCGGGCTTGATGAAAAAGTCGACCACGCGATTGCGAAGAAGCGCGAGCGCCGCTTAATGAAGGAGCAGGCCCGAATCTCGCGTCGAAAGAATCGCCGCCTGGTCGGGAGCCGCGTAAGGGTGTTGCTCGAAGGCAAGTCTAAGGAAAGCGACCTGCTGCTTGAAGGACGCATGGAATCGCAAGCTCCCGAGATTAATCAACGACGTGCCTGACGGCGTTGAGCCGCTGCCGGGCGATTTCGTAACCGTCGAAATAACCGAGGCCCACGAGTACGATCTGATAGGCTGCGTCGTCTGATCGCCCAGGCCGTTGAGGCACGACAGCCTTACGGGATCTCATCGCTTGACTCGCCCTTCACCCATCAAAAAAGAATCCCTCACGCCTGGCGACCGGGTCGCGTACGCGCTGGCTACGGGACTGGGAGCCGGCTTCACGCCTATCGCTCCGGGGACAGCCGGGGCACTCGAGGGCGTGGCGATTTATCTTGCAATCCACGCGCTGTCGGCTTCCCTGTTCGTGCTCGCGGTCATAAACGTCATTCTGTTTGCGATCGGTGTGTGGGCTTCGAACCGAACCTGCGAGATGACCGGCGTCAAAGACCCGCGTCTGATCGTGATCGATGAAGTGAGCGGCCAGTTGATCTCGCTGACACCGCTTGTGCTGTTGCGGTCATTCTCGATTACCGCTGTAGTGATTGGATTCCTCTTCTTTCGCTTGTTTGACATCTTCAAGCCTTATCCGATTCGCAAGCTGGAACGTCTTCACGGCGGACTCGGAGTGATGGCCGACGATGCGCTCGCGGGAATCTACGCAGCAGTGTTGTTGTTGTTGAGTCACCTCGTCGGCCTGGCATAGTTCAATCCGGACATGGATCCTGATCGCGTCAAAGAGATAATCGAAAGTGTTGATTCAAGCGAGGAGCCTGGAATCAAGGCAATCAAACGCGCCGAAGCAACCGGTCCTCGCCTCGGCGTTTTCGCTTCGTCGTTCAACCCGCCAACGATCGCGCACGTTGAACTGATCCAGCGCGCGGCCGAAGCCTTCTCACTGGACGAGATTCTCGCGCTTGCCGGCAAGACCAACGCCGACAAGGTTGAGTACGAATGCTCTCTCGAAGATCGGCTCGCGATGTTGACTCTCACGTTTGCAGACGAGCCCCGCGTATCGATCGGATTGTCGTCGCACGCATTCTACGTGGACATGATTGATGCGCTCGAGCTCGCTTATCCGGCGCAAACTGATTTGCACTTCATCGTCGGCTTCGATACATTCGAGCGCGTGCTTGACGCGGAAGACCTATATGCCAGGAGATACTGGCGTAAATTCAGAGGGCGAACGGAAGTGCTCGAGCATCTGTTTGCGAGGAGCCGTTTCATAGTGGCAGGCCGCGCCGGAGCGGGATTGCACAGCGTCAGATTGCTGGTCGAACGCGAGCCGGCTGTGCCTCCCGATCGCGTATTGTATCTGGATTTTCCTGCCGACCTTGGCGAGCTTTCGGCAACCGAGGTCCGCAAACGACGCCGCGCAGGACGACCGATCACAGGGCTCGTGCCGGCAACGGTCGAGGAGTACATACAGGAGCACGGACTGTACGCGACGTAGCATAAACGTCAGCCTGTGCTCCAACCGCTTAGCCGAACTCCGAAGGGAACCATGCTGAGAGCTGAAATCATAGCCATCGGATCCGAATTGCTGACGCCTCATCGCACCGACACCAACTCGCTGTGGCTGACCGAGCGGTTGAACTCCGTAGGCATAGAAGTGCAGCTCAAGACCATCGTCGGTGATCACGAAGCAATTCTCGAAGAAAGCGTGCGCGATGCGCTAAAACGTTCAGAGGTTATTATTTCAACCGGCGGCCTGGGACCCACTGAAGATGACATCACACGAAAGGTCTTCGCCCGCGTCACCGGCCGTCAACTGACACTCGACTACGAAGTGCTCGCCGGCATACGCGAGCGGTTCGCGAGCCGCGGCTATCAGATGACGCCGAACAATGAACGGCAGGCGCTGATCCCACAGGGCGCCAGGGTCCTGCCAAACCCGAACGGCACCGCGCCCGGAATGAAGATCGAGCAGGACGGCAAGCTCATAGTCTTGCTGCCAGGGCCGCCCCGCGAGAACCAACCGATGTTCGTTGACCACGTCATGGCGGACCTTGAACGGATGTCGCGCGGCGTGCGAATCGCAAAGCGAGTGCTGAAGGTTACCGGACTCGGCGAATCGGCTCTGGATGATATGATCGCTCCCATATACAAGGAATACACGAACCCATCGACTACGATTCTGTTTACCGATTCGGAGATCGAAATACATTTGACCGCGATGGCTGAAACCGCCGCGCGCGCTGAAGAGATCGCTGGAGAACTGACGGGCAAGCTGGAAGAGAAACTCGGCTACTACCTCTACTCGACCACGGGCGAGTCGCTTGAAGAGGTGGTTGGCTACCGGCTTCGCCTGAAGCAGTTCACCATCGCTACTGCCGAAAGCTGCACCGGCGGACTGGTCGCCGAACGAATAACGCGCGTGCCCGACTCGAGCGATTATTTTGCCGGAAGCATCGTCAGCTACACGAACGAGGCGAAGGCCCGGCTTCTCGGTGTGGCCGAAGAGATGATCGAGCGTAACGGGGCGGTGAGCGGGGAGGTTGCCGAGGCGATGGCGCGCGGAGTGAAAGAGCGAATCGGCGCGACTATCGGCGTGAGCGTAACCGGCACGGCAGGACCGGGCGGCGGGACAGACGCCGTGCCAGTGGGAACAGTCTATATCGGTTTGGCTGACGACGTGGTGACTTCGAACCGGCGACTGGTGTTGATGGGTGATCGCCACCTGGTTCGTTGGAGGGCTTCCACGGTTGCGCTCGAGATGGTGCGCCGGCGGTACCTGCTTTAGTGAGTTTCTGGTTTCGGATTTCTGGTTTCTGGTTCTCGGTACATCATCGATTGATGATTGCCATTCTCGAACCACAAACTAGAAATCAGAAAACAGAAACTGGAAACCATGCCTTCACTCGCTCATCTTCTTTCACAACTCGAAGAATCGAAGCGTCAGTTCGGCGCTGACAACGGAGCGCGCACCGAGAAGCTGCTGACGATCCTCAGTCGGCGTCGGTTTCCGGATGCTGATTCGCTGGCCCGCTTCCACGAAGCGCTCTTGTTCATACGCTCGCATCCTCAGAGTCCCGCGGCGTTTCGAGCTGCCGACGCGCTCCTTTCAAAGTTCGCCCAGCGCGTCGACGACCTTCGAGCATCACGGGCGGAACTCACGCCGCTCGATTATATTGAGTATTCAGGCATAGCCGGCACAATTATTTCGGGCACCTTCAGCTATGACATAGCCCGATTCCTGGTTGTTCGATATCCGTCCCGGGTCGACGCGGATTGGAACGAGCCCGACAAGCCGGAGCGCTTCGGGGCAACACTGCCGCGATTCCTTCCGCTGCTGTACGAAGACTCGCTCGTCGAAGCGAACATCCCGTATCTCAGCTGGATTGACGAGGCAACACAAAAGCGCCAACGGCTTGGATGGCTGACAAGGTGCTTCGAGCGACTGAACCTGGACGGCAGGCGGAAGGCAGAGCTCTACGATTCGCTCGGACTGCGCATCCGATGGGACCTCGGTGATTCGCGCGCCTCACGAACGCGGAACATGCGACGGGTCCGAAAAGTCTTTTATCACACCGGGCCGCTCATCCGACGGAGCGAGGTTTCTCTCGACAAAGAGTTTCAGGCGCCGCCGTTTGAATTGAAGAAGCTTTCTCGCGCGCAGGGAAAATCGATGCAGGACATGCTTCGCGACACGACGACGGTCCGCTATCGCGAATTGTATGGCATCACACATGGCGATCCGGACAGTGTGGTGCAAGCAAACGTCGGACGGGGAGTTGACACATTGAAGAACGGAGTTCCGATCAACTACATCGAAGGCATTACGATCTGCGAGCGGATGGAAATCGGCTTCAACACGTTCTACACATTCCGCGACGGAGAGTCTGCCTGGGTGTACGCGACGGTGCTTCGGCTGCTGCATCAGATCGTCGGGGTGACTTGCATTTCGATTGACCCGTATCAGATCGGCTTCAACAACGATGAGGCGATTGATTCGGGCGCGTTCTGGTTCTACCGCAAAATGGGGTTCAGGCCAACACGACCGGAGCTTGCCACGTTGATGGCAGCGGAAGAGCGCAAGATCGCGACGGACTCAACATATCGCACACCGGCGCGAGCCCTTCGGCGGCTTTCAGCGGGAAACATTGTTTACGAGGCTCCGGGCACGCCTCGCGGGGACTGGGATCGATTTACTATTCGGAATCTCGGGCTGGCGGTTCAACGACGAATGGCCAGGAAGTTCGATGGCGTCGCCGCAAAGATTCGAAAAGCATCCGCGGAGGAAGTGGAGCGGGTTCTCGGAGCCAAGCTTGCAGGACCGGGCAATCCGGAACGCCGAGCATTCGAAGATCTTGCGTTGGTGCTGGCGTTGATCCCGGATCTGACTGAATGGACAAATCGAGAAAAGAAAAGCGTGGTTCAGATCATTCGCGCGAAGACCGGCACTGATGAATCAGGTTATGCGCGCCTGCTCCAGGGCCATGCAAAGCTGCGCGCCGCAATCATCAAGTTGGGGGAACCATCCTGGGCAGCGCCTTAAAGCCCATGCTTCTTTTTCAAGTTGTGCACGTGAACCTTTGACACGCCCAACTTGCGGGCTGCGCGGGTGAGGCTGTTGTTGGTTTGGCGCAGCGCGTTGCGAAGCAAGAACCCTTCAAGCGTGCGTTTCGCTTCCTGCCAGCGCGGCAATTGATTACCATCAAACACCAGACGATTGTCATCGGTGAAGACGATCTGCTCCTCGTATTTAGCGGACACCCGGTTAAACTCATCGCCAAGAAAGGCATCTTCGACCTGGTTGAGCAACTCGCTGGCTCGCACAAGCTCGGTCCGGCCCGCTCGCGTGTCTACGTTATGAAACGCTTCGGCTAGGTAAAGCGTGGCTTCAAGCTCGAGCCGGCGCAGGGAAGAGCCAACCGAGCCTCGCGACAACTCTGCTGCCTCGCTAAGCATTTCGGTCGCGTCCTTAAACCCACGTTCCGCCAGTTTCACAAGCCCGAGCGCGATGCGGGCGCGCACTCGAGTTTCGGTTGAGGAACTTTGATCGCTCTGCTCGACGGCGGTTCGAGCGCGTTCACTGGTGCCCTCGAGCTCGTTTCGATGGAGCGCAATCAGCACGAGCACAGCCGTCGCGTCGCTCTCACCTGCCGGATCTCCTCGTCGCAACTCGCGGCTGTCCTCGGCTAGCTTCTCCGCGCGCTCGAATCGCTGCAACCTTACCAGCGCGCGGGCAAATTTCAGTTTGCTTTCGGCAATTTCTCTTCTCAGATCATACCGCTCGAGAACAGTGACGGCTTCTTTGTAGATTTCCAGTGAGTCCTGAAAATCGCCCAGCGCACATTTGAGATCTGCCATCCCGACCAGCGCGCGCGCGTAGAAACGACCCTTCTCATGATTCTTAAGCAGCCGCATCGCTTCTGAGTACATCTCGGTCGCTTGTTCGATCTCGCCGCGGTCCGCTGCCGCCGCGGCCTGTTCAGTTGAAATGATCCCGCGCAGATACTCCGTCCGTTTGCTCGTGCGTCCCTTGATTCCGTTCTCCGCCAGCTCGAGCTTTGCAGCCGCTTCAGCGATTTCACCCCGGCGACGAGCAAACCGAGCCAGATTGAGCAACGCTCGTGTGATGCCGAATGAGTCGTTCAGAAACAAATAAAAGTGGTATGCGGACTGAAGCTGTGTTTCGGCTTGCTGAGAGTCTCCGCGCCATAGAGCGAGTCGGCCTTTTGTGAGCGAGAACCGCGCGGCTACGGCGATGTCCTCGATTCGCGGAGCTACTTCTTCAAGGAGCGCGGCTGCGTCCTCCAGCCGGTCGAAGTACATTGCAACCTCCGAGCGAATGACCATCTCCATCGGTTCATTTGTTCTACGTTGATCAAATATTTCCTCCGCCGCCAGGAACTGTCCACTATCGATAAGTTCGACTAAAGTCTCTTGCGATGCCCGCCTTTCCATTCTGTTTGTCCCCTTACCTGATGGTGCCCACTGTTCGAATTCCAAAATAGCATCAGCACACAGGGGTACACTTTACCTGTGCACTCGAGCGCCCAGTGACCTTCGTTCTAATTCTCTGCCTTGAACCTAAAAGCCCGGCGAGCCTCCAAAAAATCTATCCCCTCACCAGGTGAACGAGATTCTAACAGCTATTTCGCGGAGCGGAAAGCTTTGCAAGAAGAAAATCTGAGCGCAGGTTCATCTTTCAGCAATGAGCCGTTCGGAATCAAGATTGAGTAATAAAAACGCACAGACAAAGCGCTAGCGTGCACACCGAGCCTTTGATCGAGCGGGGAAGCCCCGCGGCTGTCCCCCGGTTGTTCGATCCCGGGGGCAGCCGCTCTACTCACTCCGAAACAGCGTAGCGGTGGCCTTCCGAATCGCTTATGCCGCTGCCTGTCTCTGAATGGAATCTATGACCTAACGGGCAAGTGAACCACACCGAATCCTCGGTGGAGGCTACCCGTCGGAGGGGGTTAAAACACTTTGGGCATTTCATATTGATATTCTAACATGAGTTTTCAATCTTGTGGGGGCTTTTTTTTGTGAGCGATTTCACCCCGAAAAAGACCTTTCTCCCATTAACGACAGGTCAGTTAAAGATACAGGATCAGATATTTGTTAGGCAAGCTTTACCATTCGAAGAGGGCGGAGCCGTCGGTTCAATTGAGCTCTAACCGTTTCGGGGAAGGTCGCGGAGTTTTTGTTCCGAACATCACCCGTACTCTTAAATAACTCATGAAGCCGAGAGCTGGAACCCGGCGGGCGCATGTGCCGATCCGACAGTTACAAGCATCGGTTTAGTCACTTGAGACTGGTGTCGATCCCCCGATCCAGACCGCGTAGCGCTTGTGAAGTCCAGTCTTCACATAGGGCGATACATAAGGCGATTTTTTTGTTGACATTGTCCACGATCTATCATACATTCGCGTCGCTTCAAAGATGATCAGCTGGAGGTTGCGAGTTTCTTCTTTGAGGCAAACCTCACTTGTAGGGAATATCTCAGTATTAGGCAGGCTTGTGTCTGCGATAGCTCTGGCCCAACGAAGGCTGGAGAGAACGAGTCACTCGGGTTTCGGGGATCAAGTACAGCATTGTAGGCAGATAACCTGATTAGCGATTGGATCGGCTGCGATCCGCGCCGAAAAAAGGAGAACCTTAGAGATGAGAATCCTGAAGATTTCTGTTCTGCTGTTGTTCGCGGCGGCTCTCGTTTTGCCATTTACCTTTACGAGTACCGTCGAAGGTCAAGCTGCAACTGAAGCTTTAACAACCCAGATGGATGCTCGCCTGGACGACTCAGATCTGTTCAATAATCTTGGTGTTCTTGGCGCAGCCGTCGATGAGTGCACCAACCCGGCGGTGGCTGGACGCTCGTTCCGCGATAACAAGGCTATATTCGAGGAACGGGAGACGGTAGACGATGGACTTGGACCTACCTACAACGATGTAGCTTGCTCAAGCTGTCACCAGGCCCCGGTCACTGGACACGTTACTCAGATCAACGAGTTCAGGGCCGGGAGTCTCGATGGCTTCGGCAACTTTGTTGCCCCGCCCGGCGGACAAACGCTGATCCAGGACCGGGCAATTGCGCCCGGCGCACAGGAGCGGATCAACACCGGGTTAGACCAACATGAATTCCGCTCGACCCGGACCGTGCTTGGCGATGGCTTTGTCGAAGCCATAAACAGCAATACGCTCTCCGCCAATGTCGCGGCTCAGCCCGCAGCCCAGCGCGGCCAGCTCCGGATCGTCGCCGTACTTGAGGCCCCCGGCCAAACTCGGGCCGGTCGCTTTGGCCACAAATCGCAGCACGCCAGCCTCCTGTCATTCTCGGCGGATGCCTATGTCAATGAGATGGGTATAACCAGTGTGTTGCAGCCCAACGAGAATAACATTCTGGGTCAGTCGGCCGCTCCGTTTGATGGTGTACCCGACCCGGAGGATCCGGCTGTTCCCGGATTCCCGAATGGAAAGGATGTCCAGGCGTTCACTAATTTCATGAGGGCCTTGAGGGCTCCTGGCCGCGGGCCGATCAACTCCGACGTCACCACCGGTCAGGGCCTCTTCAATTCGATTGGCTGCGCTGTCTGCCACACTCCCAGCTTCACAACCTCGCCAGCAGGGACGACAATCAACGGCGGAGCGTTCATTGTGCCGGCGGAGCTTGGCAACAAGATTATCCATCCGTTCAGCGACTTTGCGCTGCATAACATAGGGACGAGCGGTGGAATAGGCGCTGAGCCTGGAGTCAACGACAGATTCGCGACAACCACGATAGCGCTGTGGGGTGTGCGTACCAAGCATCGCTTCATGATGCAGGGTGATCAGCACACGATCTTCGACAGCATTCAGGTTCATGCGGGTCAGGCAGCGACCGCGAGAAACAACTTCAACAACGCGCTGAACAACACGCAGAAGGCCCAGCTCATTGCGTTCGTGTTGTCGCTGTAAGGCTGTATTCTGGAAGCTACTTTCCAGAGCAGTTTTCAGAGGCTCGTCAGGCACTTTGCCTGACGAGCCTCTGGTTTCACTTCGAGGGAGCAGACATAGGGAGCAGACATGTTGGCCAGAAAAGCAGTCATATCATCGTTATGGCTAGTCATTCTTACAGGGTCTGTGGCTTTAAGTGGATGCGCAAAACCGCCCGCGCAGCCAATCGTAGAGGAGGCCGCGGCGCCTCAAAGCAGCGAAGCGCCCAGCCCGCCACCGCAGGCGAAGGAAATGCGGCAGCTTCCTCCACCCAACCTCGAACAAGTTCAAGAAGCCGTCAAACGCGTCTTCAAAGACGCTGTGGTGATCGACGCGAGCCGAAAGCCCATTTTTCTAGTTGGCGATTTCAATGGCGATTCGTCACAGGACCTGGCTGTCGTTTTGAAGCCGGGAGAAGGCAAGCTTTCAGAACTTAATCAGGAATTCCCTAATTGGATAGCCCGTGAGCCGTTGGGCGAGTTGGTGCTGCCTAAATCCAGGGCATTGGCTCACCGCGGTGCATCAAAACCTCCATCTAACCCGGCGGCAGGGCAAACTGTTCGCTTTGAACAAAGCGATGTGTTGCTGGCAATCATTCATGGGCATGGGCCTAAAGGCTGGCTTGATCCCGAGGCTACGCAGACACATCTGCTGAGAGATGTAGTCGGCACGAACATGAAAGCACTGCCATTCAAAGAAGCGGTTAAGGCTTACAAGGGAACGAAACCGTTCCCGACGGTTTACGGAGATTTGATACAGCAGACGCTCATCGGTCAATCGGGATTTCTCCACTTCGCGGGATCAATCTACGGTTGGTACGATCCGAAGAACTATAACCCGGCAGCCCTGTCGGCGCATTCGGCTATGTCCAGGATGAGGTAGTCTTATGAAATTCAAAAAGTGGATCGCGATTCTAGCAGCAGTCGCTTTGCCCGCCTGCGAGACTATGACCTTCGCGTACCAGAAACTCGACCTGCAGGATATAAAGCCCCAGAGCAAACAGGAGCAGCCCGTCCAAGTCGAATTTATAACCCCCGACGAGCTCAAGGCGAAGATCGCGAAGAACGAGCCTCTCGCTATCGTCGATTTACGCTCCCAGAGTTCCTATGAGCAAAGCGATAAGACAATCAAGGGTTCGATCTACACGAGAGTCCGTAAGGTCGCTTCCCGACTGAGAGAGATACCTCGCGACAGGGAGGTCATAACCTACTGCGCCTGTCCGGCGGACGAAGCGGCGATTCTGGCTGCACGCTCACTTCTAGCCAATGGCTTCAAGCGGGTTCGGGTGCTGAAGGGCGGCTGGAACGCCTGGCTCCAGGCTGACGGGCAGCTGCAACCGAGGTCCAGGTAACGCCGGGGAACGTTCGAGCGCATCTTTGGTGACGCCGTGGCACGTCGGGAGCGTTTTGTGGAACCTAACCAGTCCAAGCAAGCCGTGCCGTACACGACCCGAGGCCTGGAGAGAATATGATGTATCGAACTCGGACCGCTATAGTCGCACTCAGTGGCCTCTCCTTCGTGTTCCTATGCCTCTTACAAGGCCCGTTGAGCCACGCAGCCAAGCTGCGCACCGTGTCTCGAGAATCGTGGAAGAGCCCGAATAGCACCAAGCTCGCCTACCAAATGCAGGGTGGAGTTCGAGAGGTCCTGCACGGTGAATGGCGAGTGAAATGCGGAGTAAGGATATTTCAGAATGGAGAGTTGCTTAGGTCCCCCGAAGACAACGACGAATCTTTAGTAGTGGCTGAAACTGATTCCGATGGCAGCTATCGTCTCTATAAATTCCCGATTGGATTTGGCGAGGGTTTCCCGACACTGAGGAGAGTGAGTGCGAACCAGTACGCCGGCCAGGATACCGTCCGAGGAATCACAACCTTGGTCAAACAGAATGTCGATCTTGAACCTAACAGGATCACAATCAAACAGACGACCATCGATACGCCAAGCAATCAGACGCAGACGGAGATCACCTGCACTGGCACCAGACTACAATCGACCCTCAGACTCCCGGAACGTGATTCATTGCCTGAGATTTGCACGTCGGATCCAAGTGACGGTCACCTGTCCGATAGAAAACTCGCTCGTCGGTACAAATCAGTTAGACCGTACTCGGATGGACTGGCAGCTGTTGCGATGGTACCTCAAGGAGCCGGGAGCTTGAAGTGGGGGTTTGTTGATGAAGCGGGTCGGGTCGTGATACCGATTGTTTACGACGTCGTAACTTCTTTCCACGGTGGCTTGGCGGTCGTCGGTAAGTCTTACGGACGCGGCCGGAACCTTAAGTGGGGTGTCGTTGAAAAGCTGGGACCACAAGTAACTCCCAATGCGAACTATGATGCGGTAAAGATCTTAGGCGAAGGATTCGCCGCTGTAGGCTATACCATATCAGGCCGCCCGGGCCTCAGATGGAATCTCATCAACCGCGAGAATACAACGATCTTTCACGGCTTTGATGATATTGGGTGTTTTCTTGGCGGTCGGGCACGCGCGTCGTACACGGACGGTGACGTCGTTCGTACGGGCTACGTCAGCAAAGTTGGAGACTTTTTTGCAAGTGACAAATGATCCGGTTGAAGCTGGCTCAGTGTCTCGAATTAGCTAACGGCTTTGATTGACAGCTCGAAGGTGGAACGCTGAAGGTCCTTTATCAATGTGAGCCCCCGTTCTCTTGCTCTGTGGCACGGCTACTACGAGCTTGAGCCCGCGGAACATTCAGCCCGCGGAAAAAATGATCTTCTAGTTTGTAGTTTCGTTAACGTGGAGTAAGATTCGGGAGATCGCCCGGCATCGTAGCGATCTCCCTTTTTTCATCGATGAGCATGATAGACAGCCCAAAGATTTGTGAAGGCGCTGCGGCGATTACCTGAGTTGCCTCAGGAATAGGCGAATGCAATAGGGCTGATCTCGATAGAAATCCCACTGCAAAAAGTGATGAATAGCAGCGATGATGCTGCTAGAATGCGCAAATCAATTCATCGGAGGAAAGCATGGCCGCTGAAGGTCATACACTGTTTAAGCCGGATTTCGTCGAACTCGAAGAAGACGTCTCCGATAGCCCGCTGTGGAATAAGGATCTCGCGCCTGTTCCCATCCTCAAGCGCAACTGGACCACCTATAACTACGCCGCGTTGTGGATCAGTATGGCTCACTGCATCCCTACTTACATGCTCGCGTCCAGCTTGATCGACCTGGGCATGAACTGGTGGCAGGCGCTTATGACTATCTTGTTGGGAAATATCATCGTGCTCGCGCCGATATTGCTCAACTCCCACCCGGGCACGAAATACGGCATTCCTTTTCCGGTGTTCGCGCGCGCAAGCTACGGGACGACAGGTTCGAACTTGCCCGCCATCATGCGCGCGCTGGTCGCTTGCGGATGGTTCGGCATTCAAGCCTGGATCGGTGGCGAGGCCGTGCACACGTTGATTCGCGTGGCGTGGCCCGGATGGCAGACCCTGCTCGGCGATAAGATTCAAACTCCTGCGATTGTGGCGGGACACTCGCCGACCGAATACATTTCGTTCCTGCTCTTTTGGCTCCTTAACATCTACATTATCTATCGTGGCATGGATCTTCTTCGCAAAGTCGAGAACTGGGCCGCGCCGTTTGTGCTTGTCATGGCCACCGTGTTGATGGTCTGGGTGCTGTGGAAAGCCAAGGGCCTGGGCGCGATCATGCACGGCGAGGACAAGTTCGGAAGCTTCGGCGCGTTCTGGAAAGTATTCATACCATCGCTCACAGGGATGATCGGGTATTGGTCCACGCTCTCGCTGAACATGCCCGACTTCACCCGCTTCAGCCGGAGCCAGCGCGATCAGACGATCGGGCAAACCGTAGCCCTGCCGGCGACGATGGTGGTCTTCGCGGCAATGGGCGTCATCATCACGTCTGCTTCGGCCATCATCTTTGGCAGGACGATCTGGGACCCGGTGCAGTTAGTAGGTCAATTTACTCAGCCGGTAGTTGTGGCGATCTCGATGTTCACGATTGTGGTCGCGACGTTGTCCGTCAACATCGCCGCCAACGTCGTTTCTCCGGCGAACGATTTCGCGAATGCGTTTCCACGAGCGATCACCTTTCGACTGGGCGGACTGATCACGGGAATCCTGGGAATCGTCGCGCAACCCTGGCGATTGCTCGCCAATCCGTCGGGGTATGTTTTTCAATGGCTCGGCGGCTATTCGGGTGGACTCGGATCCATAGCAGGCGTGCTGATCGTTGACTACTGGCTGATAAGGCGCAAGAAGCTCGAGCTGCCAGATCTTTACAAGGCACGCGGCGTGTACACCTATGCCGGAGGCTGGAATTGGCGCGCAGTGGCAGCGACGCTGCTTGGCTGCGCGCTGGCGTGGGGCGGTGCACCGTTGCTCGGGGAAGGGCGAGCTCTGATCCCTGCCTTGAGGCCGCTCTATGACTATGCATGGTTCGTGGGGCTGTTTATTTCGGGATCCGTTTACCTGGCACTTATGAAAGGCGCGCCTGTCGCCGATACGTCCGGGCGGTTGGAGCCTGTCCCGGACCCTGAGGGTGATTGAGACATCCGCACACCTTCACCGTAATTTCTAGCTGGCAATCACGGTTCTTTGATACCATACAGTGAACGCTTGTGGTGTGATCTTCCAATCTGGCTCGCGCTCACCGCACGCCGAGGAGGAGAGTATGACCACGATGGTTCGCAGTCTTCGCAAGCACACTTTCATTTGGTTGGGGCTTGTTTTGGTTCCCCTGGCCCTTTCAGCATGCGCGTCCAAGAAAGACGGCATGTCCGCCGACATGAAAGCAATCAACGCGCTTCATCAGCAGGATATGGAAGCCTCAAAGAAGTGGGACGTAGATACTCTTGCGTCTCTTTGGACAGATGACATAGTGACGCTTTCGCAAGGAGAACCTCCGCTGATAGGCAAGGACGCCAATCGCAATTCGATCTTGAGGCTGCGCGAGGCGAGCCGCGATCTTCAAGTCGCCGATTACATCCTGTCCTTCAACGAGGTCAAAATCGCGGGGGATTGGGCATTCGAGTGGGGCACTTACTCGGGAACCGTGAAGCCTGTCGACGGTGGCGAAGCGGTCCGAACCACCGGCAAAGTGATGCGGGTGCTCAAGAAGGATCCGGACGGTTCGTGGAAGGTGGCTCGCGCGATGTACGACAGCGATGACGACGTGGGCTGAAGCGGTTGAGCTTCTCTGGATTAAGGCGCAGAAACACTTCAAACTGTTACGTTGCTCGGTATCTTCTGATACCATATTGCCGCCTGTCTTTGGGCAGGTCTAAGACTTGGTTAAACGTCGAACCTATGGTTCTCTATGCGCCGTCTCAGTCCCAGCCACCGCCACTCACAGGTGAGTCCGGCTTTGCGTCTCGCCGCAAGTTGTTGAGCAACTATTCTCGGGTCGTCATTCTCGTTTGCATTGTGGCAACAGGTACACTTGCTCGAGCGCAGGAGAAGCCATCCGCCGCTCCCGCCGGCTTGCTCTCCGCGCTTAGGAGCAAGGACAAGGGCGACCGGCGCGACGCGGCCAATCAGCTTGGCGTGTTGCGGGCGCGAGGCTCGTTGCGGGCGCTCGTTGAGGTGTTATCGGACAAGGAAGCTTCGGTGCGAGAAGCCTCCGCGTTTGCGCTGGGCCAAATTTCGGATCCAGCCGCTACCGGTTTGTTGATTCCGCTTCTCGCCGATCCAGAACCTTCTGTTCGCGCGTCGACCGCATTCGCGCTTGGGATGATTGCGGATCGCAAAGCCACGGAAGCGCTCTCGTTCGCAACTGGTGATGCCGATGCCGAGGTGCGCGCGTCAGCAATCTTCGCGCTCGGGCTGATGCGAGACGAGGGGGCCGTTGACGAGCTAATCGAGGCGTTAGACGATCCGTCGTTCGACGTGCGCTACGATGCGGTGTGGGCGCTCGGGCAGATCGGCGAGCCGGATGCCGAGGAACAACTGCAGGGGTCGCTGGTGACGTTGGATCTGCTTCGGATAGACGACTCGCAGCGCCAGGCATTTCGACAAGCTGTGCAGTTCTCGCTCGAGAGCCTGAGGACAGAGGCTCATGCGAGGGCCACGGAAAGCGGCTCCGGCAGGCCACGGCGAGCCACCGGTATTGTCAAAGACAATCGCTACACGAAGCCGCGGACTCGTCCGCTGGGCATTCATAAGTCCGTTCGGCCCGCGGTCACCGACGTCGCACTGCGAGCGAAAGCGGGTGGTTCGGTGAAGCTGCGAGTGCTCGTGGGAGCGGACGGAAAGGCAGTTCGGGTTTATGTCACGCGGCGGCTGGGCTACGGCCTCGACCGGCGGGCGGTCGAGACGGCTCTACAGTACAGATATGATCCGGAGATGGAAGGCGGCTTGCCGCAAACTACCTGGACCGATATGGAAGTGAAGTTCTAAAGATTGGTCCGTAGTCCGTAGTCAGTAGTCCGTAGCTCATCGCGAGCGCGCCATGGACTACGGACTACGGACTACGGACTACGGAGCGATTATGCCAAGGATCGTTAAGTGCGGATTGATACAAGCATCCAATGCCGGCTCTGTCGAAGAGCCAATCGAGAAGATCAAGCACGAAAACATTGTCAAGAACCTGGCGTTCATTGAACAAGCAGCGACTCAAGGCGTTCAAATCGTGTGCATGCAAGAGGTCTTCACCATGCCTTACTTCTGCGCCGAGCAGGAGCCTCGCTGGTATGAATCGGTCGAGAAGATCCCGGATGGGCCGACCGTCAAGCTGATGCAGGAAGTGGCGAAGAAACACGGCATGGTGGTGATCGTGCCCATCTATGAGGAAGAGAACACCGGCGTCTACTACAACACCGCCGCGGTGATTGACGCCGATGGCAAGTATCTGGGCAAGTACCGCAAGAACCACATACCGCACACCAAGCCTGGCTTCTGGGAGAAGTACTACTTCAAACCGGGGAACCTCGGCTATCCCACTTTCGAAACCGCGTTCGCCCGTATCGGCGTCTATATCTGTTATGACCGTCACTTTCCCGAAGGCGCTCGGGCACTCGGATTGAACGGCGCGGAGATAGTCTTCAACCCATCGGCCACGGTAGCGGGACTGTCTGAGTATCTGTGGGAGCTCGAGCAGCCGGCGCACGCGGTAGCGAACGGCTACTTCGTCGGCGCGATCAACCGAGTGGGGCACGAGCAGCCCTGGGACATCGGCGAGTTCTATGGGAAGAGCTACTTCTGCAACCCGCGCGGCAAGATCATCGCGCAGGCGTCACGCGATTCGGACGAGCTGGTAGTCGCGGATCTGGACCTCGATCAAATTCGCGAGGTGCGCAACGTGTGGCAATTCTACCGCGACCGCCGTCCCGAGACGTACGACGCGCTTGTAAAGGAATAAACCACGGATGACGCCGGTCTGACCGATCTTCACGGATCAGATCGGCGCCAATCCGTCTAATCAGTCTCATCAGCGGTCTATTCTGATTGCCTGATTCACCGAGGAGAATGCATGCTCGAATTCGGAATCACATTCAAACCTGACATGTCTCACCAGCGCATGATTGCGTTGGCTAAGCAAGCCGAAGACGCCGGCTTCGGCTACGGTTGGATATTCGATTCGCACGTGCTGTGGCAGGAGGCGTATCCGCTCATGACTCTTCTGGCAGTCAACACCGAGCGCATGCGACTGGGCACCTGTGTGACAAATCCCGCGGTGCGAGACGCAACCGTGACCGCGAGCCTGCTGGCGACGCTGAATCGAATTTCAGGCGGGCGCATGGACCTCGGCATCGGCCGCGGCGACAGCTCGCGGCGAGTGATGGGCAAAAAGCCGACGACGCTGGAGCGACTGGAAGAAACTGTCAACGTCATACGCGACTTGTGCTCGGGCAAACAGATCGAATACGAAGGCCGGGACATTCAGATGCCCTGGGCAAATTCCGGCGTGCCGCCCGCGTGGATAGCGGGCTACGGGCCGAAGGCGCTGCGTTGCGCCGGCCGAATCGGCGACGGCGTCATCCTCCAATTCGCCGATCCTGCTTTGATCAAGTGGTGCCTTGGCTTCGTGCGCGAGGGAGCCGAAGAAGCCGGACGCGACTTTTCAGAGATTCGCGTTATGAGCGCGGCTCCCGTCTGGGTGTCGGACGATCTGGCGAAGGCCCGCGATCAAGTGCGCTGGTTCCCCGCTCTGGTTTCGAATCACGTTGTCGATCTGGTCTCGCGTTACAAGCCGGAGGAATTGCCCGAAGAGTTAACCTCGTACGTTCGCGACCGCAAAGGATACAACTATCTTCATCACGCCGAAGTGGGGAGCTCGAACGCTGAGTTCGTGACCGATGAGATAGTCGATCGCTTCTGCATAGTCGGTCCCGCGGAAGAACATGTGCGAAAGCTCAAAGAGCTTCGGGACATCGGCGTTACACAGTTCAATATCTATTTGATGAGCGGCGACGAAGAACAGACCGTTGAGGCTTACGGCCGAGACATGGTTACTCGTTTGCGTTAGGCCGGTCAGCACCGCGAGCGGTAGCGAGCGAGACCCGTCAATGAGCTAACTAGTCGCTCGCTACCGCTCGCGGTACTGACCGGGCGGCAGCTCTCCGACGCCGCCATCTCCAAAATCCTAATCGTCTCGAATGCGGGTTGGCGCGATCCAAGCGCAAGGAGGTACATATGAACCGCGTAAAGAAGACCGCGTGCATCCTGCTGCTGATCACAACACCCCTGCTGGCGACCGCCGCACAGAACGTTCCGGCGAGGAAGCTTTCGACTGAACAGTCGGCGAGTGAAAAAGCGCAACCGAGAAATCCGTTACTGCAAAAGATCACGTCGGTGCTCGATCAGGTGCTTGAGGGGCAAAAGAGCTTCCAAGATGAAACCCTCGGAATCATGATTCAGGCGCAGGTCGCCGACATGCTTTGGAGTTACGATGAGCCAAGCGCTCGGCGACTGTTTGAAGACATCATTCAAGTCTCAGAGAGACTCGCCGACCAAGGAACATCTGCGCCGCAGGTGGGCGGCGTGTCGCCTTACGCGGCGCACACTGAGGTCATCCGGATGATAATGCCCCACGATTCGGATTGGGCCACAAGGTTGGTCGAAAGTCGTGGGGAACCTGGCAGCGACCTGAAGTCGAGGAGCATCGGCAAGAATCGCCAGCGCACCGGGCTGCAGTTGCAGCTTGGGTTTTTCTTCGCCAGGCAAGACCCGCGGCAGGCTGTGCTCGCGGCGAAGCCCTTTGCTGAAAACGGCGACCTCAACAGCCTGATGATGCTTTGGGGAATTATCAGATTCAAAGATGCGAGAGCCGCTGACGATCTCTTAATCCAGGCGCTCGCCAAAGTGAAGCTGGGACAACCGAGCTTTGAAGACATTCGTACGGTTGCGTTGAACGTGTTTCCTTCTTTCGGGGAGGGCGTTCTTCGTTTCTCACCAGATGCGAGCAAGCGCGACCCTCTTGCTCCCGCAAACAGTGGTTCCGCAGTGGTGGAGCAGTTTCTCGATCTCGCATACGACGTCACGGCTCGCCGTCTCAATGCTCCGTTGACTGGGACGGATGTCGCTCGCCTTGATGCGCGTTCAATGCTCGACTACACAATTCCAAAATTGCTCACGCCGTACTTTGATCGCTTCATGCCGGATAGGGCGCCTGCATTTCGGGCTCGTGTGCAAGAAGCGCTACGCCGCGTTCCACCCGAAGAGCGACAGTACCTCGTATTGACCGAGCCAGGTACAATTAAAGAATTGTTATCCAGAGCAGACGCGATAGCCGATCCGCGACTGAAAGATATTCTGATCCAAAGAGCGGTGTTACAAGCATCCAACGGCGGCGACTTCGCACCGGCGGCCGCGATGATCGAGGGCCTAAGCAACGAAGGCGGTCGGTCCAATGCGAGAAATACGTTGCGCCAGAGAATTGATCAAAAACGTTCTGACGAAGCGTGGAGCGCTCTAAACAGGGGTGATCTTGATGAGGCCGAGGCGCTCGCCGCCGAGATCTCAGACTGGCGCTCGGATGCCCTGTTGGTGCGCAGCCTCGTCGGCCAGTTATCCCGCAAAGATAAACCGCGCGCTGCTCGACTACTCGATGAATATGAGCGGCGAGCCGCCGGTATCGAGGAGCCGAGCGAAAGAGCACTGCGCTTGATGCAGCTTGCAGGCGCCGCCTCGAAGATTGACATAAATCGCGGCTTCGAGGAGATGAAACGCGCCATTGTGGAATTCAATCACGCGGGCTTCGTGGCGGAATTGGAACGATATCGCGACAATGAAAGCGTGGGCGGAACTGGGAGCCCGGCTGCGAGAGTGAACATAGGGCTCGGCGCGTTGCTTAACGACTGGGATCTTTACTGGTTGGGGCGGGCAGATTTCGACCGAGCTGTTGCGCTGACTCAGCAGTTCCAGATGAGAGAAGCCACGGCGCTTCTGCAACTCAATGTGTGTCGGAGCGCGCTGGGCAATGTGCCTGCGCCCGCTCGCTAATCCCTGGCGCGGCCCTCAACTCGGTACGGGTACTTGCTTAGCATGAAAAATTTCCTGCCCTGCAGCCTCGCCGTCTGCAAGGAACAGATTGACGCCCTCACATCTCAAGCCGCTCGTGCGCAGCGCCGCTGTTATTCGCTGCGCCACGCTGAACAATTCAGAGCCAACACCTTCGTCAAGGTCCGCCAGGTAGGTTACGTGTGAGTTCGGAATGACAAGAACGTGACCGGGATTGATCGGCTGGATATCCATGAGGGCAGTGCATCCCGAACAAACCTCTTGGCGAACTACGCCTCCGGTGATAAGCTCCACTACAAAATCGATTTCGCCGGAATGGGCGCCGGTCAATGGCCCGGATCGATCTGATACTCTGATGCCTTGGAGGAAAGTGGTATGAGCTCGGTGGCGCACGTCGGTCAGCCAGCCCCTGACTTCGATCTGCCGTCAACCCGGTGCCTGGACAGGCTGAACCAGAACGCCAGGCTATCGGACTACAAGGGCCGCTGGCTCGTGCTGATTTTTTATCCGTTCGATTTCACGTTTGTCTGTCCGACCGAGTTGCTCTGCTTCGATGGCCGCTACGACGAATTCCGGGAGTTCGAGGCGGACGTGCTTGGCATTTCGACCGACTCAGTTTACTCGCACCGCGCGTGGTTGCAGACGCCGCGTCATAAGAACGGCGTCGAGGGGTTGCGTTATCCGCTTGCCTCCGACCTCACGCGAAAGACCACCAGTGACTACGGCGTGCTGATTGAGGACCGCGGCGTCGCGTTGCGAGGTCTGTTCATCATCGACCCAGAGGGTATATTGCGCTACAAGGTGGTCCACGACCTGAGTGTCGGCCGCTCCGCGGACGAGACGCTGCGGGTTATTCAAGCGCTGCAAACGGGCAGCCTCTGCCAGGCGGAGTGGCGGCCCGGACAGAAGACGCTCAGGCCGAGCGGCGAGCCTGATGCCTGAGACTCCAGTGAATCGGGAGCGCGAAGCATAAGCCATGGCAATGAAAATCGGGACTCGGATGCCGTCGTTTGAAGGCGCGACTGATTGGTTGGGCGATCCGCTGCCCGACGTGGTTCAAGATCTGTCGCGCGCTACGCTGGTGCACTTTTGGGCGGTCAGTTGTGGGATCTGTCGTGAGAGCCTCGCGCGTGTCGCAGAGTGGCGCGAGAACAATCACCATCCAGGGCTCGGTGTGATACTGATTCACATGCCGCGCTATGAACAAGACACCGATAGGGAAGCGGTGCGCAGGGCGCTCTCGGAGTTGAAAATCAAGGAGCCTTGCGCAATCGACAACCAGCATAAGCTGCGAGACGCGTTTCGCAACGACAATGGCTTCGTGCCCGCGTACTATCTGTTCGATGTCGAACGAAAGCTGCAAGTGTTCGCCGCGGGAGAACGCGGGCTCGACGTGGTTTCGCGGACTCTTGAGCGCCTGACCTTAATCAAGGCAATGCCGTTGCAGTGCACGCGATGTGGCAATGCGGTGTATAAGGACGCGCGGTTTTGCACGAGGTGCGGCGCGGCGGTGAACGGCGAGCCGGCGGCTGGCTTGGACCCGAGAACTGAGATTGTTCCCCAGAAGCAGCCCGACCCCGAGGTACGGACGCTTCCGTCGTCCGAGTTGCTCGTGGGCCGGCTGCTCGAGTCCAAGTACAGATTGGTCGCCTGCCTCGGCAACGGGGCCATGGGGGCAGTCTTTAGGGCAAAGCGAGAGCATATCGGCGATGAAGTCGCGGTGAAGCTGCTGCACCGCAAGTACGTCACCGAACCTGAGGCAATCGAGCGCTTTCGCCGTGAAGCTTGCGCGGCAGCCAGGCTTCATCATCCGAACGTCGTAACGATTCATGATTTCGGCGATGCGAAAAGCGACTTGGAGCCGGCGTTTATCGTTATGGAGTTGGTTGGCGGTGAGACCCTGCGCAGCGTACTGGCGCGCGAAGGGCAGCTGTCCGTTGAGCGGGCAACTCGGTTGATGCGTGACATTTGCTACGGAGTAGGGGCAGCGCACCGCAACAACATCGTGCACCGCGACCTGAAACCCGACAACATAATGATCGTGGGGCCAGATTGCAACTGCGATCGAGAGATGTCCAAGGTAGTCGATTTCGGCATCGCCAAACTGCGCGATATCGCGGGCGAGTCAAAGCTCACTCAGACCGGATCGGTAATCGGCACCCCGCACTATATGTCGCCAGAACAATGTCGAGGGGAATCGTTGGACGCGCGATCAGATGTCTATAGCCTCGGGGCAATGATGCACGAGATGCTGACGGGCGCGCCTCCGTTCGTATCAAGGAGCATCGTCGGATTGCTGGCCAAGCACCTGACCGAGCCGCCTCCCGCGCTTCCCGCCTCAATGGATGTTCCGCCGGCGACACGCCAAGCCATATTGCGCGCCCTTTCCAAGGAGCCAGGTCAGCGTCAAAACGATGCCACCGAATTTGGTCGCGCGCTTCAGACCGGGCCTGAAAAGGAAGTCAGCGCAACCCCGTGAGGTCTACCTCAGGTTACGCCGGCTTGTTCAAACGGCCGAGTCGCTACTCCTCTTCAGCGAGTGTGGTGAAATACCTTTCTGCTTTGAAGGGTTTGAAGCCCCGCCTTAGGTAATTGGGCATTGCAGCCGCATCATCGAGCGTGCACGTGTGAAGCCAGACTCGATTGGCTCCGACGCTCCAGGCTTGCTCAGCAGCAACGGTCAGAAGATGTTTACCTAATCCTAGGCCGAGGAACTCTTGCATCAAGCCGAAGTAGGCGATCTCGATTGAACCGTCCTCGTGACGCTCGAGCTCGAAGTATCCAGCGGGCGCGCCTTCACTGTACATTACCCACAACGCAATCTCCGGACGGGCATAGTGTGCGCGGATCTGATCATCGGTCCAGGATAATCTGTCGATCCAGTGATAGAGTCGTCCGACCTCGCCGTAGAGATAGCGGCCAAACGACGCGGGACACTCGGCGACGCGGTCAATTCGAACCCGCGCGTCATTTGCTCGAGCGGGACTGAGGTCTTCGGGGCGAGCAAGTTGGAGATAGGTTCTAGTGACTTCGATGTCCATTGCAGTTCAGAATATAAACACAAAGGCAGCGAGCCACAAAGCAAAAGCGCCCTTAGGGTGCGCGTCCGCCCTTAGAAGCTTTGTGTCTTTGTGTTAAATTCCCCCGCGGGCAACGCGGTGTTGTTTCGTTCTCATCAAGCAGACGGTCCGGGGTGTACCGTTTCGACAGTCTCGTCGCAGAGGTTCAGATGAAAAGAATCCTTGTTTCGCTTGCGCTGATTCTCGGCGTGCTGGTCTCGCAGTCCCTGGCTGATCAGCCTGCAGGAAGAATCGTTGACCGATTCAAGAAAGCATCCGGCGGCAAGTCCGCGGCGCGTGTAAGAAGCACTACGATGACCGGAAGCGTGAAGAGCAGCGATGGAACTGCCGGACGCTTCAGCTATCAGGCCTCGGCTCCAAACAATCTTCGATTGGATCTGGAAGTCGCCGGATGGAAGGTGAGCGAGTGCTACAACGGCAAGTCCGCGTGGCGGCTTGATGCGCGCGGACTGCGTACTCTGTTGGGCGATGAAGCGAAACGCCTGCGCCTCGAGGCCGTGCTTTCAAACGGTCGCCTCAACGACCTGCAGCGCAGTCGAATAGTTCCCCAACTCGCCGGCAAGGCGACTCTCGACGGGCGCGAAGCTAATGCGATCGAATTCATCAAAGACAACGTTCGCGTGAAACTCTTCTTTGACGCCTCAACCAATCTGCCTGTGAAACGCGAGCGAGAAACTTCCGACGGCGCCGAAGAGACCTTCTACGGCGACTATCGGGCGGTCGACGGCGTGATGGAACCGTTCTCGCTCAAGATCAAGAAAGGCGCCGGCGAGTTGTTGGTTACCATCGACCGAGTCGAGCACAACAGAGGCGTTGAGCCGGCGGCGTTCCGCTATCCGCAAGTCGAGGGCTCGCGTCCCCTGCCAGAGCTCGAGCCGCTGATGAAAGCCATCACCGAGAACCAGGACAAGATCGACGAGTTGCGCGAGCGCTACACTTGCCGGCTGATCGAGATCGAACGCAAGCACGACGGCGATGGGCGAGTCAAAGAAACCGAGACGCGCGCGTACGAGGTTACCCCGGTCGGCGCTATGTTTGTCGAGCGGCTTATGAGCGTCAACGGCAAGGAACTGGCAGCCTCCGAGCGCGAGAAGGAAGACAAACGCGTGCAGAAGGAAGTCGAGGAGATCGTTAAGCGTCGCGAAAAGAAGGAGCAGAAAGAGGAACGCGCGCGCGCCAAAGGCGAGAAAGAGAAGAAGGACGACGACGACGTCGAGATTAAAGACTTCCTGAGGATCAGCGAGATCACCTCGGTTCGCCGTGAGATGTTTCAAGGTCACGAGGTGATCGCGTTCGACTTCGAGCCGCGCAAGGGATTCAAGCCTAAGAACCGCGCCGAAGACATCGTCAACAAGCTCGCGGGCACGATCTGGGTGGACGAAACGGCCCGGCAAGTCGCGCGGCTGGAAGCGCGGCTGACGGATTCATACAAGATTGGCGGCGGAATGCTCGCTTCAATTGGGGCTTCGACGGCGTTCAGCTTCGAGCAGCAAAAAATCGGCGATGAGGTCTGGCTGCCCTTTTCGATGGAGGCGAACATCTCGGCACGGGTTCTGCTGTTGGCGAAATTTAATCGCAGCGTCGAACGGCGCTACAGCGATTACAAGAAGTATCAGATCGATAGCAAGTACGACTTGACCAAGCCGAAAGAAGGCGCCAAGCCCTGAATCGCCATGCGCGCTCTGCTGGACAACCGCTCGATCGCGTTGCTAGAATCTGCGGCTTCAACATGGGCGTTAAAGGGCGGCCTATACAGCTTGGCTTCTGACAACTCGTCTTCAAACGATGAGGATTCGCTGGCGCTTGGGGCTCCCGAAGCCGTCGAGCGTCGCGTGTGGCGCAATATCTTCGCGGTGGTCGCCATAGCGGTTGTAATCGCAGCATTAACGGCCGATTTGAAGTTCATGCTGGGGCTCGTTTTGGGCGGCGGGCTCGCCTTGCTAAACTACAAGTGGCTGCACTCATCGCTGCGAGCGGTGCTGGCTGCGGGCAGTCAAAAGGCGCCGCCCGGGACGATGATCAAGTTCGTCGTTCGGTGGCTGGTGATCGCAGCCGTAGCCTGGGCCGCAAACAAGACGGGTTACTTTGACGCAGTCGCGATACTCGCGGGGTTGTTCGCGCCCGCAGTGGCGGTGATGATCGAGGCCGCTTACGCTACGTACAAAAGCGTGACGACAAGGGAGAACGATAACTGATGCCGGCAGCTATTCTGGTGCTACTGCAGGAGGGACTCGAAGCAGCGGCGGAGCACGCCTCGGAACCGTGGCTTGTCGAGCAGACCAATCACATCTTCGGTCCGATGGTGCTCAACATCGAGCGAGCCGTTATGCCCTCGATCTACGGTCTGTTCGGCGGGCATTGGCACGAGCCCGCGGCGGGCGAGCTGGTGATCCCGGAGCACATCGTGTGGTCCGTCCTGCTGTTCATCATCTGCGTCGTCGGCGTGCTTGTGCTGCGAGGCCGGTTATCCGTCGATCGGCCTAAAAAGGGACAGCAACTCCTCGAGATTATTGTGGAGCAGATTCGCGGGCTGCTCGATCAGGTCATCGGTCCTTATGGACACCGATACCTTCCGGTCATCGGTTCGTTCGCCGTGTTCATTCTGATCGGCAATCTTATGGGACAGATACCGGGGCTTGGAGCGCCCACCGAGAGCATCAACGTCACCGGTGCGCTTGGGATTACGTCGTTTCTGTATTTCATCGGCAGCGGCTTTCGGCAACAAGGGTGGAGATACTTGAAACACTTCACCGGCGGGCTGTCCGGGGCGCTGCTTTTTGCGATGGGTTGGTTGATCTTCGTGGTCGAGATCGTCTCGAACTGCGTGCGTCCCGTCACGCTTTCGCTGAGACTGTTCGTCAATATGTACGCCGACGGCCAGATCGCGCACGCGTTCCTTTATGATCTTATAGCGCCGATTCTTCCGATATTCACGATTGTGCTTGGCATCTTCGTATCGTTTGTCCAGACCTTCATTTTCATAATGCTCTCGATGGTTTATCTGTCAGAGACCGTGCCGCACGAAGAGCACGACGCGGAAGAACACGCGCACGCCAGCGAAGCGCTGGCCGAGGCGAATTGAAGAATTGACTCGTGAAACGTGATCCGAGAGAGATTCGTCTCGCATCGCGTACCACGCGTCATTCCCGGCTTCATACGTACCCGTAACCGGAAGGTGATCGGGGATTGGCTCTTTTCGTAGAATTGATCGCACGCCGCTGCTGGAGCCTTGCAGAAAAGGGGAGCAAGCGTATACCGGGCGCGTGGAAATTATTTCGAGCCGAACCTGTCACACCTTCTCTTTGATAACTGAGCTTCACTCGCAGGGTGTCCGACAAACTTCAGTTTGTCGTGGGTCCAAAGCGCGCAGCAACGACTCGGCGACAAACTGAAGTTTGTCGGACAACTGAAACGAAGCTCTAATCCGCCGATGAAAGTGTATCGGCGTCGAGGTCCTCCGGGCCTCAGGAGAAAAGACGATGATCAAATTGAGACTGTTCGTGCTAACCGCGCTGGTGATGCTGTTCACTGTCGCGACTGCGATGGCCCAGTCCCCGGCGGCAACAGCCGCCGCGAACAACACCGGGGGCTCGTGGTTCTTCCCGGCGATGGGCTCGTTCGCGGTCGGAATCGCGGCTTTTGGGGGCGCACTTGGCGACGGCCGCGCGATCGCCGCGGCTTGCGAAGGCACGGCTCGCAATCCGGGAGCCGGCGGCAGAATATTCACAATGTTGCTGCTTGGCCTCGCGCTGATCGAGACCCTCGTGCTGTTCACCTTCCTGACCGTCGTGCTGAAGTACTGATGCGCGAGTAAAGTGAGTAAGCTTGAAAGGGAGGCGTCGCAGCCTCCCTTTTTATTCTTGTGGCAAGGCGATAAACTCGACTTGCTCACTTCTATTCGTTGGAGACATAAGCCATGGACTCATTCAAAGACAGTCTCATCAAGCTAATTACCGAAACTTCAACCAACCTTCCGCCAGACGTTCGCGCGGCCATGGCTCAAGCGGTCTCTGACGAAAACCCCGCGACCAGTGCGGGCACCGCGCTTTCAGTGATCGCAACGAACATCGACATGGCTTGCGATAACGATGGCCCGATTTGCCAGGACACCGGAATGCCAACCTTCGAGATCAAGACGCCCGTCGGTGCAAGCCAGATCGTGATGCAACGCGAGATTCGCGAAGCCATCTCCGAAGCTACACGTCGCGGAAAGCTGCGGCCCAACTCGGTCGATTCGATCACCGGCGCAAACTCCGGCGATAACCTCGGGCCAGGCACCCCGGTCATTCACTTCCATCAGTGGGAGAACGACGACGAAATCGAAGTTAAACTGCTGTTGAAAGGCGGCGGGTGCGAGAACAAGAACATTCAGTACTCTGTTCCGACTGAGCTTCCGCATCTTGGGCGCGCGGGCCGCGATCTGGACGGCGTGCGCAAGTGCATACTGCACGCCGTGTGGCAGGCTCAGGGCCAGGGCTGCAGCGCCGGCGCGATTGGCGTGTGCATAGGCGGCGATCGCACGACCGGTTATCAGCATGCTAAGGAGCAGCTCTTCAGAACGCTCGACTATACGAATAGGGATGCGAAGCTCGCGACGCTTGAAGATTACGTAATGAATGCCGCTAACACGTTGAACATCGGGACAATGGGATTCGGCGGCGGCGTGACTCTGATCGGGTGCAAGATCGGCGCGCTCAATCGGCTTCCTGCAAGCTTCTTCGTGTCGGTCGCGTATGACTGCTGGGCGTTCCGCAGGCTCGGCGTGGTGCTTGATGCGAAGACCGGCGGGATCAAGCGATGGCTCTATCGCGATGAACACAAGACCGAGAAGCGAATGGCTGCGGGGGAGGGCTTCAGGCTGACCGGTAACGAAAAGCAGCTCGTCGCGCCGATCAACGATGAACAGATCCGATCGCTCAAAGTTGGAGACGTGGTGATGATCTCCGGAGAGATGTACACCGGTCGCGACGCTGTGCATTCATACCTGATGAAGCACGATGCGCCCGCCGATCTCCACGGCTCGGTGCTTTATCACTGCGGACCCGTAGTGATGAAAGATAACGGCAGCTACAGAATCACCGCCGCGGGTCCGACGACCAGCATCCGCGAAGAGCCTTATCAGGGCGAAATCATCAAGCGCTTCGGCGTGCGCGCAGTGATGGGCAAAGGCGGAATGGGGAAGCGCACGCTCGACGCAATGAAAGAAGCAGGCGCGGTGTATCTGAACGCGATCGGTGGAGCGGCTCAATACTATGCACGTTGCATCGAACAGGTGCTCGATGTGAACCTGCTCGAGTTCGGAATCCCTGAGGCGATGTGGCATATTCGAGTGAAAGACTTTCCGGCTATTGTCACGATGGACGCGCACGGCAACTCATTGCACGCGGATGTGGAGAAGGCATCGGCGATCATGCTCGAGAAGCTGGCCGACCCGGTGTTTTGATTTCGCGGCGTTCATAATGAGGTTATTTCTGAAAATCAGGGCATTCGCCCTTTGCCAATGTCGGCCTACCAGTCTTTCAAAAGGCCGCGTTCATCCTTCCAGAATTTGGCGCAGAGGTGAAGATATTCAATGACGGCCGTCTTCTGACCTTCTTCAAAGGCCGCTTTCGAAACACTGCCAAGGAGACTGGCTTTGCTAAAATCATCATCAGCTAGTGAAGCAAGGGTCGAGTTGCCTCGAAGTCAAACCCGTTCGCATTTGACAAACGAGCGCGGGCCGACGAAGAATCGCCCAGTCGGGAATCTCACACCAGGAGGAAACAGAATGATTCGCAGTTCCCTCGCCATCTTGTCTCTTTGCCTGATCGCTGCACTGAGCAGCAGCGCCGCCGCTCAAACAACTGACGCCGTCACCACCCGCGAAATGAGCGACATCAACTGGATGGAGTTCAAGGAAGTTGTTCCTTCGAAGATCAACACAGTCATTCTTCCAACCGGCACGCTCGAGCCGCACGGCGTTATCAACAACGGCGCGGACATCACCGCGCCCGTGGCCCTCGCTCGCAAGATCGCGCGCGAAGTGAATGCGATGATTGCGCCGATCATTCCTTACGGTATCACCGGCAGCATGGACGCTTACCCTGGGGCGTTCTCGATCTCCGAAGCCGCATACCGAGCGTATGCGCGGGACGTAATGGCGGGGCTGGCGAAGAACGGCTTCCGCAACATCATCGTGATCAACGGGCACGGGGGACCACAGACCGCCGTGCTGAATCAGCTTGCCACCGAGATAGGCCAGGAAAAGCGCGTGCGAACTCTGGTGATCAATTGGTGGAGCTATGCTTCGGATGTGACGCTTTCGGTTTTCGGCGAAGACGGCGGACACGCAGGGTGGAACGAGACCGCGTTTATTCAAGCGGTCGATCCGAAGCTCGTCCACAAAGAGCGTTACTCGGATGAGATGGCGACGCCGAACGCAGCGCCGGGCACCTATTCGGCTTATCCGGCGCCGTCTTCGATCGGGTTGTACAAGGAAGGGCAAGGCTACGTTAAGTTTGATCAAGCGAAGGCTGATGAATACTTCGCCAAGGTGACACAGAAAGTCGCGAAGTTGATCATCGACACTCGCCGCAAGTGGGATATGGCGGGGTTGTTTGAAAAGTGAAGAGTGAAACGTGATGCGTGAAACGTGATGCGTGATGCGCGACTATGGTTCCAGTCACGGATCACGAATCACGTTTCACGCATCACGTTTCACGCTTCACGCATCATTCATTGACACGGCGGCGCTGACGAATTAGTCTGCAAGACACGGCTTTCAGGTAAATCGGGCGAGAGAGAACAGAATATGATTTGTGCGAAGTGCGGCGCCGAGAATCGTGAGGGATCAAACTTCTGCCGGTACTGTTCGGCGCCGTTGACCCCAGAAAGCCAGGGACCACCCTCTGGCTACATTCCATCGGTTCCGCCGCTGCACGCACCGGGAACAAGCCCACCACCGAACTACTACGCACCACCGAGCTATCAGACGCCGCAACCGAGCTACCAGACGCCGCAACCAATGGCCCGGCCCGTTATTCCAGCAAAGCTGTGCGTGCGATGCAACTCAACCAGCGTGGTCAAGGGAACCGTGCCGTTGTGGGCAATACTGGTAGCGGTGATCGGCGCCCCGTTTACCTGCCTGCTTTCACTGTTGTTCCTGATGGTCAAAGACCCGAACAAATGCCTCAACTGCGGACTCGAGTTTAAATAGCATTCGCCTGCAAGTTCGGCTGCCCACTTCATTCAAAGAGCACACACAGAATGGTAGAGGGTCAACCCCTCTGACAACTACGTCTAACCGGCGCCTGCCCAACCGTGCTGAGGTAAACCGGATTCACGGAGAGAGGATTATGCAAAACAATGCTTCGTTTCTAGCGATGCCCGAGCACCCGTGTATGATCACGCGGTTGATAGATGAAATGCGGGAAGCCTTGCACGAGTTCCGCGAGGACCCGCGAGCTTATGTCAAAGGGGCACTCACAGCAAATGCCGGCGGCGGTCGGCGCAAGAATCTCTTACGAGTGGCAATCGCGATTCTGTTTTATTCGATTGCGTTCATTTCAATGCTCGTCTTCTGGTCGCTCGCTCACCAGAAAACGCGAGCGGCCCAAACTACGGACAACTCACACGTCGTGATATCGCTACCTCGCTACTGGCCAAAGGCCGATATGCGGGAGGGCGCGGACCAACCTGGGGGAGGAGGAGGCGGCGGTCGAAAGACCGTGACGCCTCCTTCAACTGGAGACCTGCCGATATCCTCGCTCGCGCAGCTTGTCATGGCTCCAAGGCCCGAGCCTTCGCTAACGCCCCCCGCCCTACCCATGATCGAGAGGGTGATGGTCGACCCGCGTATTCAATTCAAGCACGACGATCTAACCCCTACTGGCTTGCCAGACGGAGCGACCTTTACACCCTCAGCCGGGCAGGGCTCTGGCGGAGGGATGGGTGTAGGTGATGGTCCCGGCGTGGGACAGGGAAGGGGCGGCAACACAGGCGGCGAAGACCGAAGCTTCGGAGTGGGTCGGCTAAATCCGGCCGTTCACCAAACGGTCGTCGATGAGCGTCCCATACTCTTGAATCAGCCCCACCCTCTGTTCACCGAAGAGGCTCGCAAGAACAAAGTCCAGGGAGTTGTGCGGGTCCGGATTCTAGTGGATACAAACGGTGCGGCGAAGGAAGTCGTCGTGATGCGCGGTTTGCCCGATGGCTTGAACGAGCAGGCTATTCGAGCCGCCTATCAGATGCGCTTCAGACCCGCGATGAAGAACGGCCAGCCTGTTGTCTACTGGCTCAACAATGTCGAGGTCGAGTTCAACTTGAGGTGAGCGGCTCATCCGGATGAGGGCCGCTCGTCGCGGCTCTCATCCTTTGCTTGCTTTGTCTGGTAAGCACGTGGCGGAGTCAGTTCATCGGATGCGTTGTAATGAAACACATCGCCGTCGAGCCGAAGAAAAATGAATAGCACGTCTTGCTCAGGATCGTACTCCTTGACTGCTTCCGCGATCTCTTCGTTCGGCCAGCCGCCGCGCTTTGATAACCGCTCGCTGTTATCGGCGACGTAGAGAGTTGGCACTTGCAGGTTGCCTCCGGACTTCGACGCCTTCATCAAATCTACGACCACGGCGCCGCGGCCTTGTTTCAAATACTTCTCCCAGGCAAAGGCGGCGAACTCCTGCCACTGTGATCGAATGAATGTGACGTGAGCGTCCGGCGTGTCGAGGTCCTCGACTTGCCCTGACGGTAGTGTGAATCCCATGCTTCGTTTACGCCGCGCCGTACTTCTTGAACCACTCTTGCAATCGCCGGAATCCGTCTTGAGCCGCGTCCTTGTCGTAGCCCGGCCGGTAGTCCGCATTGAAGCCGTGGCCGGCGTTCGGGTAAACGACAATTTCAGACTTGCCGCTCGCTGCCTTTACCGCTGCGCGCATTTTTTCGATGGTGTCTTGCGGGATGCCTGTGTCCTTGCCGCCATACAGACCAAGCACCGGCGCTTTCAACTGAGCAGCGATATCAACGGGGTGTGTTGGGTGTAGCTCATCCGGACTTCCGACCAGTCGGCCGTACCACGCGACCCCTGCCTTGAGTTGCGGATTATGGGCGGCGTATAGCCACACGATCCTCCCACCCCAGCAGAAGCCGGTAATTGCGAGCTTGTTGGCGTCACCCTTTGCCGACTTCTTCGCCCATACGACTGTCGCGTCGAGATCGGACATCACCTGTGCGTCGGGGATCTTGGAGACTACTTTTGAAATGATTTCGTTGATGTTGGTGATCTTCGAGACATCGCCTTGCCGAGAGTACAGCTCGGGAGCTATCGCAACGTGGCCGAGCTTCGCGAAGCGGCGGCACATGTCTTTGATGTGTTCGTGCACGCCGAAGATTTCCTGCACAACAAGTACAACCGGAAACGACTTGCCCTTTTCTGGCATAGCTCGATAGGCGGGGATCTCTCCGTCGGCAACCGGAATCTTCACCTCGCCGGCGATCAGTCCATTTGTGTCGGTGGTGATGGTTTGCGCCGAGACCGGCTGCACTGCCAATGCGAATCCGCCGGCGAGCGTGGTCACTACGAACTCCCTTCTCGTCAACGAGGTCTTCGCCTCAAGCGCGGTTAGATCTTCAAACATAGTCGCTTATCTCCTTGTTGCTGCCTTCTTCCCGGATATGTGATCCTCGGCAGACTATCAAAACGATCATTTGCTTTCCAGACGCATCGCCGATCCGCGATGGGCGCCTAGCGCGGCAAGGCTTCAGGCAGATTCGCAATCGCGTATGCAAGTACGGACACGACGGCGGCGTTCTCCGCCAGCTCGCGCGGAACGACCTTGTCCAGGGTATCGGCGGCCGTGTGATGATAGTTGAAGTAGGTCCGATTGTCCTGAATCGGAGCAAACGTCGGCACGCCGGCGGCGTCGAGCGGAGAAATGTCTGCTCCCTCTGCGTTCTGGCTTTGCCTTATGATACTCGCTCCTGAAGCTTGCAACACGGACGCTATTGGCCGGAGCATCTCTAAAGTCTTCGAGTTCACGTGTGCCGTGAACCCAATGGGATGACCTGCGCCCAGATCGCTTTCGATAGCGGCGACGTGATTGGCGAACTCAGCCTTGTGGTCTTCGGCGTAGGTTTTTCCGCCCATCAGACCGTTCTCTTCGTTCATCCACGCGATCACGCGGATGGTTCGTTTGGGCCGAAGGCCGAGCCGCTTGATCAACTGAGCGACTTGCATAGCTACAGCGACGCCTGCGCCGTCATCGATCGCTCCGGTCCCCAGGTCCCACGAGTCCAGATGACCGGAGACAATGATTACCTGTTCGGGATGCTCGCTGCCTTTGACATCCGCGATGACGTTGTAGCTCTCGACATCAGATAACGTGTGCGGGGTCAGCGTCAGATGTAAGCGAACTGGACCCTGAGCCGTTAGGTAGGCGATCAGGTCCGCGTCTTCTGCTGCAACCGCGGCGGCGGGAACCTTCGGCGCGTCGCCGGCATAGCCGAACGCGCCGGTGTGAGGCAAGCGGTAATCTGCTCCACCCACCGAGCGCACCAGTGACGCCACGGCGCCGAGTCGTGCCGCTGCGCTCGGACCCGCACCGCGGTAGACCACAGCCTGGCTGTAAGCATCGAGCGCGAATCCTTGAGCCGCCATTTGTTTGTCGAAACGCGCGTTGAACAAAACGATTCTGCCCGCGACCTTTCCACTTCCGAGTGATGCGAGATGGTCGAAGCTATCGACGGCGATGACCTCCGCGGTCAGGCCTTCGGCGGAGGTTGCGACGCTTCCACCAAGGGCAGTCAATACGATCTTCTGCGTCGTTCCGGGCGCTTGCCCGGAGAACTGCACCAACTCAGCGGTCTCTGCGCCTCGCACCCAATGAGGAACCATCACCTTTTCGAGCTGCACATCGAGGCCCAGCCGTCGCATCTCGGCGGCGACGTACTGGACGGCTTGCTGAGCTTGCGGCGAACCGCTCAAGCGCGGGCCGATGTTGTTACATAGGTGAGCTAGCTGAACGTAGGCGTAATCGCTGGAAAGGGCGGCACCGTGAAGTCGTTTCATTTCAGCGAGGAGCTGCGGCGCATACAGATCGGACGGGTTTTTCTCTGACTCTTGCCCGATCGCTTGTGCGCTTAGGATTGCTGATACAACGACGGCGAGAACGCTTCGGTAGGCGTGCGCGGGTTTGATTGTCATCCGCGAAATTATACGTGACGTGTGTCGGTTTCAACAGCGCGACAAGCTTCAGGGACCCCAAACAGGCGCGGACGATAAGAAACAAAAGGGCGGCCAATCATTGACCGCCCTCCGAACGCTCTACGAGACGCTTTATGATTCTAGCCTATTCCAGCGTCAAGGATACGAACTGTAGTTGGCCGTCCCGCTCGACCTGAAGCGTGATCTCCTTCTCGCCCTTGAGCGACGCAAGCGCTCTGAAGTAGTCCTGACGATTAGTGATCGGCGTCCGGTTTACGCGGTGAATAACGTCGCCACGTTGCAGGCCTGCCTCTCCGGCCGGGCTATCCGGTTGGACCCTGGTAATTGCGACGCCCGTAGGGATGCGCAACTTCATTTGGCGAGCCAGTTCAACGGTCAGGTCTGAGATTGAAACTCCGAGCTTGCCCGGGGCCTCTTCCGGATCGTCTTTATCAGGCTGCTCATTCTCGCCAAGCTTCGAGGGACGTTCGCCGAGCTTGACGGTTGCTGTCTCAGGGCGACCATCGCGGATGTACTTGAGCTGAGTCGGTTTGCCAACTGGCGTGTCGGCGACCATCTCGGTCAACTGTTTCGGGGATGTGACACGTTTGCCGTCAAATTCGACTATCACGTCACCGCTGCGAAGCCCGGCGCTTGCCGCTGGACTGTAGTCTCTGGGGAGATCGTTTACCAGGGCGCCGTCACTTCCGCTGTACCCTACTGCCTTCGCAAGCGAGGGCGAAATTGGCCGCAGGCTTACGCCCAGATAACCGCGCGTGACCTTACCCGTTTTAATCAACTGCGCATAGACCTTGGTAGCAAGATTAGATGGGATCGCAAAGCCGATCCCCGCGCTTGTTCCTGTCTCCGAGAAGATCAATGTATTGATGCCTATCACTTCGCCTTCCATATTGATGAGCGGCCCCCCGGAGTTTCCGGGGTTGATCGAGGCATCGGTCTGGATGAAGTTCGTGAACTGACCCATGGCGCCGAGGTCGCGGCCGGTTGCCGAAACTATTCCGGCGGTCATTGTCTGCTGAAGCCCAAATGGACTGCCGAGCGCGATCACCCATTCGCCCTGCTCCAGCTTGTCAGAGTCGCCCAGCCTGGCGAAGGACAGGTTCTGGGCATCGACCTTGATGACCGCGAGATCGGTCTCGGTGTCTTTGCCAACGACCTTCGCCTTCAGCTCCCGTCCGTCGGCGAGTTTCACGTTGATCTGCTCGGCATCACCAGCTACGTGATTGTTGGTAAGGATGTAGCCGTCGGCGCTGATTATCACGCCCGACCCCGTTCCCTTTTGGCGTCGCGGCGTCCCAAACCCGGGAATCTGGGGGAATCCCTCTGGAAGCTGCACCGAGGATCGCTTGGTCTTCTCTACAACGTCAATATTGACAACGGCCGGCTTAATCTGTTTCGCCACGCTGATGAAAGTCCGCGACAGATCTTGCGGCGAAGGCAAGGCCGCCTGCCCCTGTTGCGCGTAAGCGATCTGCCGCAATTCAAGGCCCAGGCCCGAGGCGACGGCCAAAGCCAGCGCCAAAACAAGAATTCGCATACTGCTCAGTTTTGTCTTGATTCTACTCACATTAGTCTCCATTTCTGTTCAAACCTCCCTCACTTATCACGAAAGGCAAGAGTATAGTGACAAGAAACGAGTGACAAGCCTTTTCGGGTCTGTCACTCGTTTGTACTTCAGGATTAACCACTACTTCTTACACTTCTACGTCTCGCAACATTTCAACGCGCCTGTGGAGCGGATGTTTCATTATCTGGTCGCCGATCAACTTCCGCTGCCGACGCGCAGGTTGTTGGTCACCGAGAACACCCCCGGCACCCCTCTGGCCGCCATGTACGCAAGTTGGCTGTCCATCTGGTTTGAGACAACGCCCTCGAGCGTTACGCGGCCGTTCTTTACTATGATATGTATCGATGGATTGGCCCCCATTGCGTATCGATACAAGCTACCACTGCGAAAGACGGCTCGGTACACGCGCGCGCGAGTCGTATCGTCAAACCCAGAAACAGGCAACACCTCAATCTGGTTGATCACATGGTTCACACCCTCGATGCGGGCGACTCGCCGCTCAGCGTCGTGCCGGGTTATCGGGTTCCGCACCTGCCCGTATAAGGTAACGGTGTCCCCTTCAACCTTATACGCGAGGTTATCAAAAACGCCGTAATACGGAAGCGTAACCAGCTCTTTGTGGACCTTGTCCATTGTTCGCTGCTGGGCGGGTGGAGCAGCGCCGGCTACGGCAACCGATGCTGCCAGCACCACCAAAGCCAAAACAACCATTAGTTTGTTTTTCATCCTCATCATTTTCGCTACCTCCTGTCGAATCTCTGTTCCTATGCTCAATCCCATTCAATTCTCATTCGACGCGTTGGCAGGCTCACGGGTCCCTTGCCAAGGTCGTTGGATGCCTGCGGTGCCTCGTGCGCTGTCCGCCTAACCGGCTGGTCCGCCTGCAATGCTCCGGGCGCCCTCAAGCCTTCGCGTCCGTTGGGCTTGTGGCCACCGAGTACAGCCACGACCTTGCTCAATGCGTCGATTACTTCGGTCCGATCCCGGTCGCTAAGACGCGAAAGAGTGTCGGCGAACACTTCGTTGCGGCGCTTTCGAAACCCATCGATGACTCTCTCTCCTTTCTCAGTAACTGCAACCATCACAGCGCGCCTGTCGGTCTTGACAGCTTGGCGTTCGATCAACCGTTTGCGTCCAAGGCGGTCAGTCAGTTGGGTAACCGCCGGAGCCGAGATGCCGAGCGCGGCGGCGAGTTTGCTCGTCGGAAGCGGCGCGGCCCGGAGAAGCTTGAGCGCCTGGGCCTGAACAAGCGTCAGGTCCATTTCGACAACCTGGGTCTGATGGTGATCCAGCATCAGCCGGAACAACCCTTCTATGAACCCGTCCAGGACCACCTCAGCCGCTTCCAGTCCAGTCCCCTTCATATCCTCTTCTCCTTACTTCAGCTCCATTAACTATTAATTCACATTAAGTATTCTATTTAGGTGTCGGAGACTTGTCAAGTGCAGGTGTTTTGAAAACATTAGCTTGGAGGCTGTGAAAAGTTTCGTAGTCCCGCCTTCAGGCGGAAGAACGCCTTGAGAACGTCTGAATTGCTGTAGACCACTCTTCCGCCTGAAGGCGGGACTACGAAACTTTTCGGTTTTCACACAGCACCTTACTCGGTGGGCTCTTCCGGGCTCAAGGTGGCTTTGAGCTTCTGAATGCGATCACGCTCCGCCTGGAGATGAGCGAGCCCGTCTTCAATCTGCATTCGATCCTGCCGCATCTCTCCGAGCTGTGCCGGGCTAACGAGCTTACGCCGTATTCTAGCGAGGCTCAGAAGGATAACCACGACGACTGACAGGAAGAATAGCCCGCTTCCAAAGTAGCCCTTTCCCAACAGCATGAACAGCGCAATTACGACTATTACCATCATGAATAGACCAAAGAACGCGCAGCCCTTTTGCAGCGGCGCACTTTGTTCCCTGCTTCTTAGACTCTCGGCCTCCGACTCAGCCTGTTCCATCAACTCGTCGATCTCCGCCAGCCTCGATTCAATTACCGCGGCAGCATTCTCCGATCGGCGTGGGTCCGCGGTATCCGGCCACATCTCCGAGAGGTTTATCGCACCCAGGTGCCGTCGTATCCAAAATGCTGTTGCGCAACCCGGACAGATCACGTTGTCGAATTCCAGCGGGAGTTCGAGAGACCGCTGGCATCGGGGGCAGTAGGTTGAGATGGTGGTCATATGACTTCCGAGTAACTATTGGCGCAATTGCAGAAATCTTCAAGCGAAGCGAGGCAGCGAGGCTTAAGAGACCGACTGGGATTAAATAAGAGACCATGCTCAGCCGCTCAAACTTTCAATCCGTCATGGCGATGCTGTATAGTTGCTGATTCAGCGCATAGATATTTTCTTGACTGATCAGGACGGAAGATCGAGATGACCGATATCGAAACAATAGCCAGCCTCGCGAAGCGGCGAGGGTTTGCCTTTCAATCGAGCGACATTTATGGCGGACTCGGCTCGGTCTGGGACTATGGTCCCCTGGGTGTCGAACTAAAGAACAACATCAAACGCGCGTGGTGGCGTTCGGTGGTGTACGAACGCGATGACATGGTCGGGCTCGACGCCGGCCTCCTTATGAACCGGCTCGTGTGGAAGTACTCGGGCCACGAAGCGACCTTTTCCGACCCGCTTGTCGATTGCCGCAAGTGCAAAGCGAGGCTGCGCGCAGACAAAATCGAGGGCGACAAGTGTCCCGAATGCGGCTCCACGGATCTAACCGAGCCGCGTCAATTCAATCTAATGTTCAGAACGACTGTCGGCCCGGTTGAGGACGAATCGGGCTTGACCTATCTGAGACCCGAGACTGCTCAGGGAATTTTCGTCAACTTCAAAAACATACTCGACTCCACAAATCGCAAGCTGCCCTTCGGTGTCGCGCAGATCGGCAAGGCGTTTCGCAATGAGATCACGCCCGGCAACTTCATTTTCCGAACGCGGGAGTTCGAGCAGATGGAGATCGAGTTCTTCGTGAAGCCTCCCCAGACGCTCAAGCCTGGCGAGATGACTGACGAGCAATGGCACGAACGGTGGATCGAAGATCGCTACGACTGGCACATTGCACTGGGAATCCGTGCCGAGAATCTAAGAAAGTACGAACAGCCGCGAGAGGAGCTGGCGCACTATGCCAAGCGCTGTGTGGATCTTCAGTATCGCTTCTTCCCGGACCGCGCCGACGAGGAGAAGCAATGGGACGAGCTTGAGGGTATCGCCAATCGTACGGACTACGATCTGAAGGCGCATTCGAAAAAACCGGCCGACGCGGACGGAAAGCGGATCAATACGGATTCGACCGCCGACCTAACTTACTTCGATCACGAAACTAATCAGCATGTCTTTCCCTACGTGATCGAGCCCTCGGCCGGCGTAGATCGAAAAATGCTTGCGTTCATGATGGACGCCTACCAGGAAGAAGACGTACGAGGTGAGAAGCGCGTGGTGCTCAAGCTTCATCATGACCTCGCGCCGATAAAAGTGGCCGTGCTTCCGCTCGCAAAGAACAAGGAAGGCATCGTCAACCTCGCCAAAGATATCAAGTCGCGGCTTCAGCGAACGGGCGCGATGCGCGCGGTCTACGACGATACAGCGGGGATCGGCAAGCTCTACCGCCGTCAGGACGAGGTCGGAACGCCTCTTTGCGTCACCGTAGACCATCAGTCGCTCGAGGACAATCAAGTCACGGTTCGCGACCGCGACACAATGCAACAGGAGCGCATCCCCATTTCAGAAATCGAACGCATCATCGGCAAGAAGCTCGGTCTCTCATTCAGTCTATAGCCAAATCCGGTCCCTTTCCCGCCCGTTCCGAGAGGGTTATTCTTACCTGAATGAACGCGGACGTCTTGAGGTTGTGCAAAGCTGTGCGCGAAGCTGGTGGCCGGGCAATGCTGGTCGGCGGATCAGTGCGAGACTGCCTGTTGGGCATTGAATCGAAAGACTTCGACATCGAAGTCTACGGCCTCGAGCCGGCGCGCCTCCGGCCGGTCCTCGAGCAGATAGGCCCGGTCAATACGGTTGGAGAGCATTTCTCAGTTTACAAGCTTGTGTTCTATCGGCCGGCGCCACATCGGGCCGATGATTCCGAACAATCGCTTTCTGATCACACTGCCCCGCAACAGAGGTTTGAGATCGACGTTTCTCTTCCCAGGCGTGAGTCGAAATCCGGCCACGGTCATCGCGGATTTGTGATCGAAGGCGACCCGGCAATGAGCTTTGAGGAAGCAGCTCGCCGCCGCGACTTCACCATCAACGCGATTCTTTATGACCCTCTAACAGGCGAGACCAGCGATCCATATGGCGGCGGCGCAGACCTGGAGCGCCGCGTGCTGAGGGCAGTAGCTGCTGATACCTTCATCGAGGACAGCCTGCGCGTACTGCGCGCGGTACAGCTCGCGGCGAGATTTGAGATGACCATCGACCCCGCGACTGTAGAGCTATGCCGCACGATTGATCTCTCGGATCTTCCGCGCGAACGAATCTGGGGCGAGATCGAAAAGCTGCTCACGCTCGCCGAGCATCCATCAATCGGACTGGAAGCGCTGCTTGAATTGGGCGTGCTGGATCAACTCTTTCCCGAGGTCCGCTCGCTGGTTGGTTATCAGTCAGAGGAAGACGGTAACCCGGCGGAAGACGCTTTTGCGCACACGAAGCTTTCGTTGGATGAAGCGGTCAAGCTCGCAAGCGATCTCTCGAAGCCGAAGCGCATAGCGGTCATGCTTGCGACGCTCTGCCACGATCTTGGGAAACCGATCACCTCTTCGACGGCCGCCGGCGCGTCGCCGGAACACGACAAAGCGGTTGGGGACGCGACACGCGCAATACTGAATAAGCTGGGCCTCCACGGCATAGGCGGCTACCACGTGCGCTCGCAGGTGCTGGCGCTAGTGCGCGAGCATCTGAAACCGCGCAAGTTCTATCGAGGTCGTGCCACGACCACAGAAGGTGACTTTCGAAGACTCGCTCGGCAAGTCGACATAGACCTTCTTTATCGCGTTGCGAAGGCGTGCGCGATGGGACGCGGATCAGCTTCGTCAAGCGTCGCCGAAGATTGGTTTATCGAACGGGCGCGCACCATCGGGGTTGAGCATGGTCCGCCCGCGCCGCTGCTTCTGGGCCGCCACCTTCTCGAAGCGGGATTTGAGCCCGGTCCACAGATGGGGAAGCTCTTGCGCAGCGTCTACGAGTTGCAACTGGACGGCGAGGTCACAACATCAGAGGAGGCCCTTGCTGCTGCCCATCGAATCGGTTGAACTAATTGCCAAACTCTTAAAGGAGAGGCTTGAATTGCAGCGTGACACGGCAACACCAGACAACAGCGAAGCCGTCGAAGAGTCGCTCGACCCGCAAGACTGGGAAGAGCTTCGCTCGCTTGGCCACCGCATGCTCGACGACATGTTGGATTACCTCTCGACGGTGCGACATAAGCCGGCATGGCAACCTGTTCCCGAAAGCGTGAAGAATCACCTTAAGAAACCGCTGCCGGTGGAACCAGAAGACGCCGCCGCTGTGTACCAGGAGTTCGTTCAGAACGTGCTGCCTTACACGAATGGCAACCGCCATCCCAGGTTCTGGGGTTGGGTTCAAGGGAACGGCACGCCGCTGGGAATGCTCGCCGACATGCTGGCTTCGGGGATGAATCCTCACCTGGCAGGCTTCGATCAGGCCCCTGCTCTGGTCGAGCATCAGGTGCTCGAGTGGCTGACTGAGTTGATGGGGATGCCTCCCGAAACGAGCGGAATCCTGGTAGGCGGCGGGACGATGGCGAACATCACCGGATTGGTTGTTGCCCGCCACGCAAGGGCGGGCTTCGACGTCAGAGAGCAGGGACTTCAGGGCGGCGGCCATCCGATGTTGACGGTGTACGGCTCGACTGAAACACACGGGTGGGCGCAGAAGGCCGCCGAGTTGATGGGGCTTGGCAACCGCGCATTTCACCGCGTCGCCGTCGGCGAAGACTTTCGAATTGACCTTAGTGCGCTTAGACGAGCCGTCGATGAAGACCGCCGCGCCGGGAACAGACCTTTCTGCGTCATCGGAAACGCGGGCACGGTTAATACGGGGGCGACCGATGACCTTGCCGCGCTCGCAGAGTTCTGCCGCGAAGAGGGCCTCTGGTTTCACGTCGACGGCGCGTTCGGCGCGCTAGCGAGGATAGTTCCCTCTCTCGCGTCTTTGGTTGCCGGTATCGAGCAAGCCGATTCTCTCGCTTTTGATCTACACAAGTGGATGTACCTGCCCTTCGAGGTGGCCTGCGTGCTGGTGCGTGACGCGAAGGCGCACCGTGACGCGTTCACTCTCACGCCGAGTTACCTCGCTGAGACTTCAAGAGGAGTGATAGCAGGCGGGCTGCCATTCGCCGAACGCGGGCTTGAACTCACCCGCAGTTTTCGCGCGCTCAAAGTGTGGATGTCGCTCAAAGCGCATGGGATCAACGCGTTCTCACGTCTCATCGAACAGAACGTGCGTCAGGCGCGCTACTGCGCCGATCTCATAAGAGCTCATCCGGATCTCGAGCTCGCAGCGCCCGTGCCACTCAACATCGTGTGCTTCAGATTCGCTCCAAAAGACACGCCGCGCGACGAGCTCAATCGGATCAACGAAGAGATTCTCTTGCGCATACAAGAAAGCGGATTGGCAGTGCCTTCGAGCACCACGATCGGTGACAAATTCGCGCTGCGGATCGCAATCACTAATCACCGGAGCAAGAGGGAGGATTTCGATCTGCTCGTCAAAGCGGTCTCTGAAATCGGCCGCGCGGTAGCTTCCGAGTCGAAGCGTTAGTGAGGGTCAACGGGGCAGCGGATGCGCTGATCGATAAAGGCTCATGCTAAGCGGCTGTCGGCTTACGGGCACACCCGCAATCCCCTCCTCTTCCTGCCTGTATGCTTGCTATCCTGCGCGACGGCAAGGGCAGGTACAAGCAAGAGGAGTTAGAAGAGTAAAAATGGTTGCAGCCTTGGAAGAATCTATGGGGGGTCCTTCCTGAAATTCACTGGATTCTTTGTAATCAAAACTGGAAAAAAAGCCTGAGCGGAGATTGCGGTCCGCCCTGCCTTTGGGGTCTGCAATGAGCTTGAGTGAAAGGCCGAGTTGGCGAGGCTCATCAAGCGTGACGCCGTCCAATCGGTGGATGTCTTGGCGCCCTAGGACTCTTATGGTGTTCTTACTCGTATCGCACAGCCGCTACGGGATCGATTCTTGTTGCCCTGCGTGCCGGAAGATAGGTGGCTAATAGACCCACCACAATCAAGAGCAGCGGTATAATCAAGAAAATAAGCGGGTCTCTGGCGCTGACTTCGTACAGTAAGGCAGAAAGGAAGCGGGTTAGAAGAAGTGCTGCGAGTGCACCCAGACCGGCACCTGCGAGAATCAAAAGCAACCCTTGGCGGAGGATGAGTGTGAGCACGGTTCGCGGTTGCGCACCCAGAGCCATGCGGATGGCTATCTCGCGTGTGCGTTGAGTCGTAGAATAAGAAATGAGCCCATAGATCCCTATCCCTGCCATTATGAAGGCAAGGACAGCAAATGCACTGATGATCATCATAATTAAGCGGCGCTCAGCAATGGATTCTGCAAGGATGTCTTCCATAGTCTTCAAATTGGTTAGCGGCTGATCCTTGTCCACCGCCCATACCGCGCTTTGGACAAATGACGCAAGTCGCGTGGGGTCAGAATTGGCACGCACGATAAGGAATAGGTAGGGTGAAGGCTGTTGAAAGTAAGGTACGTAAATCTCGGGTGCCGGAGGCGTGTCCAAACTGGATTGCTTGACGTCTTCAGCGACTCCTACGATAGACATCCACTCGGCGTCAGACTCAGCGCTGCCAAACCTGATCCGTTTGCCGATAGGCGACTCTCCCGACCAGTAACGGAGAGCCATTGTTTGGTTGACTAGCGCAACTTTCGGCTCTCGATCCGTATCCGAATAGGAAAAGGGCCGTCCGGTCAACAAAGGGATACCCATCGTTCGAAAGTAGTCCGGGCTGACTGCTTGGCGACTGGCCACTAACATCTCGGACCCGTCCGAAGAACGCTCCTCAGTAATAAACCTGTACTCTTCAACGCCGATTATCGGAAGGCTTGACGCGACACTGACTGACAGAACGTCCGGCAGAGTCGCGGCCTGTTCAGAAACTCTTCGCGAGAATGCTTCCTGTTGCGCGTTCTCTGGGTATCTCAGAGGAGACAACGCGATCTGTGCCGTAAGAACACCTTCAGTATGGATGCCGGTGCCACTCTGGGAGAGGCCCCGAAAACTTTTCACGAGCGGCGTCGCGCTTATCAGCAACACTAGCGATAGAGCAATCTCAGAAACCAGCACGAAATTGCGAGTGGGAGTACTGTGACGGGCCGTTGTCGCGTTACCTTGAGTCTTTAGTAGATTGTTGACGTCTGGTCCACAGGCATGCGCGGCTGACAGCACCGCACAGAAGACACCGGCCGAGAGAGAAGCTGCCAGCGTGAAGGCTATGTCCCAGGCGTCAATGCCGACTTCGTCCATGCGTGGGACATAGACGACCGTAATAACACGGACCAGGTGAATCACCCAAGAAGCCAGCAACAGTCCCAACCCGGCGCTTAATAATCCAAGCAAGAGGCTCTCAGCAAGCAACTGCCGGATTATGCTCCAACGCGTGGCGCCGAGTGCTGCACGTATCGCGAATTCTCTCCCACGCGAGACAGTTCTGAACAGTAGAAGGTTAGTCGCATTGGCACAAGCTATCAGCAACAGGATGCCGACGGCCGCGAAAAGAGTAAGAAGAATCGGCCTGACTCTGCCAACGAACTCTTCGTGCAACAAGACTAGGCTTATCTTCACCTCCGAACTTGTTTCAGGATACTGTTCACGCAAGTTCTGACCAATCGCATCCATCTCAGCCTGCGCTTGTGCTAAAGGAACGGTTGGCAAGAGTCGCCCAACTACCTTAAAGGACTGCAAGCCGCGGTTCATATTCTCTTCGGTAAGAGCAACCGGCATCCACACGTCGATTTCTCTCTTGGGAAGCTTAAGGCTCGAAGGGGTGACTCCAATTACCTCGTAAGCCTGATCATCCAGCCTGATCATCCTACCGAGAACATCGTGGGAAGCGCCAAAGTTCCGTTGCCATAGACTGTAGCTCAACAGGATGACTTCGCCCCGACCTGGTTGATTCTCTTCAGGCACAAAGAGTCTGCCGATCACTGGGCTGACTCTCAATGTTGAAAAGAAGCTTGCAGTGACGGCGCAGCCCTTAATCCTTGCCGGCTCGGCTTGACCAGTCATGTTCAGGTTCCGTGGCTGAAATGCAGCCATGTCCTCGAAGTTGTGGCTTTGCTCTCGCCAATCCAGGTATTCCGGCAGAGAGGCCTCCGCGTGCTCCAGCCCAAACAAAGGATCATTCTTCCAGATCATTACCAGCTGTTCTGCGTTCTTGAACGGCAGCGGATTGAGGAGAACCGCGTGAGTGACTGAAAAGATTGCACCAGTGCCGCCGATTCCTATCGCCAACGTGATGACAACGGTAATGGTGAATCTCCGATTCTCAACCAATGAACGAAACCCGTATCGAAGGTCTCGAAGAAAAGTGTCCATCGATTCTCCCCTTTTTAGGGTGAAAATATATTTGACTCATCAAGACCCTGGGTCTATGATGACGGCATGGCCAGACGAGTCAACCTTGATGCGATGATTCCACGCGAGGACTTCGCGATAGAAGATGAAGCATACGTACTTGATCTTTTTCGCGACTTCCCAATCGCCTATCTTGCTGCTGACAATCCGATCTTACAACTGCTTCGGAAGCCCGACTTTCAGCGCGAGACAAATCATTGGACGCCTATTCAGATTGTTACGTTCGTAGCGAGCTTTGTTGATAGCGAAGTGATCCCGTCACTGATCCTATGGAAAGCGCCGCGATATGTATTCGTAATCGATGGGGGACACCGTCTAAGCGCTTTGCGTGCATGGATGACAGATGACTATGGCGACGGAGCCCTTTCGCTTGAATTCTACAAAGGTGAGATTTCCGACGAACAGCGCCGCATAGCCAAGTACACCCGTAGGTTAGTTGAACAAAAGGTAGGCCGTTACACAACGCTTCGCGGCCAGGTAACTATCAAGGACACTACTTCCGATGTAACGCGCCGTCGTGCTCAAGTATTGTTTACGCGGGCTTTGAACCTTCAATGGATTCAGGCAACGGATGCTTCGGTCGCGGAAACATCTTTCTTTAAGATCAACTCGCAAGGCACGCCGCTTGATGAAACAGAAACAACCCTTATCAAGAACCGACGCAAACCAATTGCGATCGCGGCACGGGCGATTCTACGCGCCGGTAGCGGGCATAAATACTGGTCGGCGTTCAGCCCGGATCATTGCCAGGCAATAGAGAAAGCAGCAGAGTCCTTTCATGATCTGCTATTTGAGCCCGAAGCAAACTCGCCAATTAAGACGCTGGAACTCCCGCTTGGCGGTTCAATATCTCCCCTTAATGCTTTATCCTTACTCTTAGATTTCTTAGGAATTGCTGGTAGTCGCGAAAAGGATGGTAAGGTAATTGAAAAGTATGATGACGATATTTCAGGAGATGAAACCCTCGCCGTTCTAAAAAATGCGCTCAAGATTCTAGGACGAATGAGCGGCAATCAGTCACCTAGTCTCGGTCTGCATCCTGCCGTGTACTTCTATAACGAGCGAGGTAAATACAGCCGATTTCTCTTCTTGGGAATGGTCGCCTTGATTCACGAGAAAGTCCGAAATAACGATGATGCATTTTTCAAGAAATTTACTAGAGCACGCTCCCGGATGGAGGACTTTCTAATTGATAACAAGTCTCTCATAGGGTTCGTCCTTCAGAATCTCAGCAAGGGCCAACGGGTGCCAAAAATGAAGGATCTCTTTGAATTTCTTATAGTTCACTTCCAGACTTATGACACAGTTCAACCGGAAGAGGCTATAGCGTATTTGGGCCTGCGGGGCCGAATCGTTGACATCAATGCAATACAAACAAGTCCCCAAATTTTCGATGACACAAGATCAATGGTGTATATTCGGAATGCGATTGCGAGAGAGCTACGTTGTCCGATATGCAATGGATTATTAGACCCACAGAAATCAATGTCTTATGACCATGTTGTGCGCAAAGAGGATGGAGGAACGGGAGATCATATTAACGTTCAATTGGCCCACCCGTATTGCAATACTGGCTACAAAGAAAGTGAGCATGCAAGGGAAAAAGCGGACACCGAGGAGTGGCCCGAGCCAGCAACTGCGAGAGCCTCAGACCCGACAGAAGAAGCACGGGCATCAAGATCGCAAGAACCACAAGAAGATGAATAGTTAATGGCATAAACGGTAAAGCGAAAAACGAAGAGATGAAACATTCAAACGAGTTCAATGCCTTCGATAGATTAGTTGGTCGCGTATTAAGCGTTCCGCATTCGGTTATTGAGGAACGTGTAAAAGAACATCGTAAGCAGGTAGACGCGAATCCGAAGCGGCGAGGGCCGAAGCGGAAAGCTAAGCCTTCCGCTTCCGACCGCGATTCAAACGACCGGGCTTAGTGGCCCGATATTTTGTCCACCTTGCCGGTGACTTCTTTATAGGTAAGACGCTTGCCAACGATCTGGGATACGGCAAGATCAAAACGACCGGCATCGTTCAGTTCCTTGCGGTTGTTGTATCGAAACGATTGTTCATCAAGGTATCGAAACAAATGGAAAGGTTCAACGCTCACATATGTTCCGTTGATTCCGCGCTTCAACAACGACCAGTAGTTTTCCATGCTGTTGGTGTGAATCATTCCGTCAACATACTTCACCGCGTGATTGATTACTTGATGAGCATAGTCGCCCTCAAGACCGTTGTACGATCTAAGCTCGTCGCTATAGAGCGCCGCGCCCGCTTCGACGTGCTTTCTGATTTCCGGCTGAAGGGAATCACGCTTGCGGCTCGAAACAACCTGTGTCTTGACCTTGCCACCGCGCTCGACCATTCCGAAAACGATTGTCTTATCCTTGCCGCCTGTTCCTGTGATGCGACGCTTCTTCGTAGCAACGTGCATATTCCGAGCCTTGCCGCCGATGAATGTTTCATCAACTTCAACTTCGCCGCCAAGCATTCCGCCATCGTCGCTCTGAAGCGCAAGTCGGATACGCTGGAGCATGAACCAAGCGGTTTTTTGCGTGACACCAAGGCCGCGATGGATTTCATAACTCGAAATTCCATTCTTGCAGTTCGCAAGCATCCACATCGCGCAGAGCCACTTATCAAGGCTGATAGGCGAGTCCTCAAAGATCGTTCCAACCTTGATGCTGAACTGGCTCTTAGGATGCCGAGTCTTGCACTGCCAGACGCGCCTAGAGGCAACGAATCCAACGTTGTTAGACCCGCACGTCGGGCAAATCACAACGCCGTCTGGCCAGCGGCGTTCAACAAGATACATAAGGCAGTTGTCAGAATTAGAAAAGTAAACGATTGCTTGCTGCAATGTCTTTGGTTCTTGTGTTTGGCTTGTCATAGCCAGATACTAGCACGGATAGTCTGATGAGTCAAGTATATTCTTACCCTACCAAAACTTCATCGTCGGGCCCTAAGCCGGACATAAAAGGAAATAGTGACTGACCTGGTGGAGGATGGAAACAAGATATTCTATCCCCATTTTGATCGGCAACATATACCGAACTGTCGGCCAATACTATGTAGATTCGTCCGCTCCTCGGATCGACTACCGGATCCAAAACAATCACGCGCGCGTCCAGGCCGTCATAACCAAACGAGATGTATTTGTCCGGCGTATCAGTAACCAGTATGCGAGTCAGGTTATCGATTTCCGGACCTTCGAGTCTTCGTTCAAATAAGAGTGCGCCATCAGGTTTGTATTTCTGCAAGATCGGAGCGAGCATGAAGGCTACATATATTGTCCTCAGCATCGATGAAGAGGCGGACACGGTTCATTGCGACCCTGTACGACTCGTTCTTTGAGTCAAATTGCCGCCCGTAGACGTCGGAGAACTTTTTCAACTTGCCAAAGGAGCGGAGCTGTTGACCGGAGTCAGAATACACCGTCACGAGGGACCCTTTTTCCGGCTGATTTAAGTAAACGGTGTCGCGTGAGTCTACCCCGAAACCTTCAAAAAGGGTTGTTCTAAACTCACCTGTGTACCGGCCGTCTGTGCTGAAACGTTGTATCCGATCATTTCCGCTGTCTACAACATATATCGTGCCGTCCCGCGATACACTAATGTCGGACGGGTGAATGAGTCTCCCTGGACCCGAACCGATCAGGCCGATCTGCCTCTCCTTATTCAAATGGTCGTCGAGAACCACTACGCGGTTGTGTTCGAAGTCAGATACGAAATACTTGCCGCTGTACGCTGCAACATCGTAGACATCTAAATCGCTTTTTCGAAAGACTTCCTCGTAAGCGGCATTGGTGTTCGCTGACGGCGAAGACTTCGTAAGAGGCTCATTTGCTTCGATCTCATAGGCGTCCAATGGCAATACTCTTTGTATCGTTCCTTTGCCGTCCGTGCGGACTATCTGTATAGGGCTTGAGGTCTTCCAATAAGCTGAATGTGCTGGTCCTTCCAGCTTTTCGTTTGCGATATAAGCGGGTGACTTAATGTCGAGCCGGTTAAGCCCGTTAAGCACATCGGATCGAGAAAAGTTAAAGTCGAATATGAGTGCAGCGTCCTCCTCCTGATGTCCTGAGGATAACTGCCCTCCAACGCTTGCAAGGCGCTTAATCTTCTGCAGATGCTCCCCCAAACTGCAGACTGGGCAATCAGCGGTGAATAAGATCAGCAACCTTGGAGATCCGGATCCAATAGCATAAAGAGTCGTTGTTTCCAAAGATCTGACATCTGAGACAGTCCAGTTCCCCAGACGCCGCCCTTCGGCAATAGCCTCCTCGTTGGCGGCAGATTCATCGAACGGATCGACGTGCAAGAACTCAACGGCGATTAGCTGTCGCAAATCCTCGAACGTCGTGATGTGGTCGGTTGAAAAACGGCACAAGCCATTCTGGTCAAAAAGAAACACCCCGCCGGTTCCCTCACTCAGCCCGAGCGCCGTTCCCAGATGACCATCTATGTCAGCCATTACATCGTAACGTATCGACGAACTTTGAACGAGAGCATCAATGTCAGGTATCGTGCCCCTGATTATCGCCGTTACGTGAAGCCCGGCTTTGTCATGTTTCTGGGATAGAATCTCACCGTACTTTGCGAGTTCGATCAATCGACTCTGTGGTCGGCCGGCGGCGAGATAGAGAATGAGGTTCGTCTGATTCGTTGCGATTTCAAAAGAGGTCGATTTTGAACGAATTCTGCCAGTAAGACTAGGGATCCGGTCACCATATCTTATAAGTGGGCTGGCAGGCAGGATACTCGAATGCCAGTACAATTTTCGCGCGATCACCAGATTGATCAGGACTATCGCAGCGACAATGAGTATCATAGGTAAGTGCCGCCTTGGGGACACCATGCGCGCTAACCTCCTATGTAGAGAGCTACCTGGTCATCAGACAGACAACCGGGCCCGCGCCCACAAACTCACTTAAACATTTGCTTAGCTTGACCATTCCCGTTGCGTTCGGTTCAGGACAAGGGAATAGCTCAAATCTACCAGCAATAGGAAGATAAATCCGCGCGCAATGTTATCAGAAATACAAAACAAGGTCAACAAGAAATGTGTGATGTAACACAAGAAAATTGGTGGAAGCGGATGAGTGAGTCAGTGCCAGTGCGTTCAGCAATTCTTATTTCTGGATTTAAGTCGGTTGCGGGAAAGTTACGCTGTGGTGAGTTTTTGACCCAGCGCTCTTGCGCTTTGTCCAGACGTTAGCATTTTAGGAAGGGGTACATAAATAGACCCCCGGGTCGAAAATTGTACCCTCAAACGGCTTCAAGTCGGCCCCTGCTCGTTGAGGACCGAAACACGTGAGTTCTGGGCCCGCGATAAGCCGTCTCGAAACGAGGCTCAGTTGGACTATTACTTCAGTTATCTGACTCGAATCAAATTCTGCCCGCGCTCATACCCGGCAGTGTGTCACTCCGCGTTTCTCGAAGTACTGTTGGTGATAATCTTCCGCCTCCCAGAACTGCGAGGCAGGCGTGATCTCGGTGACTATCTCCCGCGAGTGTTTGCCAGACTCTTGAAGCTTCTCTTTGGAAGCTCGCGCCGCCGCCTCCTCTTCCGAGTTGCGAAAGAAGATCACCGATCTATACTGCGAGCCAACGTCGGGACCTTGTCGATTGAGCGTTGTCGGATTGTGAACCTCCCAGAACACATTGAGCAGTTGATCATACGACACCTTCGCCGGGTCGTAGGTCACTTCAACGCTCTCAGCGTGTCCGGTTCTGCCCGAGCAGACATCCGTATAGGTCGGGTTATCGAACCAACCGCCGGTGTAGCCGACTCGCGTCGATGCTACGCCCTCGACCTCGCGAAACGCCGCCTCGACTCCCCAGAAGCAGCCTGCTCCAAACGTTGCAATCTGCATTTCTCTCAGCTCACTTTCTATCCTTGTTGATCCTTGTTTATGAATTGTTGTCACCGCTTCGCGGAAAAGACAAGCTGCCAGCGTGACAAAAGTTGAACGAGAGCGTCTTTCTCCAAATAATGTCAGGACTCCAGCGGAAATTCTTACACGGCGCTGCTGTAATCTTTACGCTTGTTTTGGCCCGCCCACATAATCCGATCTTGGTTATGCCCAATGTTTACGGCGCTTGTGACCCCGGATTTCGCGATCATTGGCGGCATAGCTATTGCACGTCCCCGGATGGGGCAGAGATACGGGTGATGATAAGTCACTTCCGGTCTCTTATGCGGTTATCGTGGTGAGGACGGTAACCACAATAGGCGATGCGGACGTTCTCTGCATCGCCTTTTTACATTCGAATAAATGTGGGAGAGAAGAATCATGAAAAGCAGACTGACGATCTTGATAGCTTTGACGACAGTTGTGGTATTGAGTTCCGTAGGCTGCGCGACGAAGAAATACGCGCGCAACCAAATCAGCGACCGAGTCACTCCGATCGAGCACCGCACCGGCGAGTTGGAAGAGACTTCGCGCCGTAACACGCAGGACATCGGGCGGCTGTCGACGGACATAACCGATGTGCGAGGCAAAGCAGATCGCGCGCAGTCGCAAGCCGATACAGCGCTGGGCCGGGCAGATGCAGCAAACACTCGCGTTAGCGGGGCAGAGCAATCGGTGAGCGACCTGCGAACAAACCTGGATAACTACACGCTTCAAAACACCGCTTCGGTGCGGTTCAAATTCAACAGCTACGAGTTGACGCCGGAAGCTAAGGAGTCACTCGATCGATTGGCATCGCAGATCAAAGACCGCGAGAACTTCATACTCGAGATCCAGGGTTTCGCCGATTGGATTGGCAGCGATGCATACAACAATCAGCTAACCCAGAAGCGCGCGGACGCGGTTCGCCGCTACGTAGCCGAGCAGCACAACATCGCGCTGTTCCGAATGCACATACTCGGATTCGGAAAGATCCGGCCGGTAGCCGACAACAAGACCCCCGAAGGCCGCGCCGAGAATCGCCGCGTTGAGATTCGGTTGCTGACTCGCAACATCGGCGGCACCGCGACCGCGCAGACCAAATCAGCAACACAGCGTTAGACCCTGTCTCTAGTGATCGAACCGGCTAGAACCACAGCCCTCGATCATAGCCCCCAACGAAGAGGCGGACCCGTAACAGGGTCCGCCTCTTTGTGTTATCTTTGCCTTGACGACTCCAGCAAGAAGTCATAATAAACAGCCATATCAAGTGAACAAGAAGCAAGGTTCATAAATGAAGGTCGAACTGCCGGCGATTCTCAAATCTTCGAGCGAGAGCTGAAAACGATCGAGAAAGACTGACGAGGCCGAGGGTAAACGTGGTGAGTAGCAAATCCAAGCGTACGCAGACCTACTGTTACGATCATCCACGCCCTGCGCTGACCGTCGACATCCTGCTATTTCATCGCTACGGGAATCGCGTCGACGTGCTGCTGATCAAGCGCGCTCGCGAGCCGTTCAAAGGGCTGTGGGCTTTCCCAGGTGGCTTCGTCGACAAGGACGAGTCGCTCGAAGAGGCCGCCGCCCGCGAACTCCTCGAAGAGACTGGTGTCAGCGGCATTCATCTCGAGCAGATCGGCGCGTTCGGAGACCCGGGCCGGGATCCGCGCGGGCACACAGTCAGCATAGCCTTCGCCGCGACGCTTGATCACCGTATCCAGGCTAGCGCGGCTGATGATGCAGCCGATGCGAAGTGGCATTCAGCGTTGCGTCCGCCGAAACTGGCGTTTGATCACAAGAAGATTCTCAGCGTTGCTTTGAAACAAATGGCCGGCTCGTTGCTGACACTGAAGTCGCGGAA
>WNFR01000250.1_pt1 | contig 93075 bp, 79 predicted proteins | sample 5400221 | NCBI WGS metagenome assembly WNFR01 (sample SAMN13153357, study PRJNA577476) | soil metagenome | isolation source: 40 cm soil under Madrone tree | place: USA:California | collected 2016-06-14
CGCTAAAGAAGATGCTCATAAATAGTGACGTTGGCAGCCACGAAGGAGAGCGCGCCTTTTATCGGTTCTCTTTCAGTCTTGTTCCTATTGTCAGCCGAAGAGCGATCTCATTCATTCTTACCCTGGGTGGGAGCAGCCTTCTCCATCGTACAAAGAAAATTAGCCGCGTCATCCGTGTTGCCACTTCCTTTGTAGCGCGCCACCTGCGGATACGGACACAGAGGGCGGGTGCGAGTGATCGGACTCTTCGGGTCAATCCCCTGCCGCTTCGAAGCGATGATTTGATCCGGCGCCGCGCCTTCTTCAACCCAGCGTTCGAGCGCGATTGACATGTCGTGTTGTGCGTCGGATTGTCCGCCGGTGACCACCGCTCCAAAACTGTTCGGGCCGGGACCGCCGCCGCAATGCTGCATGCCAGGCACCATAAAGAGCCGAATGAATGATCCCGCGTCGCGCTGGCCCATCTTCGAAACTACGCTTTGAAAGTAATTGATCGTGTTGACCGGTGGAAGCGCGGCGTCACTCCAGCCGTGATACAGGATCAGCTTGCCTCCGCGCGCCTTGAAAGCCTTCATGTTCGGATCGGTCGCATTCAGGCTCGATGCCAGTTTCTCGTCAGCGAGCTTGCTGTCTTTGTCGAGGTTGAAGGTCTTGAAGTCCCACGCCGGATTGTTGTAGATCATATTCGCGAAAGTCTGCGTGGCGAAAAAGAATTGCAGCCCTTTGTTTGATCCGGCTCCGGTGATCCATGCAAGCCAGCCGCCCGGACCCGTTTCGCCTCCAGGCACAAAGCCCGGGATGATCTGTTCGCCCGTCGAGGTGCGCGGCCCGGCATAGATTCTCTTCAGCGCTACGATTTGCTTTTCTGTCAGGCAGGCCTCCGAGTCGGCTCCTTTGCAAAGCAGGACGGATGGATCGAAGCTGCATTTGGTGGGATCGTCAATCACGCCGTCCGTCACACCATCGCGCGCGTCACATGCAGCCAGCGCCGCGGTCTCTACCGCTTTCAATTTACTGGCGGGGATGTAGCTGGCCGGATCATTCAGGGTCGCCTGCAGATTCCACGCGAATCCGGTGAGGATGTGGGTGAAGTAATTCGCGGGCGCGCCGGCAATCAGTCCATCGTAATCGTTCGGATAGCGCTGCGCCTCCATCAACGCCTGTCGTCCTCCGTTTGAGCAACTGGCGAAGTAGGAACGCTTCGGGCCATTTCCGTAGAACGCACTGACGATCGACTTGGCTTTCTCGGTCATCTCGTGAATTGCGCGATGCCCGTAGTCAACAATCTTCTCAGGGTGTGCAAGCGCCCAGCTCGCATCAGTAGTAGTGTGACCGGTATCAGTCGAAGCGGCGGCATAGCCGCGCGACACCGCGGCAGCCAGCGCGGGTTGAGTGATTGTCCCCGCGAAGCCGCCGTTGCCGATGCCCTGGAACTTTCCATTCCACCCCGTGCTCGGCATCCACACTTCGAATCTGATGTCCGAATCAGCGGTAGGCTTAATCACGCCGGTGACTTGACAGAAGGCGGGCAACTCTTTGAAAGGAGCGGCCGAGCCCGTTGGCGGAGTGAACACCCCAGCGGCGACAGACTGCGCCGCCGTGATGGCCGTGTTTGCCAACTTGAGATTGGCGAGCTTCTCGCAAGTTTGCGCGACAACCGCACTGGCACCAAAGGCAAGCGTGGCGAGCAGTAGTAAAGGACCAGTGAGACTAACGACTCTTCGTCGTGTTGCTTCGTCGGTGTTCATATTCGTCCTCCGTTGAATGGCTATGGTCTGGTTCAGAGTTGTACTACTTCAAGGGATTGTTTTTCAATCTGAGAAGAGTCGTTGGACCTGTGTGGAAGGGATGCGAAAACAAAGTCTGCTAGGGACGGCGAAACGTAGGCTTGAAGAGCTGGCGCAGATCTCGCTCGGGTTTGTCGGGCGGCTTAGAGGCCGGTTGATCGAGCTTACCGGCGGGCTCGGCGATCCGTCGAAAGTTGTATCGGATCATCGCCCGGACGTTGATGGCATTGCCGTCTCGAGTAGCAGGCTTGAACTTCAATTGACGGATTGCGCGCTCGGACGATTCGTCCAATCCGAACCCCGCCCAGCGAGTAATTTCGATGCCACCAATTTCTCCGTTTGAGCGAAAGACGACCATCGCTTCGACGGTTGCCGTTATGTCGGCGATATCGGCCTCGGTTGCGTACTCGGGCTTCACGCGGTTGACGAACTCGGGCGCCTTGAAGCCTGTGGAGCGAGGCGAGCCCTCGCCGGGCACATCTTCGACTAGATCGGCGGGCGAAGCGGAGGTGACTGAATCGCTCGATCGGGCCGTTCGAGCTCGCGCGCGGACTTGAATCATTCGATCTACATAGCCGGCAGCGCGCGCGTCGAGGGTTTTATTAAGCGCCTGCAGGGCTGATTCTCTCGTCGAAGCTTTGTTGGAGACAAAGTCGAAGCCCGTAAGCGCGCCGGTCCTTCCATCGACAATAATCACTCCGGTGTAAGCTTCTTCGTGCGAATCATTCTCGCGTTCGCTGCGGGTGAGCGCCTCTGCTTTGCCCACCACGAAGAAGTCACAGCCAATCGCCGCGCCGAGCTTCCGCGCTTCATCGTTGCTCATGTTTATCGAGCCGTCGTAACCGATTCCTAGCAACGCTGACTGGACGATCGATGGATCGATCAACGCGACTCGCGCATCGCGACTCAGCGCTTCGGCGAGCGACAACTGCCCTGGCTTGTTGGCCGCCGTCGCGGGAGCGAAACCGACGATGGCTACGCGCAAAGGCCGGGGTTGAAGAGCCGGGTTTCCGTCATCAGCCGAAGCGGTCTCCGTCGCCGAAGACACCGTAGAGAACCGGTCGCCAATGACGAGCCCCGTCAACACCATCAATGTTAGGCAAAGATTGCGGATCATTTTGGACTGCGGCGACAAGTCTTCGCGACGCCGCTTTCGGTTCACGGTTTCTAGAATCACAAAGGACAAAGCGGCGGCGCGAAGACTTGCCGCCGCGGTCCAAATCATATCGCATCGCTCAAGCGCGAAAGCCAAAGCGGCGTCGCGAAGGCTGGCCGCCGCGGTCCAAAAGAGCGCTCCGTCCATCAAGGCATCACTTCGGCGCCTTCAGCTTTTCTACAAGCCAGTCGGTTAACTGTTTCATGACTTCGTCGGGGATCGCGTTCGTGCCAAGCGAAGAGTATTCACTGACCGCGCCCGTCTTCGCCGGAAGGAAGAGATGATTCAATCCCGGAAACACCCGCGCCGTAACATCGTGATTGCCGGCCTCGCGAGCCGCTTTCGCAAGCGTCTCCGCCTGATCAGCGGTCACCTGCCGATCAAGCTCGCCTTGCAAGATCAATATCGGCTGGCGGATTTTGCGAATCGTCGGCAGCGGATCGTATGCAAGAAAGTATCGCATCCACGGGCTGCGCATCAGCTCGGGGGCTGAGGCGTCGCCGTCGATTGCCTTACGCATCGCGTCTTGCTGCTCGGCCCTTGCCTTCGCCTTCACTTCTTCAGTCAATGTCGCGTCGCCCTCGAGACCTTGATTCACTTGATAGGCAATGATCGCGTCGCCGCGCTTGCCGGGTCCGGCCAGCAGCACGATTGCGGCGATTCGTAGATCGCTTGCGGCAACCATCGGCGCGATCATTCCGCCTTCGCTGTGGCCGAGGAGCACAATTCGATTGGGATCAACATCTCGGCGCTCGCGGAGGAAATCAACCTGCGCGCGAACATCATCCGCGAAATTGGCGCTGGTCGAAACCTTGAGCGTCTCGCCGCCCTTGGAATTCCCAACGCCGCGATCATCGACTCGCAGCACGGCTATTCCGCGGCTTGCGAGAGCTTCGGCGATCTGTCGAAAAGGTCTGTATTTTTCAAGACCAGGCAGAGGCAGAGCTTCATCGCGAGTTTCCTGGCCGGAGCCCGTGATGGTGACTACTGCTGGGAACGGGGCTCTGCCGGTCTTCGGCAAAAGCAAAGTGCCAGCAAGCGTGAAGCCCTTCGCCTCGACCGTGACTTCTTCGGCAGTGAACGGAGCGCCTGCCGGAGCAGTGTAATCGACCTCCGTCTCTTTCATCCTGGCCGACAGGATGGCTTTGAAGGAGGGGACAAAGCTGGAATATTCTTCGCGCACCGCTGCGAAGTTCTGTAATGGAACCGCTAACACTGCAACCCGGCCTTTCGTGTCGACCCACGCGATAACGTTTGAAGTGGCAACGGTGATGCTATACCGATCGAAAGCAGAAGGCGCCGGTGAAGCCGCTATGCCGATGGCTTGAACCTCGTCGCGTGCAACGCGCTCAATTCTTCCGGAGAGGTTTGGGAAAACTTGAAGCTCCTGGGTTCCTCCTCTGACGGCGTCATAACGAGCAAGGAGGAACTGAAACATATTGAAAATATTGCCGCCCAGAAGAGAAGTTCCTTTCGCGAATGGCACCTCCTTTGTCCCCCCGCTGGATGTGACAGTGGCAACCGCGCCTTTCACGACGATGGATTGATCGAATGGCTTGCCGCCTACCGAGCCCTTCGCCGTTGAGGACAAGGGCTCGCCGGATTTGTCAACTACAAGCGTCGTGTTCAAATCGATCGACGCGCCGGGCACTTTGAAATCCGTGTGGCCGCTCACGGCATATCCGCCATTTGGCTGACATTTGGTCTCAAAGTCTTCGCGCCCAATAGACTGCTCGCCCAACCAGAGCGAGAAGACGCCCTTTCCACAGATCGAAGGTGAGAGCAATGGCGCAGCCGGTGGAAGCTTCTGTTGCGCGCGCAGCAGCGACGGAGCGAGAAGCACGATAATGCACGCGGTGATTCTCAGTTTCATGGGACTCTCCTTAAACATTTTCTGACGGCTTCTTCATGGTAAGCGTGCGAGGAATGTCTTGCAGGTCGCGGGTCACATCAACGAGGTTCCAGGATGTCGCGGCGACAGCGTTACGGATTGAGTCGTGCTGGCCAAACCCGATTTCGACGACCAGATAACCGCCGGGCTTGAGATATTTCCAGCCATCCGCAAGCAGTCGACGATAGAAATCCATCCCATCGCAACCGCCGAACAGAGCTTGGCGAGGTTCCCACTCGTACACCTCGCGCTGAATCAGTTCTGGTCTCTCTTCGCTGACGTAAGGCGGATTCGACGCCAGGACGTCAACTGCGCCTTCCAGCCCGCGTTCAGCAAGCGGCGCAAATAGATCCCCTTCCAGAAACTCGATGCGATCGCGCAGGCCATGGCGCTCAGCGTTGGTTCGAGCGACATTGAGAGCCGCGGGAGAAGCGTCCGTCGCAATCAATCGCGCGCAGGGTAGTAGCTTTGCAACGGTGACTGCGATGCAGCCTGATCCGGTGCCGACGTCGACGATCAGCGGCGAATCCTGTTTCGAATCTTCTACGAGGTTCATCACTCGCTCAATCAGAAACTCCGTCTCGGGTCTGGGAATGAGCACATCCGGAGTGACGATGAAATCCAAACCGTAAAATTCCTGATGGCCAGTCACGTATTGCGCCGGCTCACCGGCAGCGCGCCGCACAACAAGCTCGAGGTAGTCGAGATATTGAGCTTCATCGATTTGTTCTTCGGATCTCGTGAGCAGGCGAGTGCGGTCGATGCCCATCACGTTGCAGAGCAGAAGGCCCGCAGTCCGTCGCTCCTGATCGATGCCCGCAGCGTGGAGCCGGCTTGCGCCTTCGGTGATGGCTTGGGATATCGTGGGCATGGTTTCCAGTTTCTGGTTCCTGGTTTCTGGTTTGCAGAGCAACCGCGAACTGGAAACCAGAGACTAGAAACCAAAAACTTCAGGCGGCGACTTCGGCCTTGAGTTTCTCCGCTTCGTAGTACGCGCCCAGCGCGTCGATCAGGTCCCCGATCTCGCCTTCCATGAAAAGGTTCAGCTGGTGCGACGTGTAGCCAATCCGATGATCGCTCACGCGGTTGTCTTTGAAGTTGTAGGTCCTGATCTTCTCAGACCGGTCACCCGACCCGACCATCGAGCGGCGCTCGCTTGCGATTGCCTGGTGCTGTTTCTCTTGCTCCATCTCGAGAATCCGCGAGCGCAAGACTCTCATCGCTTTTTCGCGGTTCTTGATTTGGGACTTCTCGTCTTGCATTGAGACAACCGTGTTCGAGGGTAGGTGCGTGATTCTAACGGCAGAGTACGTCGTGTTGACGGACTGGCCACCCGGCCCTGACGAACAGAACGTATCGATGCGAATGTCCTTAGGGTCGATCTTGATGTCGACCTCTTCGGCTTCCGGAAGCACCGCCACTGTGACCGCCGACGTGTGGATGCGGCCTGATGCTTCCGTCTGGGGAACTCGCTGAACGCGATGGACGCCCGATTCGTATTTGAGCCTCGAGTAAACGCGATTGCCTTCGATCAGCAGGATCGCTTCCTTGACTCCGCCGATGCCCGACTCGGACGCGTCGAGCACCTGCACTCGCCAGCCTTGTCGCTCGGCATAGCGCGAGTACATTCGCATGATGTCGGCAGCGAACAATGAGGCTTCGTCGCCTCCCGTGCCGGCGCGGATTTCCAGAATGACGTTCTTTTCATCGTTGGGATCTTTGGGCAGCAGCAGGAATTTCAGGTTCGCTTCGACGGCATCCCGGCGCTGCTCGAGCTCGACGAGCTCCGCGCGCGCAAGGCTGACCATGTCCGCGTCTCCTTCGGTTTCGAGCAGTTCCTTTGTTTCTCGAATACCGCGATCGAGCGCTTTGAACTCGCGGCACTTCGCGACGATCTCTTCGAGGTCGCGGTGCTGCTTTGCGATCTTTGTATACCTCGACTGATCCGCTAGGAGCTCATGATCGCTCAACTGCCGAGTCAGTTCTTCGTACTTCTCTTCGATTGCGTCTAGCCTCTCGAGCATAAGGAATAGTCCGTAGTCCGTAGTCCGTAGCTCTTACGGACTAATCGGCTCTAATTTCAGAGATTCCTTCAGCGCATAGATCGCGACTTCAAGTTGAGAATCATCCGGCTCTTTTGTGGTGATGTTCTGAAGCCAAAGCCCTGGTCTGGTGATGACTGAGAAAAACCATTGGGCGGTGCTCTTCGCCGATGCGCGAATTATCTCGTATGACACGCCGGCGACGACCGGGATCAGCAGCACGCGCACAAGGAAATTAAGGAAGAGCGAATCGAACTTCACCACCGAGAACGCGACTATAGAAACCAGCATTACGATCATGAGGAAACTTGTGCCGCAGCGCGGATGCTGTCGCCTCTTTGTGCGAGCGTTTGCGACCGTCAGCTCTTCGTCGGCTTCCCAGGTGTATACAACCTTGTGCTCGGCGCCGTGATATTCGAAGACGCGGCGGATGTCGCGCAGCAACGAGAAGCTCGTGATCATGACCAGAAAGAAGGTCATTCGAATCAGTCCGTCAACGAGGTTGAACGCGATTGAAGGGCGAATCGGGTGAAGCCCGGCGCGAAGCCACGCCCACGCATCCGCGTACCACTTGCCGCTGGCCGAGTGCGCAGCGATGGTTCCGCCGCCGAAATAGACAAACAGAACGTTTGTCAGCAACAGCGGCAGCACGATGAACAGCAGGACGTTGAAAAAAAGAGCGAAGATTATCGAGCCAATCGCCCCCGCGGCCGCGACACTCTTCGCTTCGACCGCGGGCTTGACTTCAGTTGCAACCGCGACTGGCGCAGTCGCCGCCATGTTTGATGTCAAGGCAGCGGCTTGAAACTCGGGAGCTTCAACCGTCGTTTCTTTCTCCGCTTCGTGGAAGACAACGTTCGCCGAAAAGTTGAGCGCCTTGAGGCCAAGTATCATTGACTGGATCAGCACCGCGGACCCGCGAAGCACGGGTAGTCTGAGCAGCGGATATTTTTCCGAGAGCACCGGCAACCGCTCGGACTGCGCCACGATCTGCCCGTCGGCCCGGCGCACCGCTACTGCATACGAGTGCGGTGCTCGCATCATCACGCCTTCGATCACCGCCTGTCCGCCGACTATGATCTGGTCTTCCCTCATAAAACGCCTCACTTCCTGCGCGGCAAAAAGTAATGGTTGCCGGCTGCCGCATCGACTTCTCGCATTCAGCTTGCTCACGGTTCTCGATCGAAAACTGTCAGCGGGCGGGTGCGACCGGGCGGCCCCGGCAACCAATATTGCGCTGTTGATCAGCTAGGCTTCGGTCTTACGGCCGTACTTGCGATTGAACCGTTCGACGCGGCCTGCAGTGTCGATCAGCTTCTGCTTGCCGGTGAAGAACGGATGGCAACTGGAACATATTTCGAGCCGGATCTCCGACTTTGTCGACCGGGTCTGCCACGTCTCGCCGCACGCGCAATGCACGGTCGCGTTCACGTACTTTGGATGAATATCAGGCTTCACTTTCGTGGTCACTCCTGTTGCGAATTTATCGGTCAAACCAACATTAAAGCCTAACCGATTGAACTCCGGCATGTCAAGGTTTGAACCAACGGTTTAAACCAACGCGTTGAACCAACGCGCGTTTCGGGAAGACTATTGCACCCGACATGCTTTCAATCTACAATGAGGCAGCCCTGACCCCCAGGACTTGCCCTTATGCTTTACACGTGTGGCTACTGCTCTATCGTAGCCCATTTGCCTCACAGGAAGCTCCGGTGCAAGGACAACTAGGCGAAAAACTTGTTCCAGATCTCATACGAGAGATAGCCCAGAAAAGCGCAAGCGGATTGCTCCGGTTGTCACGCGCCAAAACAATCAAAGCGGTCTTCTTCGAGTCCGGCGCGCCCACATTCGCCATCAGCAATCTGACAAACGAGCAACTTGACCACAAGCTTATGAAGGAAGGGCTTGTGACCCTGGAACAGATCGAGAGCGCTAAGGTGCAGGCCGGAAAGACTCAGCGTCTTGGCCCTGCGCTTGTCGAGATGGGTGTGCTCGAAGACGAACAGATGCGCAAGCTGGTCTGCGACCAGGTGATGAGCATAATGTTGTCGGTTTTTGAATGGACGCAAGGCGATTACTCCTTCGACGAGCGAATTCGCGCCTCTCACCAGGTAACGCTCAGTCTGGGCGCTGCCGACATTCTGCTTGAAGGCGCCCGTCACGCCGCAAATATTCAGCAAGTGGCTGATCTGCTTGTTCCCCAGGATTCAATAGTGCTCAGATCGAAAGCATCGGGGCTGCGCGCCGATACTGGCAGATTGATTCCATTGGAGAGCTACATCCTCTCTCGAATCGATTCCGCAACAGCGGTGAATGAGGTGGGCGCGCTGAGCGGCCTTGGGGACGCGGACGCTCATCGCGCGGTCTGTGTGCTGGTCGCCGCCGGGTTCTTGAGGCTTGTGGATCGCGACAAGGAAAACGATGAAGAGATTGCCGCTCGGGAAGCTGACGAATCGCTGGAACGAGTTCGCGAAGAAGTCGTACGCAGACTGCACTTTGCCAATTCGGCCGACTTTTACGAGGTGCTGGGGGTGACCAGGCAGGCGACTACTGCCGAGATCAAGGCCGCCTATTATCATCTGGCCAAGAAGTATCACCCTGATCGGTATCACCAGCGAGACAGCGGCGATCTGCGAATCAAGCTCGAAGCCGTGTTTGCACTGATCACCCAGGCGTATGACACGTTGAGCCAGCCGCCGGTGCGCGCGAATTATGACGACCGGATTAGAAAGGCTTCGGGTACGCTTCCGGCCGTACCGCCGAGAACTTCGCCTTTGGCCGGACCCGAGCCGGCAGCGAACGAGCCGCGCGCGTCTGAGGAAGGGCGAGTTGCCAGCGGACCCAATCCGTCGAACGGACAGCCAGCCAATAGCGGTTCCTTACCGACACCTCCTGTTGAATCACCCGTCGCTGAAGCAATAGTCGGCACGTCTAAGGGCGGTCCCCAGCTCCCTCCGGCCCAAATGGCCGAGCTGTGTTACCAGCAGGGACGTGCTCGTTTTGAGAGAAAGGAATATCACGCGGCGGTTCATCTGCTTCGCGAGGCGATCAAGTTGGATCCGAGTCGCGCGCCCTATCATTATCATCTCGGCCTTGCGCTAATCCGCAATCCTCGGACCCGCCGCGACGCAGAGGTGCACCTCTCCAGAGCGGCCGAGCTGGAGCCTTACAATGCGCAGATTCGTGTAAAGCTTGGGATCTTGTACAAAGAAGCAGGATTGTCCAAGCGCGCGGAGCACTTCTTTCGCGAAGCGATTCAGATGGATCCTGAAAACAAAGTGGCAATGCGAGAGCTCAGTTCTGAAGCCGCCAAGAGCAAGGGGGCCAGCGGCGGCAGCATCTGGAAATCGGATTTCGGCACAATGGCGAAAAAGATTTTTAAGAAGTAGCGCGAATTTGGTTGGAGTTAGCGCGTCTATCAAGTTTGGTAAGAACTATCAAGTTTGGTAAGAACGGAGTAGGACCACCGTGAACAGGCCAGTCACCATAGTTACTTCAGACCACTACTGATCGCTCTGAAATCTCTCGCTAGCTGCTCTAATCACACGCCGGGCTTCGCCGCGTTTCGCCAACCCTGGGTTTCGGTTCGTTTCCCCTCAAGCTCTTTGTAGATCCCAAAGAAGTGCTCTATCTCGCGAAGCCGGTGAGGTTGCACGTCGCTGTAAATTGGCGACTGTCTCTTACTTTTCTCTCAAAATCGATCAAGCAGACCGCCAATACGCCGAATACTCCCGATGATCAGCACCGCGATAGGAGGATAGACAAGCGCGCCGAGCAGCGTGCTAAAGCTTACCGCGGCGCCGTAGCTACCTGGCACAAACTTGCTCACCACGTAGCCCAGTCCAATCGAAACCAGATACCCGCACACGAGAAAGATCAAACCCGCTCTTCGGCTGATCGGCTTGTCCTCTGGCACTTCCTGTTCTCGAAACACTGAGGTCAGGTGGTCGGGGATGTGATAGGTGTACCGCGACAGCACCACCGCGAGGTTTTTCACGAGATAGACCAGCCCGTAGAGCGCCAGTGCAAGAATCACCACTCTCCCGATCAGCCGTGACTGTTCGATCAGCGTCGGCTTCGAAACCATTACGTAGAACGCCGATAGGAACAGGGGAACTACTATCAACACCGCGTGCGAGCGGGCAGCCGTTTCTTGCCGCTCCCGCGCCAGCCACTCATCTACGATGCGGTCAAAGTGCCGCTGCATCGCCACGACTTCAGCCTGGCGCGACGCATAGAAGGTTCGCTGAGCGTCGTGGTACTGGCCGCTGTCGTAAGCCTCGCGCCGACGCGGATCGCTTAGCACCTGATAGGCGCGATTGATGTGCACGAATCGCGCCGCGGAATCGGGAGAAGCGGAAACGTCGGGATGATACTTGCGCGCGAGCCTTCTATAGGCCGACTTGATTTCGTTAGCGGTCGCGCGAGGAGTGAGTCCAAGAATTCCGTAGAGGTCCGTCATGGCTCCAGCATCAATCCAAAAGAGTGGGCGCTCTACTAGACCTTAGCTACTTTCGGCTCCTGCTCTATCGTCTCAACCCCATCTTACTTGCAGCAGCCGTCTGGGGGGCTTGGCCTTTTCAAAGTTATCTTACTACTGGTCATTGTTCCGCTCAAGCTATTAGTTCGAGTTACGCGTTCTTGCTGAGCCGTGCGCGAGTCGATGCGATGTTGATGTGGCAGATGGCTACTGCGAGTGCGTCGCTGGCGTCGAGCGGCTCGGGAACGTTCTTCATTCCGAGAAGCACCCGGACCATCTCTTGAACTTGCTGTTTCTCGGCGCGGCCGTAGCCTACCAACGCCGACTTGATCTCGAGCGGGGAGTACTCGAACACCTCAACGCCCGCTCGCGCCGCCACGACAAGCACCGCGCCCCGTGCCTGCCCCAGCTTGAGCGCGCTCTTCACATTCACCGCGTAAAACGTGTCTTCGACAGCGCACGCCTGCGGGCTCAAGCGCTCGATCACTTCTTCAAGCTTGCGGCTGATGGCGAGCAGCCGCTCGGCGAAGTTCAAGTGCTTCGGCCCTCGAATACCGGCGTATTCGACCAGATCGTAGTGCCGGCCGTCGCTATCGATCACGCCGTAGCCGGTTGTGTCGCTGCCCGGATCGACGCCGATTATTCGCATAGATCATCCTGGCTTCGTGTAGCGTAGTCTGTCCAGACTGCGCACTCGACTTTGATTTGTATGCGCAGACTGGACAGTCTAGGCTACATCAACCTGCCGCTTCCATCTCTTCCGCTGGTATGTCGAAGTTGGCGGCCACGTTCGAGACGTCGTCGTTGTCTTCGAGCGCTTCCATCAAACGGAGAACCTGCTGAGCAGTGGAGCCGGTGACTTGCACTGAGTTGGTCGGCCGCATAATAACGTCGGATGACAGCGGCTCGATGCCGGCAGCCTTGACCGCATCGAGGACCGCATTGAAGTCCTCGGGCGAGGTGATCACTTCCCAGGTCTCTTCGTCGCCGGCAACATCTTCGGCTCCGGCTTCAAGCGCAAGCTCCATCATCTTTTCTTCGTCGGCGGCGCTTTTGTCGATGATGATCGCGCCCTTTTTCTGAAACATCCACGCGACCGAGCCGGACTCACCGAGGTTTCCGCCGTGCTTTGCGAAGATATGCCGGACCTCCGCGACGGTGCGCACGCGATTGTCGGTCTGACATTCGACAAACACCGCGACCCCGCCCGGCCCGTAGCCTTCATAGGTGATGTCTTCGATGGCGGCGCCCGCGATCTCACCCGTGCCGCGCTTGATCGCGTTCATCATGGTGTCCTTAGGCATGTTGAGCCCCTTGGCGTCGTCCATCGCTTTGCGAAGCCTGGGATTGCCGAACGGGTCGCCGCCGCCGCGGGCGGCAACGGTCAGTTCCTTGATGAGCTTCGAGAACGCCCTGCCACGCTTAGCGTCAATCGCTCCCTTCTTATGCTTGATTGAATGCCACTTTGAATGTCCCGACATTGAATCTACCTCCCTAGCGCCTCAAGAACGCGCAGGGCGCTGATGTTGGAAACGCGGATGACCTTGTCGCGTGATGAATCTCCTGAGATGATCTCGACCGATGTTGCGCCCACTTTGAGCAGCTTTGCAAGGTAGCGCCTGCATTCTTCGTTTGCCTTGCCGTCGACTGGCGGTGCTGCGACTCTCATCTTGATCGCGCCGGCGTGCTCACCGATTATTTCAGTTCGCGACGCGCGCGGTTGTACTCTTACCTTGATCGTGACCCCGCCATCTTTCTCATTGAGTTCAAGCACGCCTCACCAACTCATGGGCTCACCAACCTCGCCAGGAAGCCCGTGAGAATCTGGACGATGAACATAGCCACGATAGGTGAAAGGTCAAACATGCCTGCGACGAAAAATCGGCGAAGCGGCTTGAGCAGCGGCTCGGTTATCGCGAATAGAAAATGAAAGAATCTGTTTCGATAGCCAACGCCAAAGAACGGCAAGAAGAACCTCAGGAAGATTGCGACGACGTAAAGCAGCCCTATTAGCTTTATGAGTTCTCCCATCATCGCGGCTGATGCAATCGCGCGCGACGTGATATTCCCCAAGATGGCTGTGATGATGGCGCCAAGCTGACCGACCATTGTTGCGATGAACAATCCGGTTACGAGAATCAGCACTCCCATCACGAGCGGGATCAGATCAAATCGCAAGTAGCGGCCGCCGCCGAATTGCGACCTTACCGGACGGACCATCGGTTCGGTGATTCGCGTCAGATGATAAGGAACGCGTCCGAAAGGATTCGCGCCGATCCATGTGAGCAATACTCGCAAGAACAAAAGCGACGCGACGGCAATCGTCCCCCACATCACAATCTGTGACAGCCAGTAAAACGCCAGTACTATTAGAGTCAATCTCACTCCTCAGTAGCCAGAACGCTGAAGGATTCTCTATTTTCCATTTGTCATTTTGTTCAGTCGAACTTCTTCAAGGACACCCCGGATCTAACGGACAAAATGACAAATGAAAAATGGAAAATGACAAATGAAAAATGATCCGCCTTCGACTACGGTATTTCTCGTTCTCCAAAAATCGCGGTGCCGACCCGCACCATCGTTGCGCCTTCTTCGATCGCCGCCTCGAAGTCGTGGCTCATTCCCATCGACAGCTCGGTCAACCTCTGCTCAAGAGCACGCCCGCGATTTAAGCTATCCAGGATTTCGCGCAGCCTTCTAAAGTAAGGCCGCGTCTGCTCGGGCGAATCAAAGAACGGCGGCAGCGTCATCAGGCCTCGAAACTTTAGATGACTCGCTGAATCCAGAGCTTCAATGATTGCCGGCAACTCGCTTTCGTCAGCGCCTGACTTGGTCGGCTCGTGCGCGAGGTCAACCTGGACAAGCACCTGTGGTCTTTGCGCCAGCTCGCCTGCCACGCGGTCGAGCCGCTCGGCCAACTGGCTGCTATCGATCGTATGAATCACGTCAAAGGCTTCGACTGCCTGTCGAGCCTTGTTCGACTGAAGATGGCCTATCAAATGCCATCGAACGTCTCCTCTGATCAACGCGACTTTTGTGATCCCTTCTTGTACGCGGTTCTCGCCGAGGTTGCAGGCGCCGGCATCAACCGCCTGCTGCACCGTAGCTGAATCGAATGTCTTGGAGACGGCGATGAGGGTGATTTCTTCGGCGCTTCGGCCGGCGCGTTCGGCCGCTCGCGCGATCTGTTCACGAACTCGCACGAGCCGCTCTCGGATTTGTTCGGCCATCGCGAGGGAATCTTATCAGCGGCTGTCAGATGGTGACAAGCAAACGGATATTGGCCCGACAGCGCCAAGCGACAAGTATGTTGAAAAGTCATTTGATTTGCTATTCAAGTATGATGACCGGCAGCTTGCGCGTGAAAGAGTCAGAGACAAAATTGAGACGGTTTTGGACGAATGGAGAATTGCGCCTTGAACGATTTGGGATGGTGGCTATCTTACCTTTTACTTTTGCCTTTAACCTCTCTACTTTCCTTCCCCCATCCGCCGCCGCCTGGACTCTCGATTCGAATGCGATCGCCCGCGTTGGCGTGACTGGAGTCCTTTCCAGCCATAACTCGCTCGCCGTTCCCGGTAATTAGGACAGTGCGGCCCGGCGCTCCCGGCTCACCGCCGTTCAAACCATAGGGCCGCGTCTTTCGCCGATCGGAAAGGATCGTCACTTGTGCATCCGTCAATAATTCGACCTCGCGCACGATTCCATCTCCGCCTCGAAACTGGCCCCCACCGCCACTTTCACGGCGTATCGTGTAGCGCCGGACTCGCAGCGGGTAGGCATATTCCATCGCCTCCGCGGGAGTGTTCAGCGAGTTGGTCATGTGCGTGTGAATGCCGTCGATTCCATCAAGTCCCGGCCGCGCGCCCATGCCGCCCGCGACGGTTTCGTAATAAGCGAACTGCTTGCCTGTGCGCCGGTCCGTTCCGCCAATCGTAAGGTTGTTCATCGTCCCCTGACTCGCCGCGGGCACCAATGCCCCTGTTTTCGAAAGCGCCAGCAGCACGGTGTCAACTATTCGCTGAGAAGTTTCGACGTTCCCGCCGGCGACGGCGGCAGGCGGTCGAGCGTTGACGACGGTTCCCAACGGGGCCGTCACCGTGATCGGTTGCAGGATGCCCCAGCTCGCCGGAACATTCATCGGGATCAGGCAGCGAAAGACATAATAGACTGCGGACACCGTAATCGCTTCGACCGCGTTGATGGGACCGCGAACTTGCGGTGCGCTGCCGGTGAAGTCAACATCGGCGCGATCGTCCTTGATCTCGATGCGCACCGCTATCCGTACGGGATCGTCGGAGTAACCGTCATCATCGAGAAAGTCTTCGCCCTCGTACACCCCGTCGGGCAAGTCTCGAATCACGCGGCGCATCATCTCGGCGGTGTAGCTGATCAGGTGGGTAGCATACAGATCCGCTTCCTTGAAACCATATCGCTCGACTATCTCGAGCAGCCGCTGCCCTCCGGTCGCGATGGCGCCAAGCTGTGCGGTCAGGTCGCCTTCGCGCTCTTCGGGAATTCGGACGTTCGCCGAGATCAAGCGCATAACGTCGTCGTTGATGCGTCCGCCGATCATCAATCGCACGGGCGGAATTCTCAAACCCTCTTGATAGATCTCGTCCGCTCGCCCCATCGAACCGGGCGTGGCTCCTCCGATGTCCGCGTGGTGAGCTCTGTTGGCCACGTAAAACAGAGGCGGGTCAGAAGGCAGAAGCCCGAACACGGCGGCCACCATCGTCACGTCAGGCAGATGAGTTCCGCCGGCGTATGGATCGTTGAGCACGACGATATCGCCGGGTCCGAGTTCGACGGTATCCAACGCAACTCGCACAGACATCGGCATCGACCCGAGATGCACCGGCATGTGATCGCCTTGAGCGATCAGGACGCCGTCTTGATTGAAGACCGCGCACGAATAGTCTCGGCGCTCCTTAATGTTTGGAGAGAAAGCCGAACGTCGAAGGCTCACACCCATCTCTTCGGCTACGGAGGAGTAAATGGACTTGAAGATCTCGAGCTTGACAGGATCAACTTTCATCATCTTACGTAGATCGGGTTCGAGTAAATCCACGGGCGCTGCTCGCCGTCTAGCTCAAGCCAGGCTTCGATGCGATAGACTCCCGGAGTTTTGACATCGAAATCCAACCGGCTCGTGTTCGCAGTTTGAAGGACCTCGCCGTTGCGGATCAGCTTCATCGTGCACTTGATGGGCGTTGCGGCGCTCAGCATCAACGCGACGCCGAGCTTAACTTCGTCACCCATTATGGCGTTACTCTTCCCGCCTGTCCCAGCCACGAACGCAAAGCCTGTTGAGTCGCAAAGCCAATCGTGCGCTACGTAAGCGTGCCCACGTTTGAGCGCCTCGCGTACCGCGGGTTCGGTCAACTCGTGAGCCAGGATATGAGTCGAGACGTACCGCAAGCTCCGTTCGTACGGATCAAAGTCGAGCCGCGCGATCAACTCGCCTGGCTTCCTGCCTTTCACGAGCGCGGCGACGCCGGGTACTTTATCGGCAGTCACCCGAGTCGAAGTCGGCTTGCTGGTTATGTAGCCGACTTCAACGGTCTTCTCGTCGATGGCAGTAACGGTAAAAACCTGATTGTGATGGCAATCGTTTGCCGCGACGCCTGTCAGGCGGTGTTGCTGCGAATCGCGGTCCCACTTGCCGATGATGTCCGCCAGATAGTCTTGTTGCGCGGCGAAGACTTCTTCCGGGTATTCACCGAGCGCAACGACAAGCTCCGGCAAGCGCACTGGATCGGTAAGCGTGCCTTGCAGCCAGAGTTGGAACGCGCCTTCGTTCTTTACGTCGGTATGGTGATTGTAAATCTCAAGCCCATCGAGTTGATCGGTTGGCCAGTCCGGACGTTCCTCGACGTGAGACAGAAAGATATTTCCACCACCGTTGCGAATTATTTCGATGTAGTGTTCGCGAGAGCCGGCTTCAATTCCCTTGACCGATTTCATCGGGAACGAGAGAAACCCGCGGTCCTCCGAGCCTGGGATGAACAGCACTCCTTCGCGGAGTCCGCGCCAACTGTCGTTGATGAAGTCGCGTTCGGGCCTGACGTGATCGGTGAGCATTACGATCTGAACGTTCGCTCGCCTGGCGGCCGCGAGCAGTTCGGGCCGCGTCCCGCCCGTATGAGTCGCGTCTTCGGCGTGAGCATGCAGCACCGCGCGATAATCGTTGTACCCGCTTTCAAGAGAGACCGGTCTGCGTTCGCCGGCGAGACGCGAGCGATCGGCATGAACGGCTCGCAGGTGTTCGATCTTCACGCGCTCGATGCTTGTGTATTTTCGCCCGGGTCCCAAACTCGGCGCGGTCTGGCCGTTGACTAACCCCGAGAGTAGGAAGGCAGTCGCTAGCGTTATGATCTCTTGTCTCATTCCCATTCCCACCCTTAACGTAAACATCGTGTGTTGTCTACCTGACCTTCGCGAGGCCCGTCAAGAGAAGGTCGCGCCTGGCGAATTAACGGTTGCAATTGAGAGAAGGACTCGAAGCCACTACGGCCGTTTGAGCGACGTGTGACACCCGGGAGGGGTGCGATGTTCTATAGAGCCGTTGTCCGTACGTACGCCGCATCCCATACCGAGATGGTGGCGAATTATAAAACAAACGACTGAAAACTTTTCAGCGACGATGGCTCCGTTCGCTTTGTGACCAGGCGGCTTTGTGTTGAAATTGTGCGTTGGATGACCAGGAACATAACTCCCCAAATCGGCATTCACACTTCGATAGCGGGTGGCCTGTTGAAGGCCGTTAGCTCGGCGGTCGAAAAACGCTGCGATTGTTTTCAAATCTTCGCGCGAAATCCCCGGGGATGGCTTGCGCGCGCGCTCGGGCGTGAGGAAATTCGCGAGTTCAGAGCGGCTCGCGAAAGAGCCGAGCTATGGCCGCTTGCGATTCACTCAGTCTATCTGATCAACCTTGCCGCATCGGATCCCGTGCTGCTCGCGCGTTCGCGTGAGGCGTTTCGAGGAGAGATCAAACGCAGCATCGATCTCGGTGCGGAATACCTGGTTGTTCATCCCGGCAGCGCAAGAGGCGCGGATGCGGAGACGGCAATTAGCACGGCAGTCGACTCACTGCGCGAGTGTACTCGAGGCCTTAAATTGAGAGGCGCGCCGGCGAACGCAGACCGGGCAGGGCAAAACAAAGCGCTGACCATCTTGATCGAGAACACCGCCGGGCAAGGCTCGTCTATCGGCCGCGACTTCGAACAGATTACCTCGCTTCTCGCGGCGCTCGATGGGCTGCCGGTTGATGTGTGCCTGGACACGGCGCACACATTCGCGGCGGGTTATGACATCTCGAGCGATTGGCGCAATCGATCGCGCTTTTGGATTTGATCGAATCAAACTGATTCACTGCAACGACTCCAAATCGCCGTTGAACTCGCGAGTCGATCGCCATCAGCACATCGGGCTCGGCCACATCGGCGCGGATGCGTTTCGCCGGCTGACGCATAACTTGAAGTTCAGTCGGGTACCATTTATCTTAGAAACTCCCGTCGATAAGGAGCGAGGCTACGAGTGGAACATCAATAGGCTGCGAGACCTGGCGAGAAGTGACGAGAAATGGAACCTCAAATCAGGTTAAAGAACTTGCCTCAAGAACAGGTATCGGAACTGTTACCTGAAAATCTGATTTTGCTCGGCTATAGAGGGTCGATCGCTCACAACATGTACGTTCCGCAGCACGACCCAAACAGCATCGACGATAAGGACTTGATGGGCGTCTATGTTGCGCCCGTCCAGCACTATTTGGGGTTCGGGCGAGACGAAGTGAAGGAGAAGTTCATTAACGAATGGGACGCTGTCAGCTACGAAGTCAAGAAGTTCATAGGCTTTCTTCTCAAGTGCAATCCCAACGTGGTCAGCTTGCTGTGGCTGCCTGAGCGGCATTTGATTTTTGAGCACGAGTTGGGTCGTGTCCTTCGGGAGAACAGGATGTTGTTTGTTACCAAGCAGGCATATCATTCGTTCAACGGTTATGCGTATGCACAGTTCAAGCGCATGACGCATTTCAACCAGGAGGCTCAGGATGAGATGGCCGCGCTCGAGGGCGAGCTTGGTGCGCGCGGAATCGATCTGAATCAGTTGAATGCGACTCAAACCGAGCGCGATTCGATTGTTGAAGCCGGCCCCTTCCGCGGGCAGACGCTCGGTGCTTTGAGTGAGCGGTATGCGGGCTTGAAGCGGAAGTATTTCTCGGGCGGCTACATGGGTGCTAAACGCAAGGAGCTGGTGCGAAAAGTCGGGTACGATGCGAAGAACGCTGCCCACTTGATTCGGCTGCTGCGAATGGGCATTGAGTTCCTGGTCGAAGGTGATCTGCACGTTGAAAGGGCTGATGCCGAGCAGTTGTTATCAATCAAACCCGGCGAGTGGACCATCGAGCGCGTAAAGGATGAGGCGGAGAGGCTATTCAAGCTGGCCGAAGAGGCGTATGTGAGAAGCTCGCTTCCGCCAAAGCCCGATACTCAAAAGGCGGAGAAGCTCTGCATGGACATAGTTGCTCGGTACCACGGGTTTCGCGGTGCTTTCCACCTCACGGTGTCGTGAACGAATAATGAAAGAAAAATACTTCCCCCAAGAAATCGAACAAAAGTGGCAGAAGCGCTGGGCTGATGAGAAGACCTTTGAGGTCAAAGAAGAACCCGGCCGCGAGAAGTTCTACTGTCTCGAGATGCTCGCTTATACCTCTGGGCGCGCGCACATCGGGCACGTTTCGAACTTTGCGATCGGCGACGCTCTAGCCTGGTACAAGCGCATCCGCGGGTTCAACGTGCTGCATCCGTTCGGATGGGACGCGTTCGGCCAGCCTGCTGAAACGGCGGCCATCAAAGACGGCACTGATCCCGAGAAGTTCACACGCGACGCGATCGCTTATATGAAGTGGCAGTTCCAGCGAATGGGCCTCAGCTACGACTGGTCGCGCGAGATCGCCACTTGCGATCCCGAATACTACAAGTGGAACCAGTGGTTCTTTATTCGAATGTGGGAGCGCGGGATGCTCTATCGCAAGCTCGCGCCGGTCAACTGGTGCCCGAAGGAAAATATTTCGCTGTCGAATGAACAAGCTTCCGAGGGCAAGTGCTGGCGATGCGAGACGCCGGTCATTCAGAAACAATTGATGCAGTGGTTCGCGCGAATCACCGACTATGCCGACCAGTTGCTGGACGGCCTTGATCAATTGGAGGGCGGCTGGCCCGAGCGCGTGATCTCCATGCAGCGCAACTGGATTGGGCGAAGCCGCGGCGCAGAGGTCCGTTTCCAGGTTGCGGAAGCAGACGATTCAGTCACCGTTTTTACAACACGCATCGACACGATCTTCGGCGCGAACGCGATCATACTGGCGCCCGGACATCCGCTGCTCTCGAAAATCCTCGAGGGCAAGCCTCAGCGCGACGACGTGTTGGCATTCGCTGAGAAACTGAAGCAGGAACAACGGACTGGGCGCGTGGATGAGCTTGAGAAGCATGGCATCTTCACCGGCGGGTACGCGATCAATCCGTTCAATCAGGAGCGCGTACCGATATGGATCGCGAACTTCGTGCTGATCGAATACGGCACCGGGGCGATCATGTCCGTGCCGTCGGGCGATCAACGCGACTTCGAGTTCTCGCGCAAATACAACGTGCCGTTCCGCCAGATCAAGCTGAACGCAGACGGCCGCGAGATCCCATCCGAGGAAATGGAAGCGCCTGACGAATCGTGGAGCACTACGGTCAATACTGGTGAGTGGAGTGGTATGTCCTCCGAAGAAGCGAATCGGTTGATGACCGACTACGCCGAAGCCCACGGATTCGGGCGCGCGGCGATCACTTACAAGCTGCGCGACTGGGGCATCTCGCGTCAGCGCTACTGGGGTACTCCGGTTCCGATGATTCACTGCGAGAAATGTGGGACCGTACCAGTACCCGACGATCAGTTGCCGGTTGTGTTGCCGAAGGGAGTGAACCTGAAGGTCGTGGGCGGCTCGCCGCTCGATCACGTGCCGGACTATGTCAACGTCGACTGCCCTAAGTGCGGAGGCCCGGCCAAGCGCGACACGGACACGATGGACACGTTCGTCGATTCGAGCTGGTACTACTTTCGTTACTGCGATCCGCACAACGAGAAGCAGCCATTCGATCCTGAGAAGGTCGCTTACTGGATGCCGGTGGATCAATATATCGGCGGCATCGAGCACGCGGTGCTGCACTTGATCTACACGCGCTACTGGACGAAGGTGATGCGCGACCTGGGGCTTGTGAAGTTCGACGAGCCGGTGACGCGGCTGCTGACGCAGGGGATGATCAACAAGGAAACATACTTCTGCCCCGAGCACGAGTGGCTTTTTCCCGAGCAGGTGACTGAGGAGAAGACGTGCGCAATCTGCGGTAAGGAGGTCGTAACCGGCCGGGTCGAGAAGATGTCGAAGTCCAGAAAGAACGCAGTCGATCCAATCGAGATGATCAACATTCACGGCGGGGACGCCCTGCGCATGTTCGTGCTGTTCGCCGGCCCACCCGAGAAAGATAAGGAATGGTCCGATACAGGATTCGAAGGCGCGTCAAGATACCTGCAACGAGTCTGGCGAATCGCTCACAAGTGGCAGAGCCGGGTTGCCGGGGCGAACGGCGGATCGATCAACCAGGGCGATCTTCAGGGCCATCAGCGCAAGCTGCGGCGCCGCACGCATCAGATCGTACGCTCGATAACCGAGAACTTTGAAGAGCGGTTGCACCTAAACACCTGCATCTCGTCGTTGATGGAGCTGACGAACGAGATCTACGCTTTCGATCAAGCCGTCGAAAAAACCGCGGGTGCCAGCAAGCGGGATACAGATGTCGCGCGCGAAGCATTTCTGGCCTTGATACCGATGCTCGCTCCCTTCGCCCCCCACATAGCCGAAGAACTGTGGGAGAGCTTCGGCCATTCGGAGAGCGTGTCACGAGCTCAGTGGCCAGAGTTCAGCGCCGAGATTGCGCGTGAAGAAGAAATTGAAGTTGCAGTGCAGGTTAATGGCAAGCTGCGCAGCCGCATCTTCGCCGGCGCCGACGCAAGCGATGATGAGCTGCGTGAGGCGGCGCTCGCCGATGACAAAATAAAGGCAGCCACCGACGGACGCGACATCGCAAAGGTGATTGTCATCCCAGGAAAGCTCGTCAGCGTTGTCGTAAGTTAAGTGGTTATCTTCTCGTTTGATCCGTCGCTAGCGCTATCTAAAAATCACCGGAAGTGACCGAACCGGATTAGTCAATGTGACGGAAACCAGATTTGACTCTCAACTTGATTCCCTTGATCCGCAAAAACAACGAGAGAACGCAGCAACAGACCCAAAGGACGGGTATGAGGCTCTAAGTGTCGTCGCCAGGGGGCTAAGACGATCCGCTCGCTGCTCATTACAAAAAGCAAGCGTTGCCAATCGGGAATCCGACAAAGGCCCTGGCACGGTTATTGACAATGAGATCGCCGAGCGGGGTTCAGAAGGCATAGGATCAAAATTTTATGAGCAAAGCAATAAAAACGGTCAACGCGCCTGTCACGGAGGGATTCCTCTTATCAGACATTCGGCGCACTGGCTCTTCGTTCAGGAAGTTGAGAGCCAACAGGATGACGACTAAGGGTGTTCTTAGTCTGCTGACAGTAGCGATCCTGGTGTTCTCTTTCCTGATGACCGGTCTTCCAACCGGAGCGCGGTCGGTGTTAGCGAATTCAAGAACGCGGCGAAGCAATATGTCGCCGGACCTGGAGAGAGCGATCGTCAGTTCTCCTGGCGGCACGGTGCGAGTCATTGTCGACACCAAGTCGTCATCCAATAGCACCGCCTTCGGCAGGCTGGCGACGAAAATCGGCGTAATGGGCGGATTTGTGTTTCGAAGCTTGAATCACAACAAGTCGATGTCGATCCAGATCCCCGCAAGTTCGGTCGCCGCGCTCGCCGCCGATAACGCCGTAAAATACCTGTCTCTTGACAGAAAGACTGTGGTGACCGGCCATCTCGAAACGACCAGTGGGGCCGCGGACGCAAGAAACTACGGCACTCCAGATACCGGCACGATAGACGGTCACGGTATCGGCATCGCCATCCTTGATTCGGGTGTCTATGCCGCTCACCATGCCTTTAACGGCAGAGTGGTGGCCAGCATCGATTTCACCGGAGAAGGAAGGACAGACGATCCCTATGGCCACGGCACGCATGTGGCTTCTATGGCTGCCGGAAATGGACACGTTTCAAGCGGAGCGTACACCGGCATAGCGCCCCTGGCGAATATCATCAACGTGAGGGTGCTTGATTCCCAGGGTCGCGGGTCTGCATCGAATACAATTGCCGGCATTGACTGGTGCATCGCGAACAAAGATCTTTACAGCATCCGCGTACTCAACATGAGCCTTGGCACCGTCGCGGTTGATTCTTATGTGGACGATCCTCTTTGCCAGGCGGTCAGACGAGCTTACGACGCCGGTCTGGTCGTGTGTGCGGCTGCGGGTAATTCGGGCAAAGACGCGAACGGAGCCAAGGTTTACGGCAGCATTCACTCTCCAGGCATAGAGCCCTCGGCGATCACCGTCGGAGCGGCGAACACTTATGGAACAGATGAGCGAAGCGATGATTCAGTGGCAACCTACAGCTCTCGCGGCCCGACTCGCGGCTACTATATTGACGGCGAGGGCGTGAAGCACTACGACAATCTCATCAAGCCTGACCTTATCGCGCCAGGCAATAAGATAATTGAAGCAGAGTCTCCAAACAACGTTCTGGTGACCGGCAACCCTTCCCTTGATGCGGTAGTCACCGCCAACACGAATCACAAGATGATGAAGATGAGTGGCACGTCGATGGCGACGCCCGTGGTGGCGGGTGCTGTTGCTCTCTTATTCCAGAGAAACCCGAGTCTCACGCCTAATCTCGTCAAAGCGATCCTCGAGTACACCGCACAACCACTCGCGGGACTCAGCAACTTCGAGCAGGGAGCAGGTGAGATGAACCTGGAAGGTGCCGCCCGGCTTGCGGGCCTGGTGCGTACCGATCTGGCGGGGCTAGGCACCGGCGATGCTCTCCTAACCGACACAACGGATCCAACCTCGACAATCGCAGCGGAGACGTTTAATTGGGGCGGCGGAGTTATCCAGAAATGGAATTTCGTCTACGGGTCTGCTCTGATGAGTCAGTATCAAGGCATCTACGGCGAAGGCGTACTTCTCGCGGACGGCACGATAGTGTCGAACGGCGTGCTCGTGTCAGACGGAGTACTGCTCTCGGACGGAGTGTTGCTGTCTGACGGAGTGCTGCTCTCGGACGGAGTGTTGCTGTCAGCCGGAGTGCTTCTAACGGCAGGAGTGTTGCTGTCAGACGGGGTACTGTTGTCGGACGGCGTGTTGCTGTCCGATGGAGTGCTGTTGTCCGACTCCATACTTGCGGACTCACTACCGGGGTCCGTCGCGCAATCTTTGGCTATGTCTGCCCTGGGCGGGGACCTGACCGCAGGTATGTCGGCCGCGCCAGACACAGACCCGATCCACTGACCGGAATAAAGGATTCTCTAAAGGTTTAACTTGGGAGATAGGACAATGTACCCTCTGACCAACTTACTTGAGAACAAAGTGAATCCGGCAGCGTTTCGGTTACGCGCCAGTGAGCCTGTGTTCGTGGAAAGGCTCACCGCCGAAGACGAAGCTGAAGTGCTGGAGTTCCTTAGTGAGCGACCAACGCTTACATTCGGAATGGCAGGATTCATCCGACGTAACGGCATCGTGAGCCCGCACAATCAAGGCGAGTTCTACGGGTGCCGCGACAAACACGGTGAACTAACCGGCGTCGCCTTGATAGGCCGCTATATACTGTTCGAGACACGCTCGGATGGCGCCACCAAGGCGTTCGCTGACCTTGCTCAAGGTTGCCGAAACGCTCATATCCTGCTCGGCGAGCAAGGCGAGGTTGAGACTTTCTGGAGTTATTATGCGGACGGGGGACAATCACCGCGTCTGTACGGCCGGGAGTATCTGTTCGAGCAGCGATGGCCAGTCGAGGTGAAACAAGAGGTGGCCGGCCTGAGGCTGGCCACGATGGATGATCTCGATCTCATCGTACCTGCACACGCTCAAATTGCCTTTGATGAGAGCGGGATAGATCCTTTACAAGCCGACCCCAAAGGCTTTCGCGAGCGGTGTGCGCGCCGCATCGAGATGGGGCAGAGCTGGGTGTTGGTGGAAAACGGAAGACTGATCTTCAAGGCCGAAGTCGTGACTGACACACCCGAAACAGTCTATCTGGAGGGCATCTGGGTTGATCCGCTTGAACGCGGCAAAGGCATCGGATCGCGATGCATGTCGCAACTGAGCAGAAGGTTTCTATTGCGATCAAGCTCGGTTTGCGTTCTGGTAAACGAGAGGTTTAAGAACGCGCAAGCCTTCTACAAGAAAGCCGGCTTCAAGTTCATCAGTCACTACGACACGATATTCTTAAAGCAGCGGGTACACTGATACTTTGATTGGCAGAAATCACGAGGCCGGGAGTTAGCGGTTAGCTCCCGGCCGTCCTCGCTTCCGGCGGATCCGCGACCGGATTCTTCTCACAGAGCTTCCACTCCAAATGTCACGTCCACTCTCGATCGCTCTTCGTCGTGCTAGTCCCCCGATAGCCATCATCATCGTTCCTGGACTGAGTTAGTAGCCACCCTCACTGTTCCAGGCGCCGCGGCCCGGACTTCAAGGTTTGCGACGACTCCAAGTTATGAGCCTCAGACACTGAACCAAACACTTTTTCGTATCGGTCAACAACGGCGATTGTCGATAGGCTTCCGCCATTTTGACCGAAACACAAACCTGGCATTCCGAGGCTGAGAGTATCCAGGCCTCGCGCCGGCGAACGCAACCCGCTCCGAAGGGTTCGGGCTAAATTATTGCGAATGGGGGGCTTAATGCGCTACCGGCTCGATCTAATCTCCGAATTAGATCGAAAGAAACAAGCGATGGGCCAGAGGGAAGGTGGTTCGCCTCGCTGGCACAGCTATTGAGTAGAGTAAACACCGGGAATCCATCTCAGATCAGAACGGGAATCTGCAACAGTGATCAAGCCCCTAAATAAGAAGACGAAGGAAGAGGAAGTTAGCGCTTAAATGGTGAGAACCCCAAAAAACAAGGCAGCGGGGAAAAGTCTCGATCATAAAAATCGAGATCGATTCATGAAGCCCTATCTGCGAGCGATCGCCGCTGCGGGTGCGGCAGCTCTGTTGTTCTCATTGCTTGGCCTTCGCTTGTCAGGACTCGGGCTGCCATTTCTTCTACTGGTGGTAGTGACTGTCTCCCTCGGCTCGCGAATAGTCGTCCGATTCTTTCGGTTTGATTCGTGTATTTCCATTTCTGACATTTTTATCTTTCTGGCGATGCTCCTGTTTGACGGAGAGGCTGCTGTTCTTCTGGCTGCCATGGAAGGGCTCTTTTCGTCGCTGCGTATTACCAGGAAGCCCTTGACGATGGCGTTCAACTCGGGGAGTATGGCGCTCTCGACTCTCCTGACTGTTTGGACGCTGCGTTTCTTCTTCGGATCCATCCTTGATTTATCCAGCGGTCATTTCTCTTCAAGATTGATCACCGCTACCTGCACGATGGCGTTCGTTCAGTACATTGTCAACTCGGGACTAGTAGCGATCGCCGGGTCGCTCAAGGCTAATCGCGCGATCTGGTCCACCTACAAACAACATTATGTCTGGACCTCATTGACATACTTCGCCGGCGCATTGGCCGCCGCACTCACAGTCAAATTAATCGCCGTTGTTGGTTTCTACGCCTTTATAGCCATGATGCCGATCGTTGCAGTCCTTTACTTCACATATGTAACCTATGTGAAGAACGTAGAGTCGTCGACATCACAAGCGGAACAGGCTAAGCGGCATCTCGCGGAAATGCAGGAAAGCGAAGAGCGCTTTCGCAGCGCCTTTGACCATGCTCCCATCGGAATGGCGCTCGTGGCGCCTGACGGCGGGTGGTTGCAGGTCAATCAGTGCTTGTGCGACATAGCCGGATACTCAGAGAACGATTTTAGGGAGATGACATTCCAGGCGATTACCCATCCGGATGAACTCGGCGATTTCCTCGCTCGTTTGAAAGAGGTGGTCGATGGTAAGGTCCTGACCCATCAGATGGAGAAGCGTTATCTGCATAAGCTCGGGCACGAAGTTTGGGTTCTGGTCGGCGTATCATTGATCCGCGATTCAGAAAGCAAAGCACTGCACCTGATATTCCAGATTCAGGACATAACCCACCGAAAGCGCGCCGAGCAGCAGTTGGTCCACGAAGCCTTCCACGATGGGCTAACCGGGCTGCCCAACCGCGCGTGGTTTATGGAGCAGCTGCAAGTGTCACTCGACCTTGTTCATTCGCGGAAGGACCGGCTCTTCGCCGTGCTGTTCCTTGACCTGGATCGATTCAAGCTGATCAACGACAGCATCGGCCACATGGTTGGCGACCAGTTGCTCATTGGGATCGCGAACCGCCTGAGTCGCTGCATCAGACCCGGGGACAAGGTGGCGCGCCTGGGCGGAGATGAATTCACCATCCTGCTTGACGATATCCGAAGTGCTTCGGAGGCGGTTGAGGTCGCGGACCGAATCCAAAAACACGTGTCGCAACCCTTCAATGTCGGGGGGTACGAGACGTTTACGACTGTCAGCATTGGAATAGCGTTTTCAAATCCAGACTATCAGCTCCCGGAGGATTTCTTGCGCGATGCCGATACGGCGATGTATCAGGCCAAGTCGCTCGGTAAGGCGCGATACGTTATATTCGATAAAGGCATGCACGCCCGCGCCGTGAACCTTCTGCAACTCGAGACCGACCTCCGCCGCGCGATCGATAGAGACGAATTCTTCATTGAGTACCAGCCCATAGTCGAACTCGAGAGCGGCCGGTTGACTGGGTTCGAGGCGTTGGTTCGCTGGCAGCACCCCGATCGCGGGTCGATCCTGCCCGATAGATTCATAGCGGTCGCTGAAGAAACTGGATTCATCGTTCCGATCGGCCATTGGGTGCTTCTGCAGGCTTGCCTCCAAATGCAGCGATGGAATGAAAAGCACTCGCCTGCGATTCCATTGTCCATCAGCGTAAACCTTTCCGCGCGCCAGTTCGCGCAGTCAAATCTGCTTGAGCAGATCACGCAGATTCTGGATGTAACCGGGCTGGATCCACGCTTGCTGAAGCTTGAAATAACTGAGAGCGTCGTGATGGAGAGTGTCGAAAGCGCGGCGGGGACGCTTGAAAAACTTCGCGCTCTCGGCGTGGAGCTCAGCATCGATGACTTTGGCACCGGCTACTCTTCGCTGAGCTACCTGCACCGGCTGCCCATAGATACTTTGAAGATCGACCGCTCCTTCGTCAGCCACATGACCGAGAACAATGAGAACAAAGAGATCGTGCGCACGATCATTATGCTGGCCAAGACCCTGGGAATGGGCGTGATTGCTGAAGGCGTAGAAACGAAAGAGCAGGCGGCATCATTGCGCGAGCTTGGGTGCCAGAGCGTTCAAGGTTATCTGGTGGCCAGACCGCTCGATGCGGAATCAACCGACCGCTTGATTCTCAGCGCGCTCTCGCAATGGGAGGAGAGCGTCCTGCACCGTCAGGAACTCTACGAGCCAGAGATATTTGAGACACTTGCCAGTGCCTACCCGATGTAGACTAAGACCCCTTTAGAACCGCTCTCTGCCACTATCAGCCCAAGCGACGTGAACCTGAGGCATCAAATAGACCGAACTAGTTCCATTAGCTTGACCGGAGGTTGGATCGAGCATTTGCTTACCCAGGCCGGGCATTGGTCGGCCTAGGAGTGTTTTTTGCATCGCGTGAGACAGGTTGCCGCCGATTCTCCGAACCGCTTAAGTCTCGGCTACTCAGACACTTGCATCATCAGAAGCTCGCTATCCAGTAGCCGTTTTTCGCCGACTGAGTATGCTTTCTGAACTTGGGACTTTGGGTTGTGACCCTCTGGCACGGCTATTGACAACGATATCGCCGAGTGGGTTTCAGAAGCCATAAATCAAAAATTATGAGCAAAGCAATGAAAGCAATAAAAGCGCCTCTCACGGAAGGTTTTCTCCTTTCAGACATGCGTCCTCGTATTGCCCCAGCAATCGGGAAGTTAAGAGCAAACAGCATGAAGGCCACCAAGAGCGTTCTTGCGCTCCTATCGGCAGCATTCCTGGTGTCCTCTTTTCTGCCGGGGTTTTCATCGGGAGTGCGGTCAGTTCACGCCGAATCAAATTCGCAGGGCCACAGGATCTCGACGGATTTGGAAGAAGCAGTAAGTAATTCTCCTTATGGCGTGGTTCGAGTAATCGTGGACACGAAGTCGTCATCGAACAGCGCCGCCTACAGCCGGCTGATGGCAAGAATCGGCACTATGGGCGGGATTGTGATGAGGAGTCTGAACGGCGGCAAGACGGCAGCGGTGGAGATTCCCGCGAGCGCAATCCATGACTTAGCCGACGATAACGCCGTCAAGTACATATCTCTCGATCGGAATACGCAAGTGACCGGTCATCTTGAGACTACAACCGGGGCGGCTCTCGTCAGGAACTACGGCACGACTAGTACCGGCATCATTGACGGACATGGGATCGGTATCGCAATTCTCGATTCGGGCGTCTACTCTGCTCATCACTCATTCAACACCGGCAGGGTAGAGGCCAGTGTTGACTTCACGGGCGAGGGACGGACCGACGATCCTTATGGTCACGGCACCCACGTGGCCTCCATTGCTGCGGGAAATAATCACGTTACCGCCGGCCTCTATACCGGAGTCGCTCCCGCCGCAAAGATCATCAACGTAAGAGTGCTTAATTCTCTAGGCTCAGGCTCGATGTCGAATGCTATCGCGGGTATTGATTGGTGTATAGCCAACAAAGCTGTGCACAACATTCGGGTCCTCAATCTGAGCTTTGGCGCGAGCGCGGTTGATTCTTATGTGAACGATCCCCTTTGCCAGGCCGTGCGACGAGCTTTCAACGCCGGGATCGTGGTTTGCGTGGCCGCCGGCAATACGGGAAAAGACTTGGCTGGCAACAAGGTATTCGGAGCAATCCACTCTCCCGGCATTGAACCATCTGCGATCACTGTTGGCGCAGCAAACACCTTTGGCACCGATACTCGCATCGATGACACCGTGGCGAGCTACAGCTCTCGGGGGCCGACTCGTGGTTACTACACAGATAGCGTGGGAGTGAAGCATTACGACAACCTCGTCAAGCCCGATCTCATCGCGCCAGGTAACAAAATAATTGAGTGTGAGTCGCCGAACAACCGGCTTCTGGCTGCCACACCCAGCCTTGACGCGAACCTAGGCCCTACACCTCTCGAACACAAGATGATGTACATGAGCGGCACCTCAATGGCGACGCCCGCGGTAGCCGGAGCAGCGGCACTGTTAATACAGCGAAATCCGAATCTGACGCCGAATCTTGTAAAAGCAATTCTCCAGTACACCGCAAAACCTCTCTCCGGTTTCAGCAACTTTGAACAAGGAGCAGGCGAGCTCAATGTTGAAGGCGGTGTAAGGCTCGCAGGAAGCATCCGGACCGATCTTGTCGGCCGCACGCTGGGCGATCCCTTGCTTATCGGCGCGGCTCCGACCCAAACGACGACGATTGTAGGGTACTCTTTTTCCTGGGGCGGCGGGTTCCTGCAGAAGTGGAACTTCGTTTATGGAAGCAACCTGATCTTGAAGTATCAAGCCGTCTACGGTACTGGCGTCCTGCTGTCGGATGGCGTGCTGCTGTCAGCCGGAGTGCTGTTGTCGGATGGCGTGCTGCTGTCGGACGGAGTGCTGTTGTCGGATGGCGTGCTGCTGTCGGACGGAGTGCTGCTGTCGGATGGCGTGTTGCTGTCGGACGGAGTGCTGCTGTCGGACGGCGTGCTGCTGTCGGATGGAGTGCTTCTGTCGGACGGAGTGCTGTTGTCCGATAGCTACTTTGCATCTTCGCTATCCGCTGGGGCTCAATCCACATTGTCGCAGTCCGCAAAGAGCGGGGACCTGACGGACGCTATGTTGCCAGCGCCTGATCCTGACCCCCTCAATTAGTGCGGAGGTTCGGAGTCGGTTTGTTAAGTATCCTCGCAGTGACGGAGAGATAGGGACGAGCAAACTAGAGCACTGGCTCAGAAAAGGCTGAAAGGTCTAAGGAAAAAGCAATGTCTCCTCTGACTGAAATTAACGCGAACAAAGTAAGTGCGCGGCTGTTCCATCGCACCCAGAGTGAACCTCTGACAGTCGAGGAGCTCAGAGCCGACCAGGAAGCCGAAGTGATGGAGTTTCTCGGCCTGCGGCCTGGTCACACCTTCGGGATGGCCGGCTTCATCCGCACCAACGGGCTGGTCAGCCCACACAATCGTGGCAGCTTCTACGCGTGCCGCGATAAGGATGGGCAGCTTCAAGGCGTGGCCATGATCGGCCGTTACATCCTATTCGAAACTCGTAGCGACGCAGCTATCGAGGCGTTCGCGCGCCTTGCCCAGGATTGCCGAAGCGCTCATATGTTGCTCGGAGAGCGGGGAAAGGTGGGGACTTTCTGGGAATACTACGGGGATCGGGGTCAAGCGGCCCGGCGATACTGCCGCGAGTGGCTGTTTGAACTGCGATGGCCCGTCGACGTGAGAGAAGCCGTGCCCGGTCTGAGGCTGGCGACTCTTGATGATCTCGACCTGGTTGTTCCCGCGCACGCTCAAACGGCTTTTGATGAAAGCGGCATCGACCCGCTTGCAGCCGACCGGCAAGGTTTTCGCAAGCGATGCTCAAGACGAATTGAGCAAGGTCAGACCTGGGTGTGGGTAGAAGATGGAAGACTGATGTTCAAGGCCGAAGTGCTAACCGACACACCTGAGGTGGCATACCTGGAAGGCGTTTGGGTAGGTCCGGCCGAGCGAGGCAAGGGCGTCGGCCTGCGGTGTATGTCACAGTTGACCAGAGAATTACTGTCGAGGACTGCTTCTGTGTGTCTGTTGGTGAATGAAAGGTTTCAACAAGCGCAGCGTTTCTATAAGAGAGCCGGATACAAGATCATCAGTCACTACGACACGATATTCTTAAAGAAAGAAGTACACTGAATTGCTGTTATGAAGATCGAGAGCGAAATCATGAAACAAGACGGCGTAGTCAGCCTAATCGAAAATCGGACGTTAACCCCCGACGAAATAGGATTACTGGCCAGTCTGATTGCCGACGAACCTGACCACTACACTGTGCTCGGTATTGACCGCAACGCATCTCCCGAGGAGATAAAGGCCGCCTACTGTCTTGCCGTCGAATACTTTCATCCTCTCAAGAGCGGCAAGATCACCGAATCAGATAGCGTAATGCACTGGAAGTTGAGCGCGGCATTCGCTCGGATCAAGGAAGCCTTTACTGCTCTCTCGGGTCGAAGCCGAAGAAAGGTTTATGAACCCAGTCAATCCGCCTGGCCCGATCGCGCCGTCCCACAGGCGCAACTTCGCCGGAATGATGATTCGCGCCAACGCTCGCAGGGCGAGCGGTCGCCAGCCGGCCGAATACAGCCCGGTGGCGCGGTCCCACAGCCGCAAGTTCACAGGAATGCCGATTCGCGCTCGCTGGGCGACCGGTCCCCAGTCACCCGAATACAGCCCCCTGGCGCGGTCCCACAAGCGCAACGTCACCGGAATGCTGATTCGCGTAAACCCTCGCAAGGCGAGCGGTCGCCAGCCGTCCGAACACACGAGGGAGCGGCTCAGGGTAGAACTACCGAGATGCGCAAGGTAACACAGGTAGCTGTGAACCTTTCCCTGCGAGTAGTGTTTGATCGTCACTGGCAAGAAGTCACTGAAGCTACGGACGTGACCGGGCTGGGCACAAGGTTCCGGCTGTCGCGCCGCGTTGAGCCTGGCACGCTGCTGCGACTTGAAATGTCGATGCCAAAACACTTGAGAACTCGTGGCCACGACGACGAGCTCTACGTGGTTAACGCTTTCGTAATCTACTCGAATCAAGACGACTCCGGAGGCGATGTCGTGGCCGAGTTTGTATAACGCAGGTTGCCTGCCCGCCAGCCCAGACGAGATTCTCCTACGGAAGCAATGTCTCTAACCGTTCCCCAGCCTTCGGATCTGATCCTCTTGTCCCAGTCCTCTTTCAACGCTAATATCCCTGTGCGATGTTCAAACTGGTCCTTTTTGCTCTTGCAATGTCGATGATCGTTGATGTGTGCGGCTACAAGCAGGCCGGCAAAGGTAAGAGCCTGCCTGCGAATATCAAGACGATCGCCGTGCCTGTTTTTCAGAACTCGAATCTCCATTATCGAGTCGAGCAGCGATTCACTCAGGCGGTAATTGACGAGATTCTGAAGCGCGCCCGCGCTCTTCGGGTGGTCACCAATCAAGAAAACGCAGATGCCGTGCTGAACGGCGACATCCGGAACTTTCACGCAAGCGGTTCGATTCTCGACGACCGCGGGCGCACGCGAGTATGGGATGTTCGAATAATTATCAGCGTCGTCGTGCGCGACCTTAAGACGCACAAGATCATATTTCAGAACCCTCGGATGGCTTTTGAAGGCGAGTACGAACTCTCAGACGATCCGCAATCGTTTTTCAATGAAGAGAATCCTGCAGTCGACCGCATCGCGAAGGATTTCGCACAGACCATCGTCTCCACGCTTATGGAAGGACTGTGAGCGGACGCCCTAAAAAGAAAACCGGCGGCCCTGCCTTTGAAGAGCTTCGCCGCGAAGTCGAAGGCGGGCGAATCGAACCACTTTACCTGTTTGTCGGGGAAGAACAGTACCTGCAAGAGCGCGCGCTTAGGCTTCTGCATAACACCGTTGATGAGGCGCTGCGTGTTTTCAACGTGTCGGTATTCTCGATAGGCAGCGACAAGGGCAATGGCTCAAAGACCACAGCGGCCATGGCGATCGACGCGGCGAATCAGATGCCGATGATGTCATCTCGCCGCATCGTTGTCGTTCGCGAATTCGACAAGATCAAAGAAGACGAGCAGGAACTGGTCCTTGCGTATTTGAAGCATCCGGCGCCCACGACGACGATGGTGTTTCAGGCTGTTTCGCCGGATAAACGGCGCAAGCTTACGGCCGCGCTTATGAAGACCTGCGCCGTCGCGACGTTTGATTTGCTCGACGAGAGCCGCGCTTCGCGGTGGGCCGAAGAGCGTTTGAAGCAACTCGGGTGTAGGATCGAGCCGGGTGCGCTGCGTCTCTTGATTGGCCTTGTTGGCACGGGTTTGACCCGACTAGCGAACGAGCTTGAGAAACTGGCGGCGTACGCGGACGGCGGCGCGATCAACAGCGCAACGGTTCAGGAGCTTGTGCCGCGCGCTAGTGAGCATACGAGCTGGGAGCTTTGGGACGCGATCAACGCCCGAGACCGAAAGCGCGCTTTGAAGCTTATGGAGCGCCTGCTCGACGATAGCGACGCGCTCCCGATACTGGGATCGCTTGCGAGTCTTTATCGACGGTTGCTGACAGGGAAAGAACTCGTCGAGGGCGGGGCTTCGTCGCAGGAAATAACAAAGGCTACCGGACAATGGAGCCCGACCTTCCTGAACCGCTTGCGCCGCGCGTCTCGCGCCGAGATAGTGCACGGGCTTCGTCGAATCGCCGAAGTTGATAATGCGATAAAGAATTCCGAGGGGACGCCGCGGTTGCAGATGCAGTACCTCGTGGCTGAGCTAACCTTGTCACCGAGCGCAAAGGCGTAGGACGAACCAATTGTATCAACGCGGGCTACGCCGACATCTGGTTGACGCCAGAGGTGAGCCGCGATTTGTATCTGGCTGCGGCGTTTTGATGAATGATGCCCTTCTGAATTGACTTGTCGATCAGCGATACGGTCTCGCCCAGAAGCGACTTCGCCTCTTCGCGATTACCCGCCTCGATCGCGGCGCGAAGCTTCTTTATTTCGGTGCGGAGCCGGCTCCGGTTACGGCGGTTCGCTTCATTACGTCTGTCTGCTTGCCGCGTTCGCTTCTCCGCTGATTTGTGATTGGCCATGCTTTCAGTCTCTCCTCTTTACTGCGAACAAAAGTGCTTCATGAAAAGACGAGTAGGATAGCGGGCGCAACAAACGAGTGTCAAGCTTAGGTAGAGACAGCTTAGGTAGAGACTGGCGACGACGGAATTCTACGCATCACCGGGCGGGAGCTCCTTCAATCTTTTCCAAAACGGGTTACCGTGAATCGCTCGACGCGAACGGGAGTGCCAGGCTTGATCCCGGCTTTCGAGTGCACCGCGAGCCACTGCGCTTCTACCGATTCGATGCCCTGAATTCGAGGCAGCAAAAGGCCGCGGCGTTCCCCGTCTAACGTCTCGACGATGACCCCATACCTTGCAGGGTCCAGGTCCTCAGACCCGCGCGCAAGCTCAGGAATTGAGAGCACGTCCACGCTGTATTCGAGGTCAGGCAGTTCACCGGTTGAGACCGGAAGAAACCGAGGATCGCGGGTCGCCGCGCTGATTGCGTTTTGAACGATCTCTTCGGCCACGTTCGAGTGAGCGGGCTCGATCGTGCCGATGCAGCCGCGCAGTTGCCCGTCCGCGGATCTCAGCGTAACAAATACGCCGGCTCTCGTGGCCAGTATGCCTCGAGGATCTACGGGTGGCTCGATTACGGTGACCTCGCGTATGAAAGTCTCGACCGTTAATCTGGCGAGTTCCTGGGGCAAGATGTCATTGGCTGGACGGCTCATAGTGATTAAGAATACCTGAACTTGCGGTACGCGTGGCAATTGCGAATTCCAAATTGCGAATTGCAAAGTTCAGATAATTTCAGATTGCAAATTTCAGATTCCAAATTGCAGATTTCAGATTCCAAATTGCAGATTTCAGATTCCAAATTGCAAATTTCAGATTCCAAATTGCAGATTTCAGATTCCAAAGGATTGCAAGTTCAGATAATTTCAGATTGCAAATTTCAGATTGCAAATTTCAAATGATTCCCCAAATCGCAAAATTGAAACCATTCTGCAATTTTGAATCTGCAATCTGAAATCTGCAATCTGCAATCTGAAATCTGCAATCTGCAATCTGCAATCTGGAATCTGAAATCTGCAATCTGCAATCTGGAATCTGAAATCTGAAATCTGCAATCTGGAATCTGCCATCCGGAATCCGCAGTCTGAAATCTGGAATCTGCAATCCGCAATTCAATTCTCAATTTTCGTTTTCATCTCAACCAGCACCGCCACCATGTACCCGACCCCGAATGGTCCCTCGTAGCTGAGCACTTGATGGTCACGAAGGTTCTCGCCTACGGACCCGAGCGCGATAACGATCGACCGGTAGCCACACTCGCCCGCGCGGGCCCTCAGATCCGGATCGATGTTGATGACGCTGCTCGGGTCGCCGCGTGCGATGGCATCGACAACCTGCTCGTCAAACAGATGTGCCGTCGGTTCGTACTCATAAGGCCCGTCAACGGCGAGCCGGTGACTCAGGTCTCCGCTTGCGACCAGCGCGACCCTCCGATCGATCGCGCTGGCGGCCCGGGCGATTGCGCGCCCGAAGGCCAGATGTTTTTCGTTCGACTGAAGCGTAAACCCGATGACGACTATCGGCCCGCGCCAGCCGGCTTCGTGAAGATAATACAACGGCACCAGCGCTCCATGATCCAGCGGGTAAGCGGGATCAAGCAGACCTAACTCGACGCCTTCGGCCGCGGCGGCTGGTTTGATAGCCTCAACCATCTCGAGGTCATTCGGGAATGCCAGCCTAACGGCTGGCGCGTAAAACTCACGGAAGTCACCGGCGAGATCACTGATCGAACGCGCGGTGAACACTCGAGGGTCGAGTGGCGAGTGCGGAGAGATGACAACGATCGTCTCTGGATTGGTATTGATAAGCCGTCGCGAGAACTCTCGCAATGCGCGTTGCGAGTGAGCCACTTGCTCGATGCGGCCTCCACCGACTTCAGGAACGAGAAGCGGGGGGTGAGGTGCAATTCCGGCGAATACAATTGAGCCGGGCATGATGTTCTCCGATGAAGAAGTTCGTAGTACTGTTATTCAGTCTGATCCAGATGATAACCCCCAGGATTTTCAGTTGCAATTTTCAATTTGCAGTTCTCAATCTGCGAAGCTCCAGATAACCGGCCAGACTGATGTAGTTATTGGCGATTGGCGCGTTCCTTGACACCCCCCATGTCGTCTGCTAGATTCTGGCGTTTAACGCGGGCGCCGGGCCCGCTACAGTACAACCTGCCACAGGCAATTACCGATAGGAGGCTATTATTAGTGGGCAACAGTAACAAGCGTTTGTTTACGTCCGAGTCTGTCACCGAAGGTCATCCCGACAAGATCGCTGATCAGATTTCCGACGGTGTGCTCGATGCCGTGCTGCGAGACGATCCCCAGGGCCGCGTGGCTTGTGAGACGCTATTAACTACCGGATTGGTCGTCGTGGCCGGCGAGATCACCACTTCCGTGTGGGTCGACATTCCGAAGATCGTCCGTGAGACCATTCGCGAGATCGGCTATACCCGAGCGAAGTACGGATTCGATTGCGATACCTGTGGCGTCATCACGGCGATAGATACGCAGTCGGGAGACATAGCGATGGGAGTCGATCACGGCGGCGCCGGCGATCAGGGGATGATGTTTGGATATGCCTGCAACGAGACCCCTGAGCTGATGCCGATGCCGATCATGCTGGCGCACAAACTGACGCGCCGTCTCTCGGATGTGCGCAAAGAAGGCTTGCTCGACTATCTGAGGCCGGACGGCAAATCCCAGGTGACGGTTGAGTATTCGGGTCATAAACCTGTTCGCGTCAACACCGTCGTTATCTCCACGCAACACTCCGAATCGGTAACCAACGATCGAATCCACGAAGACGTGATCAATCACGTGATTCGTTCAGTGGTGCCCGGCGAGATGATGGACGCCGGCACCGACTTCCATATCAACCCGACAGGCCGCTTCGTGATCGGCGGGCCGCAAGGGGACACCGGACTCACGGGACGCAAGATAATCGTCGACACCTACGGCGGAGCCGGCGCGCACGGCGGCGGCGCCTTCTCGGGTAAGGACCCGACGAAGGTTGACCGCTCGGCTTCCTATATGGCCAGGTACATTGCGAAGAACATTGTAGCGGCCGGACTCGCGGATCGGTGCGAAGTCCAACTCGCTTATGCCATCGGAATTGCCGATCCTGTCTCTGTGCTGGTTGATACAAAAGGCACGAGCCCGATCGACGAAGAGAAGCTGTCCGGGCTGGTGCGCGAACACTTCAAGCTCACGCCGGCGGGAATCATCGAGAGCCTGAATCTGCGGCGTCCGATATTCAGGAAGACCGCGGCATACGGGCACTTCGGCCGGAACGAGCCCGAGTTCACATGGGAGCGCACTGACAAGGCAGACGCGCTTCGGCGCGCGGCTGGATTGTAGATCGCGTAGGCGCCGTCCTCCGTGGCCGCGCCTCGTTCATCAAGGACAAGCTACTCGCAATGAGGGGCGGCCACGGAGGGCCGCCCTTACAAGATTATGGAGAATGTTGATGACCATGACCACTAGTACTCAAATATCAAACTACGATGTTAAAGATCTGGCTCTCGCCAAGGCTGGCCGAATGCGTATCGAATGGGCCGAACGCGAGATGCCTGTGCTTCGCCTGATCAGGGAGCGCTTCGACCGCGAGCGGCCGCTTGCGGGAAAGAAGATGGTTGCCTGTTGCCACATCACCACCGAGACAGCGAACCTCGCTCGCGCTTTGAAAGCGGCCGGAGTCGATGCGGTGTTGATCGCCTCGAATCCTCTTTCCACTCAAGACGACGTCGCGGCGGCGCTTGTTGTTGAGTACGGCATACCGGTCTTTGCGATCAAGGGAGAGACTCCCGAGACTTACAACCGTCACGTGCGAATGGCGCTCGACCACGAGCCTGATCTGATCATCGACGACGGATCGGATGTCGTCGCCACGATGGTCAAAGAGCGCCCCGAGTTGATCAACAAGATCATCGGAACAACCGAAGAAACGACGACCGGATTGGTTCGCCTGCGCGCGCTCGAAAAGAGCGGGCGCATGACCTGGCCGACGATTGCGGTGAATGACGCGCAGACAAAACATTTCTTCGACAACCGCTACGGCACGGGCCAGTCGACGCTGGACGGCGTGATTCGCGCAACTAACATTTTGCTTGCCGGTCGCACGATCGTCGTAGTCGGCTACGGCTGGTGCGGTAAAGGCGTGGCGATGCGCAGCCGGGGCATGGGCGCGAACGTCATCGTGTGCGAGATCAATCCGATTCGCGCCATCGAAGCGGTGATGGATGGAATGCGGGTGATGACGATGGAAGAAGCGGCGCCGCTTGGCGATATTTTCATCACCGTCACCGGCAACCGTCACGTGATCGACGGCCATCACTTCGCGAAGATGCACGATGGTGCGCTGGTAGCGAACTCGGGCCACTTCGATGTGGAGTTGAATCTGGTCGCGCTCGCCGAGATAAGCGAAGAGAAGGAGCAATTGCGCCCATTCGTTGAGCAGTACAAGGTGAAAGCTTCGGGCAATCGGATAATGGTGCTCGGCGAAGGGCGGTTGATCAATCTGGCGGCCGCCGAAGGCCATCCCGCTTCGGTGATGGACATGAGCTTTGCCAATCAGGCTCTGTCGTGCGAGTACCTTGTGAAGAACGAGGGAAAGCTCGCGCCCGGTTTGCACCTGTTGCCTGAAGAAGTCGACAACGAAATCGCCTCGCTCAAGCTTGCCGCGATGGGAATCAAGATCGACAAGCTCACCGCGGAGATGATCGAGTATATGAACACGTGGGAGGCAGGGACTTAAGTTTGTAGTTCGGCCTTTAGGCGGTAGTTTGTATTGATCGAATGTGGGCCGCTCATTCTTCTACAAACTTCCGCCTAAAGGCCGAACTACGAACCTTTTCATGGGAGGTTTCCGGAATGCATCGAATCACACACCTTCTCCTAATCGCGATCTCCACCGCGATCTTCGCAAGCTCGGCAGTCGTCTGCAGTAACCAGGCTGTCGCCGCGCGTTCCGTTGATGGCGAGTCCCGCTATGCCAAGCTCGACGGCCAGCGGGTCCACTACGAGAACCACGGCAAGGGCCACGAAGCGTTGGTCTTCGTCCACGGGTGGACGTGCAGTTTGAACTTCTGGAGTCGTCAGGTGCCGGCGTTCGAGGGCAAGACCAGAGTCATCGCCATCGATCTGCCTGGTCACGGTCTGAGCGACAAGCCGCAAGTCAGTTACACCATGGACCTGTTCGCCCGCGCGGTGGAAGCGGTGCTGCGCGACGCCGGAGTGGATCGCGCCGTTCTGGTTGGTCACAGCATGGGTACTCCAGTGATTCGTGAGTTTTACCGGAAATATCCTCAGAAGACGCTCGCACTGGTTATCGTCGATGGTCCATTGCGCGCTTTCGGCGACAGGAAGATGATGGAGCAGTTCATTGCGCCCCTTCGCGGCCCAGGCTACAAAGAAGCAGCCAGCAAGTTTATCGATGGTATGTTTGGCCAAAACGCGACCGCGGAGATGCGAGCTGAGATCAAGAACGCGATGTTAAACACGCCTCAGGCTGTCGCAATTAGCGCGATGGAAGGGATGGCCGATGAGTCGATTTGGAAGCAGGATAAAATCACTGTTCCGACGCTCGCGATCATGGCCAAGTCTGGCTTCCTGGCCACAGATGCCGAGCAGTCCTATCGCAGCATTGCGCCGAAACTCGAGTATCAGGCTTGGGAAGGCGTTGGCCACTTCTTAATGATGGAGAAGCCAGGGGACTTTAACGAGGCGCTGGGCGGGTTTCTGGTGAAGAACGGTCTCTTGAAGAACGGTCTCTTGAAGAAGTAGGGACCTCCTAAAAAGCTTCTATCCAGTCTTCCGATCCTTTGACCTGCGGCTTTTCTGACGTCGCGCACCAACGCGAGTCGTGAGCACGCGTTTGCCTGACTTGCGTTCCGGGTCGCGCCGATCGCTTGAGCGCCGGTCGGGCGCGGATCGCCGATCCTTTCCGTTGGACGACTCGATTCCTTTCTTTTCCATAATGGGAAGTGGCGGATAACCCGCCGATAGAACTCGCAGGCCCAAGTGCTTGTCAGCGACTCTCTCACCGGTAAGGTTCCGGCATCAACTTAGCACTGATAACTAATCACAGTCTGTTCAGAGTGCCGAGCCACCCGATGAGCCTTCGCCCCCGGAGGTCTCGCCTCCAGAGCCTTCCTGCGTCGAAGGGGATGTTGATCTGCCGCCTCCGTCACCGATTGCCGAGCCGGCGCTCTCTCCCGCGGCAGGGGTGGGCCCAGCCTCTGCTGGTGCGGCAACAGCACCTTCGGCTGCCGGGCTCTCAGTGAAGTACTCTTTAAGCTCCTTGCCGGGCTTGAAGTAGGGGACCCGCTTGGCTGGAACATCGACCGGCTCGCCGGTTTTCGGGTTGCGCCCGCGGCGCGGGCCTCGCTCACGTGTGCGGAAGCTGCCGAAGCCGCGCAGTTCGACCTTTTCACCTTTGTGCAGCGCGCCGATTATCGAGCCGAAGACGGTCTCGACTATCACTTCGGCATCCCGCTTGTTCAGCTCAGCCGCCCGAGCTACTTCCTCAACAAGTTCTGCCTTAGTCATCTTTCTCCTATTAGCCGCAGCGGTTCAGCGGCTGTTCTTATTCGATTATCCTCCCGCGCGGTCGCGAAGAAATAGCCCGCAGCATGCGGAGCCGATAAATGCCTGAGAGTTCAAAACCTACTTCAATCCATTTGATGCTAAGACTCTTGGGGTTAGAATGCCGTACAGCACGCTCAAGTATCTACAGCGAAAAGGCAGAAATCAAGTCCCCGCGAGAACTTCTGCTACCTGGGAGCGCAGGCATCCCTGCCTGCATGGGACCCTGCCGAAAAGAGAATGCGCTGGCGAAAGGAGTAGGCAGCGATGCCTGCGCTCGCAGGGCTCCGTTTGACATCGCTTCTTTCCGCCCTCTAGAATTTTCGTTTGCTACTCAGCGCGCTGACGCATCGTAAGTAGCAGACGGAGGAATCGGTTTCATAAACTGTTATGACGACGCTCATCGCAACCACGGACGCAGAGGCAGGAACGGGAATCCTGACGAAGTCATTCATCACTCACAACGTTCAAAAGGCAATACTCCCAAACGGTCTCACCGTTCTTACGAAGGAGATGCACGACAAGCCAGTCGTCGCGACGATGGTCTGGTATCGCGTCGGCTCGCGCAACGAGGAACTGGGCCAGACGGGCAAGTCCCATTTCCTCGAGCACATGCTTTTCAAAGGGACCGATCGCTACAAGAAGGGTGAGATCGACCTGATTACCCACCTGAACGGCGGCGCTAACAATGCATTCACCTGGCTCGACTTCACCGCGTACTACTTCACGTTCGCCTCCGACCGATGGGAGGCCGCGCTTGAGATCGAGGCGAGCCGCATGCGCAACACCATGTTCGTGGAAGACGAATTCGCCTCGGAAAAGCAGGTCGTCGAGGAAGAGTTGCGCATCGGACTTGACGGACCCTGGGAGGCGCTCGAAAACGAGGTTTGGGCGACGGCATTCCGCCAACACCCGTATCATTGGCCCACCGTCGGATGGCTCGAAGACCTGGAAGCGGCTTCCGGAGCAGATATGAAGGCTTACTACGACAAGTGGTATCACCCCCGCCAGGCCACGTTGGTCGTCGCCGGCGACTTCGACAGTGTTGAAGTGCTCCAGAGAATAGAAGAGCTGTTTGGCCGGATCCCACCAGGACCGCCCGTCGCGCCATCCAACATAGTCGAACCATCGCAGCGAGGCGAGAAGCGCCTCATAGTAAAAAAGCAAACGCCGGTCGAGCGCTTGCTCATCGGCTATCACGCACCCGAAGTAGGTCACCCGGACTCTTACACACTGAAGGTGGCGGAGGCGGTCCTTTCCACCGGCAAGTCTTCGCGGCTCTACCAGCGGCTGGTCGAGCGAGACCAATCGGTCACCAAGGCCGACGCCAGTTACCACGACCACATCGATCCGTCTCTCTTTTACTTTCAGGCCGAGTTGAAACCCGGCTTCAAGCTGGCCGACGTCGAGCGAGCGATCTGCGAGGAAATCGATCGGCTGAAACGCGGCGACATCTCGAGCGCTGAGACTGATAAGGCCAAGCGACAGATCGAAGCTTCTCTGGTGCTGAGCAGCGAGGAGCCATTGCAACAGGCAACCTTGCTCGGCCAGTACGAGACGATCGCCTTCGACGAGCACGTGACTGCGGACTCGCGCGGCTATCACTATCTGGACACGCTGCTGGAACGTGTCGCCGGCGTAACGATTGAAGAGATCGCGATGGCCGCCCAAAAGTATCTCACTGAAGACAACCGCACAGTTGGCTACCTGATCGACGACGGAGAGCCCGGCGAGGAGGAGCGTGGCTGTGCAGCATAGTCAAAAACGCACCGCGCGTCCGAAGCTCGACGTCGAGCGCGTCGAGTTACCGAACGGTCTGGTCCTGCTGCTCTCAGAGAATCACTCGATTCCCTCTGTTTCAATCAACGCGATCGTGCGAGCCGGGTCGCGCTTCGAGACCGACGAGAAAGCGGGGCTTGCATCGCTACTCGGCGCGCTTCTCGACGCGGGCACGACTAGCCGGACTTCGCAACACATTGCCGAAACCATCGAAGCCGCGGGAGGGCAGCTCGGCACTTTTGGCGATTATCAATCGAGCGGCGCCGTAGTCAGGCTGCTCTCGAAAGACGTTTTCATCGGCCTGGACGTCGCGGCTGATCTCTTGATGAACTCGACGTTCCCCGACGAAAAAGTCCAACAGGAAATCGATCGTCGCGTCGCTCAAATCAAAGCCCGGCTCGACGTGCCGCGAACGCAAGCTTCGGACGTGTTCAACGAGATCGTATTCGAAGGTTCTCCACGGCATCGGCCCCCCATAGGTTATGCAGGGACGGTGAAGACGGTGACGCGAGCGGATGTTGAGGGGTTCTATCGACGCTACTACGTGCCGCAAAACACAATGCTCGCGATAGCTGGTGACATCGACAAGAACGAAGTGAAGGGCATGGTCGAGGCGACGTTTGGAAAATGGCTGCGCGCCGCGGAGTTCGGCACACCGGAAGTGCCGCGGCCTCGTCGCCAGAACTTCCCGTTGGAGAGGTTCGCCACTGCGTCAAAGGAACAGGTCAACGTCATCATCGGTCACGTCGGAATCGAGCGCAACAACCCGGACTATTACGTTCTGTTGGTGATGGACACGATACTCGGGTCCAGTCCGGGCTTCACGTCGCGCATTCCTCGGATACTTCGCGACGAGCAAGGGCTTGCATACAGCACTTTCAGCAATATCACATCGAGCGCCGGGCTTGATCCGGGCCGGTTCATTGCTTACATCGGCACCGCGCCCGAGAATCTAGACCGGGCGATTTCGGGTTTGCGAGGCGAGATTATGCGCATAGTCGAGGGAGGTGTTACCGCCGAGGAGTTGGAGGCGGCCAAGCTCTATCTGACCGGCAGCTTCGTGTTTCACTTTCAGAGGAATTCGCAAATCGCCGAGTTCCTGCTCGAAGCCGAAGTCTACGGGCTCGGATTTGACTACCTCGAAAAGTACCCCGAGTTGATACGCGCAATCAGTGTCGAAGACGTGACTCGCGTAACGCGCAAATACATCGATCCGCAGAATTTGACAACGGTCGTCGTCGGTCCGGTCAACGAGCACGGAAAGGTTATCAAAGTAGCATAGACTTTAGTCCCTGCTACCAGGGGAAGAAGGAGTTTCATGAACCATCCTCATTCATCCAGGCGAGCGCTTACCCTCCTGGTGCTTGCAGCCCTTATGCTGGCGTCCGCCGTTGCGGGCGCCTCTAATCTGCCCCTCCCGACGGCTGAGGCAACGTCGAGCATCACTGCGCGCGATCTGAAAAAGCATTTGAGTTTTCTCGCGTCCGACGAACTGGGGGGACGGTACACGCTGAGCCCCTCGAACCGCGTGGCCGCGCGCTACCTTGCTTCCCAACTCGAATCCTACGGCTATCGAGGCGCTGTGCGCGATGGCTCCTTCTTTCAGCGAGTGCCGCTCAGCTATCGCGATGTGGATCGTGCGGCGAGCCGCGTGACGCTCAACATCGGAGGCACGAAGCGCGACTTTAACTACGCGGACGCGTTTCTGGCCGACGTCCCGAGCGATATGAACATCAGCGGCGGTCTCGTTTTTGTTGGGTATGGCGTCTCGTCTCCGAAGAATAACTACGATGATTACGCTGGTCTAAAAGTGAAAGGCAAGATCGTGGTGATCGGCTACGGCTCTCCCGAGTCGCTCAAGAATGTAAGGCTGCAGGACGACGAACAGGCAGAGGCGGCGGCCCTCGCGCACGGAGCGATCGGAGAGGTCAAGATTCCCGACGCGCAAACGCTGCTCAGTTGGGACCAGCTCAAGGTCTGGCAAGGGGGCCAGCAACAGCTAGGCTTGCCGCCCAGGACCACGGCATCCGGGAGGATCTTGCCGGAGATTAACGCCGGACCCGAGCTGATAAAGGCGATCGCCAAGGCAATGGGCAAGGAGAGCTCCGACCTGGTTGCGTCGGCGAACAAGCTCAAGCCTGCTGAGCTTGCGGCGAGCGCGGAGATCAATCTTCGCGTCGAGGTGAAGGATGCGCCTCCCGCTCAAAACGTAGCCGGCATACTCGACGGCGCCGATCCAAAACTCAAGGATGAGTACATAGTTTTCAGCGCGCATTACGATCACTTGAAGACCAGCGACAAAGGAGAGGTGTATCACGGCGCGGACGACGACGGTTCCGGGACCGTGTCCGTGCTCGAGATCGCCCAGGCGTTTTCCCTGGGGCCGCGGCCCAGTCGGTCTATCCTGATCGTCTTTCACACAGGGGAGGAGCTGGGTCTGTTCGGGTCCGCATACAACACCGACTACGAACCTGTGGTGCCGCTTCAGAAGCTGGTCGCGGATTTCAACATCGACATGGTGGGACGGAGCCGGCCCGCGGGTGACGATGATCCGCGCGACGCTCACCTGACCGACAAGGATTCCATCTACATTATCGGCGCGGACAAGCTCTCAACTGAGCTGAACAAGATTAACGAAGAGACCAACCTGGCCACGGCGCAATTGAATTTCGATTACACCTACAACGACGAGAAGCACCCCGAGCGGTTTTACTACCGGTCGGACCACTACAACTACGCCAAGCACGGCATACCCATTATCTTTTACTTTACGGGGGTGCACCGTGACTACCATAAACCGAGCGATGTTGTTGAGAAGATAGACTTCGAGAAAATGGAGCGGATCGACAGAATGATCTTCGCGACGGGCTGGCGAGTGGCAAATCTCGATCACCGGCTGGTGGTGGATAAGCGGCCGTAGCGAAAAATGTAGCGTAGACTGTCCAGTCTGCGCAGGGTCGATATTGTTCGGGCGGTTGCGCGCAGACTGGACAGTCTACGCTACATTTTCCTGAGAGGGCAGTATGGTTTCGGCACGAATCGCTTGTTTGCTCCTAACGCTTGCCATTCTGTGCGCTCCTTGCGTTCCATCGTCCGCTCAGAATCAGGAATCGATCTTCGAGCGCATCAGACTCGAACACGACGAGATTGAGAAAAGCGCGCATCGGCAAAGCGTTGTTGCATTGTCCGCGCTGATCGCGTCCTCGGTCGAGTCGCAGTCGATCGATGTGAAGCACTACCGGCTACAGGTTCAACTTACTCCTAACGAGTTCAGTACAGCGGGCATAGTTACGGGAATCGTCACCATCACGGGCGAGACAACCGGAACCGTGAGCGACATCAACGTCGATGCCCAACCGAACTTAATAATCGATTCGGTGACGCTGGACGGGAGCCCGAACAACTTTCGCCGAAACAATCGCCGCGTCGTCGTCAGCCTGCCCGCTCCCGCGGCTGGCGGGAAGCCGTTTGCAATAGTCATCCAATATCACGGAGCCTCCACAGGTTCCGGCAGTATCGGCGCAGGATTGCTGTTCACTCGGCACGGGCCTGGCCTCTTGCCGGTCATTGCAAGCTTCAGCGAGCCGTTTGGCGCGCCGCTTTGGTGGCCCTGCATCGATAATCCCGCGGACAAAGCTACAGCCGAAGTCGAAGCTACCGTGCCCGAAGGTAACCAGGCCGCGTCAAACGGCGTGCTCGATAGAGTGCAGACGAACCCGGATCATACGGTCACTTATTTCTGGCGCGAGGACTCGCCGCTTGCGACTTATCTGGTGTCGGTCGCGGCCTCGAACTACGAGAAATTCGAAGACAGCTACACGGCGCTTGATGGCGTGACCAAGATGCCGCTGGTTTACTACGTTTACCCCGAGCACTTGGAGCCCGCGCGCGCGAAATTTGCGGTTGTACGTTCAGCGCTGGAGATCTACGCGAACCTTTTTGGGGAGTATCCATTTCTAGGTGAGAAGTACGGCATGGCTGAATGGCCGTTCGGCGGCGCAATGGAGCATCAGACGATCACAAGCATCAGCTCCTCTCTCGTAGGCTCGGTCACCAGCAGCCAACAGGCCACCATAGTTCACGAGTTGGCGCATCACTGGTGGGGCGACCTGGTGACGATGAGAACATGGGACGACATCTGGCTCAACGAAGGGTTCGCGACCTATTCGGAGGTGCTGTTCTTCGAGCGTTTCGCGGGTCTCGCTCCTGGCGAGTTGTTGAGCAGGAGCTACGATGACGGAGTCGTGGATGGGTTGTTGGGCGGAACAGTAACGGCGGAGAATCCCGACGCTCCGTTTGATGATAACGGCGCGATTTACCGGAAGGGCGCATGGGTGCTTCACATGCTGCGGCACGTCCTGGGCGATCAGAGATTCTTCGATGCTCTGAAGCAGTACCGGACGCGGTATGCCTTCTCCAATGCGTCAACCGGAGACTTTCAGCAGGTGTGCGAGGGATTCTATGGAGCATCGTTGGACTGGTTCTTTAGACAATGGATCTACGCGCCGGGCCGTCCGGTCTACAAAGTTTCATCCGATCTCAGCTTAGCCGACGCGAACGGAAACTACACGGTGACCGTTGTGATCAAACAGAAGCAGTCGCAGCAAATCCCGGGACGGGAGGACGGTAACTACATCATGCCTCTCGATCTGACGATTTACTATATGGACGGCACGAGTGAAACGCGAGTGGTGTTTAACGACAGCCGTAGGCAGCGGTTCACACTCACCGCGTCGAAGCGGCCGGTCGATGTTGGCTTCGACGAATCTCACTGGATCTTGAAGAAGCTCAAATCCCTATAGGTCCTATTAATTATGTCAGTTTGTTCCCTGTCGGATTGTACCGCTTGGTGTGATGAACTGCTCGATATTGTGTCGCAACTCGAACGGGATAGCCTTGTTGAAACAGTAGCGGCCCGAGAACCTGGTGACCAGGCCTTCCTGGGCGAGGCACTCGAGCGCGTCTCGAACTTCATCTCTTCTCACGTGCGGTATTGAGTGCACGATCTCTTCGAGGTTGATCACCCGGTAGGCGTGATCCATCCCGTACGCAAGAACCAACAACCTTAGATTCTCTGGCCCGATATGTTTTCCAAACGTCGCTGCCATCACTTCCATTCCCTCCTACTACATATGCTAAGACGACCGCCTTCATTTCACCCGGCTTCATCTGCGCCGGCGAGCACTCGCCGAAGAGTCTTCCTACTATTATTGACGCGATACCAACCCGCCTTCATCCATAGAACGATCATTTGACAACTACTGTTTCACGCCTAAGGGCCAGGGAATACAACTTGAAAGCTCGCGTGGCGGGTTGCTAAGATGCTCAGTTGCTAAGATGCTCAGTCCTCGATACACCGTACTTCAGAGTTCAAGCTCTAGCTTGCGTGACTTCACGATTTAGGCAACCTGAAGGTCGAACTCTGAACTCGCATCGAGGGCGGGCCAGTTGCCACAGGGAGTTGCAGTGTCTGAGTTCATCAAAGTCGCGAACATATCCGATCTCCCGGCTGGCCAGGCGGCGGTCGTGGAAATCGGCGGCCGCACGATCGCCTTATTCAACGTCAACGGTGAGTTCTTCGCGCTTGACAACACTTGCATGCACAGGGGCGGGCCACTGGGCGAAGGCTTCGTCGATCAGAACAACCTGACCGTCCAATGCCCGTGGCATGGGTGGATTTACAGCCTCGCGAGCGGTGTGTCGCCGATCGACTCGATGGCTAAGGTTGAGAAATTTGAAATAATAGTTGAAGGGGAAGAAATAAAAGTCTCGCTGGATTGAGCGGACCACAGGGAGGAGCCGGATCAATTGAGTTCAACCAACGGAGCGTTTGATATAACAATCATCGGGTCGGGACCAGGCGGCTACGTCGCCGCGATTCGAGCGGGTCAGTTAGGCTTAACAACCGCAATAATAGAGAAGGACAAGAATCTCGGCGGCACTTGCCTGTTGCGTGGGTGCATTCCAACCAAGTCGCTGCTGCACACGGCGGATTTGCTCGACGAGTTCAGGAGCGCAAAAGAGCATGGCATCGTCGCAGGGCCAGTCTCGCTGGACTTCGTTCAAGCACAAAAGCGCAAAGGCAAGGTCGTGTTGAAGCTCTCCAAGGGCGTCGAGTTTCTGATGCGCAAGAACAAGGTTCAAGTCTTCAAGGGGAGCGCACACATCGAAGGCCCAGGGCGCATCTCGGTCACCGCAGCCGACGGCTCGACTCAGGTAGTACAAACGAAGAACATTATCATTGCCACCGGTTCCGTTCCGCGCTCGTTTGCAACTCTTCCAATCGATGGGGAACAGATCATCACCAGCGACGAAATACTCGAGCTCAAGGAAATCCCAAAATCGCTGATCGTGCTGGGCGCCGGCGCGGTTGGCGTGGAATTCGCCTCGATGTTCGCGCGCTTCGGCACGGATGTGACGATACTCGAGCTGCTGCCTCGATTGCTGCCGATCGAAGACGAAGAGATCAGCGCCGAGCTCGCAAAGTCGTTCAGGAAGCAGGGCATCAAGGCGTTCACCAGCGCCAACTTCAAATCGGCGGTCATAGAGAACGGTGCTGTGCGAGTGACCGCGCAGATCGGTGACGAGGACCGCGAGTTTGTTGGAGAGAAGTTATTGGTGGCGGTCGGACGGCGCGCATACACGGATGGGCTCGGTCTTGAGAACACTCGAGTAGAATTGGAGAAGGGCTACATCAAGATCGACGATCACATGCGCTCGGCCGAGCCTAATGTGTACGCCATAGGCGATGTGATTCCGACGCCGTGGCTTGCGCACGTGGCATCCGCCGAAGGGATACTCGCAGTGGAAACTATCGCCGGAAAGAATCCGCGGCCGATCAACTACGATCGCGTGCCGGGGTGCACCTACTGCCAGCCTGAGGTGGCGAGCGTCGGTCTGACGGAAGCAAAAGCGCGAGAGCGAGGCTACGACGTCAAGGTTGGGCGCTTCCCGATCCCGGTCATCGCGAAGGCGCAGATACTGGGAGCGAGTGAGGGCATGGTGAAGGTTGTGAGCGACGCGCGCTATGATGAAGTGCTCGGCTTGCACTTGATCGGCCCGCACGCCACCGAGTTGATCATCGAAGGGTGCGTCGCATTGCAAATGGAGTCTACGGTCGAAGAGTTGATCAACACCATGCACGCCCACCCGACGGTGTCGGAAAGCATGCACGAAGCATTCGAAGACGCACATGGGATGGTTATTCATGTTTAGTCCGTAGTCCGTAGTCCGTAGTTCGCGGCACGTCGTTCCTGGGGAAATTCGATGGGAGGAAACCCCATGGCGAAGAGTGACTTTGAGAATCTCATGGTTTATCAGATGTCCGAGACCTTGGCGGATGAGATTTGGGATGTCGTGTTAGGATGGGATCGGTTTGCGCGCGACACCGTAGGCGGCCAAATAGTGCGGGCAGCCGATAGTATCGGGACGAATATCGCGGAAGGGTCCGGACGTGGCAGCTTCCAAGACAATCGAAGGTTCATAAGGATTGCGCGAGGATCATCAAAAGAAACGCAGCACTTTCTGCGCCGAGCTTATAATCGTAAGCTCCTCGATGAGAATCAGGTCAATAAGATCAAGCCTCTCGTTGATAACTTGGCTCCTATGCTTGAATGCGTATCTAAGGTCAATCGGTAGGGTTTCAAATAGATCAACCGCGTAAGAGCTAGGGACCACGGACTACGGACTACGGACGATTGATGGAACTCGATAAGCGCCAACAACTCGACCTGCTCTTCTTCATGCGGCTGACTCGCTCGCTTGAGGATCGCTTAGACAATCTTTACAAGCAGGGCAAGATCGTCGGCGGGCTCTTTCGCAGCCTCGGCCAGGAGGCAACGGCAGTCGGCTCGGCTTATGCGCTCGACGGAAAACAGGGCGACATGCTTTCGCCGCTGACGCGGGATCTGGGCGCGCTGCTTGTGAAGGGGGCACTGCCGCGCGAAGTCTTCGCGAGCTACCTGTGGCGGGCGCCATCGCTCTCGCGCGGCCGCGATCAGAACATTCACATCACCGACCTTAAACGCGGCTTCATCGGAACCATCAGTCCGCTCGGCACTCTGGTCGCAGTGATGAACGGCGTCATGCTGGCGACGCGAATGCAGAAAAAGAAGTCGGTTGGGATGGTGTACATCGGCGACGGCGGAACCAGCACCGGCGCGTTCCACGAAGCGGCGAACTTCGCCGCCGTCCAAAACCTTCCGCTGGTGATCGTCGGCGAGAACAACTCTTATGCTTACACGACACCGACCACAAAGCAGATGAGGATTCTGAATCTGGCCGACCGGGTGAAGGCCTACGGCATGCCGAGCGAAATCATTGACGGCAACGATGTGATGGCCGTGTATCGCTCCGCTCGCCGAGCGGTTGATCGAGCGCGCGACGGGGGCGGGCCAACGTTCATCGAGGCGAAGACCTTTCGGATGCGAGGCCACGCCGCGCACGACAATCAATCGTATGTGGCGAAGGAAGTGCTCGATCAATGGCGCAAGCGTGATCCCATCGTGCACCTTGAAAAAGCGCTAAAGGAAAACAAGGTGGCCAGCGCCGGGGACATCGAGCAAGTGAACAAGCGGGTTGCGTCGCTACTGGACGAAGATTTGGCGTGGGCAGAAGACCAACCGTCGCCGATGCCCGAGGATGCGCTGGGCGGCGTCTACGCTGCCGACGTCAAGCCTAAAGCGGTAGGCGTCGGAAGTGAGGAATGAAAGGGAGTGGAGTGAAACGTGACGCGTGAAATGTGATGCGTGATTCGTGATTCGTGACCGGAAGAGGCGCAGGTCACGCATCACGTTTCACGCATCACTCATAACTCATAACTATGGCAGCCATCACACTACTCGAAGCGATACGTCAGGGGCTCTGGGAGGAAATGGAACGCGACGACCGCGTCTTTCTTCTCGGCGAAGACATCGGCGTTTACGGTGGCGCCTTTAAGGTGACCGAGGGCTTTGTGGATCGCTTCGGCGAAGAACGAGTCATCGACACGCCGATCTCGGAGTCAGCAATAGTCGGCGCGGCTTGCGGCGCGGCGATGATGGGCATGCGCCCGGTAGCCGAGATGCAGTTCATCGATTTCATCTCTTGCTGCTTCGACATTCTGACTAACTACGCCGCGACCAGCCGCTATCGTCAGGGCATAGGCATTCCGATGGTCGTACGCGGGCCTTGCGGCGGAGGCGTGCACGGCGGCCCTTTCCATTCGCAGAACGTCGAGTCGTTTTTCCTTAACACACCGGGCTTGAAGATGGTCGAGCCTTCAACGCCCTACGACGCGAAGGGCTTGATCAAGGCTGCGATTCGCGACGAAGATCCGGTGCTGTTCTTCGAGCACAAGTTCCTGTACCGCAATCCGAAGATCAAACAAGAAGTGCCGGCGGACGACTACATAGTCCCGATCGGCAAGGCGGCAATCCGTCGCGAAGGCCGCGACCTTTCGATTATTACTTACGGGGCGATGGTGTACACGGCGCTCGACGCGGCCGACAGGTTGAAGGAGGAGGGAGTCGACGCCGAGATTATCGACTTGAGGACGCTTCTTCCCTTTGACCGCGAAGCCGTTTTGGAATCGGTGAAAAAAACCAGCAAGGTTATCATCCTGCACGAAGCGACCCGCACCGGCGGAATGGCGGGAGAACTAACCGCGGTCATCAATGAAACCGCATTCGAGTACCTGGACGGACCGGTGATGCGAGTAACCTCTATCGACACGCCGGTTCCTTACGCACCGCCGTTGGAAGAGTTTTTCTTGCCGCAAGTGGACGATGTGCTGAAGGCAGCTCGAGAGCTGGCTGCGTATTGAAGAGTCCGTAGTCCGTAGTCCGTAGTCCGTAGTCAGTTGCTAAGAAAGGCGGTGCCTTTTCACCACCGACCACGGACTACGGACCACGGACTACGGACTACGGACCAATCAGAACGGAGAACTATGAGCGAAGAAGTAAAGATGCCGCAGATGGGTGAGTCCATCGCCGAGGGAACGATCGTCAAGTGGCTCAAGAAGGTCGGGGACTCGGTCAAACGTGACGAACCGCTGTTTGAAATCTCGACTGACAAAGTCGACGCTGAGATCCCTGCGCCGAGTTCGGGCGTGCTCTCCGAGATCATGGTCCAGGAAGGCGAGACCGTTGCGGTCAACACCGTGGTTGCCGTTATCAATGGCGGCGGGGGGGCAAAGCCAGCCGCCGCGAAGGAAGCGCCGACTGCGCCAAAAGAAGAGCCCAAGCAGGCACAACCTCAGCCGCCGCCCGCAGCGCCGCAAGCGCCCACTGCTCCGCCAAAGGAAGAGCCCAAACAGGCACAACCTAAGCCACCTCCAGTAACGCCGCAAGCGCCTCCTCCGCCACCACCCTCAGCAGAGCCGGCGCCTCGGTCAACAGCAGCGACTGCGCCTTCTCCGAGCGCGGGCGATGAGTCCACTTCAAAGGAAGAGTTGCGTCGCACACGTTCGTCCCCGCTGGTTCGGAAGATTGCCGAGGAGCAGCGCGTTGATATCTCGGAGATCGAAGGTACCGGCATCGGCGGCCGAGTCACTAAGCAGGACATTCTCAGTTTCGTCGAGAATCGCGGGGCCGGTGCTAAAGCAGAACCAGCAGCGGTTCCTGCGACTCCTGTCACGACAGCTCCTGCGCCCGCGGCTCCTGTCACGACAGCTCCGGCGCCCGCCGTTCCCGCTGCGCCGCGCGCGCCGCAGCCGCCCCGAGCTCCGGCCGCGGTGCAAGCCGAAGCCGGTCCGCAGCCTTTCGCCGAAGGCGATCGCGTCGAGATTGAACCTATGTCGATTATGCGCCGCCGGATCGCCGAGCGAATGGTCGAGAGCCGCCACATCTCCGCGCACGTGACTTCGTTCATGGAGGTCGACTTCAGCAAGACCTCGAAGCTCCGCGATGGGATGAAAGGCGAATTCGAACGCGACGGCGTCAAGCTGACTTTCATGCCGTTCATCATCAAGGCTGTGATCGAAGGTATCAAGAAGTGGCCCATCGTCAACTCGTCGGTGTGGGGCGATCAGATCGTTTACAAGAAGGACATCAACGTCGGCGTTGCGGTCGCCCTGGATTGGGGATTGATCGTACCGGTGATTCGGGGCGCGGATGAGAAGTCGTTGCTCGGCTTGGCTCGGGCGGTCAACGATCTCGGCGAGCGAGCTCGCAAAAAGCAGCTCAAGCCCGATGAAGTTCAGGGCGGAACTTTCACGATCACCAATCCCGGATCGTTCGGCGGATGGGCGGGGACGCCGATCATCAATCAGCCGCAAGTCGCGATACTCGGCGTCGGAGTGATCAAGAAACGCCCGGTGGTTGTTGACGATGCGATTGCGATTCGTCAGATCGGAGTCTTTGGGCTGAGCTTCGATCATCGAATCATCGACGGAGCAGTGGCGGATCAATTTTTGGCTACGCTTCGCGACGTTATTGAAGCGGCGGCTTACAACTCGTAAGCTAAGTCATTCGTATGCAGCAAGAGTTGTACTGGAAGGAACTCTTCTCCCTGAGGACCAACGTAGAATACGTTGAGCAATGGCTCTCCCGCTCAGAGTGGATTGATCGGGCCATGAGCGTCTTCCTCGCTATCGTGGCTAGTTCCAGCATTGGGGCCTGGGCAGTCTGGAAGGAATACGCAACGCTTTGGGCAGCGGTCATTGCCTCATCTCAGGTCATTACCGCGGTTCGTAGCTTCCTACCGTATCAGGAAAGGCTCAAGGCCTTTGCTTCTTTGCGAAATAGCCTCGAGGAGCTTTTCATATATGCGGATACTCGGTGGACGGATGTAGCGGCGGGAACATTGAGTGTCGAGGAAATTGCGAAGCTTCGGGAAGAGATCCGAAAGCGAGCACACGAATACCTCCGAAAGGCCTTTCCGAGTTCGACGATTCCGCGCAACGAACAGTTTCAAGACCGCGCTCAGTTGCGCGCGGAAGAGTATTTCGATACCTTCTATAGTGTAAGGAGCTAAAAATGCAAACGAATCGGTCTAAATCGCAAGCGTCGACCGACTGGAATGAGTCAAAAAAGAGCTTTCCGACTCCGACGCGGATTCCGCCGATGCCGCCTGTCTGTCCACCCAAGCCGTCGACTAACCCAGCTCCGGCCCAAACGAATAAACCCGCGCCAGCGGAGAGGCGCCCTTCGAGTTGACCCTCAAGTGCAGAGATTCGCGGACGCGCCTGGTTAGGCGTCTAACTTGGTGGCGATAAATGCATTGCTTCCGAGGGAATGATGACCGTTTCTAATCGGCGGGTATGCGAAACTCGATGGCTGGGGGTCGTCCAGTACGACGACGGCCTCAGTTTGCAAGAGCGTGCAGTCGAGCATCTTCGTTCGGGCGAAGCGCCGGAACAGTTGCTGCTACTCGAGCACCCTCACGTGTTCACGCTTGGGCGCGGCGCGGATAGCTCAAATATCCTCGCTGACCCGGACCACCTTGAATCCAATTCAGTTGACGTTCACGAAACGGGCCGGGGCGGCGACGTCACCTATCACGGACCGGGCCAGCTTGTCGGCTATCCGATCATCAACCTCAAGCCCGACCGTTGCGACGTTCACCGCTATGTGCGCGACCTCGAAGAGGTATTGATCAGAACCATTGCTGAGTTCGGTATTGAAGGAACTCGGATCTCAGGGCTAACAGGAGTGTGGGTGGGCAACGAAAAGATCGGCGCCATCGGCGTGAGGATCGCGCGTTGGATAACCAGCCACGGGTTTGCGCTGAACGTGAACACCGATCTCAGCTATTTCAGAATGATCGTCCCGTGCGGCATAACCGATAAAGGGGTCACTTCACTTTCTCGTCTTCTTGGCCGCCAGGTGGAAATGCAGAAAGTCGCTGGTGTCGTGGCTTGGCATTTCGGCGACGTATTCGAGCGCGACGTTATTGGGTTCGATCGCCGTTAGCTTTGCTCAATCGTGACTCGCCCCGGCGCGCCGTTTTGGTTGCAGCTGTTGTTCGAGACCTGCCGCTGGCGCGCTGTTGCGAAATGATGCCAGCCACCGCCATGGCGACGAGGGAGACAGCAAACATCCAGACGATTAGGGGCAAGAAGTAGAGTTCATGTTGGCGGAGTTCGTATGGAAACGACGAGACTTCAACGACCTTATAGATAATCCTGTCACGTTGCAACGTAAAATCTCCCTCGCGATGGCTCAGACTGTAAAGCACTGACATCAAAGGAACGTGCTGTCTCTCTAAGCCGATGATGAGACCGAGTAAGGAGCCGCTCCAAACTCCGTGCTTGAGCAGTTCCCAAGCGTGCAACAAATGTGAAAGGCTCATGTCGTCATAGAACGGCCCGTCATAGGCCATTCCTCAATTCTTTGGGATCGACCGGCCTAAAACCTTTAGGATCCAATCCAGAATCCTTAATCATTTTGTCGAAGGCCTCGTCTATTGCCTTATCCAAATTATTTAGAGCCTTCTTGTGAGCTGCTTCAAGTAAGCCGAGCGCCAGTTTCTGTATCTTTGGGCAACTAATTTTATCTAGAATCCATTGTTTTCGGTCCCTATATTGGCTCTCTACATAATCCTTATAATAATCTCGTAGAGATCTTTCAGGAACATACTCCCGGCGTCCTCTCGAGAATTCGTCCAGTAAATTTGCAATAAAGTCTAGTCCGGCTGCACTCTCCCTAGGGTCAGCGTCTAAGCCGTCCGGATCAATCAGGTTGATGGAGTCATTCAGCACATACCCGTAGAGATTCGTGTCGCCACCGTCAAATAGGATTAAGTCTTTAGCCGTCCATCTACCGATCTGCGCGTCATAATCGCGCGCACCAAAGCGCACCAGCCGGGAGTCATTGTCGTAGAGTCCGCCCGCAAAGCCGAACGGTTGGAAGCCGGGATTGGTGTCCGCGATGACCAGCCCAAATTCGTCATAGTCGATCCGCTGTGCGATATTCCCCGTCGCAACATCCACCACGAGTCGTGGGCTGCTCAGGTGGTCGCTAATGATGCGATAGGTCACGCCGCCTCGAATCATGTAATCCGGCACACTTGCGCGGCTGCCGTAAACGAAACGGCTGACGACGTTGTTGCTGCTATCGAGTTCAGCCACCGGTTTGAGTGCATTCTGGTAAAAGTAGCCCTGCACGAGAGTGCCGTTGACTTTTTTCCCGATTCGCCGGTTCTGCCCATCAATCAGATAATCTATCTGCGCGCCGCCTGGCAGTGTGACACCCTTCAAGTTGCCGATAACGTCATACTGGTAAGTCGTAATTTGAGCGCCTGCGGTCTTGCTCACTAACTCGCCATTTGCAGTGTAAGCATACGTAGCCGTGCCATACTGCGTCAGGCGGTCTTGATTGTCATACGTGCCATTGATGACCGGGCCTGCGCCTGTATAACTCAGGCGATTGCTGTTGGTGTCATATGTGTAGGTCGCGGTCACGACATTGTTCTTCTTTACCTGAGTGAGGCGGGCCGCGGTGTCATACGTGTAATCGTATGTGTCCGTGCTGCCGCCAATCGTTTCCGTCTTCTGCGTGATGCGGCTCAGCTTGTCGTAGGCGTACGACGCCGAATAGATGCCCGTCGAGCTGAAAGACGCGCTGTAGGCGGACACCTCTCCGAAGCCTGTGTAGCTGCGACTGTCGGTGACGCCGCTGAGAGTCGTTCCGGTAATCAATCCATTCTGCGCGTTTCGGGTCAAAGTCAGGCTCCCCGCGCCTGTAAGCTTGTTGTCATTGTCGTAAGTGAGATTAATGGTATTGGCGCCGTTGACGCTCTGCGAGGTGACGCGGAAGTTGTTATCAAAGACGCGGCTCACGCTGCCCGCAACTATGCCCACCCATGTCGTCTGAGTGAGTAGCGAGCCGTCATAGGTGTAAGAGAGCGTACCACCGCTGGGCGCGGTGATGCTCGAAAGGTTGCCGGTCGCATCGTACGCAAAGGTGTAAACGCCTCCAGGGATCGTCAACGTGCTCAGCCTCGCTCCGCTGTCGTAAGCGAAGTTGACGGTTTGACTATCAGGCCGCGTGATCGTCGTCAATTGCCTGTCGAGGTTATATGCATACATCGTCTGGTTGGCCGGTCCGACGTTCGGCGCAGTATAAGACGAGCGCAGATCAACCGGAGAATAGGCGAAGCTGTGCGCGGGCCTGCCGGGCGGAGTGACGGACGTCAGATTGCCGTTGGCGTCGTAAGCAAAGCCGATGACTCTTCCATCTAGCAGCGTCTTCTGAGTGACGCGTCCTGCGGCGTCATACGCGAAGCTCGCCGTGCGGGTAAGCGGATCGGTGATGCTCGAAAGATAACCGTCTGTGTTGTAGCTGAAGCTGAAGCTTCGGGCCTGACCACCCGTGCCGAATACTGCGTTAGACAAGTGACCGCGCGTGTCGTAGGAGAAGTTAGAAACGTTGAGATTGGCAAACTGGTGCTGCGTTATACGGCCCTGTGTGTCTGTCGTTGTCGTCCGTTGTCTTCCGATCGGGGTGGTGAAGGTGAATGTTCTGCTCGCGGCGTCGTAGTCATGAGTGTAAGAGCGACCGTTGACCGTGAAAAAGTCGTTTTGAGCGGTCAGGCTCAAGAGATTATTCAGATCAGAGAGGGTCACCGTGCGCTCGAAGGTAGATGTATAAAGAAGCCCTGCGGGCGTTTTACTGGTTTCGGTCGCGGGCAGTGCTGCTTGCATCTTCCACCTTGGATCCCCTGATTGAGTGAAGGTATCAACCGTGCCATTGGCTGAGGTGATGGTAGTAACACCGTTGGCTCCAGTAACTATTTGCGTCTGTAGTCCTGCGCGATCGGTATTGATGCGCTTCAAATCACCAGTGCTGAGATCCCGCGCCTGATACGAAGTCGTGTTATTCAATGCAGTCGTCAACGTCGTCGTGTGGCCGTCGCTCATTTCTGTGCGAGCCAGAGACTTAAATCCTGTAGCCGCATCGGTGTCCTTCATCAGCCGCCCGGTCGCATCATACATAAAGGTGCTCGCTTGATTGCGAGGATTTGTAAAGCTCGTCAGCAACCCGCCTGCAGTACAGACGAGGTGATAGGATTGACTGGCCGGGTCAGTAATCTGACTTAAAAAGCCATTGGAATCCACCGTCAGCGAAGTACTCTGACCGAATGGCCCAACGATGGCTGTGGGATCTCCGCTACCGTTGCGCTGGATAGTAGTGATGTTGCCGTCGCCATCCGTCAACTGAGTCAAGCGGCCAGCGCCGTCGTAACTGAAGACGTAGAGGTTTGCGCTCGTAAGCGTGTTGACGGTGCCCAGGTGACGGCCTGTACTGTCGAACTGGTACAGTTCGCTGCCATCCGCCGAGGGGATGGCGATGTTGGTCGCTGTAAAACCGGGAAGCGTGCCCGAGACCTTGCGGATGCGGTTGATGTCAGTGATGTAAAAGTTGCCATTCGGACCGACCGCCACATCGAAGGCGCTGGTTAATTGTGCTTTCCGGGCCGGGCCGCCATCGCCCAGAGGAGCGCCGGTCGTGCCGTTCCCGGCGGCTCTGTTGATGATTCCGTCCGGCGTGACGACGCGGACGCGCAAGCCGCCCTCGACGATATAAAGGCTGCCATTGGGAGCAAAGGCGATACCCGAGGCGAGGTTAAGGGCAGCATCAGTTGCCAGGCCGCCGTCGCCCGAACCGTCAGCCGGGAACCCGCCTCCTGCGATAACGGTCTCGCTGCGGTCAGGGTTGATGCGCACGATTCGGATGGGATCCGAAACATAGAGCAACCCATCCGGCCCGACCGCAACCATCCATGGTTGCTGGAGCATGCTCGAAGAAGGTTTTCCTCCGCACCCTTTCCCACAATTATCGGCCACAACAACTGTAGTGATAATGCCGTCGGGAGCGACTCGGCGCACCGCGCGATTGCCTTCGTCGGCGATATAGAGACTGCCGTCCGGCCCGAGGGCAATGCCATGCGGACTATTCAACTGCGCCTGCGTGGCCGGCCCACCATCGCCGCTGTAACCCTGACCGCCGTTGCCCGCCACAGTTGTGATCGTGCCGGCTGGCGACACTTTTCGTACACGGTAGTTGAGGGTGTCTGAAATGTAGAGGCTTCCGTCCGCTGCCAGTGCGAGCCCGAGGGGCGAATTCACTTGCGCCAGAGTAGCTGCAATACCGTCACCGTTGTACCCGGCGGTTCCAGTTCCGACAATGGTGCTGATGATTCCATTCGGGGCCACTTTGCGTATACGGTGATGTAGGTTGTCTGAGAAGAGGACAGTCCCGTCAGATGCTATAGCGATGCCGCCTTGAGTCAGCGACAAGCTCGCCTGAGTAGCCGGACCGCCATCGCCGAGTCCGTCCGGAGGAGAGCCGCCCCCTGCGAATGTCGTGATGACATTGTCCACAGACGTAACAACGCGCTGCTGGCCGTTACCCAGGTAGAGCACCTGGCCTATCGGGTCATAAGAGTGATGTTCGCTCAAGCTCCAACCGCCGAGCCCAATGCCACGAGCGTCGAACGATCCGATGATTACTTTTTGCTCCTGCCAATAGAAGTTCTCGCCACGCAGAAACGCCGTACCGCCGCCATTGCCAAAGTCACCGAAGCTGTCAGGATAAATGTAAAACCAATCATAAACATAGCCGACTCTCACGGTCACCATCTGTTTCCCTTGCACCGTGCGGTTGTAAGCATCCTTGCCATCCCAGGTGAACGTAGTAGTCTGGTTCGGGGCGTTCGAGAAAGTGGAGTGAAACATTCGACCCACGACCGTAACCTGTAACTCAATCCGCTTGAGACCAACAGGAGCGTTTGCATCGCTGAGCGGTATGGTAACCGTATTGTCTGCGGTGCGGCCTGGCACCCGGTTACTGCGATAATTTAGGCTGAAATGCGTGCCGACAGTATTTACCGATTCGCCGAGCGTCTGGCTCTCGCACTCGATGATTGATCCCTCCTCGTCAGGTGGGCAAGGACCTGTGCAACTGCATTTAGATTTCCCTGACGGGGGCGTTGAGCCGGACGCAACAACACCGCCCCAATTGCAGTCATAGGGTGAAAAGTGAGTAATCGGCACGCGCCAATAGCTCTGCCCGATACTGTAAAGCATCGCTAGCCGTTGCCGCTCGGCGGCCGTGATACCTAACGCAGAATACTCCGGGTCCGTAGCAGGCTGCCCATTACCGTTGACATCGAGATTCGCCTGGCCGCCGCTGATGGAAAGCATCTTTACAACTCGTCCGTTAGCCTCGGGCATCCAGATGCCGCTCGTGCGATCATACGAGCCTACCGGAACATTGATGCCAACAGGGAATGCGAGGAAATTATCGAGGTACTGGATGACAGGCTGACTAAAAAGCACTGTCTTGGCACCGGCAGCAACCGCTTCGTCAACGCTGTACTCCGCTGCGTAAGTGTAGGCGCTCGTCGCGGGCAGCTCTCCAGGCATTGCCGCCGGGCCGCTTGCGCCCACCGTGTACTCTGTTGCTCGAACATGAAGCTGGGTCAATCCCTGCATCGAGCCATCCGAAAACTTCATCGTAGCAACCGTGCCTTGCGCAAAAAGCAGTGTTGACCGGCGTGTCCCATCGCCGTCCGTCATTGCCGTGCCCTGTGCTACTTGCATCGGTATATTCGTGCTCAAATCTACGAGAGTGACTTGCGGGTCGTAGCTCATCATCACTACGTCGGGCAGCATCACGAAGTCCTGCCACGGCACGTCTTCTTTGCGCTGAAGCGGCATGAAGCCCAGCTTCTCGTAGTTCAGAGTGAGCAAGCCGCCGCCGTTTACGGCTATGTCAAACATTCCATCGGCGCGGCTGAGGGTCTGACCGAGCTCAGGATGATCCAAGACCGTAATCTTGACCTTCGAGAGCGGCGAGCCGGATTTATCAACCACATGGCCGCGCAAGACGGCCGCGCGTTTCATCTTGATCGTGCCGCCTGCGACTCCTGTCTGAATCGGGTTCGGGCCGCTGTAAAGAAACGAGGTCGCCGACCCAATCGTCGTTACTACTGAATTGTTGATTGGCGGAGCCACCGAGGCCGGGTCTGGCGGCGGCGGCACCGGGTCGGGGTTGACCGTGACGACGACATCATCGCTTGACGTCAATCCAGTCGCATCGGCCGCGGTCAGCCGCAGGGTGTAGCTGCCGGCTTTGTTGAAGATGGCCGTGCTCGCCTGATTGCTTGCGCTGCCGAAGATCACCGTGTCCGGGCCGGTCACCTTGCTCCACGAAATGGTCACCGCGCCTCCCGCGCCGTCGTCGTTCACGGTGCCGCTCAAGCTGGCGGTATTCGGTAACGCAATAGTTTGATCGACGCCGGCATTGACCGCAGGCGGGGAATGCGCTTTCTGCTTGACCGCGAACGTGCGGTTGCCGACGTGTATGACCCCGGCGCGTCCGCTAGTCGCAGGATTAGCGGCGACCGAATAACTCACTGTGCCATTGCCGATGCCGCAGCAATTCGATGTAATCGTGACCCAACCTACATTGCTCGTCGCCTGCCAGCTGCACCGTTCTTCGGCAAACACACTTATGCTTGCCGTCGCGCCGCGCGCCGCGAAGGATTGCGAGACGGAGGTGAGCGTAATCGTGCAATCGTCCACAGCGCCGCCGTCCTGAGTAACCGTAAAGGTCTGGCCGGCGACGGTCAGCGTCCCCTGGCGCGGAACGCCTGTGAAATTGTCGCGCACGATATAGCTGACAGTGGCGCTGCCCGCGCCGCTGGTGGCTGAGGTGATGTCCATCCAGGCGACATTGCTTGCGGCAGTCCAATTACAGCCCGTCTGTGCGGTGATGTCGAGGCTCGCTTCACTGCCCTGTGCGAGAAAATACGCGCTCGTAGGCGAGATCGACGTCGGGCACGCGCCTGCAGGCGAGAACGCGACCTGTGAGAGTTGCGCCACCTCTGCAAGCTTGCTCATCTGAAACTCTGTGCCCGTCCAGCGCAGACGCCAGAGTGAGCCCGGCAACCCCTGGGCTACCAGGATGTCGCCGACCGATGCGGCGAACTGTGAGGCCGGCGCGGTCCAGAGTGTTCCGCTCCTCGGGTCGACGCCGAAGAAATTTTGGTTCGCGGGGATGACGTGTATGTCGTTCGGAGAGACTCCAAGTTTGTAGAAGGAAGCATTACCCTGAGCGTCTATGGCGTAAACTCCGCCTTGTCGCTCGTCGCATACAATTATCCGCCCCGACCAATACCCATATCTTGCTTCGTCGTTTGGAACTGTTGTTATGCCTTCAAGCCGTGTATTAAGGCTGGCGACCAGGGTAGCCTTTCTCGATGAATCAATCCGCCAAACTGTTCCCTGACTGGTCGCGGCGATCAGGTTCCCGTTGAATGCTCTTGTCATGTCTATGCACAGACCGCCGTCTGCCAGGCCCGTTTCCTTGGGCAGCCTCACCCAAGGGTTCTCGACCGAGGATCCATCAGAAGATATGCGCGCTATCACGCCGGGAACATTTGTCGCGGTGAAGATATCACCCGGAGCAAAGCCGCCAACTCCATCTCGTGCGGCGGCAATTTTGATCGAGGGGGCAGGGTTGTTTATTCTCGCGTAGCCCGCGTGCTTACCGTCCGGCGCGACGAGTTGGAAGTTGTACGGCTGATCGTCGGACGCGCACGCCACGATCAGCCTATTAGAAGGCTGGTGATGAGCAATGCCGCGGGGATTAGACAGCGCGATGTCGACTGGCGTCAATGAAAGATCTGACACACCTGCTGTCGCTTGTTCATCAGACAGACGTACGGACGCTTTAATGCCTCTGCCATTGTCCGCCCAGGAATATAGCCTGGCTAACTGCTCCGAGTAGCTAGTGACAGGTGTTCGTTTGTAAGCGGGCCCGGGCTTGGAGGCTTCCACTGACCGAATGACTGCCGGCAAAATCAACGACGACACCGACAACAGGATAAACGTCAGCCGGACGGTAAGTAATCGGCCGCGAGAATCTAATGTACCCTTTTTCATAACATATTCATTCAGTTACTAACAAAGGTTCGTACCCTGAGATTATGAGACTCGGTTTTCGGCTATGATTAATTGCGCCGCACCCTGAGATGGCTCGTTATCAACGCCGGTTTTGGCGGCCGGCATCGGAGGATCTGCGAGGTGGAAAAGAGAATGGCGGCAGATTCGATGATGCCCGCCGGGAGTCTTTACACCGTGCGCGCTGCCGTGGGCCAGCCATCGGCGAATGCTTTCAGCTCTTACCTGGACGAGGGCTCCGGCCTGAAACGTGGTCAGCAGCTCTGTAGAGTTTTGACAGACGGGGCAGAGCGTAGAAAGCGGCCGCCTTATGATGCGCTGTTGTTTAAATGATATGATCTCGACGCGTCTTTTTATCATTGCCGACTCCGGTGATATAATGTGAGCGACCGAGTGAATCCTGGCGACCATCTGAGCTGCGGATTCTACGAAAGGCGACAGATCAAGTCCGGAAGAAGAGCGGTATTATTTCGGAATTCCGTCCTCATTCGAGGTTTTCGATAATCGGCTATGGCGCTTCAGCTTCAAAACCAGCTTCACAAGAAATATCTGGTTGAAGAGTTCTTGATTGAACCGGAGAAGCGCCTGATTACCCGCGCCGGCGAGATCGTCCACCTTCCCAACAAGCCTTTTCAGGTGCTGCTATATCTGATAGAGAATCGTGACAGGGTTGTCACTCGCCGCGAGCTTCTCGACACGTTCTGGGATGGAAAAGATGTATACGATGACACGCTCAGAAAGTCCGTGGGCGCGATTCGCAAAGCGCTCAACGATCCGTCGGAGACCCCACGCTTCATAGAAACTCGCCACCGCGAAGGTTATCGCTACATAGGACCGCTTGAAGAAGAGATCATCCAGTACGTGCCTTCGGCGCTCGAAATAGAAACGATGCGCGGGGTCCGGATCGTGATCGAAGAAGAAGAAGAATCTCAGGACCCGGGCGAGCAGGCCGCCGTCGGCAGGCTTCCGCGAGTGGCTGAGAGTCCGGCGCGAAGGCGACTTCTTTCGCTTTTTGCAGTCGCTGTAATGCTTGTGGGTGCTGCGCTCGGCACGATTGCCATAGTTCTCCATCGCAATCAAATCACTCGCCCATCAAATCAGCCGCAGACATTCCCTATTCGCTCCATTGCGGTGCTCCCGCTGAAGAACCTGTCGGGTGATCCTGAGGATGAGTACTTCAACGATGGGCTGACAGAAACTTTCATAACGGAGCTTTCAAAGATCAAAGGGCTGAAAGTCATCTCCCGCAGTTCCGTGTTCATGTTCAAGGGGAAAGAGGTTGACCCACGGGAGGTCGGCCGGCGCCTCGGCGTGGAGGCGATCCTGGAGGGAAGTGTCCGTAAGAGTGGCGACACTGCGCGCGTGGAGACAAGGCTTGTGAGCACGGAAGATGGCCGCGTCATCTGGGCAAGCAAAACATTTGACCGTTCTCTGAAAGACATTTTTGCCGTGCAAGATGAGATCGGTTGCAGCGTAGCGGCGAACCTCAGACTGGCGTTGTGCGGAGAGGGAGGATCGCAATTCGCGAAACGCTACACGGATAACGCTGATGCATACGACGCGTTGTTGAAAGCGCTTTACTTTTACAACAAGCGAACGCCGGAAGGGCTGAGAAAAGCTATTGAATACTCTGAGAAGGCGATCAGCTTAGACCCGCGTTACGTTACAGCCTACGCCTTGTTGTCCGGAGCCTATCTCATGGGCATCTGGTACATCCCGCTCGATCCGAAGGAAGCGGTTGCAAAAGCTAAGACGGCGGCGTCCAGGGCGATGGAGATTGACGATACTTCTGTCGAGGCCCACGAGGCAATGGCGGGAATTCTTGGGTATGAATGGGATTGGTCGGGAAGCAGGAAGGAGTGGGAGCAGGTCTTCGAGAAAAACCCTGATTTTAGCACCTACGGCTACGCATACACCCTTCTACGATATAACCCCGATGAAGCGGTTAGCTGGATCAAGCGTGCGCAGGAGCTTGATCCGCTTTCGCTATTAATCAGCGCGAACGTGGGGCAAATCCTGTACTACGCGCACAGGTACGATGAAGCGATGGACCAGCTCAAGTCGGTGCTCGAACTCGACCCGAACTATGCTATTGCTCACATACAACTCGGTCAAGTATATGTTCAGAAGCGAATGTACGATGTGGCTATAGAGGAATTTCAGAAGTCACTTGCCCTTTCAGAGCAAAACCCCGACATCGTAGCACAGCTCGGGCACGCTTATGCTCTTTCGGGAAGACGCAGCGAGGCGCGAAGGGTGCTCGCCGAATTGTTCAAGTTATCAAAGCGAGCCTATGTGTCACCTTACATGATCGCGTGTGTTTATACGGGGCTCGAACAGCAGGACCGGGCATTCGAGATGCTGGAAAAGGCGTATGAAGAGCGCGATTCCCACCTCGTTGATGTCTCATTAGATCCCAGGCTCGACCCGCTCCGTTCAGACCCTCGCTATACTGATCTGCTCCGGCGCGTGGGGCTGTCTTAACAAGGCAGGGACTTGCGCTCAACGTGAACACCGATCTCAGCTTACTTCAAAATGATCGTCCCGTGCGGCATAACGGATAAGGGGGTCACTTCACTTTCACGGCTGACTGGTCGTAGTATTGATACTCGCGACGTGGCTCAGATTGCCGCGCGGAACTTTGGCAAAGTCTTTGGCCGCGAGATGGTATAGCCCCTGATAACAATATCGACGACCGTGATAGGTCAGAATCGAGGTGAGAGTATGAGACAAGTAATTATTTATCCTGGAGAAGACGGTTATTGGGTCGTCGAGTGTCCGAGTCTGCCTGGTTGTATCAGTCAGGGATCGACGAAAGAGGAAGCAGTCGCGAACATCAAGGAAGCGATTCGAGGTTACGTAACCGCCTTGGAAGAAGACAATCTTCCCGTGCCAGAGGAACGATTTGACGCGATGCTGCTGACAGTGTGACCGGATTCAAGACGTGATGGCCCTTAGTCCTTGGTCCCAAGAAATAGCTAACACTTGAAGGACGAAAAGAGAATAATGGGGCACGTGACAATTGATGACCTCGCCTCATCAATCGAAAGCCTTTCAGACCGAGAACGAGCAAAGCTAATGCAGCGCGTAGGCAGGGCACGTTTCTGCGGCCCGCTAGAGGAATTCCACAGCGTGGTCTATGAGGCGCGCGACGAAGACGAATTGCAACGTGATCTACCCATCCTTGAAGTTGTCTTCAACCTCAGATGTCACCAGCTTCTATTTCGCAGCCTTGAACTGGTGGACTTCCTTCCGTCGGTGTCTATACAAGGGTTCAACGAGCTCGCCGTCAAGCTGAGTAAAAGCCTCAGCGATTTTGAGCCGGCGACCCGAGAGGCTTTTCTTGTAGAACTGGATAAGATAGCCGACGCCAATCGAAGATCGTTCCGGTCCGACTCGTCGAGGCTGGACAAAGCGATCAAATTTGCTGGCCCGATGCTTTCGTTCCGTTTGCGCGTCGTTGTGATCCAGCTCCTTGCACAGAGCTTGATCGCTGCGTTTCGCGGGCCTAAAGCTCAATTAATTAACGAGGTCGAAGATGCATTGTCGGACTTGGCAAAGAGCTTTGTGGAAACGAAGGCTGGAGGGCGCAAGAGCCTCCGCGATGGTGAAGATCCGGATGCGTTTCGCAACAAACTGCGTGAGAAATACTGCGCTGAGATGAAGCGGCGGCGCAGGCGTCCCACCCAAGAGGAAGTCGCCACCCGCGATGGGTCACGGTCTTAGCGCATTGCGGAAGCGCCTTCGAGTCTTCACCATATCCTGGCCGCCCGCCTAATAATTTTACCGCCGCGAAATAAAGAACATTTTCGAACACCGGGCTTATGCTACTCTCAGCGCTGCGGTGAACCGAAAAGCCAAGATGTAAGTGAATTCCTTGGAGGATGGGCGCGTATTCAAGTTGACGAACTTGCGTCTGGGCAGATGACGAGTGAACTAATGGAGCTCTAGCCATGAGTAAGTTGCCAAGAGTTTCTGGCCGCGAATGCATAGGAGCCTTAGCTAAGATAGGCTTCTATTCTAAGCGGCAAGAAGGAAGCCACGTCATCCTGCGTCGAGATGATCCTTTCGCGCAGGTTTCCGTCCCTCTCCACAAAGAACTCGACCGGGGCACACTTAGGGCTATTATACGTCTAACCGGACTCAGCGTTGACGAGTTCGTCAACTTACTGTGAGTTGAATTCGCAGCTTCGCACAAATGGGCGACTTCGGTTATTATTTCTGCCACTACCAGTGGGTTCAATGCAGTCAAGTATTCGGAAGGTCGAACATGGTTCATCTAAAAGGACACGCGTCAGTGTCGCTGTTCGTCAGGTCGCTCACGGTCGCAATCCTATCTGGCGTCATTCTGGGCTTCGCTTCGTGCTCAAAGACTTCTGGTAAGGCGGTTAACGGTGCCTCGCCCCGGCCCATATCCGTTCGCGTCCTGCCAGTCGAGCAAAAGCAGATTCGTCGCAACGTCGAGTCAGTCGGTTCCCTGTTCCCGCTCGACGAGGTCACCGTCAGCTCAGAGGTCGAAGGACGCGTTGAACAGGTCCTGGTCGACGTCGGCGACCACGTTTCGGCCGGCCAGACGATCGTCAAAGTAGTCCCGACTGAATTGCAGTTGACGCTCGATCAGCAGCGAGCGAGTCTGCAACAAGCGAGGGCGAGGTTGGGGCTCTCCGACAAGGGTGAGGACTTTAAGGACGTGCGCAGCGCCCCCGAGGTGAAGAAAGCTGCGGCGGACCTCGCCGACGCCGAGCAAAAGTATCTCCGCGCAAAGACGCTCCTCGAACAAGGGTTGCTGCCGAAACAGAGCTTTGATGAAGCCGAGTCGCGTCACAATGCCGCGCGCGCGGCCTATGACCTGTCCGTCCAGACGGTCGAGAACCTTCGCGCGCAGCTGGCGCAGTCCAAAGCCGCTACGTCGTTCGCGCAAAAGAAGGTCGGCGATTCGATCATTCGCGCGCCGTTCGCCGGGCAGGTCAAGGAGCGCCCGGTCACTCAGGGGCAATATCTGAAAGTTCAAACGCCGGTCATGGTGATCGTCAACGTCAATCCCATGCGTGTGCGGCTCCGAGTGCCGGAGAAGATGGCTGCGTGGGTCAAGACTGGCCAGGAAGTCACCGTGTTGGTTGAGGCGTACCCAGGTCGCACGTTCGCCGGAAAGATCACGCGCATTAACCCTTCCGTCGACCAGCAGACCCGCGCGTTTGAAGTCGAAGCATTGATCGACAACCGCGAGGCTCTGCTCAAGCCTGGTTTCTTCGTCAAAGCGACGATCCCGTCCAGCTTCGTGGTGGACGCGCTGTTTGTCCCTCAAGACGCGCTGCTGTATGTGTACGGCGTATACAAGGTCTTCGTGATCGAGGGGAACACGTTGAAGGAAAGAGAAGTGAAGGTCGGAGAGCGGACCGGTGACGAGGTTGAAATAGTCGAAGGCCTGGCTGCGGGCGAACGAATCGCGCTCGCGACGAAGGGTCAGGAACTGAAAGAAGGCGCTGCGGTTGAGATCGCGCAGTAATCTGTCGATGGGATGCTGCAACGAGCTGCCTTAGGACTGTGAGCCGTGAAAAGGAATCTGGGTACAGCCTTCGAGGAGGTAGGGGATGAGGTTCCTTTTTTGGAACGTCAAGAAGAATCCAGTGGGTCCAATCCTATCAGAGATCGTCCGACAGCATGATGTGGAAGTCGTCATCCTCGCCGAATGCCTGGACAAAGCCGCTATCCTAGTAGATCTGAATCTGAACGCGACAACCAAGAAAATGTTTCACCTGACGGATAGTCAGAGGACCAGGGTTGTGATCTATACGCGGTTTTCGCCAGAGTACATTCCGACCGCCCACAGCGACATTTTCTTCACGATCCGGCGCATAATCTTGCCCGAGAAGAGACAGATGCTTCTCGCAGCCATGCACCTTGAAAGCAAGTTATATCGACGAGAAATTCATCTATGGGGCAAGGTCAGAGATGTGTCAGCAACGATTCGCCAGGTCGAGAGTGAACTTGGCATATCAAGAACGGTTTTGGTGGGCGACCTGAACATGAATCCGTTCGAAATGGGGGTAATCCAAGCAGACGGGCTCCATGGCGTTATGACGCAAGCTATCGCGAGAAAAAGGCACCGGCCAATCGGCGATGAGGTGTACCCCTATTTTTACAACCCCATGTGGGGCCGTTTCGGAGACACCACCAAAGGGCCGCCAGGAACCTATTATGCAACAACCTCATCTCGCGACGAGTATTTCTGGCATACCTTCGATCAAGTCTTGATCAGACCTGATCTGCTCGACTCGTTTGATGAAGCGAAATTGCAGGTCTTAACCAACTGCGGTGGGATCGAGTTTCTCAGAAAGTCGGGCATACCAGATGATTCTCGCGCGTCTGATCACCTTCCGCTATTATTCGATCTGGAGATATGAGAGGAGGAAATGAGTATGTCTGACAGGGTCCGAAGCGATGAGGTCTTCCCGCTCATGATGAAAGACCTGTGGCCTGACTTTGCTCCGGCGGAAGGAGAAGTTCCACCGATCACGATTCTCAGAGAGCAGGCTTCGGTGCTTGGTGTGAAACTGAAAAACCTGATCGAAGCGGATGTCGAGACCGGCACGACGGATTATCAGCGTTATTTGCGACACACTCTATTCCTTATTGCACCCGTACTCAACTTTTATCGTTACAAGCTTCTTGAAGTCGAGCATTCGGCCACCGAATTGTATCCCGTGACGATAAAGGCATCCTCCGGCGATCCTGCGAACCCAATCTCTAACTCTAAGGCGGAAAATCAAGAGGAATTCAAAGCCGTACTCAAGGATATCTTTGGAAGTGCCGAGACAAAAAGGGTAATCGAGAATCTGCTCGCGCAAAGCATGGGCGCAAAGGTCGGCGCCTGACTCCTGAGGGCCTTAGATGACACTTGCTGAACTGTGCGTAAAGCGACCGGTATTCGCGGTCATGCTGATCACGTTTTTGGTCGTGCTCGGCGTCTTCTCGTTCCGGGACCTCGGCGTTGATCTCTTTCCGAAAGCGGACCCTGCGACCGTCACGATAAACATCCGCCTCCCTGGCGCCACATCGGAAGAAGTTACCACTCAGGTCGTCCTCCCCCTCGAAGAATCTGTTAGCACGATCAGCGGTCTCGATGAGTTGAACTCTCAAGCCACCGAAGGCAGCGCTCGCATCACATGCAAGTTTCTCCTCGAACGCGAAATCGAAAGCGCCGCACAGGACGTGCGCGAGAAAGTTGCCGGCGCCATTCGAAATCTTCCGCCAAACATTCTTCCGCCTATCATTCAAAAGGCCGACCCGGATTCTGACCCTGTCATTTCATTGGTGGTGGCCGGGGATAAGAGTCTTCGAGAAACCACCGAAGTCGCTGACAAACAAATCAAGCGGGTGCTGGAGACCGTGGACGGCGTCGGCGAGGTTAGCATGACCGGCGGGCGGGATCGCCAGATACGCGTCTTTGCCGACGCCGAGAGACTCAACGCGCACAACATCACGATCAGCCAGCTCCAGCGCGCGATTCAGAGCGAAAACGTCGAGATTCCCGGTGGCCGGATCATTCGAGGCGAATCCGAGCTGGGCATCCGTACGCTGGGGCGCATCGACGCCATCAGCCAGTTCGGCGAAATAATAGTCGCCAATGTGAATGGCACGCCGATTCGAGTGAGCGACGTTGGCCGAGTCGAAGACAGCTTATTATCGACGCCGTCAAGAAGAAGATCGAACTAATCAAGAAGACGCTTCCGCCGGGCGTCACCTTAAAGATCATTCGCGACCAGTCGGTCTTTATAAACGCATCGGTAGCCTCGCTCCAGGAACACCTGCTGTTCGGCAGCCTGCTGGCGAGTCTCGTCGTCCTGCTGTTCATTCGCAATCTGCGATCGGTGCTGATTGCGGCGGTTGCGATTCCGACCTCAATCATCGCTACGTTCACGCTGCTCAAGGCGATGGATTTCACCTTGAACAACATGACGCTGCTGGCGTTGACGCTCGCGGTTGGAATAGTGATTGACGACGCGATAGTTGTGCTCGAGAACATCGTGCGCTTCATCGAGGAGAAGGACTACGAACCGAAGCGCGCTGCGATCGAAGCGACGAAGGAAATCACGCTTGCGGTTGTCGCGACGACGATTTCGCTGGTGATCATCTTCGTACCCATCGCCTTCATGACGGGCTACGCGCGGCGCTATGTGAATCAGTTCGGCTGGACGATGGCGTTCTCGGTGATGGTGTCAATGCTGGTGAGCTTTACGCTGACGCCGATGCTCAGCTCGCGAATGCTCAGGCGCCTTGCGCACAAGCGCGCAATGGACGTCGGGAATGAAGACGCTGCGAGCAGCCAAACGGCTACTTCCAATCACGCATCACGCATCACGCGTCACGAAGAGCATACATCGAAAGACTCGCGCTTCTTCGGCTGGATCGATCGCACGTACGGACGAATGCTCGAGTGGTCGTTGAATCATCGCATTGTCATTGTAGCGGTCGCGCTGGCAACGTTCGCGTTGACGTTTCCTCTAAACGCGATGGTAGGTCGGGATTGGATTCCGCCCGACGATCAGAGCGAATTTCAAGTATCGTTGAACTGGCCTGAAGGAACATCGATCGAAGGCACGGCGAAGCTGGCTGTGGAGATCTCGGATCGCATCGCCCAGATCCCGGAAGTCGAGTTCGTGAACCCCTACATACACGAGGCATCGCTATCGAGCCATAACCACATCTATGTGAGACTGGTAGACGTGACCAGGCGGAAAGCATCGAATCTAGATGTCGCCGCAAGAGTCCGAAAGATCACTGGCGAGTATAAGAACCTGCGCAGCAAAATCATCATTCCCTCGGCGCTTGGAGGGGGTGAAATGTACTTCCCGGTGCGCGCGCTGATTCTGGGACCCGATTTTCAAAAGGCAGCGGAGTTGTCGAAGCGAGTAGCTGAAAAGATCCGCGGCATACCGGGCCTGCTCGACGTCGAGGCGAGCGTGAGTCTTAACAGCCCCGAGCTTCAGGTGAAGATCGATCGCGGGCGTGCCAGCGATCTCGGCGTGCGCGCATCCGATGTCGCCGGGGCCGTCAGGTTGATGATCTCGGGCGAAGACCAGATCTCGACCTACAAGGAAGGAGACGAGCAATACGACGTGACGCTGCAGTTGCTGCCCGAACAGCAGAAGGACCGCGAGATGCTGGAGCGGTTGATGATTCCGTCTACCAAAGTCGGTCAGGTTCGGCTCGATAATCTTGCTACGATCGAGCACGGACTTGGTCCTTCGCGAATCGAGCGATTTAACCGGCAGTTTCAAGTATCGGTGAACGCCAACAACGCCCCCGATTTTCCGCTCGATCAGGCTGCGCGCATGGTCAATGATGAGATCAGGAAGATCGGATTGCCGCAGGGTTACACTTCCCGCCTGATAGGGACGGTCAAGATTCTGGATGAGACCACCGCAAATCTGATCGTTGCTTTTCTGCTGGCGTCGATCTTCATGTACATGGTGCTGGCTGCGCAGTTCGAAAGCTTCCTGCATCCGTTTACTATTATGCTCAGCCTGCCGCTGTCGATTCCGTTTGCGCTGCTGTCGCTTTGGCTGACTGGGAGGACGCTGAACCTTTGGAGCGCGCTCGGCGTGCTGCTCTTGCTGGGCATCGTGAAGAAGAACGGGATCCTTCAGGTGGACTACACCAACAAGCTTCGGCAGCAAGGGGTGCCGCTGCGCGAAGCGATCCTGCAGGCCAATCACGTTCGGTTGAGACCTATCTTGATGACGACATTCTCGATCATCGGCGGGTTGATCCCTACGGCGATCGGCATCGGGGCGGGCTCGGCTCAGCGCTCGGCGATCGCGGTGACGATCATAGGCGGCCAGAGTCTGTGTTTGCTGCTGACGCTGGTGGTGACGCCCGTGGCGTATTCAATCTTCGCGGAGATGGAGGAGAAACGCGTCTTCGCCGCCGCCAAAGCCAGGCTTGCAAGGACGAGGTTGGCGGTTACCCGGCTATTCACTTTCTTGATTCGCGGATCGTAGGTAGGAACCGCTCAGCGGTAGGTATCCTCACGGCGGAGGCCACAGTACTTTAGTTCGACAGTTTGGGAAACAATATCGTAACGAAAACGCCACCGGCCAAGACTCAGTCTGTATTGACCATCTTGTTGCGGACCGATCAGTTTCTTGATCACATACCGGTTACTTCGATTGAATGGATCGGTTTCGAGAATTGCAATTGCTTCGCGCAACAACTTAGGAATGCTGGGGTGACGTTTGACGAGCCTCTTATAGAGCCGTTCAAAATGAGGAGAAGTTTTAACGGCAAAAAGAGGCGTCATACCTTGGTTCGACGCTTATTTCTCTTCCGCTCAACAGCCCGCAATTCGGCTAGGAACTCGCTGGCGTTGGTTCGACGCTTATTTCTCTTCCTTTCGGCGGCCTGCAATTCGGCCAGGAACTCGCTGGCGGGACGGCTTTTGCCGGCACGGAATTCCTCAGTGCACTTTCTTATGTCCCGTTGTGCCTTCGGGTCATTTAGTTCCAAGTAGTCCTCAAACTCGTCTATGTCCATAATGCCGACGACGGGGACACCGTCTTTCTCGAGGATGAGGTACTCTTTGTTGTCATGGACACGCTTTACCAAATCGCCAAGACTATTTCTAGCCTTCGTCATCGCGATGGTTCGTACCGCAGGGGTGACTCTGCTGCTCAAGGTAAACCTCCTTGGCGTTGTTCAATCTTCCTAGGCTCCTAGTGTAGCAGATGAGTTTACGGGGTCAATCCAGCGTGTGCCGCTCAGCTTTCGTCAAAGAGTTCGAAGGGTTCGATCTCGTGAAGCCTCGCCAGTCGCGTAATCTCATCTCGTCCCTCGATCACTACAACATTTGCCTCTTGCGCTTCACGTCGCTGCTCGCCGGTCAGTCTGCCGGTCGTAATAAACACCGCCGTCGGCAGGCGTCTGGCGAAACACCCAGCTAGTAACTTCAGCCACTCTTTTTCGGTCGGGGCATTGTTGCGAGCATGGAACTTTACCTGGACTCCGATGCTGGAGTGCTCACCTCGAGAGTCACCGAGTCGGTTTCCTACAAAGTCTAAACCGCGCTCCCTGCCCTTATCGCGCCCCTGGTGGTACCAAGCATATTGCGGATAGATCCGTCGCAGAAGAGTCAGCGTGTAGCGCTCAAAAGCATCGCCACGCGCGGAGTTGGCAGGAACAGATTGCTCCGAGCCCGTATCGACATTGATTGCGGGTTCAGAGTCAGGTTGGCCCTGAGCGAAAGCTCGTCCCTCCACAGTGATTCGCCATCCTGGCGAGTTTGGGTCGTGGGGGTGAACAAAACCGGCTTGAACTGCAACCGTATTGATAAAGTTGCGAAGGCTCGCTTTTCCTTGGTCGGAGAGCCGCATACCTCGGGGTCCGAGCACAGACTCGATCGCGTCGTACAGATCGCGAGTCTCAGCCATTCCGCCGCGACGGATGACTTCTTGGAGCGCGAAGCGAATCTGGTCGTCGCCGCTCAGTCCCGCTTCCCTCCGGTAACTAACGTAAGCGGTTCAGACGTATCTTTCACGGACTGGGATTAGGCGGGTATCGCGTCCGAACGCATAGCGAATCTCCGGCTCCTGGTTTCAGCTTTATCCTCAACTTCTACATTCCTACTATTCTTTCGGCGTCGTCGCTTAACCCTAATCCCCGACACCGACTTTCAACTCATCCTCCTTTTTTGCCGCAGCTTGAATCTCTGCGCCGATGCTGTCGATCTCTGATGAGACTCGCTCCTGCGCTTTCGTCGGTCGGATTCTTTTCCTGAACGGATGAGTGAGCGCGTAAAGCCGGCTTGCGAGCGAGCGCCACGCTTCAGTTGAGCCGATATCATCCAACAGCGAATAAGCCACCGGCGTGACGATCAGAGTCAACAGCAGCGAGAGCGTCTGCCCGCCTATCACAACCACAGCAATCGCGCGCCGCTCATCCGAGCCCGGGCCCGTACCCAGCGCGAGCGGCATCATGCCTGCCACCAGCGCAAGCGTGGTCATTAAAATTGGGCGAAGCCGGTCGCGATTCGCCTGAAGAATCGCGTCAGGACGATTCATTCCGCTCCTGCGCAGCCCGTTCATATGATCGATCTGAAGAATCGCGTTCTTCTTCACCACGCCGAACAACACCAGAATGCCAAGCGCCGAATAAAGGTTCAGCGTGTTCCCGGTCAGCCAAAGCGACAGCAACGCGAATGGTATCGAGAGCGGGAGCGAGAGCAGAATCGTAATAGGGTGAACAACGCTCTCGAACTGCGAGGCGAGGATCATGTACATGAAGATGACCGAGAGAAGAAACGCCCAGATGAACTCGTAGAACGTCCGTTCAAGCTCGCGAGCGCGTCCCGACACCGCAGTCGAGTAAGCGGCCGGCAGATTCATACTGGTCACTTCCTTGCGAAGTGCGTCGAGCCGATCGGAGAGAGCGTAGCCGGGTGCGACCGAAGCTCGTAAGCTCACCTGCCGCTGTCGATCCAACCTGTCGATGCGCGACGCTGTGTTGGCCGGCGTAATCTTCACAAGGTTATCGAGGCGGGCAAGTCCTCCGTTCTGGCGCGGCACGTATAGTCGCGAGATAGTCGCCGGATCGTTTCGCTGCCCCTCGCTCAATCTGATCTGCACGTCGTAATCGTCGTTGACTGCCTCGTCGCGGAAACGCGAAACTCGCTGGTCGCCCCCGACCATCAGCCGCAAAGCGCTGGAGATGTCTTCCGTCGAGACGCCGAGGTCGTCTGCGCGAGCTCGATCTATTTCGACTCGCAACTCGGGCTTGTCGAGCTTCAGCGTAGTGTCGGCATCCATGATCCCAAGCTCGGACGATTTTGCTCGAAGCTCCTCTGCATACTTGGCGAGCATCTCTAGGTCCGGCCCGCGCAACACAAAATCTATTTCGGATCCACCGCCGCCGATGTTGAACGACTGGGCGTTGCGAACCGAGGTGCGCAGATCTTTGTACCTTCGAAGCCGGTTGCGAATTTCCGACATCACGTCGCGCTGCGAGTAGTTGGTATTGAAAGCCTCCAGCGGCCTGCCGTGAGTGATTCCATTCCACAATCGAGCAAGTGAGAACGAGCGTTCGTCGATCGGCGCGATGCGCACGTAGGCGCTACCCTGATTGACGCCGCCGATGAAGCCTCCGCCCGCCGTCGCAAGCACCACGCGAACACCCGGCGTCGCCTTTAGCTCAGACTCCACCGCATGCATTACTTCGTTCATGGCCTCCATGCTGGTGCCTTCGCGAGCGTTCACGCCAACGTCGAACTCTGACTCATCCACGTCGGTCGGGATGTAATCCTGCTTCACCACTTTATACAGAGGTATGGATGAGCCAATGACCACGAGCGCCAACGCAGCCACAGCCAGTCGATGATGAATGGCGAGCTTAAGCATCCATGTGTAAGTCCGGTCGATGAACCCGTAGAAGCCGCGTCGGGAGTTTGCGTCCTCCCCTGTGTGGGAAGCCACGTCTGACGCTCGCAGCAGCCGGGCGCTCATCATCGGGGTCAGCGTGAATGAGACCAGCAGGCTCACCAAAATTGCGACGGCCGCGGTGATGCCGAACTGATAAAGGAATCGCCCGGATATGCTCGACATGAATGACACGGGCACGAAGATGACCACGAGGCTGAACGTCGTGGCCATCACCGCGAGTCCGATCTCGGCAGTCGCGGCGCGCGCCGCTTCAAACGGCCGCATCTTCTTCTCTTCCACAAATCTAAAAATGTTCTCGAGCACAACTATCGCGTCGTCAATAACGACGCCGACCATCAGCACAAGCGCCAGCATCGTCACGCTGTTCAGCGTGAAGTTGAGCGCTCGCATCATTCCGAACGTTGCGATCGTAGAAGCAGGAATCGCCACCGCGGCGATGATCGTCGAACGCCAGCTTCGCATGAAAGCCAGCACGACCAGCGACGCGAGAATGCTGCCCAGCACGAGGTGAAGCGTGATTTCGTGCAGCGCGGCGTAGATGTACCGCGATTGGTCGCGGATCACTTCCATCTTGACGTCGGATGGAAGCTGCCCGGCGATGCGAGCGAGATTGGCTTTGGCGCCTTCGATGACTTCAACGGTGTTCGTTCCTGTCTGACGTCTCACCTCGAGCGTAACAGTTGGAACGCCGTTCAGCCGCGCAACCGAGCGCTGCTCCTTTGTTCCGTCTTCGGCAAAGCCGATGTCACGAATATGGACCGGCGCTCCGTTGATCGTAGCGACCACCAGATCGTTGAATATCTTCGGGTCTGCAACGCGGCCCATCGTCCGAAGCGACTGCTCGCGGTTGCCCAAAGTCACGTTGCCGCCGGGCGCGTCCGCGTTTTGCCGCACTATGGCAGCACGGACGGTGGTGATCGGAATCTGATACGCCGCCAGCCTGTCGGCATCGACCCAAACGTTAATGGCGCGTCCAAGGCCGCCGACGATGCTTATCTCGCCGACTCCGGTTGAGCGTTCAAGCAAGGGCTTGACCACCTTGTCCGCAAGCTCAGTGAGTTCGCGGACTGACCTGTCCGCTGACAGAGCTACGGTCATAACCGGAGACGAATCGTTGTTGAACTTGTTGACGATCGGAGGGTCGACGTCGCGAGGCAGGTCGCGGATTACGGTTGCGACTCGGTCGCGAACGTCCTGGGCGGCAGTGTCGATATCCCGGTCGAGGTTGAACGTTGCGAAAACGACCGAGTTGCCCTGAGCCGAAACCGAGCGCAGCTCCTGTATGCCCTCGACTGTGTTGACAGCCTCCTCGATTTTTTGTGAGACCTCGCTCTCGACCTCTTCGGGTGCGCCACCGGGCAAGGAAGTGCGCACGCTGACGTTAGGGAGGTCGAACGAAGGGAAACGGTCCACACCGAGGCGAAAGTAACTCGCCGCGCCGACTACAACCAGCGCGAGTATTATCATCGCCGCGAAGACCGGTCGCTTGATACAAATCTCTGCGAGCTTTTGCATAATTAAAGCGGTTTCTGGTTTCTGGTTTCTGGTTTCTGGTTTGTGGTTTGTGGTTTCTGGTTAGGGACAGCAGGCACTCGCTATTCGCAGGTCCCGAACCAGAAACGACAAACCAGAAACCAGAAACCAGAAACCAGAAACAGAAACCAGAAACCTATTCCGTTACAACCACCGGCTGCCCCGATTGAAGGTTCCCAGGATCGATTACCACCTGATCTCCAGTTTTGAGCCCGGACACAACTTCCGCCCACTCCGCGGTGCGGCGGCCGAGGGTAACCGGCCTCTCCAAGGCTTTGCCGTCCTGCACCAGGATAACTTTGTCGATGCCTGCAAAGCTGACGATCGCATTAGCGGGCACCGCGAGAGCCGGGCTGCTCTTGTTAGATACAATTTCCGCGCGCGCGTAGGAGCCGGGGCGAAGCTGGCCGTTGTTATGGACCTCGGCTTCGACTATCAGCACGCGATTCTGAGCTGTGATGGTTGGGCTTATGCGCGCTATCTTGCCGGTGTACACGTTCGGGTCGCCTTCCAGCGTGACTCTCACGGATTCTCCCACGTGTACATTGCGAGACTCGCGCTCGGGTACTTCAGCACGCAGGCGCAGCGGGTCCATTCTGACCACATTGACGACGGGCGCTCCCGCGGCGAGGTATTCGCCAATACTCGCGCGCTTCTCTTGCACGACGCCATCGAACGGCGCATGGATCGAAGAGTCCGCAAGTTGCTGCCTCGCGATCTCAAGCTCGGACCGCCGCTGAACGACCAGCGCCTGACGGTTGCGAATCTCCTCGACGGCATCCTGATACCGGCTGAGCGCGACTTTATATTCGGCTTCGGCGCCCTCGAGTTGAGCCTTAGGCAGCACGCCGCGCTGAACCAGTGCTTCGGCTCGCCGGAATTTCACCTGCGCGTCGTCGAGCAGCGCTTGAGCCTGCCTGACGGTCCCGGTTTTCTCCGGATCTATGCGGTCGTCCTTTCCTTCGGGAGGCAAGCCCACCCGCGCGCGGGCCTGCGCGAGCGCGGCATCAGCCTGTTGAAGCCTCAGTTGATAATCCTGATCGTCGATCTGAGCCAGGATCTGCCCCTGCCGCACGACGCTTCCGAGATCGACTGCAATCGACTTGACGCGCCCGGGCACTTTCGCGCTGACCGTCGCCATATCGTAAGCCGCAAGCGTCCCGGTTACCGTGACCATTTGCTCCATCGCGATCTCCGCGGCATGGGCAATCTTTACTTGTCGAGGCTCTTTCGCTTCGGCGCCCGGGTTGTTCCTGGCCGAAACAGGGTAGCCGCTCTTGCACGCGACTGACGTAGAGACCATCGGCAAAAACAAGCCGGCCAAAAAAAGGACCCTGCGGCTCAATGAAGTGTTACTTGTGATGTTGCCCAAACCAAATGACATCGTCCAATGATACCTTTTTTCGTTATGGAGCGCACGATGCGAGACTGAAAGCGGGCTGATCAGTTCCCTAACCTCTGGCTCGACAGAACGCACTCAATTTATCCTCGGCGGACGAAGATTGCGGTAATTCACAAGTACGCTCGGCCAGTTCCGGCAGTTACAGCGGATGCCCTAAGAAGGCTGGATCGCTGTTGTGCTTGGGTCGGTCAAAGGAAGCTGAGCATATCTATCATGTCCTCGGCAGACGTCTTCGTCATCAGCTTTAATAAACGCCGTATCTGTTCGCCGACTGAATATCGGTGCCTGTAAACAACTATTATGCCAGCGTGACTGTTGCCTTGAGCTAAGTAGTCTTTGTGGAGTTTGCAGAAGTGACCCACGTTGAACGTGTAGATCACCCGGCGTTGTTGGGTCGCGTATTCAAGCTGATCTCTATCGTCGCGTTCACTCATACCTTCATCAATAACCGTAGTCACGTCCACTCCACGCGCGCGCAAGCCTTGAACAAGAGCGCGTGCCATCGCATCTTCATCTATGTACAAGTCAATCATGTACAAACCTCCAAGTTAGAGGATTGATATAGAGTGGAAACTATCGACTAAGGTGGGCCAGTACGGAAGCGAGTATAGCTCAAGGGGGGCGATTCTGAAAGAGCAAGATGGGCGGGCAAGTTCTCTGAGGACAATTGAAAACGTGACGGCAAGAAAAAGGGAGCCGTATGTTTGTTAGGACCCGCATCCAGGCATTGAAGTCATCGCCCTCCGGGCCGCTGGAACTCTTTCTCTAGCAGGCCGGCTTCCGCGCGCTCGGCGGCAAGGTCAGCTTCCACCTCCTCCCTGTTGGCATGGTAATAAGCCAGGGCAGTGTAGACCTGCGCCAGAGTCAAGTGCGGGTACTGATCGGCTATCTCTTCCGGGCTGGACCCCTCTTTGTACCACGCGGCCATTTGGTTGACTGTGATGCGAGTGCCGTCAATGCGAAGACGACCGCCACAGATGTCAGGCGAGCGCACCAACAAACAAGCGATCTCCGTGCTCATACTTTTGACCTATATACGAGTCGTATAGTCGTGTCAAGAAAATAGCCGACAAAGAAGCGATCTCTGTGCTCATATTCTTGACTCCTGCGGTTCAGATACCTAGTCTTCCCGGCCCCGCGTCTTCATTCTAATCTGTTCTGAACAAACGCTGAGAGGCGTTGACTCGCGCAGTAGTGATGACTTCATCAGTCATCGAGTTCAGTGAGATGGCGCCGCAGGCTCAACGCGAAAGACAAGGAAGTAATCCATCCCATCCGGTTTGACGAAATCATATTCATCGACGAGCAAGAAGCCCGCTTCCCCGGCTTCGCTGATCACCGTACGCTTGCCTATGCCGTGGTCTTTCCCGTTGCCGTTCCGATCGATGATCCCCAACAACGCGCCGGTTCGCATAGCCTTGCGAAGCCGTGCCAGTAGCAGAATCGGCTGAGCGATCTCGTGATAAGTCTTCAGCACCAGCACCGAATCAACGCTCTCTGGCGGCAGCAGAGGATCGTCCTCTTTTCCAAGCACCGTGTGAATGTTAGCGAGTTTCTCCTCGGAAGCGCGCCGTTCAATGTGCTCGAGGAAATCGGGATTGATTTCGACCGCGTAGACCGTGCCCTTTGCTCCAACTCGGCGAGCGGCTCTGACTGTGAACCAGCCTGAACCGGCGCCTATGTCGGCGACGCTGGAGCCTTCTTTGATCTTCAACAAGTCCATTACGCGGTTGATCTGGAGGTTTTCGTCGCGCTTCGAGTCCTCGAAGATTGACAGGTCGCCGGTGTAAGGCTTGCTCGTCGGCCGCTTGATGCGTTGTGCGTCAGTGGGCGCTTGGGATTGGATGGCGCCCGCGACCCCTGGAAGATGAGCGCCGGCGGTAGGCGCGAAGGCAAGAAGAGCAGTCAGGAGCGGAGTTGCGACCAGGCGAACGTTGTGGCGCACGATTATTGCCCTCGGGATATCTTGTGCCATAGCCCCGAACGAAGGCAACAGGCGATAGCTGGCGACCGGTTTGTAGTCAAGGCTCCGATGGCGTTTGCGATTGGAGGAGCGGCTCTACGAATAACAACGCCGACAGCCGCTGGCTGCTGAACGGGACTGTTACACCGCTGCTGATCAGATCACTGCCGCTGGCGATGATCTCGGTCCCCGTATCTACATCCGCGACGCGGTACGTCACCCACGACTTAAGCTTTCGCAGCCTGACGCGCTGATCGAATGCCCCGTCGCGCTGCCATCGATAGACCAGGACCCCTGCATTGAACCGTCTCCTGCTGTAGAAGGTTGCGCCCGCAACCTCTGCGGAATCGTTGGGCAGTTGCAGATCATAGAGGCAGGAAAACTTCAGATGGTTCAATCGGCGATAGTTCTCAATCTCTTTCAGGATGACGCCCTGTTGCCGACCGCTGATCTTCGATAGGTCTGAGGAGATACCCCATATCCCAGCCATGGCACTGCGGCAGTATAGCCGCAGCGTCTCGTCATCGTTTTGATCGATGCGATCCAGATTGATGGTGAAGCGAAGCGCGGCCCACGGGAAGACGAAATCCATCGCATTCAGTGCGACAGAGATGTTCCCACGTGGGTCCGGTATTCCACTGTTGCCGAGATCGCTGAGCCAGGTTGCCTGGGTGGCCAGCAAAGTAAACTCATTGATCATTCGCCCGCCTCTCAGGCAATTCTCAATCGAGAGATCGGGCTGGGCCTGACGGACAGCCTGCATTGCAGTCTGGAAACCGATGACGTCCTTCATTTTCCCCGCGCGCGACTGTTGGGAGAAGAATGACTGATCGTACTTCCAGTAATCCAACGAATACTTTTTTCTCAGCACTTGCACATGCTCTGAAAGATAATCCACGAAGTCGTCCTGCGACATATCGACCAGATAGCCGTCAAGAAACTTGGAAGAAACCGGCGGATCTTCTATCGCCAAAGCTGACTGATTGTTGATGGTGCTCACGTATTGGGGAGTCGACCACAGACCGGGCTTTACGCCGTTGGCCTTGAGCGAGGCGAGCATCTGTACGAGCTCGCCGGGTTGGAACTTCGCGGGATCGGGCTTCCATCGCCCGTTGGCAAACCATCCTGCGTCAATAATGAACGCGTCAAACGAGTAAGGAGCCATCGCAGCGATTTGACGGTTCAGAAAACTATCGTCGACCTGGAGACGGGCCGCATACCAGTGATTGTAGGTCAGCGGAAATAACAGCGGTGGGCCGGAATACAATACCCGTCCCAATGAGTATCGCTGCTTCATCCAGCTCGCGCGGCCATCGACATCGTCCGACACTGGCATCGGCGTCACCAACAGCGCGGGTCCTTCAATACTCTCGCCCCGGTTGAGCACGAGTTGCGTCTCTTCAGATGGTAGACCGACCGAAAACTTAAAACCATTGTCGACGCTCTGCAGGTTGGCGTTCCACCCTCCGCACCACTGCAAGCCGAAATAGATGCGGCTATCCGAACCGCCCACGACCCAGTACGGATTGACGCCGCCGTCGGCGTCATCAGAGCTATGCACCTCGCTGCCCAGGCGAATTCGGTTGGTGGCAGTCAACGCTTGCTCAATGCGGGTGTACTCAAGGGATTGCCACCAGCGCGCCCACTGCGATTGCCCGGCGACATCCCAACTGGCCAACCATGCCGGAAACGAATCGAATGCGCGCGCCCTTTTACCACGATTCGTCAGCCGAACATGCAGGCGAAAGAGCTGCCTTTGTTTCGGCAGCTCAACAACCCAGGTGATCAGGACCTTGTCTGTGAGTTGGCACGTCGCTTCGGCAGTCGTGAGCTCAGCGCCTTCTGTAATGCTCCAGACTGCTTTCGTGGGTTGCGCTTCCGGAATCAAAGTCTCGGGAACCCATGCCCCGAGGCCCTCGGGCGTGCCCATGTCACGGAACACGGTCTGGCCCGTAGCCTGCCACACGGCTTCCTCGATCACCGGAATGCCTTCGGGTGTGACGTTCAACTTCAAACGCAATGCGTCGTTGCTTAGCTCCTGGGCTTGCGCCGCCAAGGCAAACGCAAGTATCCAGGCGAAACAAAGGACAAGCGACTGAATCCCTCGAAAGGAACCTGACTGCTTGCCGCGTTGGCGCCTCGTCCTAAGAGCGGATTGGCTTGTTTGCACAGAGTCGTCAGTCATCGTTTTTTTCCTTATTAGATAAGTTAGACATGTTGCGCAGGTCGGCACGTCCGGGACGCGGATACTGTTATTGGCGCCTGCTGGAGGCAATCCTGGCGAGCTTCATTTGTTATTGATTCCTGCTCGTCTCCTCCAACAAAGGATTGTTAAGATGAAGGATGCTCGTGCACCCACGTTAGGTTAGACGTTAACGCCTCTACGTTGGTTTCAATTCATTCTTTCGATCGACTCACCGCGCCGTCAGTCTTGGCTGGCCGATAGCGCAAAGGGCGTCACTTCGCCGGCGTGATCACGATGTTGCGGTAGTAGATCTTCTCGTGATCGCCCTGCAACATTATTGGTCCGGGCTCGCCTTCGTTGCAGTCGAGCGCGCCTCCGGTGATACCCGGAATCTCGGCGTTGTCGATGATCAGCTTGTCGTTGAACACGACTGTGACCTTGCGTCCGATCAAGGTAATGTCGAAGCTCTGCCACTCGCCGGCCTTCCTGGCGGGATTGCTGGAAGGGGTGATGAATCCGTAGACCCCGCCAATTCGATGGCTCTCGGGCGGCTGTCCGAAGTTGTCTTCGATCTGGACCTCGTAGCGGCCGCGCAGATACACCCCGCTGTTGCTCTTCTCGACCATCTTGAATTCGACGTGCAGCTTGAAGTCGGTGAACTTTTGATCGGTGATTATGTCAGTGCCGTGCGGTGTGTTTTCCATCACCGCATCAGCCACTCGCCATGAACCAGCCTTGCTCATGTCGCGGACTCTCCAGCCTTCCAGATCGCGCCCGTTGAATAGTGTTATCGGCTTGCCCCATCGCGGAGCGGACTTGCGATCGAGCTTCGGCGCTCGCACCGCGGTCCACTTCAACGTGTTGCCGCTCGGGTCGAAGGTCGTTCCTTCCAGGCGCTCGCCAACCAGGTTAGCTTCGAACTTGAGATCCGTCTTGTGCTGCTCGTACTGAATCGGCAGGCTGAATGTGAGATGTCCCTTTGAGAAATCAATGGTCTTGATGGGCCGCTGACTCCCAACTCTCCCAACGAAGCGCCCTGTGAGGTTGCCGGCTTCGCCGGTTACCTCGAACCACGATGGGTACCGGCCGCCGTTGGCTTCCTGGATTGTCACGTCCCAGCGGCCGACGATCTTGCCATCCGGTATTAGACTTCGATTCAAACCCGAAGCGCTAATCATGTGAGTGCTCGATAGCGCGAGGCAGAGCACGGCCAGAGATTTTCTCAAGAACATTTGATCGCTCCTTCAAAGAGGATTAGTCTTACAGGCGTAGTTCGATCGATTTGTCATTGCAAACGAGACGAGCACGAGGATAATAGTAGGCTTTCAACAGTCGGGCAACCGCGGCCCGGGAGCGCCTTTTGGACTGCGGCGGCAAGGCCGCAACTCGCTCGCGGACTAAAGTCTGTACTCTAAACACCCTAATCATCGTAGCGCGCGGCAGGACTCCCGGAAGGATGAAACACCCCGAGCAAGCGAATGCTGGCTGAGCCGGTGTTCTCCAGACAGTGCTTCACCAGCCGAGGGAGATAGATGCTCGATCCCGCCTTGAACTCGGCGTCGCCGTCTTCGGTATGGAGGCGGCCTTCGCCTTCGATTACGTAGATCGCTTCTTCGTAGGTGTGATGGTGCATCGGAGCGCGGCCCAGCGGGATCACTCCAACGAATTGCGTCACGCGGTGGGCGCCGATGTCTTGATTAACCAGAAGCTTGAACGAGCGGTCACCGGCGGCGATCGCTTCGACCTCGTTCTCGCGAACCGTGCGAAACGGTTTCGTGTCCTGCGGGGGCCGCACGATGGGCTCAATTCCAACTTCTGAGTCTTCATCCTCGGGACAACACACGCTGACTATGCCGAGCTCGCTCACGCCGCGGCCCCGGTCATCGAGGTTCTCTATCTGGTAGACGCTTCCGGGTGGAATATAGACCGCAGTGCCCGGCGCAAGCGCGTAGCTGTATCCGTCGATGAAACAGGTGCCTGACCCGTTCACAACATAGATCACTTCTTCGCCAACTGGATTGCGTCGCGCGGAAGAGACACCTTCAGAGTAGCTGCTGACATACTGCGCGATGTCGCGCGCGCCCATCGCTCGCGAGATTGGAACGCGATAGCGCCTCGTGCCCTCTGCCTCCGTGAGTTCGCCACGTTGGATTACTGCCGCGCCACCGGATAAAGCTTTCATATGTTCTCCTCTACTTGTTATTGAATCGCGTCAGACGAAAGCGGTCAATGTTGAAAGACGTGCGGTCCGTTATTAGAAGTTCCGTCACAATTCGTCCGATCGTCGGACCAAACTTGAAACCGTGTCCCGAGAACCCCGTTACCACCAACACGCCGTCGAGCCGCGGATGCCAGTCGATGATGAAGTCGTCGTCGCGCGTGTTGTTGTATATGCACACTCGTGTCTCACGGACTCGCGCATCCGCGAGATCGGGTATGAACTCGCCGAAAAACGCGCGGCAGCGTTCGATAAATTGCTCACCCACATGATCCTCCGCTGAATCGGGGTCAACTTCAGCGCCCCTGTGATGGTTGGCGATCTTCATCGCGCCGGCATGATGAATCGGAAAACCGTAGAAGCCGCTCTCCAGCTCGAGGAAGATCGGGAAGCGGTTTGGCCCGAAGCTCAGAGGAGAAGAGTTCGATTGCTCCGGTCCTGGCTCAAAATAAACGATTTCCTGACGCGTGGTGGTGAGCTTGTCTTTGAGAAATGGAAGAAGCTTTCGGGACCACGGGCCCGAGGCAATCATCGCGCGTTCGCACTCGATCTCATGCCCGGACTCGGTGATAATCGATACGCGAGACCCGGGTTGCCGGGCGTCGATGACCCGCTCGCCTTCAAGGATTTCAACGCCCCGCCGGCGCGCAAGATCGATCAACGCGCGCACCGCGGTTTCCGCGTGAAGGATTGCGCCGCTTCGATCATAGACACCATAAGCAAAAGCGCTGCTGTTGAACTGAGGAAACCGCGCGCTGGCCTCCCGGCTGTCGAGCTTTTCGCTTTCGAGCCCCAGCGATCGCATCGCTTCGTAGCATTCCGTTTCAAAAGAAGGCTCGCGCTTGCCGATCAGCAAAGCTCCGGTTTGAGTGAGCAGCCGCGTGCCGGTCTCTGATTCGATCGTTCGCCATCGGTTCAGCGAGTCCACAGCGAGCTTTACGTAAAGCGGATCCGGATATGCGAATCGAAACACCTTCGAGTGATCAACCGAGGCGGCTCGTGGATTGGGAATCGGGGATTGATCGGCCATCGCCACCCTGGCGCCCTCGCGCGCCAGCTCACAGGCTGCCGCCGCGCCCATCACACCCGCTCCGACGATTGCTACGTCGAATGTCTGCATCGCGGCGGCGATTCTAACATAAGAGGAGTCCGTAGTCCGTGGTCCGTAGTCCGTGGTCCGTAGTCCGTGGTCCGTAGTCCGTGATCAGTGGTCAGTCAGCGGCCGGTTTGTTAATGACGACTTACCACCAACCACGGACCACGGACTACGGACTACGGACCACGGACTACGGACTACTTCTTTGCCTTTCAACTGGCCAAGCACTTAGAATCATCGACGCAGGTTTTCGAGCGATTATTGCGCGTGACTTGATGCCGACGAAAACTCACAGAAGCCGAATTGCGACACGCAGTTTCATGTCGTTCATGGACAACGACCTTACGACGGCTGCGGCCGCGGTTTCGTACTTCTCGATGCTCGCGCTGTTTCCTACGCTGCTGGTCATGCTCGCGATCGGTAACCGTTTGGTCGGGCAGCAGACTGTCGAAAAGTACGTCATCGGTCAGGTCCTGGCGTTCTTGCCCGGAGCTCAAACGTTCGTCAGCAAGAACCTCGAATCGATTTCGACTATTTCGACCGGCATCATCGTGAGCTGCTTAATCGTGATGCTCTGGGCGACCTCCTGGATGTTCACAGTGATCGAGAAGGCGCTGAATCGCGTGTGGGGAACATACCCACGGTCGTTCCTGCACGGGCGGGCGGTGAACGTCGCGGTGATGAGTCTGGTGTGGGCGTTGCTTGCGGGCTCGGCGCTGTTCACCGCGTTCGTGACGGGCGTCCGAGCGGCGGCGGACAGAATCCCCTTGAGACTAGGGCCGTGGCTGGGAGCGCTTTCAGGGTTCGCGTGGCAAACGATCTTCGTTCTGGCGAGTATCGCCGTGACGATCGTTCTGTTTACTGTGCTGTACAAGATTCTTCCCAACACGCACGTGCCGTTCACCGAAGCGTTGCCTGGCGCGGTGCTGGCGGGTGCATTGTGGGAAGCGGCGAAGTTCGGCTTCGCGTTCTTGCTGCCTTACTTCCATTACGACTTGTTGTACGGCTCGATCGGCGCAGCGGTAGCGCTGCTGACGTGGGTGTATGTGTCGAGTTCCATAATGTTGTTCGGCGCGCAGTTCACGGCGCTGCTTCATCGCGATCATCTGTTCAAAGCGTTTGAACATGCTGGTTTCCGATTTCGATTATGATCTTCCCGAGCACCTGATCGCCCAGGAACCATCGGCGCGGCGCGACAGCTCGCGCTTGCTGGTGGTGGATCGCGTTAGCGGCAAACTCTTCGATTCGGTCTTCACAGAGTTATCCGAAATTCTTCGCGCGGGCGACTTGCTCGTGCTGAACAACACACGAGTCTTTCCCGCAAGGCTCATAGGCCGGCGGCTGCGCGTGACTCCGCGGGGCGACACGATACTGGGAGGTCGCGTCGAGGTCTTTCTTGTGAGCCGCATCGAACCGCTGGTCTGGGAGACCTTAGTCAGGCCAGGCAGATCATTGCCGCCAGGCGCGCGAGTTGAGTTCGCCCGTGGCAAGCTTACCGCTGAAGTACTCGAGTGGCGCGAACGCGGCCGCCGCGTCGTGCGCTTCGAAGCAGCAGGCAACTTCGACCAAATCATCGATCGCATCGGCAGGACGCCGCTTCCGCCTTACATCAAGCGCGACGAAGAAGACCGCCTCGACGCCGAGCGATATCAGACTGTGTTTGCGCGCGAACGTGGTGCTGTTGCCGCTCCAACCGCAGGTCTGCACTTCACTCCTGAACTGCTCGACCGCTTGCGGAGCGGCGGCATCGAAATCGCGGAGATCACTCTTCACGTCGGCTACGGGACATTTCAACCAGTGCGAGTCGAGCGAGTCGAGGACCACCGCGTCGAACCTGAAACCTATTCGATCAGTGAAGAGGCGGCGGCATCAATCAATCGCGCGCTGAGCGAAGGCCGGAGAGTGATCGCGGTGGGCACGACTACCACTCGGGCGCTGGAATCAGCGGCGAGGCAGCAAGCGGATGAGCGGAGGGGCAGGGGGGCAGAGGAGCAGAGGAGCGGAGGGGCAGAGGGGCAGAGGAGCGGAGGTGCACAAGGGAAGGGGGGCGGAGGGACAGAGGGGCAGAGGAGCAGAGGTACGGATGAGAGTTCACCGCTGCCGCCTCACGCCTCTGCTCCTCCGCTTCCCTGCTCCTCTGCTCCTCTTCCCCTCTGCTCCTCTGCTCCTCTTCCCCCACGCACTTCGGCACGAATCAAGCCCGGCACAGCCGCAACCGACCTCTTCATCTATCCTGGATTTCAGTTTCGAGTGGTTAGCGGATTGGTGACTAACTTCCACTTACCACGATCATCGCTGCTGATGCTGGTGTGCGCATTCGCGGGGCGCGAGTTCATTTTGGAAGCGTACCGTCACGCAGTCGAGCACGAGTATAGCTTCTACAGCTACGGCGACGCGATGATGATTCTTTAGAGAAGTCCTGATATCGCGAACATCCGGATTGATCATCCGGATTGATCACCCGGATTGATCATCGTTGGGTTTGCTCAATCGCTGTGTTACGATTCAGGCCAGATATGGAGACCGGTATGATTGAGTCCGTAGAGTTCCGAAATCTGAAGGCCCTGCGAGACACGACACTCCCATTGGGACGCTTCACGCTAATTGTCGGTCCAAATGGTAGCGGCAAGAGTACTGCCCTATGGGCGCTACGGGCCGCTGGCAATATGGGATTGCTCGACTTCAACAAGATCGCCACTGCTGGTCTTGCAGTCCACAACAATGTCGAAGTGGTCCTGCATTGGGGAGGGGCTTTTGCGGGCACCATAACGTACGCCACGTGGTCGCGAACCGGCGAACATGTCAAGCAGACGGATTTCAATGAAGGAGTTTCGGGTGATCTAGGACAGACTTTACGCAACGACCTCGACACGATTCTGAGCGCGATTCGAATCTACTCTTTCGACGCACCGTCCATTGCTGCTCCAACGTTACTCGAACCACATATGACGTTGGAATCGAATGGCCGCAACCTCGCGGGAGTTCTCGACCAGCTTGGCAACCACGAGCCGGAACGATTCGCGGCGCTTAGCGAAGAAATGGGTCGTTGGCTGCCGGAGTTTGACCGCATTCTGTTTGATACACCCCTTAGTGGACAACGATCCTTCTTGCTGCGCACTCGCGAAGGGCATCACAAGATACAAGCATCCGAGCTTTCACAGGGAACGCTCATAGCGTTGGCGATGCTCACGCTCGCGTACATTCCAGATCCCCCTCGAATCGTCTGCCTGGAGGAGCCGGATCGAGGCGTTCATCCCAGACTGCTTCGCGACGTTCGCGATGCTATGTACCGGCTCTGCTACTCCGAAAACTTTGGAGAGAAGCGCGAGTCCGTTCAGGTGATTGCGACCACCCACTCGCCTTACCTGCTGGACCTGTTCAAAGACCATCCTGAAGAAGTGGTTATTGCTAATAAGGTTGACCAAGACGTGCGCTTCGAGCGGCTTTCCGACCGAGCGGATATTGATGAAATCCTGGGAGACACACAACTCGGGGATGCCTGGTACAGCGGCGTTCTTGGGGGAGTGCCTTCTCACCCATGAAGCTGGTCGTACTCAGCGAATCTCCAGAGGACGAGGCAGCTGTACGCATTCTAGTTGACGGAGTCCTAGGAACTCAGACCGAGCACGTTGTTCCACCGTTCCGTGCTAGCGGATGGTCTCAGTTTCTGAGCGTTTTGCCGGCCGTTCTGAGAGAACTCCACTATCACACCGATGCTGACGCGCTTGCCGTAATCGTAGATTCCGACGCTTCCGCGGCTCACCGGCTGGCGCACGTTCCGCGCGATGGCGCAAACCAAGGATGCCGTCTGTGCCGATTGCGGTTGGTTGCTGATCAAGTCCAGAATGGTCTGACTGAGGTTCCGGACCGCGCGCCGCTCAACACGGCTTTTGGCCTTGCCGTTCCCGCACTCGAAGCGTGGCTGCTCTGCGGAGTCGACCCTCGTGCAATTGAAGCAACGCTACTTCAGAGACCGGACGCAAAGACGCGAACCCTCAGGATTCAACTCAAGCAGGATGTATACGGTACAGACCGCCCGTCGCCAGGGGTAAAGATGGCGCGTGCAACTGAGGAAGCACGGCGGCTGGTTCAGATCCTCGATGAATTCGAGCGCTGTTTTCCTGATGGCTTCGGATCATTCGCGCGCGATATCAGAAGTTGGTAGGCATACCTCCTTCGATCTCAAGTTTGCGGCCCGGTACGTGCAGGCACGAGCCTTCGAAGCAGCCACAGCATCAAGCATCCCGTCGCTGTGCCGAGCAAAATGCCCGCCCCTATTCCAAAAGTTAGTTGCCCCACAATGTGCTTGACGTGATGCGGGTCGTCGGGTCTTGAAAATTCGGGCCTGGTGAAAACATTTTCGATTTTGCTGACGACAGAAAACGCTATGGCAGCGACTATGAGCACCTGCTCGAAGACCGTCAGAAGCAGGCTTGCGACCACCACGTTCGGATAGCTGCCGAAGCCCCGAGTGTGAATCAGCCAAACTGCAATCAGAACCGAAAGAGACGTGGCCCCGGTAACGCTGAAGACGCGCACCAGGCCTGGCGAAACCTCGTTGGCGTCGAGCACCCACCTCAGCGCCAACGAGGTTTCGCCAGGCCTGG
>WNFR01000072.1_pt1 | contig 92726 bp, 74 predicted proteins | sample 5400221 | NCBI WGS metagenome assembly WNFR01 (sample SAMN13153357, study PRJNA577476) | soil metagenome | isolation source: 40 cm soil under Madrone tree | place: USA:California | collected 2016-06-14
CAGGCTCGCTTGACTATGTTGTATCGCTCGACGGACCGCCTCTGTCGTCGTGGCGCTGCCGTGAAGAATTTGCCCCATAGTGCCTCCTTCCATCCCAAGGATAGGATTGCACCATCAAATGCCGGGACTAAACACCTAGCGCGTTATGCTCGTTCTCGAAACCATGGATGTCTTCGGGAAGGCCTTTGTGCGGGATCATATGAACGTAATAGCCCCGTCCGATCTTAACTTCGCGAACCACGAATTGCACTTCCGGCTTGAAGGTCTGCATTGCCTACTGCTCCAACATGACATCGGACACTTCTGCCGCCGGCTCATTTGCGTGTCGTGCCCGCGCCCGTCTGTTCGCCGCCTCTGCAATCAATTCATGTGTGGTGATAGTTAGCTTCACGCTAGACGTGCCTGATCGCGACGTAGGTTCACCAGCCAGCCAAAACCCCACGCAACCACCCAGCCCACGAGAAGAGTGAGCATGCGAATAGCCGCGTGCATGGCGAGTTTCATTCCGAAAGACTAGTGTAAATTCCCTCACAAGACTAGCCTCTGCGCTCGCCACGAATCGCGCTATACTCCTTAGGTTAAAGTAAGTCGCGCACCACGCCTAACTTGTACGAGCCTTCGAGGGGTGCGGAAGCCGCTCCTTAGAATGAGGGAATCCCGCCCCGTCCGCGAGCCATGATCAGGATGACGGCAGTCAGCTCAAGTCCGATACTCAACGAGGCCGGATAGCCGTGCAGGCCAGACTTCGCGTTGAATGATGCAGCTGGATCAAATTTACCGAATTCTAAAATCCTGCAACGCCTCGCAATCTCGCACGCCGCCTCACCGACGACGACGCCATCAAGACCGCAAGCCCCAAAAGTACCGGCGGAAACACCACGAGATTGACGGCGGACCAGCCATAATTCGCCAGCAATTGGCCGGATGAAAACGAGCCCACCGCCATCGTCCCGAACACCAAGAAATCGTTGAACGCCTGCACCTTGTTGCGTTCCTGCACCCGATGCGTCTCCAGCACCAGGGCGGAGGCACCGACAAAGCCGAAATTCCAACCGACGCCGAGGATGACCAAGGTCGCCCAGAAATGCGTCGCGGTGATGCCGGAGAGTCCGACCGCCGCCGCAATCGCCTCGAGCAGCAGGCCGAGGGCGACGATCCTTGCCGCGCCGAAGCGCGCGATCAGGGAGCCCGTGAAAAAACTCGGCCCGTACATCGCAACGATGTGCCATTGAAGGCTGAAATTCGAATCGCTCACGCTCAAGCCGCACATTTTCATCGCCAGCGGCGCCGAGGTCATCACCAGATTCATCATGGGATAGGCGATGACGCCGCAGATCGCCGCGGCGACGAAGCGCGGTTGCCGCACGATTTCGAACAACGGCCGGCCGCCGTGAAAATCCGACGGCGCGGGCTTGGGCGCCTCGACGCCCGCGACGATAGCCATCGCGACCAGCGCGACGGCCGCCTGCACCACAAAACTGAAGGCGAATAAAAACGGCGGCCAGACATCCATCGTCCACTGCACGAGCTGCGGACCGAGCACGCCGGCGAACACGCCGCCGGCCATCACCCACGACACGGCTTTGGGGCGATAGGCCGCGCTCGCGCCGTCCGCGGCGGCGAAACGATAGGATTGCGCCACCGCGCCATAAAGCCCGCCGAGGAAGGTCGCGCCGCAAAACAGCGCAAACGAGCCACGCAGAATGGCGAAAGCCCCGAGCAGGCCGGTCAATACCCCGCATCCGGTACCGACAATGAACGCGATGCGGCGGCCATAGGCACGCGAGATGGCGCCGGTCGGCAGCGTCCCGGCGGCAAGTCCCACCACATACATCGAGAGCGGCACCGTCGCGAGCGAGATGTCCGGCGCCAGCGTCGCCCCGACAATCGAGCCGGTGGCGAAAATCACCGCCGAATTCGCCCCGGTCAGCGCCTGCGCCGCCGCGAGCCGCACGACGTTGGCGCGCGCGCGGACATCGTCGGAAATCTCGTCAGCCACGGCCCCATCGATCATCGGTCATTTCCGCCCAAGCCAGATCAACAAGCCCGGCCAAAAAGACGGCCGAGAAAACGGCCAGAAAAGAAAGACCCGAGCCGCCCCATTGATTCTCGGCACTATGAAGGCGGGCACGGGCTCGATCAACCGATGCAAACGCTTCCGCGCTATGCATCCTTGTTCAGGCCGCCTTCAAGCGCTCAAATACCAGAATGAAATTGTTCGCCGGCATGGCCACACGCTCGGCAAGCACAAGGCCGGCATTTTTCGCGAGCTTCTCCAGATCGTCGATATCGCGCACGCCCCATTCGGGGTTGTTGTCGCGGAGACTTTTGTCGAAAGCGGCATTGCTGCTGGCGGTGTGTTCGCCGCCGCGCTTGAACGGTCCATAGAGAAACAGCCGCCCGCCCACCCGCAAATACCGCCCGGCACCGGCAAACAGACCTTCGGCCACACGCCACGGCGCGATGTGAATCACATTGGCGCAGAACACCGCCAGCAATTCTCCGGGCCCGTTTCCATTTTGCATCTCCGGACACCAGCGCGAATCGGAAAGGTCGATCCGCAACGGCGGACGGATATTCGGCAGGCCTGCATGGACCCGCCAGGCCTCGATGCTTTTGAGATGTTGCTCGTTGAGGTCACTCGGCCACCAAACGATCTCGGGAGCACCACGCGCAAATTCGACCGCGTGCTGGCCGGTACCGCTGCCGGCCTCGACCACGTCGCCGGATTCGCCGGCAAGAAATTGCCGCAACACCGCCCAGATCGCCTGATGATTGCGATGAAACGCCGGCGCGTCGAGGCGGCCGTCGGGCGGAACCGGCCGGCCATCCTTGCCGAACTCCACGACATATTCAGCCACGATGCCCTCCCCGCCCTGCCCCGCATCAAATCTGGTTTGGCGCGAACTCTACTGGCGCCGCGTCGGCCGATGGCCTTTACGCGTTTGTCCGCCTATATTCTACTTCCATCAATGTAATCGGAAGCGCCGTTGTCCAACAATCGCTTGAAGATCGCTTTTACCTTCGCACTCGCAGCGGCTTGGCTGATCGGCGCGACCGCTGGCCCAGCCGGCGCGCAATCTCTCGCTTCCGAAGGACAAAGGCTTGCGTTCGATCGCGGCAAGGGCAATTGCCTGAGCTGCCACGACATCCAAGGCGGCGAGCTTCCCGGCACCATTGGGCCGGCGCTCAAGGACATCAAAAGCAAATATCCTGACCGCAACGACCTCGTCGCCATCCTCACCGATGAAACCAGGCGCAATCCGCAAAGCGTGATGCCGCCGTTCGGCCGAAACCGCATTTTGACCGAGCGGGAAATCAACGCGATCGTGGATTTTCTGCAGACGTTATGAGGGCGGATCACTTAAAGGGGACACCGATTGACCATCGTTTATAACGGCTTCCGGCGCTTGATCCTGAAAGGCGGCATCACCGCCGCGCTCACGGGCTTCTGCAATATTCCGCTCGGTTTCGCGCCCGCGCTCGCCGCCGCCAACGACAAATATCCGGAAGGCGCGTTCACGGCGAAAAACCAAGCCGACGCGATCAGGATGCTCTATGGCAAAGCCGCCGAACCGTCAGACAAGGTCAAGCTCGACGCACCCGAAATTGCGGAAAATGGCGCGGTGGTTCCGATCTCGGTCGGCGCAGACCTCGCGGACGTCACCTCAATCGCGCTTCTGGTAAGCGACAATCCGAACACGCTCGCGGCGTTCTACAAGATTCCCGCCGACACCATGCCGAGCGTCGCCAATCGCCTCAAAATGGCGAAGACCAGCAACGTGACCGCGATCGTGGAAGCCGGCGGCAAACTCTTTAGCGCCACCAAGGAAGTCAAAGTGACGGTCGGCGGCTGCGGCGGCTAGAGCATGATCCGGAAAAGTGGGAACCGGTTTTCCGAGAAGGTCATGCTCAAATAAAGGTTTGAAGGTAATTCGATGGCATCGAGCATTCGCGTGCGCGCGATTTCAAGCGGCGACCTCACCGAGGTCCAGGTGCTGATCCAGCATCCGATGGATTCCGGCTTCGTCAAGGACGGCAAGGGCGAGATCATTCCGCCGCACTTCATAAAGGAGCTAACTTTTGAACATGAGGGCAAAAAGATATTCGTCGCCGATTGGGGCACGGCGATTTCCAAGGACCCTTATGTCAAATTCAGCTTCAAGGGGGCCAAGAAAGGCGACGAGCTGAAAGTCATGTGGGTCGACAACAAGGGCGGGAGCGATACGACCACCGCGAAGATTCAATAGGGATTTGTTTTTGACGCGCTTTTTTCACGCCGTTCTTGCATTGGCCGCGCTGACGTTCGCTGTCGCGCCGCCTGCGGTCGCCGAGACGCCAGATCCGGTCGCCGACGCGACGGCGTTCCGGAAATATTTCACCGAGAAATTTCCTCAAGTGAAACTCGAAGACTTCGTCAACGGAGCCTACGCGATCGATGAGGCCATGCGCCGACAATGGCAAGCGATCGAGCAATTCCCGCCATATGAATTTTCGCTCGAGACGGGCAAGGAAATGTTCGCGCAGCCGTTTCGAAACGGCAAGCACTATGCGGATTGCTTTCCCAATGGCGGCGTCGGCATTCGCCAGGATTTTCCGTATTTCGATGAGACGGAAGGCAAGGTCGTTACCCTCGAACTTGCCCTGAACAAGTGCCGCGAGGCCAATGGCGAGCCGCCGCTGGCGTATGACAAAGAGGAGATGGCCGCACTCACCGCCTATATGGCGTTCACCTCCCGCGGCAAACCGTTCGACATCAAAGTTCCCGACGATCCGCGCGCGCGTGAAGCTTACGAGAACGGCAAGCGATATTTCTACACGCGGCGTGGACAACTCAATTTCTCCTGCGCGAGCTGCCACGTGCAAATCCCCGGCGAGCGGCTTCGCGCCGAGGTGCTCGCCCCCGCGCTCGGGATTTTGAACGCGATGCCGATCTATCGTTCCGAATGGGGCGGCATGGGCACCGTCAGCCGACGCTTCATCACCTGCAACAGCCAGGTGCGCGGGGTGCCGCTCGAGCCGCAGGCCGAGGAATATCGCGATCTCGAATATTTCCTGTCCTATGTCAGCAACGGCTTGCCGATTTCCGGTCCGGGCGCGCGGCCATGAGCATGATCCAGGTCGGCCACTTGAAATCCACACTCCCGCTGGCTTTGGCGTTTTTGGTCGGAGCCGCGGTGTCCGCTTGGGCCGCGAGTTCCGAGGCCGATTTCAAGGCCGCCTACGCCGCCGCCGAGGCGGTCAACACGGAAGCTGGCATCTTGCGCAATCAATGGACGGTGACGGCAACGGCTCTGGCGGAAGCGAAAAAGGCCGCCGAGAAAGGCAATTTCGATCAGGCGGTGACGTCGTCGAAAGAAGCGGAAACGCTGGCCAAGGCGTCGATCTTCCAAGCCATCCAGGAAAAAGAAGCCTGGAAAACTCTCGAGATACGCTAAAGCATGATCGAAGCGGGAGACATCGCATGAAAATCCGCCGCCGGGATTTTCTCAAACTAGCGAGCGCGGCCGCGTTCTCAGGCGGCCCGTCGCATATGGCGCGCGCCGCCGATAGCGCCAACGTGTACGACCTCGAGCGCTTCGGCAATGCGCGCATTCTCCATATCACCGACACGCATGCGCAATTGCTGCCGGCCTATTCCCGCGAGCCGAGCGTCAATCTCGGCGTCGGCGCGATGGCGGGAAAACCGCCGCATCTGGTCGGCCGCGCCTTTCTCGATCGCTTTGGAATAAGGCCGGACAGTGCCGAAGCCTACGCCTTCACCTCGCTCGATTACGAGAAATCGGCGCGTCGCTTCGGCAAGCTCGGTGGCTTCGCGCATCTAAAGACGCTGATCGACCGCCTGCGCCATGAGGCAAGGCCCGAACGCTCGCTGCTGCTCGATGGCGGCGATACATGGCAAGGCACGGGGCTTACCAACGCGCTGCAGGGCGCCGACATGGTCGAAGCGGCGAATTTGCTCGGCATCGAAGCCATGACCGGCCATTGGGAATTCACCTATGGCGAAGAAGCGTTGCGTCGCAATATCGCGCGCTTCAAGGGCGAGTTCCTGGCGCAGAACGTCTATCTCACCGAGGAGGCCGCGTTCAACGGCGCCAAGGCCGACGATCCCGCCTCTAAGCGCGTGTTCAAGCCGGCGATGATCAAGGAATTCGGCGATTATCGCGTGGCCGTGATCGGGCAGGCATTTCCCTATGTGCCGATCGCCCACCCCAAACGCTTTACGCAGGACTGGACGTTCGGAATCCGCGAAGCCGAGTTGCAGAGGCTGGTCGATGGCTTGCGGAACACCGAGAGGGTCGATGCCATTCTGCTGTTGTCGCACAACGGCATGGACGTCGACCTCAAGCTCGCAGGCCGCGTCGCCGGCATCGACGTCATCCTCGGCGGCCACACCCACGACGCGGTTCCGCAAGGCATCCCCGTAACCAACGCGAGCGGCACCACGCTCGTGACCAACGCCGGCTCGAACGGAAAATTCTTAGGCGTGCTCGATCTCGATCTCGCAAAAGGCCGCCTCCGGGACGCGCGCTACCGGCTGCTTCCGGTCTACTCGGAATTGCTGAAGCCGGATGCGGAAATGCAGGCGCTGATCGAAAAAATGCGCGAACCTTATGCCGCAGCTTACGCCGGCAAGATCGCTACAGCCGATCGCCTGCTTTTTCGTCGCGGTAATTTTACCGGCACCGCGGATCAGTTGATCTGCGATGCGTTGCGCGGCGAGCTCGATGCCGAGATCGCGCTTTCCCCGGGCTTCCGCTGGGGCGTAAGCGCGCTGCCGGGCCAGCCTCTGACGATGGAAGACGTACTGGCCGAGACGGCCATCAGCTATCCGGAGACTTACGTCCGACGCATGACGGGCAAACAGATCAAGGATTTCCTCGAAGACGTTTGCGACAATCTTTTCAATCCCGACCCTTATTACCAACAAGGCGGTGACATGGTTCGCGCCGGTGGCATAATCTATACTTGTATGCCTGTGGAACCCGCCGGGCGCCGGATTTCCGGTGTGAGGCTCGATGGCGGCCGCCCCCTCGAGGCCGGCAAGACTTACAAGGTAGCGGGATGGGCCTCCGTCAACGAACAAAAGGGAGCGCCGATCTGGGAAGTCCTTGGCAAACATCTCGCTTCTGCGAAAACGCCGCAGTGGCGTGATGCTGGCGTCACCTTGCGCGGCGTCGACGGCAACCCCGGCATCGCGGACACCGATAAGCCATTTCCTTAAGGCAGAACCCTGTTTGCCGACCGAAAACGAGTATATATTGGGTTGGCTTTAAGGAGTTCTGATCATGCGCGGCTTACCTTGTCGTGTTGCGATCGTTACCCTCGCGGCAATTGCGGTCGCCCCAGTCAGCTTCGCAAGCGACGCGAAAACGCATCGCATTGCAATCCAGGTCGATCAAAACGATCCGCAAGTCATGAACCTCGCGCTGAACAACGCCACCAACATCATCGACTATTATCGCACCAAGAACGAAGACGTGGAAATCGATTTCGTCATCTACGGTCCCGGTCTCGAGATGTTGCGCGCCGACTCCTCACCCGTGAGGGAGCGCATCAAGCATCTCAGAGAAACGGCCCCGCCCGGCAAGCTCGTGTTTTCGGTCTGCAACAACACCAAGATGGGCGTGGAGAAAACGGAAGGCCGCGCGGTCTTCATTTTACCGGACGCGGCGATGGTGCCCTCGGGCGTCGTCCATCTGATGGACCTACAGGAGCAAGGCTGGAGCTACGTCCGGCCGTAACTCACGGCGGTACCCGCCATGATCTTTCGCCAGCTCTTCGATAGCGCTTCGGGAACTTACAGCTATCTGCTGGCGAGCCGCACCGGCGGCGAGGCGCTGATCCTCGATCCCGTGCTGGAGAAAGTCGATCGCTACTGCCAATTGTTGCGCGAACTCGATCTGAAGCTGGTCAAGGCGGTCGATACGCATCTGCATGCCGACCACGTCACCGGGCTCGGCGAATTGCGCGACCGCACGCAGTGCGTCACCATCATGGGTGAGCAGAGCAAGGCCGACGTGGTCGCGATGCGGGTCGCCGAGGGCGACAGAGTGACGATCGAGGGGCTTAACCTCGAGGTCATGTACACGCCCGGCCACACCGATGATTCCTACAGTTACCTGATGGGCGATCGCGTATTCACGGGCGACACGTTGTTGATCCGCGGCACCGGTCGCACCGATTTCCAGAATGGCAACGCGCGGACGCAATATGAATCGATCTTCGGACGGCTCTTGAAGCTGCCCGACGAGACCCTGGTGTTTCCCGCCCACGACTACAAAGGCGACACCGTCTCGACCATCGGCGAGGAGAAGCGATTCAATCCGCGGCTGCAGGTGCGCTCGGCCGACGAATATGTCGAGCTGATGAATAATTTGAAACTGCCCGATCCGAAGATGATGGACGTCGCCGTGCCGGCGAACATGCATGTCGGCTTGCCTCAGGGCGATCTTATCAAACAGGGCCTGGCGCTGACCGCGCGCGATGCCATCGAGAGCTTAGGGCGGCCCGACATTCTTCTGGTCGATCTTCGCGAAAACAGCGAACGCACAAGGCACGGCATGCTGCCCGGAGCGTTGCACGCGCCCTATCCCGGCATTGCCGAAAACCTGCAAGCGGGCGGCATGTTGCGCGAGATGGCCGCCGCGAGCGGACGGCGGATCGTGTTTTTCTGTGCGTTTGGCGAGCGTTCCGCCATGGCGGTGGTTGCGGCCAAGGCTGCCGGCCTTACAAACACCGCTCACATCGCAGGCGGCATCGACGCATGGAAAAAAGTGGGCGGACCGGTGCTCGTCGGTTGAAGCTTTTCCTGGCCGGCGATCGTCCAAAGATGCCCCTTTGGCGCCCCATGCGTGGTAGGATGGACGCCGGCATGACGATGCATGCCAAGATTTAGAGGCAGCCAATGAGTGACGAGCCGAAAAGCCCCGCGGAAATGAAGGAGATCAGGCTCCATCGAAAGCTCGCCCAAGAGGCCGATGGCATCAAGGCGATGGCGGAAATCGCAGCCGCCGATGTTGCGATCCGCGAGCGAACCGCGAAGCTGCGTGCGGTCCGATTGGCAAAAGAAGCCGCCGACCGCGACAGACCGACAGAACCCAAAGCCAAGAGCAGCCCCAAGAAAAAGAAGGCGCTTAAATGACAAAAGAAGATCGCAACCGCGCCGGGGCCGTTTTCGGCAAAATGAACCAAGCCAGGACCGGCCAGACCGATCGCGATGTCGCGGCGAAAGCTGTCCTCGACAATATGGCCAGGCTCAGGGCATTGCGGCTCGCGCGAGAGGCCGCCGAGCCGCCAAGCCCGGCTGTGGCAAAGAAGGCGCGCGGCAAATCACCGAAGAAATCGGGGGAAAAAGCTCCAGCACTGGCTGATTGGCTGGCAGGTCAACAAAGCGGCGGGCGCCGAACCTAAACCGGCCTTACGCTGGCGCGGGCCATTCGATCATCGACCGCGTCTTGGTCGCGGCGTCGTAGACCTGCACCTGGAGCATCTGGAATTGATTCTTCAGGGCCATACCCGCCTCTTCGGCGGCTTCGACCGTATCGTGGTGCGACTTGAAGTGACCGTCCACCACCAGCGAGTAGCCACCGGTCGGGGCTTTATCGGCGCGATCGATTTTGCGCGGCAACGGCTCTTCCGTCTCGATCTTCGGCTGTTTCATGGTTGGCTCCTAGATCATGATCCGATGAGATTGTATCGGATCCTGATCTCATCTCTTTGTTTGAAGCATAATCTCTTCGGAAAACTGGTTCCCACTTTTCCGGATCATGCTCTGGTTGCGCCTCCTTCTCCTGAACGCCAGAAAAAGGCAGGAAGGATCGTTCGACTAGGGTAATATGCCCGTCAAACGCGTTGAGATTAAGGTCAATGATTTAACGATATCGCTGCATAGGATGTCGATTTATCCGATAAAGGGGAACAATATGGGCGGAGCCGGCAAGAAGCGCGAACTTCCCAACAAGGACAAAAAAGAAAAATCGAAAAGACCTCCACCTGCCGCCGTAGAAGACGACGACTACGAGGACGGCGATTTTGTTACACCGAAGCGCGATCGCGGCGACGATGACGATCAACCACTATAATCGTTCTTGCCGAAGTTTTCGCTTTCGATCAGCCGAATGCTTCCGGGATCGAGCAGGTGCGAACCCCAACCACTTCGCGCCAGAACATTCGCCCGTTTCGGCGCGAGCAGCAGCAACATCGCGATCATCGCAAGCGGCAGCGCGCTGATCCAATCCAGCCGCACCGGCGTCAGCTCCTCGGTGCTTTCGGCGTAGGGGTCGCTGCCGGTTAGAAGACGCCAGCATTCGCCGACAATATCGCGCCGGGTGCCGCCCCGTAACGCACATCCAAGCAGAACCTGCATCGCAAGATGTGTCCGCACGCCCTTGCGGCTTTCGTCCGCCACCGCCGGCGTTTCACCCCGGGATATCAGAAGCAGCAGCGCAACAAGGTCGACGCCTGCGAGATACGCGTTCATCGGTTCGACCAGCCGCGGATTGCAGTCGATCAAGCGCGGGGTAGCGTCATCGCACAAGACATAGTCGACCGACAATGCACCATGCCAGGCGAGCCTCTCTCCGATCAGCTCCACGTAAGCACGCATCTCCGGCCGGCTTATGCTTTGCTTGAGCGCCTCGCCGCCACCGGCGCCGGCGGCGATTTGCCGATAGGCATGAAAGCCGATCAACGTCCCGCGGAAAAATACGGCTTGCGCCTTCTCGATCGCGCCCGAGACGAACTCCTGCACCAGCACCTCGTCGGCAAACGCGCCGTTTGCGCTCACGCCTTGCGCGCTTAGCTCGCGCAAGGCGACCTCGAGGTCGACTTCGTTGCAGACAAACCAGACGCCGCGGCTCGCGGTCCCCACGGAGGTTTTGACGACGCAAGGAAATTCTGCCGCGTCACGCAGTTCGTCAGTCGATTTAACGATGCGCATTGCCGGCTGCGGCACGCCCAACGCATCGAGCAGTCGGCTGAATCCGGCCTTGCCATGTACAGTGCGGTAACTCTCGAAAGCCGGCAGCGCCAGCGCCACCTGCCTCTCCAACCGCTGCCGCACACGCGCAAACAAAAATCCCTGTTCGTGGATCGGCAGCAGCACGTCAAAATGCCGCCTGGCCAGAAGCTCCTCGATAAACCGCAGAAAGCCCGCGGGGTCGTCCCGCATCGGCGGGCAATGATGAAATTTTCGGACAAACCGCGAGAATCGGGCGAGGCAATAGCGGCTGGGATCGCAGACCTCGACGCGGTGACCCGCCAATCCCAATATCGTGATCGCTTCCCGCGCGGACGTGCTGTTTCCCTCGGAAACAAGCACCCGGAGCGGGTTTGGAACTTGCGTCGATGCCATGCCCCATCCTTGTCCGCGTCCAAGGCCCTTGTCTCTATATTTAATGACGCAGCCCTCACCTCATGTCGGCGCCCTTCGCGAAGGCTGCCATGCAGCCGTATTCATGGACAAATAACCGGCAGCCGGTAATTTCAGGGGCGCCTCCCCGGGCCGCAAAACAGCGAAGAAATGAAGAAATAGAGACGGGCCTGAAGCTGACATGGTCGACGTTCTGGCGGTACCGAATCAAACAAAGACAGACGCCTCGCTGCGCACACTCGCCGCGATTTCGACGGCCCATTGGGTCAGCCATTTCCACATGTTCGTGCTGCCGATGCTGTTTCCCTTTCTCAAAGCCCAGCTCGGCGTCGGCTATATCGAGCTGGGCTTTGCGCTCACCGTCTTCGCCGTCACTTCCGGCCTGACGCAGGCGCCGATCGGATACCTTGCCGATCACGTCGGCGCCCGCAAAATCCTGCTGATGGGCCTCACTTTGGGCGGCTGCGCGCTGATCCTGCTCGGTCTGCATCTGAGCTACGCCTGGCTGATTGCGAGCGCGGTACTGCTGGGCCTTGCCAACAGCGTCTATCACCCGGCCAATTATGCGATCCTTTCGGCCCATATGGATGAGGCGCGGATGGGCCGCGCTTTTTCGATTCACACCTTTGCCGGCTTCCTCGGCGGCGCGGTCGCACCCGCCATCATCGCCGCGCTGGTGACGACGACCGGCGGTTATGGCGCGTTGATCCTGGCCGGCGCAATCGGTCCGCTGGTGGCGCTACTGCTCCTCCTCGTCGGTATTCCGGATGCGAGTGCCGCGGACCGCGGTGCCGACGGCACGCAGGCGTCACAACCGAACATCATCACGCCCGCGATCGTGGTGCTGACGATCTTTTTCATGCTGCTGAACCTGTCCAACGCCGGCATCGGAAATTTCGGCGTGGTGGCGCTGATGAGCGGGTACGGCGCGTCATTTTCGTCGGCCAATATTGCCTTGACGGCGTTTCTCGGCTTTAGCGCGGCAGGCGTGCTGGCGGGCGGATTTCTCGCCGACCGCACGAGGCGCCACGGCCAGGTCGCCGCGGCGTGTTTTGCCGTCAACGCCGCCATCGTGTTGTTGATCGCGGTGGTCCCGTTGCCGTCGTTGATTCTGACAATCGCCATGGCCTGCGCGGGCTTCCTCGGCGGCGTGATCGCGCCTTCGCGCGATATGCTGGTGCGCAACGCGGCACCGCCGGGCGCGGCGGGCCGCGCCTTCGGCATCGTCTCCACCGGTTTCAACATCGGCGGCATCATCAGCCCGTTGTTGTTTGGCTGGATCATGGACCGGAATTTGCCACATTGGGTGTTCGGCGCTTCCGTCGTGTTCATGGTGCTGACGGTGGTGCTCGCGCTTGTTACCGACAAAGGCCCGCAAACAAGCCGCGAAGCCGCCGACGCGCGGCTGATCCATCCATAAGACCCGGCGTAAACTCACCACACATCGGCGCGACCCAAAATATGGTCGGCCTTGTTGATCGGCCTGACCCGATGCTACCCATGGGGTATCAGCCAATGCAACCGGTAACCAATCGTGCTGAGCGTTCGCAATCTGACCAAAACCTATCATTCCGGCGGAGAGCGGGTCACGGTGCTTCGCGGCGTCAATTTGCGCGTCGCGGCGGGCGAGCGGGTTGCGCTGACCGGCGAATCCGGTAGCGGCAAGAGCACGCTATTGCATCTGATCGCAGGGCTCGATCGCCCCGACGGCGGCGAGATCAAGCTGACCGGCACGTCGGTCGCCGATCTCACCGAAGCCGGCCGGGCGGCGTTGCGGCGCGACCGGATTGGCCTGGTCTTTCAGCAATTCAACCTGATCCCGAGCCTGACGGTCGAAGACAACCTCGTGTTCCAGTCGCGCATCGCCGGGCGGCACGACACGTCCTGGCATGCCGAACTCGTCGAAAGGCTCGGGCTCGGCGGCCTACTCAAGCGTTACCCCGAGCAATTGTCCGGCGGCCAGCAGCAGCGGGTCGCGATCGGACGCGCGCTTGCGGCAAGACCCTTGCTTCTTCTCGCCGACGAGCCGACCGGAAATCTCGACGAAGCAACCGCCGATGACGTGCTCGCGCTGGCACGTGATCTGGTCGCACGAACCGGCTGCGGCTTCTTGATGGTGACCCACAGCGCGCATCTTGCCGCCACGCTCGACCGGCAGGTCAATCTCAGCGCCGGGATGATCGCGTGAGCCGCGTCATCTGGATTCTCGCGGTTCTCCTAAGCCACTGGCGGCGACATCCGATGCAATTCGCCACCTTGCTGATCGGTTTGATTTGCGCGACCGCGCTGTGGAGCGGCGTGCAGGCGCTCAACCAGCAGGCGCGCGACAGTTACGACCGCGCAGCCGCCACGTTCGGCGGCGCACGAACCGCGATGTTGGTCGGCCGCGACGGCAAGGCCTTTTCGCAAGCGCTTTTCGTCGATTTGCGCCGCGCCGGCTGGCCGGTATCTCCCGTGCTCGAAGGCCGAATTCAACTCAACGGACGTTCATTCCGCCTGCTGGGGATCGAGCCCATCACAATGCCGTCCGAAGTCGGCAATGCGCCAACGATTGGAAGAACAGGCCTGCAATCGTTCCTGACCCCGCCCGGAGAAACGCTGGTCGCGCCCGAAATGCTCTCCGACCTCAACTTGTCGGAAGGCGCCTCGCCACGATCGAGCGATGGCACGTTGCTGCCGCCGTTGCGGGTGCAGCCGCAACTGGTGCCCGGCGTGCTGGTGGTCGATATCGGCATCGCCCAACAACTATTGAAAATGCCGGATCAGCTTTCCCGGCTTTTGCTCGGCAAGGCCAAAGGCCAACGCGCGCCGCTCGAAAATATCGTCGGCGACAAACTCCGGCGGGTCGAGCCGGACGCGGAGAGCGATCTGGAACGCCTCACCGACAGCTTTCACTTGAACCTCACGGCTTTCGGCTTTTTGTCGTTTTTCGTCGGCCTCTTCATCGTCAATTCGGCGATCGGCCTTGCCTTCGAGCAGCGCCTGCCGATGCTCCGCACGCTGCGCGCCTGCGGGGTCTCCGCACGCCTTCTGAACCTGATGCTGGTGATCGAGCTGATCGCTCTCGCACTGGCCGCTGGCCTCGTCGGTCTCGTTTGCGGCTACCTGATCGCTGCCTCGCTGCTGCCGGACGTCGCGGCCAGCTTGCGCGGACTCTACGGCGCGCAAATTCCCGGCCAGTTGACGCTCAAGCCCGAATGGTGGCTTTCGGGCCTTGCGATCAGCGTCCTCGGCGCGCTCGCCGCGGCAACCGCGAGCCTGTTGAAGACAATCCGCCTTCCCGTGCTGGCGACCGCGCAACCTCAAGCCTGGCACCAAGCGCAGCACCGCTGGCTGATGTTCCAAAGCGCGATCGCGTTTGGGATGATCGCGGTTGCGGGCTGGCTTCTTTGGTACGGCGATTCGCTGCTCGCGGGATTTGCCGTGCTGGCCGCCTTGTTGCTCGGCGCGGCGCTGGCGTTGCCCGCGATCCTGGAACTCGTGCTGTTCCTCGGTCAGCGAAGTGCCCGTCGCGCCCTTCACGGCTGGTTCTGGGCCGACAGCCGCCAGCAACTTTCCGGATTGTCGCTGGCCTTGATGGCGCTTTTGCTGGCGCTCGCGGTCAATGTCGGTGTCGGCACCATGGTCGAGACATTCAGCCGGACGTTCATCGGTTGGCTCGATGGACGATTGGCGGCAGATGTCTATATCAGCGCCGCTGACGCCGCGCAGGCTGCTGCGATCAAAGCCTGGCTCCGCGAACGTCCCGAAGTCGAAGCGATCTTGCCGAGCGGCCGCGCCGAGACGCAGATCGAGGGTGCGCCTGTCGAGATTCTTGGGTTAGCCGATCATGCCACCTATCGCGACCGCTGGCCGCTGCTTCAATCCGCGGCGGACGTATGGAATCGCCTTCGCAGCGGCAACACCGGCCTGATCAGCGAGCAATTGGCGCGACGCCTGAAGGTCGGCCTCGGCGATCGGATCGACATCCCCGTGTCAACGGGCGACTGGACGATCGAGGTGGTTGGTATCTACGCGGATTATGGCAACCCAAAAGGCCAGATCGGGATCAATATTGCTGCCCTAACCCAGCACTTCCCCGAAGCTCCGCTGACGCGGCTGGCGTTGCGCGTCGACCCCACTGCTGTTCCGCCGCTGATCTCGTCGCTTCAGAGCACATTTGCCCTTACGGGCCGCGACCTCCAGGATCAAGCGACCTTGAAAGCCGAATCGAAGCGCATCTTCAACCGGACCTTCGCGGTGACGGCGGCGCTCAACGCTTTCACGCTCGGCGTCGCGGGCATAGCTTTACTGACCAGCCTGTTGACGCTCAGCAATTCCCGGCTGCCGCAACTTGCGCCGCTGTGGGCGATCGGAATCACGCGGCGACAACTCGCGGCGATCGAGCTTTTGAAGACCATGTCGGTGGCGTTAATCACGACCCTGCTCGCGCTGCCGCTGGGTCTTGGCGTGGCATGGTGCCTGATCGCGGTGGTGAATGTGAAGGCTTTCGGTTGGCGGTTGCCGTTTCATGTTTTCCCGCTGCAATTATTTGAGCTGCTGGGCGTCGCCATGACCGCCGCCTTCTTCGCGGCACTGCTTCCCGTTCTCAAGCTGGCGCGCATGCAGCCGGCGGCCCTGATCAAGATTTTTGCCGATGAGCGATAAACGCCTGATCTCCCGCCGTGCCTTCGCGAGTAATGCGCTTGCTCTCGGGCTTGGCGGCAAAGCCGCCCTTGCGCAAGGCTTTGCCGGGCTCGGCATGGATGGCGACGGATTCACGCCCGTCGTGCCGGGCAAAATATTTTCTTTCCCGACCGATCACGGTCCACATCCGGATTATCGAATCGAATGGTGGTATGTGACGGCGAATCTCAAGGATTCAACCGGCGCGGCCTATGGCGCACAATGGACGTTGTTTCGTCAGGCAACGCGGCCCGGCGCCCAACACGAGGGCTGGGCCAATGCGCAAATCTGGATGGGCCACGCCGCGGTGACGCGCGCGGATACGCACCGCTACAGCGAAACGTTTGCGCGCGGCGGAGTCGGCCAGGCCGGCGTCGAAGCGAAACCGTTCCGGGCCTGGATCGATTCCTGGGAGATGCGCGGGCTGGAACGGATGCGCGACGACAGGATCGCGCCGCTTGAACTCACCGCGTCGGGCACAGATTTCAGCTACGCGCTGCGGCTCGACGCCGACCGGGCATTGGTGCTGGAGGGCGATGCCGGCTACAGCCAGAAGTCGGAGCGCGGCCAGGCCTCGTATTATTTCAGCCAGCCTTATTTCGAGGTGACCGGCCGCGTCACGATCGATGACAAACCGGCCGAGGTCACCGGACAGGCCTGGATGGATCGGGAGTGGAGCAGCCAACCGCTCGCGTCGGATCAAACCGGTTGGGACTGGTTCTCGCTGCACCTGAGTAAAGCTGAAAAACTGATGCTGTTTCGGCTACGCCAGACCGATGGCAATAATTTCCGTTCCGGCAACTGGATTTCACCCGACGGCAAGGTCGCGCAGATCGGCTCCAATGACATCGAGATGACACCGACGGCGCTCACGGAGGTCGAGGGACGCCGGATGCCGACCGCTTGGCGCATCGCGATTCCGAAATTAGCCGTGGCCATTGACTGCGCTCCGCTGAACGCAAAAAGCTGGATGGGAACGAGCTTTCCCTATTGGGAGGGCCCGATCGGATTCCAGGGCACCCACCGCGGCGTTGGCTATCTTGAAATGACCGGGTATTAAGAAAAGGCCACCGTCATTCCGGGATGCGCTGAAAGCGCAGACTCGGAATCTCGAGATTCCGGATTCGATGCTTCGCATCGCCCCGGAATGACGGCTTCTATAGTTTTAAGAAAAGGGGGATTCTACAATGTATCACTTCACCGCCATCGTCACCTGCCTGGCGATCCTGTTTTACTTCTTCACCGCCGTTAAAGTCGGCAAAGCCCGCGGCACCTTCGGCGTCAAGGCGCCGGCCACGGCAGGCCATCCCGAGTTCGAGCGGATGTTTCGTGTGCAGATGAACACACTGGAATGGATGCCGATTTTCCTGCCCGCGCTCTGGCTGTTTGCGATCTACATCAGCGACCCGATCGCGGCCGGCATCGGCCTCGTCTGGATCGTCGGCCGCGCCCTTTACCTGACCGGCTATGCGCAAGCCCCCGAAAGACGCGGGACGGGTTTTGGCATTCAAGCGCTCGCAGCCTTCGCGTTGTTGCTTGGGGCATTGGGCGCGATCGTCTGGCGCCTCGTTCATCCGTGAGCGTCGTGCGCTCCAAAGAGATGTGCAAACCCTGACCGATCTCTGCGGCCCGTTTCGCTAACTCAGGAGACATGCCGTGCGCGCGCTCAGCATTCCAAGCTCCCGGCTCTGCGGTGCACCGTCGAAGCAACGGTGCACCGCATCCGGAACGCGGTTAGCTCGCGATCATTTCACCAGCGGGCAACCGCTGTCCTTGGCGGCCGGAAACGCTTTCTCGCCCGGCACGACCGCGAGTTGTTTGTAGTAGTCCCACGGCTTCTTGGACTCCGACGGCTTCTTGACCTCGAACAGATAGAGGTCGTGCACCATGCGGCCGTTTTCGAGCACCTTGCCGCCTTGCGCGAACGAATCCTCGACCGGGAGTTCCTTCAGCTTCTTGGCGACCGCTTCGGTGTCCTTGGTGCCGGCGGCCTTGACGGCCTTGAGATATTGCAACGTCGCCGAATAGGTGCCGGCATGAATCATGTTCGGCATCCGCCCGGTGCGCTTGAAGAAGCGATTGGCGAATTCGCGGCTCTTGTCGTCGCGATCCCAGTAATAGCCTTCGGTCAGCACCAGGCCTTGCGCGGCTTCAAGCCCGAGGCCGTGGACTTCGGCCAAGGTCAATAAGAGACCGGCAAGTTTCTGGCCGCCCTTGACGATGCCGAATTCCGCCGCCTGCTTGATCGAATTGGTGGTGTCGAGGCCGGCATTGGCGAGCCCGATGATTTTCGCCTTCGAGCTCTGCGCCTGCAGCAAGAACGAGGAGAAGTCCGACGAGTTCAAGGGAATGCGGACCGAGCCCACTACCTTGCCGCCCTTTTCCTTGACGAGATCGCCGGTGTCTTTTTCGAGCGCATAGCCGAAGGCGTAGTCGGCGGTCATGAAGAACCAGGTGTCTCCGCCCGCTTCGACCAGCGCGCCGCCGGTGCCGACCGCGAGCGCGTGGGTATCGTAGGCCCAGTGAAAGCCGTAAGGCTGGCAGGCATCGCCGGTGAGGCGCGACGTCGCCGCGCCGACGACGATGTCGATTTTCTTCATCTGCTTCGACAGATCGTGAATGGCGAGCGCGACCGAAGACGTCGTCAGCTCGGTGATCATGTCGACGCCTTCGACCTCATACCAGCGCCGTGCGATGCTGGTAGCCAAATCCGGCTTGTTCTGATGATCGGCGGAGATGACTTCGATTTTTTGCCCGAGCACGTTGTCGCCGAAATCCTCGACCGCCATCTTGGCGGCCTCGAAGGAATATTTGCCGCCATAATCGGCGTAGACGCCGGACTGATCGTTGAGAATGCCGATCTTGACACCCTGTGCCGACACCGGCCCTGCGAATAAAACGCCGCACGCCGCGACGGCAGCCGACCACAATCCCGATTTCATCTTCGTCTCCCTAAGGTTTCTGTTTTCTCGCCTCCGCGAACCGAAGTTCGCCGCGTGTGGCTTCGATTCAAAAACTCGCTTGCCAAAACGTGTCGCGAAATAAGGTTTTGAACCATCCGCCGGCATGATAGGCAATAACGCCGACCGTGCCCATAGATATTGAATAAGCCAATAGTATTGGAAGGAAGCTCCCAACCCTCGGCAGGGCAATAAGACCTCGCGGGATCGTGTGAGCCACGCCAACTAACGCGCGCCTGCAGGCTTGGCCGCAAACCAGATGACGTGACGCGCGCCGCTGCGCTTGGTCGTGGCGCGCACCGCGACCTCGTTCACGTCGAAGCCTGTGTCACGAAGCCGCTTGGTAAAGTGAGGGTCGGGTCCCGACGACCAGACCGCGAGCACGCCACCTGGCCGCAACGCCCGGCGGATCGCTTTCAAGCCTTTCAGATCGTAAAGCGCGTCGTTGGCCTTGCGGATGAGGCCCTCCGGGCCGTTGTCGACATCGAGCAGGATCGTATCGAACGTGGAAGCGTGGGATTGAATCACCTCAGCGACGTCGGCGCTGCGAATGCTGGCCCGCGGATCGTCAAGGCTGTTGCCGAAAATCTCCGCCATCGGGCCTTTCGCCCAGGCGATCACGGCGGGGACCAACTCGGCCACCGTGATCCGCGCCTCGCTTCCGAGCACCGCCAGCGCGGCGCGCAGCGTGAAGCCCATCCCAAGTCCGCCGATCAGCAGATGCGGCCGCTTGACCGCCTCGATTCTTCGGCAGGCCAGCGTGGCAAGCGCCTCCTCCGACCCGCTGAGCCGGCTGTTCATCAATTCGTTCGGGCCGAGCATCATCGAGAATTCAGCACCTCTTCGCATCAGACGCAGCTCAACGTCTGCGCCCGGCACGCGTGCGGTATCGATCTGCACCCAAGGAATCATTCGGGAAGTTTCTACGCTATTTTTTACGAGCGCCGCGCGACGTTTTGCTGCTCGCCGGCGAGATTTTCCGCCTCGATCGCCCGGCGAAATCCGTCGCGCGCCTGCAATCGTTGCCAATAGGCCGCGGCCGCCGGGCCGAAATCCCTGGAAAGGCCGATCTGCTGCGCCAGCAACAGCGCGTATCCGACGGAGATATCGGCTGCGGTAAAACGCTCCGCGCAAAGCATCTCGCGGTTAGCGACCGCGGCTTCCACGGCCCGCAACCGGCCGAAGAACCACTTTGCGTAATCGGCCACAACTTGCGGATTTCGCCGTTCCTCCGGTTCGAGCTCCGTGTAACGCAGCACCAGCGTTTGCGGGAACGTCAGTGTCGCTTCGCCGAAATGTAACCAGTTCAAATACGCGCCGTAGTCCGGCTCCTCGACGCCGACTGCAAGCGGCGTCGGGCCGTAACGCGTTACCAGAAATTGCGCGATCGCCGCCGATTCCGTCATTCTTGTATCGCCATCGAGCAACAAGGGAATGGTGCCGAGCGGATTGAGGCCGAGATATTCCTTGGCCAAAGCCCGCGGCGGGAACGGCAGCATTTTGAGGTCGTAGGGCAAGCGAAGCTCTTCCAACGTCCATAACGGACGAAACGAGCGGGCGCCGGCACAGTGATAAAGCGTGATCATGTCGTGTCCCTTTACCGCTGGCCTACTCGTCGCGCAGCAAATCTTTTAGACGGCCGTTGGAACCAACACCAGACCGATAGCCGTTTAGATATTTGTCATCCCGGCGGTGCCGTGAGATGTTTCGTAACGTGCGCGGCTAACCCGAACCGGCCAGCAAGATCATGAATTCCGAGGTTCACTATCTGCCACTGACGCCGGGGCTATTTTCGATCCTGGTGATCTTGCTCGTGGGGCTGCTCATTTTGATCCAGCTTCGCATTCTCCGATACGCCTATATGCGGCTCGGCGTGGGTCCGGGCACGGCCCTCCTGCTCTTGTTTGGTTCGCTGATCGGCAGCTACTTCAATATTCCGATCACGATCCTGCCCGGCACACCGATGAGGACGGGGCAAATCGTCGAGTTCTTCGGCATGCGCTATGTCGTGCCCGGCGTCGTCGCGTGGCCCGGCACCGTGCTGGCGGTGAATGTCGGCGGGGCCGTGATTCCAACCTTGATGTCCACCTATCTCGTCATTCGATACCAGCTCTGGCTCAAGGCAACGATCGCCACGGTGGCGATCGCTTTCATCATTCATTCGATGGCGACGCCGGTGCCGGGCATTGGCATCGCGGTGCCGGTGTTCGCGCCGGTTGTGGCGACCGCCATTCTTGCCTTCGTTCTTTCCCGAGAATACGCGCCCCCGCTTGCCTATATCGGCGGCTCGATGGGAACGCTGATCGGCGCGGACTTGCTCAATCTCGATAAAATCAGCGGCCTTGGCGCGCCGGTCGCTTCGATTGGCGGCGCCGGGACCTTCGACGGAATATTTTTGACCGGGATTCTCGCCGTTCTCCTGGCCGGCATCGCCTCGCCGTCGCGGCCAAGAGCTGTTTGGTAGGCGGGGCTTGGCAAGTTCGGGGGCGATAAGCCCGTCGATATTGTCCGCCGCCACGAGTTGCCACCCACCTCAACTCCCCATAATAGAAATGAAAAGCTGCGGGTGAATGGCGATCTCGTCATCCGATCATGCCTCCGGCGAGAAACGAATCAGGGGTTACGTCGATGGAAGCTCAGGTCAACGCCGTGTCATTTTCCCCGACCGGCAAATGGTCGCCTTCTCCCGACGCGAGCGGCATCGTAAAAAGCATTCATGCGATGCTCCATCCCCGCAACATCGTACTGGTCGGCGCGACCGACAAGCCGGGCAATTATGCCGAACGTATCTGGAACAACCTGATCAAATACAAATACGAAGGCGGTCTCTATCCGATCAACGCCAAGCGCGAGACGGTCTGGGGTGTTCCTTGTTACAAAGATTTCGCCAACCTGCCGGACAGACCGGATCACGTGCTGGTGCTGGTGCCCGCACGCTTTGCCGTTCAGGTGATCCGCGACGCCGCGGCGGCCGGCGCACGCTCGGCCACCATCGTTACCTCCGGCTTCAGCGAATTGCAGGACGATGAAAGCCAGAAGCTCGCCGCCGAGCTGCAGCAGGCCATTCGCGAGACGGGGTTGGCGGTCACGGGTCCGAATTGCCTCGGCAATCTCAGCGCCGGCGAAAAAATCTTCACCAATATCGACGACCGCGTCGTCACCATGGAAGCCGGGTCCGTGGCGATTGCCGGGCAATCCGGCGCGATCGTGATGGCGATCCGACAAGCGCTGGAAGATCGCGGCGTCGGCGTCGGCTACATGGTCACGACCGGAAACGAGGCCGGCCTCGAAACCCCGGACTTGATGAGCTATTTCGCGGCCGATCCCTCGATCCGGGTGATCGTGGTTTATCTCGAGGGCGTGCGCAACACCAAGGGGTTCCGCGAAGCCTGCAAAGCCGCACGCGCGGCCGGCAAGCCGGTGATTGCGCTCAAGCTCGGCGCCTCCGAAGGCGGACGCGCCGCCGCCATGGCGCATACCGGTGCGTTGGCCGGCTCGATCGAAACCTTCGACGCCATTTCGACTCGGGAAGGCGTGATCCGCGTGCGCGGGCTCGACGAATTGATCGAAACCACCGAATGCTTCGTCCATGCCGATCCGCCGAAGGGCGCGCGCCTCGCGGCGGTCACCTTGTCCGGCGGCAAGCGCGGCCTTCTGATCGACGCCTTTTCCTCCGCGGGTCTCGATTTTGCGCCGCTGAGCCGAGCAGCGACCGGCAAACTCGCAAAGATGCTCGGCCCCGGCAGCATCGTCGGCAATCCGCTGGATGCGGGATTTGCCGCGGTGGTCGATCCCTCGGTCTATATGCAGTCGATCAAAATCATGATCGACGATCCCGACACCGACATCGTCATCATCGACTCCGAACTGCCGAAAGCCCCGCACGAATTGCGCGAAAGGAATTTGCGCATCGTCAACGACATGGCGGCAACGGCCAACAAGCCCGTGATCTACATCTCGACGATGTCGATCGGCTTCACCGAATTCACCAAAGCCTTACGCCGGTCGTTGCCGCATATTGCCGTCACGCAAGGGTTGGATCGCGCGGTCGGCGCGATCAAGGCGCTGATCGGCTACGCTTCTCTTCCCAAGGAAGTGCCCGACGTCGTGTCGAGTTCCAGCGCCTCGGCGCGCGCGACGCTTGAACGTGTGCTCAAAACCGCGAGCGGTGCGGCGCTCGACGAAGTCGCCTCGAAAAAACTCCTCAAGGCCTATGGCATTCCGGTGTCGAAGGAAGAAATCGCGCAGACGGCCTCGGAGGCCGTCAAGATTGCCAAGCGAATCGGCTTTCCCGTGGTCGCCAAAATCGTCAGCGCCGATATCCTGCACAAATCCGATATCGGCGGCGTGGTGCTGAACATCAAGAACGCCACTGAGGTCAAAAAGGCCTTCGACGACATCACCGCACGCGTCAAGAAACTGAAGAACAAGCCCAGACTTGAGGGCATCCTGATCGCGCAGCAGGTCAAGGCCGAGCTTGAGCTCGTGGTCGGTGGCGTGTTTGACCCCGAGATGGGCCCGGTGGTGCTGTTCGGGACCGGCGGCATCGACATCGAACTCATGAAGGACGTCGCTTTGGCCGGCGCGCCGCTCGACGCACGCGAGGCGAGGGAATTGATCGGCCGGACCAAGGCCGGCGTGAAGCTCAAAGGCTATCGCGGCAAGCCGGCGCTGCACCAGGCTTCCGCCGTGAAAGCCCTCGTCGGCCTCTCCAATCTGATGGCGGACGCCGGTAATCGCATCGCTTCGATCGACGTCAATCCCTTTCTCATCAACACCAAAACCGGCGTCGCCGTCGACGCTTTGATCGTTCTCAACAACGCTGCAAGCCAAAGCGCTGCCAAACATTGATGGGCAAGTGGCGGCGGAGCCGTGGATTGACGTCGGTGCGGGCGGCATTGCGCCCCCGCGCGGCTTCGGAGTCACAAGCCGCATTGACCAATGAGGCGTTTGAGTTCAGTTTTACGGTAGCTTGTACCTAGTCACCAGAGACAAGCGCTAGAGCCGTCGTTCGGACGATAGCGGAGATCGGGAGGCGGCCGTCAATGGCAAATCAACAGCAAAAAATCTGCAGCGGAGGAACCCATGATCGACCGTCGCACCTTCACCACGCTGCTTGCCGGCGGCATCGTCATGCCTAACGCAACTTTCGCTCAAGGCACTTCTAAACAAGGCACCGCCAAGGCCAAAAATGTGTTCTATGCGAGCACCGGGCCCGAGCTCACGCGCTACAGCGTCGATGTCGACAGCGCCGCCCTGGTCAAAGCCGAGACGGTGTCCACACCGGTCAACATCCAATATGCCTGGCCTCACCCGTCCAAGCAATTCTTGTATGTCGTCTCGAGCAATGGCGGCCCCGGCTCGTCCGGCGGGGCCGGCGACACGCATGTCGCAAGCGCCTTCAAGATCGAGCCCACGACCGGCGCGCTGACGCCGCATGGCGCAATGCTGACGTTGCCCTCACGCCCGATCCACACCAGCGTCGACAAAGCGGGCGAATATTTGCTCACAGCCTACAACGAACCGAGCAATCTGACCGTGCACCGGATCAACAAGGACGGCACGCTAGGCGAACGCGTCGAGCAGCCCAATTCGCTCGACGCCGGCAAATTCGCGCATCAGATTCTTGCCACACCCGACAACCAGCACGTCATCCTGGTGACGCGCGGCAACAACGCGCCGACCGACAATCCGGTGAACCCGGGCTCCATCAAGGTCTTCAGCCTCAAGAACGGCGTGCTCGCGAACCTCGCAGCGATTCACCCCGGCGACGGCAGGCAATTCGGGCCGCGTCATCTCGACTTTCATCCGACGCAGCCATGGGTATACGTCTCGGTCGAAAGCCAGAACAAGCTCTACGTCTACAAGCTCGATCCAACGACCGGTCTTTCGCGGGAGCCGATCTTCATCAAGGAGACGCTCAGCGATCCCGCAACCAAGGCGCAGCAGCTCGCGGGCCCGATCCACGTTCATCCCAGCGGGAGATTCGTCTACCTCACCAACCGCGCTTTTGCCGTTACCGACTTCGAAGGCAAAAAAGTGTTCGCCGGCGGCGAGAACTCAGTCGCGGTGTTCGCGATCGACCAGAAGACGGGGGAGCCGACGTTGATTCAGAACGCCGACGGACGCGCGAATTACCTGCGCACCTTCGGCATCGATCCAGAGGGACGAATTCTCGTCACCGCATCGGTCTGGCCGATGCCGGTACGCGAGGGGAGCGATATCAAGACAATCCCCGCCGCCATCGGCATGTTCCGCATCGGCGGCGACGGCAAGCTCGAATTTGTACGAAAATACGATATCGACGCCACGGCACAGAAGCAGCAATTCTGGGCTGGCATGGTCACGCTGTCGTAGCCGCCACCCTCGCGACACAGTACATGGCGGCCGGGTTTTGAGATGAAAATGCGGGCGAGCAACCTGACGATCGGATCGGCGGCGTTTGTGGCCATCGCCATAACCTTTGTCGGCGTTCTCGGCTTGAAGAAAATCCACGGTCTGGAGCAGCAAGCTCCGCTTCGCATCGTGTTCGAGGGATCCGCCAGCGGGTTGCGAAAGGGCGGCAACGTGAACTTCGATGGGGTTCAGGTTGGAGAGGTCATTTCCCTCAAACTGGACAACCCGCGCAAGGTTGTCGCTCTGGTCAGACTGGACAAGACCGCCCCGATCCGCAAGGACACCATTGTGGGCTTGGAATTCCAGGGGCTGACGGGTGTGGCTGCGATATCGTTGACGGGTGGCGCGGCGACGGCCGCTCCGGTGCCCCTCGATGCCGACGGCATCCCGACTTTGGTCGCCGATCTCAGCGAGACGGAGACGATCCGCGATACGCTCCACAACGTCGATCGTTTCCTTGTTAGCAATCAAACGACCGTAAAGGACGCGCTGCTTTCTTTCGAGACCTACACGGCCGCGTTGGTGAGTAAGGGCGAGGCGATCGGCGGCATCATCCGCAAAGCCGACAGTGCCTTCGAAAATTTCGACGGGGCCATCGCGAAGATCGACAACATCGTGCCTGGGTTGGCGCAGGGAGGCGACGGCGAACTATATCGAAAGGTGAAGAGCATCCGGGAGCTGGCCGAGAGCTTCAACAAGCAATCGGCCGCCGTGATGGACGACGGCCGTCGCTCTCTCCTCGACATCAGCCAAGCCGCGATCAAAGTGACCCGCAAATTCGAACCGCAACCCGGCAGCAGCGGCGGCACGGCCTCGCCGAAAGGGTCGAGCCAAAAGCGCCCGTGAGCTTGGCGCCGAGCGAGAATCCGCGGCCCAAGGTTACAATTTGCGGCAGATTTGAAGCGACCGCGCCGGAAATTCGGCCTCGCCGCAGCCGTCTCAAAACCGACTTGATTGTTTATTGTAATCCGATTCGGAATTTTTTCACCAACCTATGTTTTTTTCAGACGGCCGGGAACAAAAGTTCCCCTTTTGGAATTGTCTTTTCCCTCCAAAATTTATGAAACTAAGCAGCTGGAACGGCTGAGCTATTCCGCTTGATTTGAGATCGCGCGCACGATCTTATGAATATAATGACTCGTATCTGCTCGGCTCCGAGCAGCGCATCTACTGCCTGAGGGGGAAAAGCCATGAGCAATCTCGATTCTGCCACCCCATCGACGCGCCGTCGCGCCAAAATCAAACCCTACGCGAACGGTACGCGCGACCCCTCACAGGAACTGCTTCACGCGCTTCAAGCGATGCGAAGCGGCGATTTCTCGGTGCGAATGACGGGCGATCATCTCGGCATCGAGGGAAAGATCGCCGACACCTTCAATGAAATCGTAGCCGCCAACCAACGGATGGCGCAACAGCTGGAGCGCGTCGGTCAAGTCGTCGGTCGCGAGGGAAAGACCCGGCAGCGCGTCAAGTTCGGTCTTGCCAGCGGCTCATGGGCCGACATGGAAGGCTCGGTCAATACCTTGATCGACGATCTGCTCTGGCCGACCCGCGAAGTGACCCGCGCGGTCGCCGCGGTCGCGCAAGGCGACCTGTTGCAAACCGTGCAGCTCGATGTCGATGGCCGCCCACTGGGCGGCGAATTTTTGCAATCGGCCACCATCGTCAACACGATGATCAAGCAGCTGAGCGTGTTTACCTCCGAAGTGACGCGCGTCGCGCGCGAAGTGGGAACGGAAGGAAAGCTCGGCGGACAGGCGCAGGTCCCCGAGGTGACGGGCGTCTGGAAGGATTTGACCGAGAGCGTCAACTCCATGGCCAACAACCTCACCGGTCAGGTGCGTAACATCGCCGAGGTCACCATCGCGGTTGCCAACGGCGACTTGTCGAAAAAAATCACGGTGGACGTCCGTGGTGAGATTTTGCAGCTGAAAGAAGCCATCAATACCATGGTGGACCAGCTTCGCTCCTTCGCATCCGAAGTCACGCGCGTCGCCCGCGAGGTCGGCACCGACGGCAAACTCGGCGGTCAGGCGATCGTCCCCGGCGTCGCCGGAACGTGGAAGGACCTGACCGACTCCGTGAACGCGATGTGCGGCAACCTGACCGCACAAGTCCGCAACATCGCCAACGTCACCACCGCGGTGGCGCGCGGCGACCTGTCGCGCAAGATCACGGTGGACGTCCGCGGCGAAATCCTGGAATTGAAGGACACCATCAACACGATGGTCGATCAGCTCAATTCATTCGCTTCCGAAGTGACGCGCGTCGCGCGCGAGGTCGGCACCGAAGGCAAGCTCGGCGGACAGGCGCAAGTGCCAGGCGTCGCCGGTACCTGGAAGGACTTGACCGACAACGTCAATTTCATGGCCTCGAACCTCACCGCCCAGGTCCGCAACATCGCCGACGTTGCGACCGCCATCGCCGGCGGCGACCTTTCCAAGAAAATCACCGTGAACGTGTCGGGCGAAATCCTTCAGTTGAAGGAAACGCTCAACACGATGGTCGACCAGCTCAATGCGTTTGCCGGCGAAGTGACGCGCGTCGCGCGCGAGGTCGGCACCGAAGGCAGGCTCGGCGGCCAGGCCAACGTGCTCGGCGTCGCCGGCACCTGGAAAGACTTGACCGAGAGCGTCAACTCGATGGCGAGCAATTTGACGGCGCAAGTGCGAAACATCGCCGAAGTGACGACCGCGGTCGCCAACGGCGACTTGTCCAAGAAGATCACGGTGGACGTGCGTGGCGAGATTCTCGAACTGAAAGACACCATCAACACGATGGTCGACCAGCTCAATGCCTTTGCCGGCGAGGTGACGCGCGTCGCGCGCGAAGTCGGCACCGAAGGCAAGCTCGGCGGTCAGGCGCTGGTGCGCGGCGTGGCCGGCACCTGGAAGGACTTGACCGACAGCGTGAACTCGATGGCCAGCAACCTGACCGGTCAGGTGCGCAACATCGCCGAAGTGGCGACCGCGGTGGCCAAAGGCGACCTGTCGAAAAAGATCACGGTGAACGTCTCGGGCGAAATCCTGCAGCTAAAGGAAACGCTCAACACGATGGTCGACCAGCTCAACGCCTTTGCCGGCGAAGTCACGCGCGTCGCGCGCGAAGTCGGCACCGACGGCAAGCTCGGCGGTCAGGCGGAAGTGCCGGGCGTCGCCGGCACCTGGAAAGACTTGACCGACAGCGTGAACTCGATGGCCGGCAACCTGACGGCCCAGGTCCGCAACATCGCCGAGGTGGCGACCGCGATTGCCGGCGGCGACCTTTCCCGCAAGATCACGGTCGACGTGCGCGGCGAAATTCTGCAGCTGAAGGAGACCCTCAACACGATGGTCGATCAGCTCAATCGCTTCGCCGGTGAGGTGACGCGCGTGGCGCGCGAGGTCGGCACCGAAGGCCGTCTCGGCGGGCAAGCCAACGTGCCGGGCGTCGCCGGTACCTGGAAAGATTTGACCGACAGTGTGAACTCGATGGCGGGCAACTTGACCGCCCAGGTCCGCAACATCGCCGAAGTCACGACCGCCGTGGCGCGCGGCGACCTGTCGCGCAAAATCACCGTGGACGTGAAGGGCGAAATTCTCGAGCTGAAAAACACCATCAACACGATGGTCGATCAGCTCAACGCGTTTGCGTCCGAAGTGACGCGCGTGGCGCGCGAGGTCGGCACCGAAGGCAAGCTCGGCGGCCAGGCCGAGGTGCCCGAGGTCGCCGGCACCTGGAAGGACCTCACCGACAACGTCAACTTCATGGCGTCGAACCTGACCGCCCAGGTCCGCAACATCGCCGAGGTGGCGACCGCGATCGCCGGCGGCGACCTCTCCAAGAAGATCACGGTGGACGTGCGCGGCGAAATTCTGCTGCTCAAGGACACCTTGAACACGATGGTCGAGCAGCTTCGTTCGTTCGCCGCCGAAGTGACGCGCGTGGCGCGCGAGGTCGGCACCGAAGGGCGGTTGGGCGGTCAGGCGGTGGTGCCGGGCGTCGGCGGTACCTGGAAAGACTTGACCGACAACGTCAACCTTTTGGCCGCAAACCTCACCACGCAAGTGCGCAACATCGCCGAAGTCACGACCGCCGTGGCGCGCGGCGACCTGTCGCGCAAGATCACGGTCGACGTGAAGGGCGAAATCCTCGAACTCAAAAACACCATCAACACGATGGTGGACCAGCTCAACGCCTTCGCCGGCGAGGTGACGCGCGTGGCGCGCGAAGTCGGCACCGAAGGTAAACTTGGCGGACAGGCGCAGGTGCCCGGCGTGGCGGGAACCTGGAAGGACCTGACCGACACCGTGAACTTCATGGCCGCCAACCTGACCGAGCAAGTTCGCGGCATCGTCAAGGTCGTGACCGCGGTCGCCAACGGCGACTTGAAGCAGAACCTCACGGTGAAATCGAAGGGCGAAGTCGCAGCTCTCGCCGACACCATCAACAACATGACCGAGACGTTGGCGACCTTCGCCGACCAGGTCTCGAGCGTGGCGCGCGAAGTGGGCGTGGAAGGCCGTCTCGGCGGTCAGGCCAACGTGCCCGGCGCGGCCGGTACGTGGAAGGATTTGACCGGCAACGTCAACCTGCTGGCGGCCAACCTGACCTCGCAAGTTCGCGCCATCGCCGAAGTGGCCACCGCCGTCACCAAGGGCGACCTCACGCGTTCGATCCAGGTCGACGCCAGAGGCGAAGTGGCGGAGCTCAAGGACAACATCAATACGATGATCGGCAATTTGAGGCTCACGACCGACGTCAATACCGAGCAGGACTGGCTGAAGACAAACCTGGCGCGATTTACCAACATGCTTCAAGGCCAGCGCGATCTTACCACGGTGGGCCGGCTGCTTCTGACCGAGCTGACGCCGCTGGTGAACGCCCATATGGGCGTGATTTACCAGGTCGAGAACGAAGACGATCCACGGCTGCGGCTGCTTTCGGCCTATGCCGGCGACGGCATCAATTCCTACCAGCAAATCGTGCAGTTCAGCGAAGGGCTGATCGGGCAATGCGCGATGGACAAGCGCCAGCGGCTCGTATCGGACATCCCGCCCGATGCGGCGCCGATCAATTCGGCGCTGTTGCGCGTCACCCCGAAAAATCTTGTTGTGCTTCCGGTCCTGTTCGAAAACCAGGTCAAAGCCGTCATCGAACTCGCCTCGGTCAGCGCGTTTACGACTTCGCAGATGACGTTCCTCGAGCAACTCACCGACAGTATCGGTATCGTGCTCAACAGCATCGAAGCGACGATGCAGACCGAAGGATTGCTGAAACAATCCCAAACGCTCGCCGGAGAATTGCAGACCCAGCAAAAAGAATTGCAGCAGACCAACGAGCAGCTTGAGCAGAAAGCGCAGCAGCTCGCCGAGCGCAACGTCGAAGTGGAGCGCAAAAACCAGGAAATCGAACAGGCGCGGCGCGCGCTTGAGGAAAAGGCGACCGAACTTTCACTGACGTCGAAGTACAAATCCGAATTCCTCGCGAACATGTCGCACGAGCTGCGCACACCGCTCAACAGTATCTTGATCCTCGGCCAACAGCTCACCGAAAACCCGGACGGCAACCTCACCCTCAAACAAGTCGAATTCGCGCGAACCATCCACGGCGCGGGCACCGACTTGCTCAATCTGATCAGCGACATTCTCGATCTATCCAAGATCGAGTCCGGAACCGTGACGGTGGATGCGGAAGAAATTCTCACCGCCAATCTGCTGGACACCGTGGAACGCCCGTTCCGGCACGAAGCCGAAAACCGGCAATTGTCGTTCACGGTCGAGGTCGATCCGAACCTGGGCCGCAGCATTGTCACCGACTCGAAGCGTCTCCAACAGGTCTTAAAGAACCTGTTGTCGAACGCGTTCAAATTCACCGCCGAGGGTGGGGTTCGGCTCAAGGTTTCCGCCGCCCTCGGCGGCTGGAGCGCCGAGCATCCCGTGCTCAATCATTCCCCGGCCGTCATCTCCTTCGAGGTCTCCGACACCGGCATCGGCATTCCGCTGGAAAAGCAGAAGCTGATCTTCGAGGCGTTCCAGCAGGCGGACGCCGGCACCAGCCGAAAATACGGCGGCACCGGCCTCGGCCTTGCCATCAGCCGCGAGCTTGCGAGTTTGTTGGGCGGTGAAATTCATCTTCACAGCACGCCTAGCAAGGGCAGCACCTTCACGCTCTATTTGCCCTTGAAATATTCCGGACCGACCGTGGCTCCGCGCGTCAATGCGATGTCGCAATATACCGCGGCCCCGGCGCTCCAGGCCGCCGCGCAAGAGCGGGTGATCGAACAACTCCCGGACGACCGGCTGGACCTCGAACCGGGCGACGCGATTCTTTTGATCGTGGAAGACGATCCGCATTATGCGCGGGTGCTGATCGACCTGGCACGCGACAAGGGCTTCAAGGTCCTGGTCGCGGCCCGCGGCACGGAAGCCTTGGATCTTGCCAAGCAATTCCAACCCACCGCGGTCTCGCTCGACGTCTTCCTGCCGGATATGCTCGGCTGGACCGTGCTCAGCCAGTTGAAGCACAACCCCCTGACGCGACACATTCCAGTACAAATCATCACGCTGGACGAAGACCGCCAGCACGCGCTGGCGCGCGGTGCGTTTTCCTTCGTCAACAAGCCGACGACGACCGAAGGCGTCAGCGCGGCGTTGTCGCAGATCATGGAGTACGCCAAGCCACGGCGCAAACGCCTGCTGATTGTGGAGGACAATGTGGCCGAGCAATTGAGCATCCGGGAGCTGCTCGATCACAACGACATCGAGATTGTCACGACGGACACCGGCGCCGGCGCGCTTTCCACGCTGCGAGAGAGCCCCTGCGATTGCGTCGTGCTCGATCTGCGCCTGCCCGACATGACCGGTTTCGAGGTGCTCGACCGCATCCGCCACGATGAAGCACTATCCAACGTGCCCGTCGTCGTCTTTACCGGCCGCGAGCTTTCGGTCGAGGAAGACGCGGAGCTTCACACCATGGCCCGGAGTATCGTCGTCAAGGGCGTGGAATCGCCCGAGCGTCTGTTGGACGAGACGTCGCTGTTCTTGCATCGCGTGATCACCGAATTGCCGGTCGAAAAGCAGCGCATGCTCGAAAAACTCAACAGTTCCGATGAGGATCTTGTCGGCAAGACCGTGTTGCTCGTGGACGACGATGCCCGCAACATCTTCGCGCTGAGCAGCGTGCTGGAGCGGCGCGGCATGACGGTGTTGACCGCCACGACCGGGAGCGAGGCCGTCGCATTGGTCGAATCTCACCCCGGGATCGCGATCGTCCTGATGGATATCATGATGCCGCAGATGGACGGTTATCAGACCATCGGCGTGATCCGCCAAAACCCGTCATTCCGCCGACTTCCAATCATCGCCCTTACCGCCAAGGCGATGAAAGGAGACCGCGAGAAGTGCCTTGAGGCCGGTGCATCCGACTATTTGGCCAAGCCGGTCAACACCGAGCAATTGCTTCTCGCCATACGCATGTGGCTCCACCGTTGATCGGCGCCTTCGATGATGGACCATGAAAAGGTAAATATTCTTCTGGTCGACGATCAGCCGGCTAAATTGCTGGCATATGAAGTCATCCTGAAGGAGCTGGGAGAGAATCTTGTCGTCGCGACCTCGGGCCGCGACGCGTTGCAATACCTGCTCAAGAACGAGGTTGCGGTCATCCTGGTCGACGTCTGCATGCCGGAGCTGGACGGATTCGAACTCGCCGCCATGATCCGCGAGCACCCCCGATTCCAAAAGACGGCGATGATCTTCATCTCGGCCATCCAAGTCAGCGACTTCGATCGCCTTCGCGGTTACGAAATGGGCGCGGTGGATTACGTTCCGGTGCCGGTCATTCCGGAGGTGCTGCGGGCAAAGATCAGGGTGTTCGCGGAACTATACCGCAAGACGAGACAGCTCGAGCGCTTCAACGCCGAGCTTGAAGATCGCGTTCGCGCGCGCACCGCGGAGCTGGAGCACTCGAACGGGCGGTTGCTCGAAAGCGAGCAACGCCGGAGTCTCGCCATCGCGGCCGGGAAAATGGGTTCCTGGGATTGGGACTGGGTCAACGGCGACTGGATGTGGGATGAAGGACAGTACCGCATCTTTGGAGTCGATCCCAAAACCTTTGTGGTGACACCGGCAAGCGTTCAAGCGCTGCTTTATCCGAACGACATTGACGAGTTGCGTAAGGCCTTGGCCCAATTCGCCAAAGGCGCAACTTCATACGAGGCCGAATTTCGAATCAACCGACCGGACGGCGAGGTTCGCTGGTGCGTCGGCACGGCCGCGGCGACGGTCGACAAAGGCGGCCGTGTCGTGCGCGTCAGCGGCGTCACCATCGACATCACCGAGCGCAAGCAGGCCGAGGAACGTCAAAATCTCTTGGCCCGCGAAGTCGATCACCGCGCGAAAAACGCATTGGCGCTGGCGCAGTCCATTGTTCGATTGACACGGGGCGATGACGTCAAAGCATACATTCAGGCCGTGGAAGGCCGGATCAACGCGCTGGCGCGGGTGCACACCATCCTTTCATTGTCGAGTTGGCAGGGTGCAGAAATCGGAAAGCTGGTCGACGAGGAACTCTCCCCTTATGCGACTAGCGATCAGATCGCCTTCGGTGGTTCGGAGATCAGGTTGCAGCCTGCAACCGCGCAAACACTGGCGCTGGCCTTGCACGAGCTGGTCACTAACTCCGCCAAATACGGCGCCTTGTCCACGCTGTCCGGCCGCCTTTCGATCACGTGGGAGACGAAAGCGGATATGCTGCAGATGGTCTGGGAAGAGCGGGACGGCCCGGTCGTTGAAAAGCCGGTATCGCGCGGTTTCGGAACCAGAAGCGTGATCGCCAGCATCGAATCGCAACTCGGTGGCCAGGCCGAGTTCGACTGGCGCGCTGAAGGCCTGATCTGCCGGCTGTCGGTTCCGCTTGTGCGGGACAGGATGGCGCGGCAAATCCACCCCGAAAAAATAGCCGTCAATGGCAACGGTGCCGAGCTGGCGTCGAGATCTGCAGACGCCTGAGGCGTCAGGAAAATCCACTTGTTAAAATACGACCCCGATGCGTCGCCCAGTGGACCACGCAACCCGACAGCGCTTCTTGGTACCGCCGAACAGCAACTCAAATCGATTGGGAAGCTTGGGCTGACCGAACAGCTCGAGACATGCCCCGCCAGGGGAATAATCGACAACCCTGCAATCTATAACCGGATCCTTGGGACCGACGATCAATTTGGCCGCGTCGGAAATTCGGCCTGTAGGCCGCACACGCGTGAACCGTCGAGGATACATCGCTCCCTCCCATGATCCGAATCCGCGAGCAGAGTTGCGGAATATTCTAAAGGCTTGGTTGATCCGAGGAGGAAAAGTAGACGACACGTCGAGATCACGTACAGCAGCGGATGCAAACCGTCTACGAAGTAGTTTTATTTTGGATGATGTATCGTCGATAATATTTTTTTTAATTGAGTCGTTGTTTCAGAGAGTTTTAGAGAGCCGCCGCACTCGCGCGGTATCAGGTTAGCGATCCCGCGTTGCGCCAGGGATCAACCCCCGCGTCTGCTTTTCGGGTCGGTCGGTTAGAACGGCGATGGTGAAGCTGCGGCGCACCATCTGAATTGCCTTGCCGGGTTCATCCAAAAACAGCATGCTCGCACCCAAAAGCATGACCTCTGGGTTCGCGAGCCGACATCCCGGAGGCGCAGGGAGGCAATATGAAAAAACAAGAGCTCGACCGCCGCGACTTTCTCAAGGGAGCCGTGGTCGGCGGGGCTGCGGCGGCAGGGACCGCGGCCATTGCGACACCTGAACTTGCGCAGGCCGAACCGCCTGCATCTGCAGCACCCGCCGTCGTTCCGGAACCCGCCGGATACGCCTTCCTCAATCTCGACGAGGCCGCCTTCGTCGAGGCGCTGGTGGACCACATGGTGCCAGCCGATGAGATCAGCCCGAAGGGCACCGATCTCGGCGTCAATATCTATATCGATCGCGCACTCGCCGGCGCCTGGGGCAAGGGGGAGCGTCTTTACATGCAGGGCCCCTGGAAACAGGGCAGCCCGAGCCAGGGTTACCAGCTGCCGCTCACGCCCGCGCAGCTCTACCGTGCCGGCATCGAAGCCACCAACGCGCATTGCCGCAAAACCTACGGCAAATCCTTCGACCGAATTGACGGCGCGCAGCGCGAAGCAGTGCTGATCGGCCTGTCCACCGGCAAGATCATTTTCGACAACGGCCTGCCGGTCCGGCCTTTCTGGACGACGCTTTACCAGACCGTGGTCGAAGGCATCTATTCCGACCCGATCCATGGCGGCAACCGCAACAAGGCGGGATGGGCGATCATCGGCTTCCCCGGCATCATTGCCGTGCATCGCGACCACGTCGAAAAATATCGCGACAAGCCTTTCCCCAACAAGCCCGTCAGCATCTCGGACATGAGTTGAGGGCGCCATGGCTACAAAACTCAAAGAAGTCGATGTCGTCATCGTCGGGCTGGGCTGGACCGGCGGCATTCTCGCCAAGGAACTGACGGAAACCGGCTTGAAAGTGGTTGCGCTTGAACGCGGCGGACCGCGCTCAAGCGAAAACGACTATTCGTTGCCCAATATTCGCGACGAATTGCGCTACGTCGTGCGCCACGACCTGATGCAGAACACCGCGCGTGACACCATCACCGTGCGCAACAATCCCAAACAGGAGGCGCTGCCGATGCGCCGGCTCGGTTCGTTCCTGCCGGGCGAGGTGGTGGGTGGCTCCGGCGTGCATTGGAGCGGTCATACCTGGCGCTGGACCGACATGGAATTCAAGGTCCGCTCCAACTACGAAGAGCGCTACGGCAAAAAGTTCATTCCCGACGACATGACGATCCAGGACTGGGGCATCACCTACGCCGAACTCGAGCCTTATTACGACAAGTTCGAATATACCGCGGCGGTGTCCGGCAAAGCCGGCAATATCGGGGGCAAGATCCAGACCGGCGGCAATCCGTTCGAAGCGCCGCGCGAACGCGACTATCCGCTGCCGCCGCTGACGCCGATCCTGGCGAGCGAAATGTTCTCGGCGGCCGCGCGCAATGCCGGCTATCATTCGTTCCCGCGGCCGTCGGCCAATGCCTCGCAACCCTACACCAATCCGGACGGCGCGAAATTCGGCGGCTGCCAATATTGCGGCTATTGCCAGCGCTTCGGCTGCGAAGCCAACGCCAAGGGCAGTCCGCATCTGACGGTGATCCCGATCGCGATGGCAAAGCCGAATTTCGAGCTGCGCACGCATTCCTGGGTCACCAAGGTGCTCAAGGATTCCGACGGCAAGCGCGTGACCGGCGTCACCTACACCAACGTGCTCAACGGCGATGAATTCGAGCAACCGGCCACCATCGTGCTGCTTTGCGCCTACGCCATCAACAATGTGCACCTGATGCTCTTGTCCGGCATCGGCACGCCTTACGATCCGGTTTCGCAGAAAGGCGTGGTCGGCAAGAATTATTGCTACCAGACCGGCGCGCAGGCGACGTTGTTCTTCGAGGGTAAATATTTCAACCCCTTCATGAACGCCGGCGGCTCCAACGCCACCATCGACGACTTCAATGCCAACTGGGACTTCGACCGCGCGCCTCACAATTTCGTCGGCGGCCATATCGTGTCCGGCGGCTTCAACACCCCGCTGCCGATCGGCTACCGGCCGGTGCCCTCGGGTACCCCGCGATGGGGCAGCGAATGGAAACGAGAGACGGCGAAGTGGTACCAGACCGCGATGGTGCTCAACGCCAGCGGCAGCGTCATGGCCAACCGCTACAATTGCTACGACCTCGACCCGACCTATCGCAACGCGTTCGGCCAACCCTTGATGCGCATGACCTTCGACTACCAGGCGAACGAGCACAAAATGGGGCTCCACGCCGCGCAGGCGATCAACGACATCGCCAAGTCGATGAACCCCACGAAACTCAACCCCGCGAGCGCGCGGACCGACCCCTGGACCGTGGTGCCCTACCAAAGCACGCACAACACCGGCGGCACCATCATGGGCACCAATCCACGCGAGAGCGTGCTCAACAAATATCTGCAGAGCTGGGATTGCCACAATCTGTTCGTGGTCGGGGCCAACGTCTTCCCGCACAATTCCGCGTACAATCCGACCGGGCCGGTGGGGGCATTTGCGTATTGGACCGCGGACGCGATCAAGAACCGCTATCTGAAAAGCCCTGGTCCGCTGGTGCAGGCATGATCGAACCCATGCGCGTAATTTTTATCTTGTTGACGACCTTGATGTTGGCCGGAACGGCCCGCGCCGACGGCGATGCCGGACGCGGCCAGGCGCGCTTCCAGGATTGTTCGCCCTGCCACAAGCTGGAAGCCGGCGCCAACGATGTCGGGCCGAACTTGCACGGCATTTTCATGCGCAAGGCGGGCGAGCTTGCGGATTTCCGCTACTCGCCGGCGATGAAGCGTAGCGGAATAGTCTGGACGCCGGAGACGCTCGAGCAATACATCGCCGATCCGCAAGGCTTCGTGCCGACCAACCGCATGCCCTATGCCGGCATGGCCAACGCGAACGACCGCGCCGATCTCATCGCCTATCTTCAGAACGTCACGAAATAGGCAGTTGGAGCGGCGTGGCCGCAACCACCGCCGCATCGGCCAAAAAATCCATCAAAACGAATCACCTCACGCCGGATTTTGATAAATAATTGCGCGACGCCGATCTGGAAGTGAATATGGTGGGCTCTTCGAATCAGCGTTTGCAAGCTTTCCGCCGCATCACAGAACCGCATGCCCGCGTCCGCCATCGCCTCAGCCCATGACGTCAAGTCCGACATCGCCTCCGATGCGCTTGCCGTCCTGAATTCCGTGTTCGGCCTGCCCGGCTTTCGCGGCGCGCAGGAAGCGATCGTCAACCACGTCACGAACGGCGGCAATTGTCTGGTGCTGATGCCGACCGGCGGCGGCAAGTCGCTATGCTATCAAATGCCGTCGATATTGCGCAAAGGCTGCGGCATCGTCGTCTCGCCGTTGATCGCGCTGATGCGTGACCAGGTCGCGGGACTTCTCGAGGCCGGCGTCAAGGCGGCGGCGCTCAATTCTACCCTATCGTCGGATGAAGCCGCCGTCGTCGAGGCGCAACTGCTCGCCGGCGAGCTTGACCTGCTTTACATTGCGCCCGAGCGGCTGGTGACGCCACGCTGTCTCGCCATGCTCGAACGCGCGGGAATCGCGCTATTTGCGATCGACGAGGCGCATTGCGTGTCGCAATGGGGCCACGACTTTCGTCCCGAATATATCGGCCTTTCGGTGATCGCCGAGCGTTTTCCCGACGTGCCGCGCATCGCGCTCACCGCCACCGCCGATGAACTTACCCGAAACGAGATCGTCGCCCGGCTTCGGCTTGCCGACGCACCACTCTTTGTCGCGAGTTTCGATCGCCCGAATATTCGATATGAAATCGTGGACAAAAAAAGCGCACTCGCCCAGCTCAAGGCCTTCATCGCCGAACGTCACCAGAGCGACGCTGGCATCGTCTATTGCCTGTCGCGCGCCAAGGTCGAAGACATCGCCGCCGCATTGACCGAGGCTGGCATCACCGCACTGCCCTATCACGCCGGGCTGGATGCCCGCTTGCGCGCCCGCAATCAGGATCGTTTCCTCAACGAGGACGGCATCGTGATCGTCGCGACCGTCGCGTTCGGCATGGGCATCGACAAGCCGGACGTCCGCTTCGTGGCGCATCTCGATTTGCCGAGAAGCATCGAGGCCTATTATCAGGAGACCGGGCGCGCGGGGCGCGACGGCAAGCCGTCCACGGCCTGGATGGCGTATGGCCTGTCGGACATCGTGCAGCAGCGCCGCATGATCGATGAGTCAAACGGCGCCGAAGTGTTCAAGCGGGTGTCGGCCGGAAAATTGGAGGCGCTTGTCGGTCTCGCTGAAACCGCGCATTGCCGCCGTACCCGACTGCTTGGATATTTCGGCGAGGCGCCTGCCGCCGCTCAATGCGGTAATTGCGACAACTGCCTGTCGCCGCCACGCCTTCGCGACGGTAAGATCGTCGCGCAGAAGCTGTTGTCCTGTGCGTACCGCACCGGACAGCGCTTCGGAGCGATGCATCTGATCGATGTCCTGATCGGCCGCATGACCGAACGCGTCACCCAATTCGGGCACGACAAACTCTCCGTGTTCGGAATCGGCCGCGAACTCAACGAGAAACAGTGGCGCACCGTGCTGCGGCAACTCGTGGCGATGGGACATCTTCTGCCCGACAGCGAGGCGTTTGGCGCCTTGAAACTTACTGAAAGCGCCCGCGGCGTGCTGAAGGGCGAGACCGAAGTGATGTTACGCGAGGAAGCCGCCGGCACCCGCATCCGCGCCATCCGAACCAAATCAAGGCGCGGCGACGTCGTTACCCACCTCGCCAGTCCCGGTGAAGCCGGAGATGCGACCCTGATCGGCGCTCTCAAGGCGTGGCGTTCGGACGTGGCGCGCAGGCGCAACGTGCCGGCCTATGTCGTCCTTCACGACTCAACGATCGACGGTATCGCGGCCTCGCGGCCGACGACGCTTGAGCAACTTCGCGGCATCCCCGGCATCGGCGACAAGAAGCTCGAACATTACGGCGACGAACTGGTCGCACTGGTGAGCGCGGCGAAGGCGTGATTGCGGCTCGCCGCGCGCGAAACATTCGCGAGGACCTAAATAAAATTTGTCCGAGAGTCGGCTAGCGTACAGAATAGCCCGCGCAGTAGGCATAGCTTGTGACGTCGGTATCGGGTCATGCGTATTCCATCAGCCATTGAGCGGCCATCCTGTCCTGTCTGCAAACACAGGATGAGCTTGGCTCGAATCTCTCCGGGCGCGCGCGGCTTTGAAGAACGGACTTTTGAGTGCAGCACCTGCCACCGCCTCAAGAAAGTTTCCGTTCCCGTAGACCCCATGAAGACCGATGCCGTCGGCTGGCTCGCCGGCGAACTCAAACCGCCGCGTTAGAGCATGATCCGGAAAGAGCAGTGGCGCCCGCGTTCGACCCGCGCCACCCATGTCTTAGGTCATACAGCGAAGGCTGGCGGAGAGAGTGGGATTCGAACCCACGGTACGGTTTCCCGCACACACGCTTTCCAAGCGTGCGCCTTAAGCCACTCGGCCATCTCTCCGGAGGCCTTCTCTTGAAGGGGCACGACGACTTTTGCAAGGGAGGGCGGCCGGGGCGATGGAAATTTCTGCAAATAACTGACTAGTTTGGATAATTTTTACCCGCGTCGGCGGGGGTGCTTGCCCTACATTGACCCAAAGCGACGAGAGGCGAGGGTCGACGGCGGTTGGGGCCGAGGCGCCGTCGATTCCGGATCGTTGGCGCTCAATGACGCCGCGCCTGAATTGACCGAGCGAGACGGCCACAATGGCAGCGGCTCCGCCACTGAAAGCGCGCCAGTGATCTTGCCGGGATCCTTGTCGCCCTGGGCGGCCTGCAGGGCTTCGACGAAATCGGTGAACCATTGCTGAATCGTCTGGCTGCGAAGTTTCATCATCATGGCTTCCCAGCGCATCCGCCGCTCGGGCAGCGGCATCGAGAGTGCGGTCGCGATCGCCCGAGCCATGCCGTCGATGTCGTGCGGGTTGACCAACAGCGCGGTATCCAACTCGTTCGCCGCACCGGCGAATTTCGACAACACCAAGACCCCAGGGTCGGCCGGGTTTTGTGCCGCGACATATTCCTTGGCAACCAGGTTCATTCCATCGTGCAGCGGCGTCACCACGCCGACTTGGGCTGTACGGTAGAGTCCCGCCAACACGGTCTGGCTATAACCCTTGTTCAAATAGCGGATCGGGGTCCAATCGACCTCGCCGTGGGAACCGTTGACGTCGCTGACGAGCTTGGCGAGTTCGCTTTGCAGGTTGCCATAGGCTTCGATCGCGCCCCGCGACGGCGTCGCGATCTGCAGCAGCGACACGGTGCGCGCCAGCGACGGATACAAGGTCCACATCCTATCGAATGCGTTGATGCGGTTGATCAGCCCCTTGGAATAATCCATCCGATCGACCCCGATCGCCAGCTTCTCGCCGTTGAGGCTTCGCCGCAATCGCGACACTTCGGGATGGGACGCCGCTCTGGCGGCCTGGAGCGCGAATTTTTCGACATCGATGCCGATCGGAAACACGGCAACGCGCGTCGTGCCGTACCGCGAGGTGACGGCATTTTGTTCAATCTCCAATCCGAGATCGGACGAAAGATAGCCGAGGAAATTTTCGCAATCGGCCGCGGTCTGAAAACCGATCAAATCGCAGGCCAGCATCGCCTCGATCAATTCGCGATGATACGGAACACCCTCGATGACCTCACGCGCGGGCCAGGGCGTGTGCAGGAAAAAGCCGATCGGCTGCGTCACGCCGAGCGCACGCAGCTCCGCAGCCAAGGCGAGGAAATGATAGTCCTGAATCCAGAATGCAGTTTCCGGCTTTTTGAATCGCAATAGCGCGCGCGCAATGAAAGCGTTCACTTCGCGGTAGGAGGAGTAATCTTCTTCGGATGCACGAATCAGATCGGCGCGGGAATGCAGCGCCGGCCACAATGCTGAATTCGCGAAGCCCTCATAATACCCGCCGTAATGCGCGGCCGGCAAATCCAGCATGGCCAGCGCGCCGGAGCCGAGCGCTTCGATTTCGGCGAACGGTTCCTTCTGCGTGCCCTCGCGAACGCGGCCGCTCGACCCGACCCAAATCGCGCCGGATTTCTCCACCACCGGCAACAACGCGGCTGCAAGCCCCCCCGTCATGGGTTCGTTGGCCTGACCGCGCGCGACGCGATTTGAAACGACGACGAGGTTCACAAGGGCTCCCCTCCTGAGGTCTCACTCGCGAATTAACAACCATTCATCAAGTTGGTTCCCCCTCACTTTTTCAACGAAATGAAACCAAATTCAGACGGCGCGAAGATGGAACCGTGTCCTTCTCGCGAAGAAAATTTCGCGAATACCGCTCGCCGATGTAAGATCGTCCTCGAATTCACCGCTTGTGTGAAAACTGAACCAGACGCGATTACCGCCTGCCGTGAGTTTCATTCTCAAGTAAGCCCGCGAGCCACTCCCGCACATCGCGCGGCTCGTCGAAATGGTCGGCGACGCCCTTGACGCGGCGGCCTACGGAGAATGCGATACCGTCAAGATCGGGGATGATGGCGAACACCGCTTCGTCGGTGACGTCGTCGCCGATAAAGATCGGGCGACGGCCCTTGAATGGCGCGTGATTCATAAGTTCAAGGACGCCCGTCGCCTTGGTAAAACCGGCGTGCTTGATTTCGCAGACGCATTTTCCTGGCAGCACTTCGATCGGCGCGTTCGGCAGGTCGGCGCGGATCAAGGACACCGCCGCGTAAATCGCCTTCTCCGCATGGGGCGCCAGGCGGTAGTGCAACGCGAGCGAATAGCCCTTGTCTTCCAGCAAAATTCCCGGACTGAGTTTGGCGATGGCCGCCAAGCGTCGCTTCAATTCCTTGTCCATCGGCGGCGCATGGGTGGCGACGGCCTCGTTATCGATCGAGACGCGCATTTCCGCACCATGACCGCCAACGGCCGGAAATTGTTCGGGCGCAAAAATCAGATCGATATCGTTCAACGAACGTCCACTGACCAGCGCAAGCGCGCCGGCCGTCCTTTCAAGCAGCCGATTGAGGGTATTTGCCAGACCCGGCGGCACCCATACCTCGCGCGGGGTCGGCGCGAGATCGAGCAGCGTGCCGTCGATATCGAGCAAAAACGCGTATTCGCCCAATCGTTGCGCCAGTTCATCCGGTGCCGGAATTCGACGCGGCGACGTTTCCCCCCGGTCAACCAAACCCTGTTTCATTTTATTCTACTCCACAAAGGCGAGCGGCCGCGCAACCGATTCCAGCGCCCGGCGCTCGGCCGCGATGCCGTATCGCCACGCGACGACGGCGGCCGCAATCATCAGACCCGAGCCAAAGAGATAGCCGGCGAAGACACTCGCCCGCGAGCCGGTGTCGATCAACGCGCCGAACAAAGCCGGACCGACCACACCGCCAATTCCCGTTCCGATCGAATAAAACAGCGCTATCGCCAGCGCCCGGACCTCGAGCGGAAAAGTCTCGCTGACGGTGAGATAGGCGCTGCTTGCGGCCGGCGAGGCAAAGAAGAAAATCACCATCCAGGCGACGGTCTGGCTCTGCGCGCTCAAAACCCCGATCGCGAACAGATAGCCGGACAGCGCGAGCAGGACGCCAGAAACGCCATAGGTAAACGCGATCATCGCGCGGCGTCCCAGCGTGTCGAATAGCCGGCCAAGCAACAGCGGGCCGAGGAAGTTACCGGCGGCAAAGGGAAGGATGTACCATCCGACCTGGTTCGACTCGATCCCATAGAAATCGATCAGCACCAGCGCAAAGGTGAAGAAGATCGCGTTGTAGAAGAACGCCTGCGCGGTCATCAACGCCAATCCCACCAGCGAACGCTGGCGATAGGTCGAAAACAGCGTCCGTGCCACCTCGCGCAACGGCGTATGGTGGCGCATTCTCAGCTTGATCTTCGGAAGCGCGGGCTGAGGATCTTGTACGTTTCCGCTGACGGAACGTTCGATGTCGTCGACGATCGCATGGGCGCGTTCGGGATAGCCGTGAATCATCAACCAGCGCGGGCTTTCGGGTATCCACATGCGCATCACGAACACCACGAGACCGAGAAGAGCGCCGGTGAGGTACGCCAGTCGCCACCCGAGATCGGGTTGCAGCCAATGCGGGTCGAGCAGAACGATCGAACTCACCGCGCCCATCGCAGCACCAATCCAGAAGCTGCCGTTGATCACAAGATCGGTCCAGCCGCGGTAACGCGCCGGCACCAGTTCCTGTATCGTCGAATTGATCGCCGTGTATTCGCCGCCGATGCCGGCGCCGGTGAGAAACCGGAACAACGCGTAACTTTCGATATCGAACGACAAGGCCGTCGCGGCGGTCGCCGACAAATAGAGCGCAAGCGTGATGAAGAAGAGCTTCTTGCGTCCGATCCGATCGGTAAGCCAACCGAATCCGATTGCGCCGAGCACGGCGCCCGCCAGATATACGCTGTTCGAAATTCCGACGTCGAAATTGGTGAAATGAAGCGTCGGACTTTCCTTCAGCGCGCCGGACAATGCGCCGGCCAGCGTGACTTCCAGCCCGTCCAAAATCCAGGTGATGCCGAGGGCGACGACGACGCGGGTGTGGAAGCCGCTCCAGCGCAGAGCGTCGAGGCGCGAGGGAATGCTGGTTTCGATGATGCGATCGTCGGCCCGTTGCGCTAGCCTCGTTGCGTCAGTCGCCGCAAGAAAAGTCGCACCACCCATGACGGCCATGCCGCGTTGCTCCAGTGCTAGAGCGTTTTCGAGCGAAGTGGATACCGGTTCGCGTTAAGAAAACGCGTCAAAACAAAAAGTGAGAGCCTCCAAACTCCATGAAAAATAGGAGCGTTGCGATTCAGTGCCGATTTGGGGTCCCGCCTCGCGAGGCCATCGTGTAAGGCCGGCTGATCAACGCCCCTCGGACATCCGAGTTCCCTTGTCCGGGCATCAAGGAACCGATCGGGCCCCTCGTCGTTTGTCGGCTCAAACGGCAAGGGAAGATGGCAAGGGAAGATCATGGCTGAACATCGAAAACGCGCGTATTCGCGCAAAACCGCCCGCGGCAAGGCGAGCAAGACCGGGACCCGCAAAGCAGCCACGGGGCGGAGAAAATCCGCGACCCGGAAGCCCTCGCCAAAGCGCTGGTCACAACGCGTGACCCGCGAAAGCGACGCGCTCGATCTGGAGCGCGGCGTCTTCAAGTTGAGCAGCCCAAAAAAGATCGCAGCCTCGCTCAAGCACTCCGCCGAACGCAGCTCGCGCCGCAAAGCAAACCCCTATCGCTCGGCGCTCTCCATGTTGACGTTTTATATCAACCGCGCCGGCAGGACATTGCCGAAAACCCAACGCGACCGACTGCAGCGCGCCAAACTCGAACTGAAGCGGGAGTTTGGAAGAGATTAGTTCTCGGTGACGTTCCTGTGCGAAAGCAGGAACCCATACGCCGTGCCGTCGCGATTTAGCGCCGTGGGTAGACGGCTTTGTAACAGCTAACACGGTGGTCATGGGTCCCCGCATTCGCGGGACGACCCACAATTTGGCAATAACCCTTACGCCGCGCGGATATTCGCCATGAAGCGGTCGAGCTCTTCCCGCAAGCGGGTACTTTCGGTCGAAAGTGTTTTGGCCGAATTCAAGACCTCTTCCGAGGCCGCCCCGGTTTCGGTGGCGCCGCGATTGACCTGCATGGTGTTGGCGGCCGCTTCGTGAGTCCCTTGGGCGACGGTCTGGACGCTGCGCGCGATTTCCTGGGTGGCCGAGCTTTGTTGCGCCACGGCGCTGGTAATCGTCGAAGCGATGTTCGATATCTGGGCGATGGTGCCACCGATCTCCTTGATCGCGGCGACCGATTCCTGCGTCGCACCCTGCATGCCGGAAATGTGCGACGAAATCTCGTCGGTCGCCTTCGCGGTCTGGCTCGCCAGCGATTTGACTTCGGAAGCGACAACCGCAAAGCCCCGACCGGCATCGCCGGCGCGCGCAGCTTCGATGGTGGCGTTGAGCGCCAACAGGTTGGTCTGCTCGGCGATCGCCGTGATCAGTTGGACCACGTCGCCGATCTGCTGCGCGGCGCGCGACAATTTGCCGATGCGTCCATCGGTTTGCTCGGCCTGGAGCACCGCTGCTTCCGCGATCCGGCTGGATTCGCGCACTTGCCTTCCGATTTCATCGACGGAAGCGGACAGCTCCTCCGTCGCGGCGGCGACCGATTGCATGTTGCTGGACGCTTCTTCCGACGCGCCGACGACCTGGCTTGAAAGGCTCTGCGTGGACTCCGCCGTCCGCGTCAAGGTTCCGGCCGCCGATTCCAGTTGCACGGCGGAAGACGAAACGTTCGAGACGATGGTGCCGACAGCGGCTTCGAAATCATCGGCGAAGCGAATGAGTTCGGCCCGGCGCGCCTCGCTGCCCGCCTTGTTCTGGGCATCCTGCGTGGCGGCATCACGTTCGGCTTTGGCGATCGCTTGCATCTTGAACTCTTCCACCGCGCCCGCCATTTCGCCGAGTTCGTCCTTGCGGCCAAGGCCGGGCAGCACGACGTCGAAATTGCCGCTCGCCAATTCGCGCATCGCCTTGCACATCGTCGTCATGGGCCGCGAAATCCCGTTGCCCATCAACAGCGCCAACGCCGCACCCAACAGAAAGCTGCCAGCCGCAAGCATCACGATCAACCGCTCGGTTTCGCTGATGGTCGCGTCCGATTGAGCTGCGACTTTTTGCTGATCGGAAAACAGGTCCGTCTTCATAACGTTCGCGCCCTGCACGATCGCTGCCGCAGACTCGGCCATTTCGGCAGTCAGTCCGTCGATCGCTTTCGCATTCTCGATCAACTTTGTCAGCGCCTGCCGATATTCTTCGAGCAGCGCGGAAGCCTCCTTGAGAGCTTCGGCGACTTTTTCGTCGGCCGACGATATCGCCTGCAGCGAGCTTTCAACGAATTTAAGACGCGCCAGCGCGCTGGCGGCGACCGTCTGATCGGAATTTGTGACAAAGGTGCCTGCCAGGGCCGTCACGGTCTGAAATTGCGCAGCGGCCTTTTTCGAACCGATAGAGATCGCCGCCAGCTCCGCATCGTCCTCGGCGTTGCTGGGAAGATCGTCGATCTTGTAACGCAGCAAGTTGCTGTTACGCGTGAGTTGGTTCTGCGTCACCAATGCGCTGTCGCGCTTGGCCTTGAGAATATCGGCAAAAATCTTGGTGAAGGTACGAAATTCCCGGGCCAGGCGCGTGATCTGGTCGAGCCGCGCCGAATTCGTGGTACTCTTCATCGATTGGTCGATGACGTCCTTCAGACTGGCCTCGGCCGCCAGTGCGGCCTTGGCGTCGTCTTCCTTCCCGGTCACGACATAATACCGTGCCAGCGCCCGGTACGAGATCAGCTCGCGGTCGATATCCTGGGCAAAACCGGATTCCACCACGCTGTTTCGATAAGCCTCCACGCCGGCGGAAACACGCTCGAATCCAAGATAGGCGATGCCCATGCTGCCGGCCGAGATGGCGAGCACGAAGGCAAAGCCGAGCGTGATTTTTGCACGAAATCGCAAACTTGGGAGCTTCAGCGATATCGATCGCAGCCGGACGCCCTTCAACAAACCCACCTCAACCCCCTGTCGTTTCCGAAACCCGCACAACCGGATGGGGAAAACTAGAATAGAATAGATAAGAGGTCGTAAACCGCCGCGCTGGCGCCCAGAAATCGGCCGAGCATGGCAAAATCGGGCCTTTGGGCTCGAGATTTCCGGGCCCGCTTGCGGCAAGTCCTGAAGGCGACGTGCCCCGGTCCTTGTCGCCTTGCGGCAGCCCCATGGCGTGGGGGCTCGGATCGGGACCCCTCCCCTAAAGGGGCCTAGCCGGCAAAGCCGCCGCCGCCGCCGACACCGACGACACTACAATGACGGCCGCGAGCAAAATTCCCGGTTGCAAAGTCCCGCCCCCGTGCTTCTAATCGGGGCAATTAAAAAGCATCGGGAGGTACCAGCGTGTCTACAGTCAAATTGACCGTGAACGGCAGGGCGGTGGTGGCCGATGTCGAAGATCGTACCCTGCTTGTCAACCTTTTGCGCGATCATCTGAATCTGACCGGTACCCATGTCGGCTGCGACACCAGTCAATGCGGCGCCTGTGTCGTGCATATCGACGGCCGAGCGGTCAAATCATGCACCGTGCTGGTCGGACAAGCGAACGGCGCCAATGTCACGACCATCGAGGGCATCTCGAAGGGCGACGAATTGCACCCGATGCAGGCCGCGTTTCGCGACAATCACGGGCTGCAGTGCGGCTATTGCACGCCGGGCATGATCATGTCGGCGATCGATATCGTCAACCGCCACGGCAGCGAACTCGACGAAGATACCGTCCGGCAGGAACTGGAAGGCAACATCTGCCGCTGCACCGGTTACCACAACATCGTCAAATCGGTGCTCGACGCCGCCGTCCGCATGAAGGTTTCGATGGCGGCGGAGTGATTCGGCCGACGTCCTGATCTGGTCAAACTTCGAAATTCAAAACCGGCTGCGATCTGCGCCCTTGAATTTTTGGCGCAGCCAATGCGGTCCGACAGGGAGAGATGCGATGGGTATTGAAGGCATTGGCGCACGTGTCGTGCGTAAGGAAGACCGGCGTTTCATCACTGGAAAAGGCCGCTACGTCGACGACATCAAGCTGCTGGGCATGACCCACGCCCATTTCGTCCGCAGCCCACACGCGCACGCCAAGATCAAAAGCATCGACACTTCGGCGGCGATGAAGATGCCCGGCGTGGTCGGCGTTCTGACGGGAAAACAGCTCGTCGACGACAAGATCGGCAATTTGATCTGCGGCTGGGCGATCACGTCGAAGGACGGCACGCCGATGAAGATGGGCGCCTGGCCGGCGATGGCGCCGGAAACCGTCCGCTTCGTCGGGCAAGCGGTCGCGGTCGTGATCGCCGAGACCAAGAACCAGGCGCGGGACGCGGCCGAAGCCGTTGCGGTCGAATATGAGGAGCTTCCCGCCGCCGCTGATATTCGTGCCGCGATCAAGCCGGGCGCGCCGCAGCTTCACCCCGAGGCCCCTGGCAACGTGATCTACGACTGGACGATCGGCGACGAGGCCGCGACGGAAGCCGCGTTCAAATCGGCGGCCAATGTCGTCTCGCTCGACATCACCAACAATCGTCTGGTGCCGAACGCGATGGAGCCCCGCGCGGCGATCGGGGATTACAACGAGGCTGAAGAACATTTCACGCTCTACACGACCTCGCAGAATCCCCATGTGGCGCGCCTCGTGCTGTCGGCCTTCTACAACATCGCGCAGGAGCACAAGCTTCGGGTGGTGGCGCCGGACGTCGGCGGCGGCTTCGGTTCGAAAATCTTCATCTATCCGGAAGAGATGGTGGCACTGTGGGCCTCCAAGAAGGTGCGGCGCCCGGTGAAGTGGACCGGCGATCGTTCTGAGGCCTTCCTCACCGACGCCCACGGCCGCGATCACCTCACCAAGGCGGAGATGGCCTTCGACAAGAACAACAAGGTCACCGCCTTGCGCGTGAAGACTCACGCCAATCTCGGCGCCTATATGTCGCTGTTCTCCTCGTCGGTGCCCACTTATCTTTATGCGACGTTGTTGTCGGGCCAATACAATATCCCCAACATCTTCGCCGAGGTGATCAGCGTCTACACCAACACCACACCGGTCGATGCCTATCGCGGCGCGGGCCGGCCCGAAGCAAGCTTCGTGGTGGAACGTCTGATGGAAACCGCGGCGCGGCAGTTGAAGGTCGACCCGACCGAGTTGCGCCGCAAGAACTTCATCACCAGCTTCCCGCACCAGACGCCGGTCATCATGGCCTATGACATCGGCGATTTCGGCGCCTCCCTCGACGCCTCGATGAAGGCGATCGACTACGCCGGTTTCGCCGCCCGCAAGGAGAAAGCCAGGAAAGAAGGCAAGCTCCGCGGCATCGGCGTCTCCTGCTACATCGAGGCCTGCGGTATCGCGCCCTCTAAAGCCGTCGGCAGCTTGGGGGCCGGCGTCGGCCTGTGGGAATCCGCCGAGGTTCGTGTCAACCCGGTCGGTACCATCGAGATCCTCACCGGATCGCACAGCCACGGCCAGGGCCACGAAACGGCGTTTGCGCAACTGGCCGCGGAGCGGCTGGGCATTCCGATCAGCCAGGTGCAGATCGTCCATGGCGACACCGACAAGGTGCAGTTCGGCATGGGCACCTACGGCTCGCGCTCGGCGGCCGTCGGTTTGACCGCGATCCTCAAAGCGATGGAGAAGGTCGAGGCCAAGGCGAAGAAGATCGCCGCCCATCAGCTCGAGGCCTCCGAAGACGACATCGTCATCGAGAATGGCGAGTTCAAAGTCACCGGCACCGATAAGTCGATCGCGCTGCCGATGGTCGCGCTCGCCGCCTACACCGCGCATAACCTGCCCGACGGCATGGAGCCGGGCCTCAAGGAAGGTGCGTTCTACGACCCGACCAACTTCACCTTCCCGGCCGGCGCCTACATCTGCGAAGTCGAGGTCGATGCGGGCACCGGCAAGACCTCCTTCGTCAACTTCGTCGCCTCCGACGATTTCGGACGGTTGATCAACCCGATGATCGTCGAAGGCCAGGTGCATGGCGGGCTCGCCCAGGGCATCGGCCAGGCGTTGCTTGAAGGCGCGGTTTACGATGCCAGCGGTCAACCCCTGACCGCGTCCTTCATGGACTACGCGATGCCGCGCGCCGACGATTTGCCGTCGTTCAAGTTGAACCACACCCCGACGCTATGTCCAGGCAATCCGTTGGGTGTCAAAGGTTGTGGCGAGGCCGGCGCGATCGGCGCATCGGCTGCCGTCATCAACGCCATCACGGACGCGATCGGCAACAACCGGCTCGAAATGCCAGCAACGCCCGACCGGGTGTGGCGCGCGATCCATGGGTGACATTTGTCGTTCCGGGTCTGCGCGCGAGAAGCGCGCATCCCGGAATGAAATGGGGATCAAAGAAAATCAGGGAGCACCGTCATGTATGAGACCACCTATCACCGCCCCTCCAGCGTCGATGAAGCCGTCGCGATGTTCGCCAAGGGGGCGGAGTCGAAATATCTCGCCGGCGGCCACACCTTGATCCCGGTGATGAAGCAGCGGCTGGCCGCGCCGTCCGACGTGATCGATCTTGGGCGGATCAAGGAGCTCGTCGGCATCGAACTCTCGGGCGACACCCTCATCATCAAAGCGGCGACGACGCATTACGATGTCGCCGGCAGCGGCCCGGTGCGAAAGGCGATACCTGCGCTTGCCTATCTCGCCTCGCTGATCGGCGATCCCGCGGTGCGCTATCGTGGCACCATCGGCGGCTCGATTGCCAACAACGATCCGGCCGCGGACTATCCGGCGGCGGTGCTCGCGCTTGGCGCGACGATCAAGACCAACAAGCGCAGCATTGCAGCCGATGACTTCTTCAAGGGCCTGTTCACGACGGCGCTTGATGACGGCGAGATCATCACGCAGGTCGCGTTCCCCGTTCCCGCCCGGACGGGATATTCCAAGTTTGCCCATCCGGCCTCGCGCTTCGCCCTGACCGGCGTATTCGTGGTGAAGACCAAATCGGGCGAGGTCCGCGCTGCCGCCACCGGCGCGTCGCAAAACGGCGTGAGGCGGGTGGGCTCGATCGAGACCGCACTGAAGGCCAATTGGTCGGCGGGCGCGCTCGAGAACGTCGCGATTTCCGCCGACGGGCTGCTGACGGACATCCACGGATCATCCACCTATCGCGCCAATCTGATCAAGGTGATGGCGCAGCGCGCCGTGGCCGCGGCCGGCTAGAGCTTTTTCCGTTCCGATTGAATCGAAGCAACGTGCTCGACGAAACAGCCTCCCAACCCTCCGCCCGGAGCTCCGGCCCGCTGGCGGGATTTCGTATCGTGGAATTCGCCGGCATCGGACCGGGTCCCTTCGCCTGCATGATGCTTGCGGATATGGGTGCCGAAGTGGTCACGCTCGATCGCGTTGGAGCCACGAAAAAGTTGACATCCTCGGCCAACCGGGGACGAAAAATCGTCGAACTCGACCTCAAGAACAAGGCTACAGTCGCGCAGGTGCTCGACCTTCTGACGCTGGCCGACGCGTTGATCGAAGGCTTTCGTCCCGGCGTGATGGAGCGGCTCGGCTTGGGGCCCGAAGTGATCCAGGCACGCAACCCGCGTCTCGTTTATGGTCGCATGACCGGATGGGGTCAGGAGGGCCCGCTGGCGCAGGCCGCGGGCCATGACATCAACTATATTGCCGTGACCGGCGCGCTCGCCGCGATCGGGCCCAAGGACAAGCCGGTGCCGCCGCTCAATCTGGTCGGCGATTTCGGCGGCGGCGCGCTTTATCTCGTGGTCGGCGTGCTCGCCGCACTTCTGGAGGCATCGAAGTCCGGCAAGGGACAAGTAGTCGACGCCGCGATGTGCGATGGCGCGGCCTCGCTGATGTCGATGTTTTTCGACCTCGCCGCCGCGGGCCGATGGCGTGAGGCGCGCGAGAGCAATTTCCTCGACGGCGGCGCACATTTTTACGGCGTCTACGAATGCGCGTGCGGCAACTTCATTTCGATCGGCTCGATCGAACCGCAATTCTACGCGCTGCTGCGGCAATTGGCCGGACTTTCGAGCGACGATTTCGATCAACAAATGGATCGCAAGGCGTGGCCCGAGCTTAAGCAAAAACTCGCGGACGTGTTCAAGACCAGGACGCGCGAGCAATGGTGCAACATCATGGAAGGCACCGACGTGTGCTTCGCGCCGGTCCTGACCATGAGCGAAGCGCCCCACCATCCGCACATGGCGGCGCGGCAGATTTTTGTCAACCGCCATGGCGTCACCCAGCCCGCCCCGGCGCCACGTTTCTCCCGCACGCCCTCGGCCATTCGCGAGAGCGCCACAGTCGACCTTGCGAGCCTGACGCAAGAGTGGCAGCGCGGACGGTAAGCCGCCCCCTCACCGTCCACGTTCCCCGGACGCAGTGCAGCGTACTCGGGTCCGCGGTGCATGCCTCACGTAGATGGATCCCGGCTCACCTCTCCTACAGCCTCGACGACATCGCCGCGCATTCGGCCCGCATTCGCAACATTCCGCCCCAGGATCGCTGAAAGCCTACTTCACGAACGAGCGCGAGGGCGGTGCGTGCAGCGCGAAGGCATCGACCTTGTCGCTGGCGCGCGGGTAGATGGCGGCGACGAGGGGATCATGGCCGGGGATGATGCGGTCGGGATGGCCGGCGAGACCTTCGACGATTTCCCACCCGCGGCACATATCGCCGACGTGATAGACGATCGGAAATGGACTTCGGCGATGCAAATTGCCGTAGTAGTGCGCGGCATCCGACGCCAATACCACGGGCCCGCGCGCGGTCTCGACCCGCACCACCTGCAAGCCATCCGAATGGCCGCCGACGCGGTGCAGCGTCACGCCGGGCGCGACCTCGCCGTCGCCCGAATGAAAGGAGACGCGCTCGCCATAGACGTGGCGGACCATCAACGTGACGTGCTCCACCGAGAACGGATGGCGCAACGCCCCGAAACACATGCAGCGCCCGGTGGCGTAGCTCATCTCGCGTTCCTGCAGATGAAAGCGCGCGTTCGGGAAACGGTCGAGGTTGCCGGCGTGGTCATAATGCAGATGCGTGACCACGACATCCCGAATGGCACCGGCCTCGACACCAAACCGCGCCAAGGCGTCGACCGGATCGATCGTGAGCTTGCGGTTACGCAACCCGGCCTCGGTTTCGTTGAACCCGGTATCGACCAGAATGTCGCGGCCGCCACCCCTGATGAGCCAGACGAAGTAATCGAGGTCCGAGGCCGAGGTCTCATGCGGGTCCGGCACGATGAAGTTCATATTGGGCGTGCGCGGCGACATCGTCGCATAGCGGATGGCATAGACTTCGTAAGCGTTTCCCATCGATTTTACTTTTTCTCGATCTTATGTTTTGGCCGAAAAGCCACCAAGCCATTGTCACGCCGATAGGTCAACCTCGCGGGCTAGGACCGCGGCCGCAGATCGTCAATTTTCGCTGCGGCGCAGACGGTTGACAGGGCTTCGGGGCCTGGTTTGATAATGCGATTTGCGTAGCGTAGGGTCATCGAGGCGCAAGCTGGGATCGGCGCATCAAGCGGTGATCCGGCAACGTGGAACCGGTTTTCCGAAAGATCATGCGCAAACCAAAGACTCTTGGAAAGACTCTTGGCTGGACCCTCATCGCTATGAGAACTCCCCTCGCATGGCTCGTGATCTCGGTTTTATCGGGCGCGACGATCGTGCCGTCGCTCGCCGCGGACCATCGTCCCGACCGATACGCGCTGGTGATCGGCAACGCGAAATATCCGGACGCCGACACGCCGCTCAAGGAGCCGATCAACGACGCCCGCGATATTGCCGGCGAGCTCAAGCATCACGGCTTCGACGTCGAGATCGGTGAAAATCTCACCGGCGACGCCATGCGCCGCGCCTTCGAGCGTCTCTATGGAAAGATCAAGCCGGGCTCGGTCGCGCTGGTTTTCTTCAGCGGATTCGGCATCCAGTCGAGCCGCCAGAGTTACATGATCCCGGTCGATGCTCAAATCTGGACCGAGGCCGATGTGCGCCGCGACGGCGTCAGCCTGGAAGCCGTGCTCGGCGAAATCAACAGCCGCGGCGCCGGCGTCAAGATCGCGCTGGTCGATGCTTCCAGGCGCAACCCGTTCGAGCGCCGCTTCCGCAGCTTCTCCGCCGGTCTTGCACCGGTGATCGCCCCGAACGGAACGCTGGTGATGTATTCGGCCGCGCTCTCGTCGGTGCTCTCTGACAACGGCAGCGACCGCAGCCTGTTCGTGCAGGAGCTGCTCAAGGAAATGCGCGTGCCCGATCTGATGGCCGAAGAAATACTCAGTCGCATTCGCCTCGCCGTCACCCGCGCCTCGCGCAGCGAGCAGGTGCCGTGGATTTCGTCGTCGCTGGCGGAAGACTTTTCGTTCCTTGCAGGTGCAGCCCCAAATGCCGCCGGGCCGGCGGCCAGACCGGTTGAAGCCTTGATCCCGCCTCCCGACAAACCGGCCGACCAGAGCGATGGCAAGAATGACGGAACAACGGCGATAGCCTTGGCCGACGATCCGACCATCAAGAGCTTGACCGCAAAGCTTGCGGACAATCCCGACGATCAGAACGCGCTTTATCGGCGCGGACAAGTTTATGCCAGCAAGGGCGCCTATAGCCTTGCGATCAAGGATTTCGACGACACGATCCGGCTCAACCCGAAGGACGTCGAGGCGCTGAACAATCGTTGCTGGACCCGCGCCGTGATCGGCGAGTTGCAGGGCGCCTTGAAGGATTGCAACGAGGCGCTCCGGCTGCGTCCGAGCTTTGTCGATGCGCTCGGCAGCCGTGGCCTCGTCAATCTGAAGAACGGACAGGTGAAAAATGCGATCGTCGATTTTGACGCCGCGCTCAAGATCAATCCGCGATTGACCTCCTCGCTGTACGGGCGCGGCCTCGCCAAACAACGCAACGGCGCGGCGGCCGAGGGCGACTTGGACATCGCCAACGCCAAAGCCATGGACCCGAATATCGTGAAGGAATTCGCAAGTTACGGGGTTCGTTGAAACCATTCGGCTTAAGCATCTCACGACCCAACTCTGGACCGATCTCACAATGACCCTCTTCAAATTTCTCAAGCCTGTATTGGCGATGATTGCCGTCGCGGCCTTAGGCGCCGGGTGGTACTGGGTTGAGCATCGTTCCCGGCCCGAGGCGAAGGACGCAGCCGGCAACGCGCTGGTCATCGTCACCAAATCCACCGACGCCTGTTTCTCCGACATGGTGCGCGTCACCGGCTTTATCGTGCCGCGCCGGGAAGCCGTGGTCGGCGCCGACCATGAAGGCTCCAAGGTTTCCGACCTTCTCGTGCACGAAGGCGAGATGGTCACGGAGAACCAGGAACTCGCCCGGCTGACGCCGCCGCCCGGTCCCTCCGGCGCAAGGCCCGCATCAACCTCGTTGCGCGCCCCGGCCGCCGGTCTCGTTACCCAGGTCAACACCATCGCCGGCGCGCCGGCGTCGCCGCAGGCGGGGCCGATGTTTCGCATTTCCATCAACAACGACATCGAAATGGACGCCGAGGTTCCGAGTGTCCATATGCTCAAGCTCAATCCGGGTGCGACGGTGCGCATCAGCCGGGACAATACGCCCGACGTGATGGGGCGTGTGCGGCTGGTGTCGCCGCAAATCGATCGCGCCACGCAACTCGGCCATGTCAGGATTACGCTTGCCGGCAACCCTTCGCTCAAGATCGGCACCTTCGCCCGCGCCAGCATCGACGCCAAGCGCAGTTGCGGGGTGTCGATTCCACGCACCGCCATTGACCATCTGACGGTGCAGGTGGTCAAAGGGAACATTGTCGAGACGCGGCGCGTTCGTGTCGGCCTCGTGTCCGACACCGCGACGGAAATCCTCGAGGGCCTCGCGGTCGGTGAAATCGTGGTGGCCGATGCCGGCACCTCGCTGCACGACGGCGACCGGATCAAGACCGTGTTCGCCGAAGATCTCGACCGCACGAGGACACCCTGATGGCTCTGAATATCTCGGCATGGTCGATCCGACATCCGCTCCCCTCGATCGTGTTTTCGATCGTCCTGCTCGCGCTCGGCTGGATCAGCTTCACCAAACTCGCGGTGACGCGGCTGCCTTCGGCCGACATCCCGGTGATCTCGGTCGCGGTGTCGCAATTCGGCGCGGCACCGGCCGAGCTTGAATCGCAGATCACCAAGACGATCGAAGACGGCGTCTCGGGCGTCGAGGGCGTGCGGCATATTTCCTCGTCGATCACCGACGGGCTGTCGGTGACGACGATCCAGTTCGTGCTCGAAACCAACACCGACCGCGCGCTCAACGACGTCAAGGACGCGGTCACTCGAGTACGCGCCAACCTGCCGCAGAACGTCACCGAGCCGCTCATTCAACGGGTCGACGTGATCGGCCTGCCGATCGTTACTTACGCGGCGATTTCGCCCGGCAAGACGCCGGAGCAACTGTCTTATTTCGTCGACGACGTCGTCAAACGCGCGCTGCAGGGCGTGCGCGGCGTCGCCCAGGTCGAGCGCATCGGCGGCGTCGAGCGCGAAATTGTGGTGTCGCTCGACCCCGACCGGCTGCAGGCGGCGGGGCTCACCGCGGTCAACGTCAGCCAAAGCCTGCGCGGCACCAATGTCGATCTCGCCGGCGGCCGCGCCGAGATCGGCAAGAACGATCAGGCGATCCGCACGCTGGCTGGCGCCAAGACGCTCGGCGAACTCGAAGGCACGATGATCCCGCTGTTCGGCGGCGGCCAAGTTCGGCTCGACGACCTCGGCACCGTCACCGACACCATCGCCGACCGCAGAACCTTCGCCCGCTTCAACGGCGAACCGGTGGTGGCGCTCGGCATCAAGCGCTCGAAGGGCGCGAGCGACGTGGTCGTGGCCGCCGCGGTGCAGAAGCGGATCGACGCGCTGAAAATCGCCTATCCCGACGTCGACCTCAAGCTGATCGACACCTCGGTCGAATACACCAAGGGCAATTACGAAGCCGCGATCTCGACCTTGTTCGAGGGCGCGATCCTCGCCGTCATCATCGTGTTGCTGTTCCTGCGCGACATCCGCGCCACCATCATTGCCGCGATCTCCTTGCCGCTCTCGATCTTCCCGGCGTTCTGGGCGATGGACCTCCTCGGGTTTTCGCTCAACCTCATCAGCTTTCTCGCGATCACGCTCTCGACCGGCATCCTGGTCGACGACGCCATCGTCGAGATCGAGAACATCGTGCGCCATATGCGGATGGGCAAATCGCCCTACCGCGCCGCGCTGGAAGCCGCCGACGAAATCGGGCTTGCCGTGATCGCGATCTCGCTGACGATCATTGCGATCTTCGCACCCGCAAGCTTCATGTCCGGCGTGGCCGGGCAATTCTTCAAGCAATTCGGCATCACGGTGTCGGTGCAAGTATTCTTCTCGCTGCTCGCCGCACGCTTCGTCACCCCGATGCTCGCCGCCTATTTCCTCAAACATCACTCGCAGGCCGCGCCGCTACCGGGGTTTGTGCTGCAGACTTACACCAAGCTTGTGACTTGGTCGGTGAAGCATCACGTCGTCACGGTTTTGATCGGCGTTGGCATCTTTGCCGCCTCGATCGCGAGCATCAAATTGCTGCCGCAAGGCTTCCTGCCGGCGCAAGATTCCGCGCGCTCGTTGCTGGCGGTCGAACTGCCGCCCGGCGCGCAGCTCGCTTTCACCGAGAAGACGACGGAAGACATCGTCGCCCGCCTGAGTAAGCGTCCCGAAATCCGAAACATTTTCGTCGACGGCGGTCGCGGGCCGCATGGGGCGCTCGAGGTACGACGCGCCGCCCTCATCGTCAATTACACGCCGAAGACCGAACGCAAGATCACGCAGCGCGAGCTTGAGCTTGAGATCGGCAAGGAGCTCGACAGCATCCCCGACATCCGGTTCTGGTTCGTCGACGAGAACGGCCTGCGCGCGATCTCGCTGGTCGTGACCGGCGCGGACTCCGTCATTGTCGGCACCGTCGCCAGCGAATTGGCGAGCCAGATGAAGCGCATTCCGCTGATCTCCAACGTGGTGTCCGAGACCGCGCTCGACCGGCCCGAATTGCGCATCCGGCCGCGCGCCGACCTCGCGGCGCGGCTCGGCGTCTCCACCGAAAGCCTGTCGCAGACGATCCGCGTCGCCACCATCGGCGACGTCGGGCCGGCGCTCGCCAAATTCGACGCCGGCGACCGGCTGGTGCCGATCCGCGTGCAGCTCGAAGACGGCGCGCGCGGCGATTTGCAACTGCTCGAACAATTGCGGGTGCCGCTCGGTCAACGCGGCGAGCGCGGCGGCGTCCCCTTGTCGGTGGTCGCCGACATCAAGCTCGATCAAGGCCCGACCAGCATCAACCGCTACGACCGCGAACGTCAGGCCACGGTGGCGGCCGATCTCGTCGGCCATTCGGCGCTCGGCGAAGCGACCAAGTGGATTTACGATTTGCCGGTGATGAAGAGCCTGCCCAAAGGCGTGACGGTAAGCCCCTCGGGCGATGCCGAAAGCCTGAAAGAGCTTTCGGAAGGTTTTGCCACCGCGATCACCGCCGGATTGATGATGGTTTACGCGGTGCTGGTGCTGTTGTTCGGCACCTTCCTGCAACCGATCACGATCCTCTTTTCGCTGCCGCTGTCGATCGGCGGCGCGATCGCGGCCTTGCTCGTGACCGGCAAGCAACTGACGACGCCGGTGTGGATCGGGATCTTGATGCTGATGGGCATCGTCACCAAGAACGCGATCATGCTGGTGGAATTCGCGGTCGAGTCGATGCGCGCGGGCCGGCCGCGCGAGGAAGCGATCATCGACGCCGGCATGAAGCGCGCGCGCCCGATCGTCATGACCACAATCGCGATGGCCGCCGGCATGATGCCGTCCGCACTCGCCTTCGGCGCCGGCGGCGAATTCCGCTCGCCGATGGCGCTCGCCGTGATCGGCGGTCTTATTTTTTCGACCGTCCTCTCGCTGGTGTTCGTGCCGGCGATGTTCATGCTGATGGACGACCTCGGCACGCTGTTCTGGCGGTTCGCGAGGAGACTCGTGGTCTCACACGGCGAGAGCGAAGCGAAGGTGGAAGCCGCGGAGCGTAAGGGCTCGGCGACGGTCGCGCCTTCGCCGGCGGCGGAGTAGAGCGGCAATCGTCCACATTACAGGTGTCGTCCCTGCGAAAGCAGGGACCCATAACCACCGACGCCTGTTGTTGACAGAACTGCGGCCTGAGCCTCGCGCAATACGAACATTCGTGGTTATGGGTCCCCGCATGCGCGGGGACGACGCACAATATGGCGGACTCGCAACCAACACGACCATCGTTCAGATTTCAAACAGCCACGCCAACCCCACACACGCACCTCCACGCTCCCGCGACGCAAATAGCGCCCGAGTCGTGCATGAATCATGTGCCCCTAAAAACAGAGGGCGCAGGGAATGCCGGGTGCCCGCCGCACCCGCAGCCTCGTGTGTGAAAATAAAAAACACACGAGTATCGTCACCACGGGTTCGCCAGGTTCACCCAGCATTCCCTGCGCAATGGTTTTAACGGGTTCCTTCGTACTCTCCCCGGTGATCGGGCTTGTTTGTCACCGTCGCTTGCGAAAAACTTTCGCAAACTTGACGCCAGCGTCGAGGCGTCAGGACCATACGACTTCACCGTCCGCGACATAAGCGCCCTCGTCAGAAGCACACATCGCGTCCACCGCATCCCGCCCCCAACGTCCGTGACGATCGCGAGCCGCCCCTCTTTGAGAGAACGAGACAGCGATAGATATGCCGGTGATTTGGGGTTGCTGAAAACCGGAAAATTTTTACCGCGACGACTGGACAGCTAGCATCACGTTGTTCGCGCTGCCGTTTTTTCTTTTTTGGCGCAACGGGATTTGCGACCCAGCCGATCTAAATAATCACTTCGGACTCCCCGCCGATGGATTGAACAACCTCTCCCCGTTCACCTGATACGCGCCGATCGCCGCCTGCCCTTCCGGCGAGACCAGCCAATTCGCGAACACGTTCGCAACGGCAAGCTTCGAACTGCCGTGTTTCTGCGGGCTGAGTTCGATCACGTCGTAGCGGTTGATGAGGCGCGGGTCGTGTTCGATCGCGATGACGAGCGAGCCCTTGTTGTTGAAGCTGAGCCAGGTGCCGCGGTCGGAGAGCGTGTAGGCGTCGAGCGCGCTTGTCGCGTTCAGCGCCCGGCCCATGCCGCCGCCGATGTCGCGATACCAGCTTTGCTTGGCGAGAGCCTCTGGCGTTTGGCCGGCGAGCTTCCACAGCCGAAGCTCGGCGGCGTGGGTGCCGCTGTTGTCGCCGCGCGAGACGAAGGGGGCTTGCGCCTCGGCGATCTTCTGCAACGCCGCGACGGCGTCGCTGCCGCCCATGATGTGCGCGGGGTCGGCGGAGGGGCCGACGATGATGAAATCATTCCACGCGATTTGCCGGCGTGCCGAAGCATGGCCTTCCTCCAAGAATTCGTGCTCGGCCTCGGGGTCGTGCACCAGCAACAAATCGGCGTCGCCCCGGCGCGCGGTGTCGAGCGCCTTGCCGGTGCCTTGCGCGACCACGTTGACCTTGATGCCCGTTTTGGCGGTGAAAAGCGGAATGATGTTCGCCAACAGTCCTGAATTTTCGACCGAGGTGGTCGAAGCCAGAACGATCGACTGTTCGGCGGCGGTGCCGGGATGAATGATCGCAAGGGCCGCAACGCATGCGAGCATGAGACGAAATTTTTTCATACCTCGTCACTCCCCGCGATTCTCGCGCGGCCGGCGAGCGCGAACACCGTCGCGCTGATCGAGATGCTGATGCCGATCAGCACGGCGCCGAGCGCCAAAGCCAAGGACAAATCGCCCTGGCTGGTTTGAAGCGCGATCGTCGTGGTCATGGTTCGGGTGAGCCCTCGAATATTGCCGCCGACCAAAATCACCGCGCCGACTTCCGAAACCGTGCGGCCGAAGCCCGCCAGCACCGCGGTCACGATCTCGGCGCGGATGATCGAGAGAATATGCGGGATGGCCTGCGCGCGCGAGGCGCCATCGGAAATCAGCTCGTCGCCATAACGCGCCCAGGCGCGTTCGCTGGCGCGATGCACGAGCGCGGTGATGATCGGAACCGCGAGCACGGTTTGCGCTACGATCATCGCGGTCGGCGTGAATAGCAAGTGAAGAAAACCGAGCGGGCCGGAGCGGGACAGCGCGAGATAAAGAATCAAGCCGACCACGACGGGCGGCAGGCCGAAAAACGCGTTGACCAGGACCACGACCCCATGTCGCCCGCGAAAGGGGAAGATGGCAAGCGCGGCACCGAGCGGAAGGCCGATGGCGGTGGCCGCAGCCGTGGCCGCGAGGCTGACGGCGAGCGAAAGCCTGACAATATCGACAAAATCCTGCATGATTTGATGGTAGCGGGAGATTTCGCGTAAGTCATAACCGATTCTGGGTTGACCCCTGTGTCGTCCCTGCGTTCGTTCGCAGGGACGACAATTCCCTTCACGGTGGCTCAGGCGTCCGCCCTCTGCTATCGATGCGGCATACGGACCGGACTGGACCATCGATGAGTCACACCGCCCGCAAGCTTTCGCGAAAATGGCTCGCCCCGATCGTTGCGGGGGCGCTCGCCCTTGCTTCGCATCCCGCCCTCGCCGCCGATGACCCCGATGCCGCGAAGGGCGCGGCCGTCACGGTGTTGAAAGCCGCGAAATCCTGTTTCGCCAATATCGTCGAGGCGTCGGGCGTGCTGATTCCGCGCGAAGAGATTGCGGTTCGCCCGGAGCGGCCGGGGTTGAAGGTCGCGGAAGTTTTGAGCGAGCCCGGCGAGACCGTGACGGCGGGGCAAAATCTCGCCAAGCTTGCTTTGCCGGAAGGCGGCACGACGAACGTGCCGGCGCCGATCGCCGGCGTGATCGCGTCGTCCTCGGCGGTGACCGGCGCCTTCGCTTCGCCTAAGGGCGAGGCGCTGTTCTCGATCATCGCGCGCGGCGAGTTCGATCTGGTCGGGCAGGTCGCGATCCGCGACGTTCCGAAACTGGCGGCGAACCAGCCCGCGCGAATCAAGATCATCGGCGCGGGTGACGTCGAGGGCAAGGTGCGGCGGGTGGCGACGACGGTCGAGCCCAACAGTCAATTGGGCCAGGTGTTCGTTTCGGTGACGACGAACCGGCGCCTGCTCGCCAACGCTCACGGCAGGGCCATGATCACGACCGGGCAAAGCTGCGGCGTCGCCGTGCCGCTCACCGCGATCCTTTACGGCCCCGCCGGCACCGTGGTGCAAGTGGTGCGGCGGGCGCGGGTCGAAACCCGCCGCGTCGAGATCGGCTTGATGTCGGGCGGCCAGGTCGAAATCCGCGATGGCATCAACGAAGGCGATATCGTCGTGGCCCGCGCCGGCGCGCTGTTGCGCGAAGGCGATCCGGTGCGCCCGGTGAACGCGGGTGAAGAGGGGAAGTAGAGGGGACTACCGGTGTCGTCCCTGCGCACGCAGGGACCCATAGCCACCGATATTAATTGTAGCGAAGGCAACTGGCCGCGTGCCCAAACAGGGGCCGCGGCGTATGGGTCCCTGCGTTCGCAGGGACGACATCGTACAAGGGAAAGCTTGTTGATAGACCCTGATGCCAACGAGTAGGCTGGGGCGGTCCACATCCACTTTGTGTTTCGCACATGTACTATGTTTACATTCTCGCGAGCCGACGTCACGGGACCCTGTATATCGGGGTGACCAATTCGCTGCAAAAGCGACTGGCGGAGCACCGCAATGGTGATGGCTCGACGTTTGTTAAAGCCTACGGCGTTCATCGCCTTGTTTATGTCGAATCCTATGATCGCCCCGACGAAGCAATCAATCGGGAGAAACAATTGAAAAGGTGGAAGCGTGACTGGAAGATCGAGCTGATTGAGCGCGAGAACCTTGAATGGCGCGACCTCAGCGATTTGCTGGTCTAGCGTGGGTCACCAAAATCTCTTGGAAGTCGTCCCCTGCGCACGCAGGGACCCATAGCCACCGATATTAATTGTAGCGAAGGCAACTGGCCGCGTGCCCAAACAGGGGCCGCGGCGTATGGGTCCCTGCGTTCGCAGGGACGACACGGAGTTTACCCGCCCGCGTTTTCGACGGCGTCGAGGCGGACGTCTTCGGAGAGCGATGACGACACCGACGGCACCTGTTCGCCGTCGGAGGCGCGCGAGATGGCGGCGCGGGTTTGGTTGAAGATGGCCTCGGCGCTGGCGGCGGATGCGGCGAGGTTGGTGAGAAGCTCGGTCATCAACACGCTGTGCTGGCCGTCGGAATCGTCAACCACCTTGCCCGCCGTGGCGGAGGAGAGGATCAGCGCATTTTCCGACGCGGCGACGATCGGGGCGAGGCCGTGGGAGAAGGTGCGGAAACGCCGCTCGTAAGGATTACGTCGCGAGGCGTCGATGACGGCAAGCCGCGCGCGGGCGCCTTGCGCTTTTATCGCTTCCAACACCGCTTCGATGCTGACGCCCTCGCGGCGCACGTCGGCTTCCTTCCAGATCGCGGCATCGACCGGGATCATGTAGCTCTCACGGCCAACCTGAACGCCGAAGCCACCAAAAAACAGCACCACCACCGAATCCGGCGCGATCTTCGACTTCAAGCGCTCGATGGCGCGATTCATGTCGTCCTTGCCGGCGTCTTCCACCATATCGACGTCGAAGCCGTTGCGGCGCAGCGCCACCATGAGCGCGCGGGCATCGTTGACCGGCTGCGCCAGCGGCGCGTGCGCGTCGGGATAGTGGCCGTTGCCGATCACGAGCGCGATCCGCGCGCTTGGCGCGGCGACCTCACTTTGCTCGGTGGCGGCGGGTTTGGCTGCATCGAGCGGCCGCTGGTTCAACGCCGCATGGGCGCCGAGCGCCAGCGACACGGCCAAGGTCGCCGCGATGGCGAGCGAGCGACGGGAAATATGAGCCGGTCTTCCAATCATTACGCGGGTACATTCCTGGTCGTCGTCACGGGCGCGCCAAATGGGCCGCGCCAATGGGTTTAGATTTCTGGGGGTGCCGGATGGGTGTCCCGTCCAATTGTGCTCAATTTGCGGCACCGCAGCAAACAAACCATTAACCTGCAGAAGCCTGGCCGGCAACCGGCTTTGCCGCGGGCGCGGGATACGCGATATTTATCTATTAAATTCATATACTTACGACGATACCGAGCGTCGCGGTTTTTGCCCGATTGCTGGCCCGGCATCGCAGCAAGTTGAAAAGAAGCCGGTCTCGGGCGCTGGTGCGCCGGCCCAATCCGCATCACAATCGCGCCGGCTTAGAGCATGATCCGGAAAAGTGGAAACCGGTTTTCCACGCGACAAACGCGAAGACGCGTTTGCGCGCAGATCATGCTCAAACAAATAGATGAGATCATGATGCGATTCCACTTAATCGCATCATGATCTAGCGCTGCGATTCCCTCATTTGAATGCGGGCCCTTTTTACATGCTCAAAAGATGGCTGTTTGCGCTTGCGGTGTCGCTGCTGCCGGCGACGGCGACCGCCGCCGATATCACCGGGATGGCGAAGGTCCGCGAGGGCCATCTGGTCCAGATCGGCACCACGCGAATCCGGCTGGGCGGGATCGACGCGCCGTCGGTCGATCAGCTTTGCCTCAACACCAAGGGCGAGCGCTGGACCTGCGGCATCGCTGCGCGCGACGAACTTGCGCATCACGCCGACAACAAGGCCTGGGCCTGCCATCCAATCCGGACCGACCGCCGCGGCCGCCAGGTGGCGCGGTGCGAGGTCGACGGCGAGGACATCCAGAAATGGATGGTGAAAAGCGGTTGGGCTCTGTCCTATGTGCAATTTTCCCATGACTACGACGCGGACGAAGCGGCCGCGCGCGAGGCCAAGGCCGGCATGTGGCAGGGCGCCTTCATCGCGCCGTGGGACTGGCGGGTCCGCAACAAGAAGACCGCCATTTTAGGCGCCGTGCAGCCGCCCGAGAACGCGCTGGCAATCCTGCTGGCGTCGGCATCGGGGCCGGTGGCGCCCTCGCCCGACTGCACCATCAAGGGCAACGTCAACCGCGCCGGCGAATGCATCTATCATCAGCCCACCAGCCGCTGGTATGCGCAGATCAAGATGCACGTCAACAAAGGCACGCGCTGGTTCTGCTCGGTCGACGAGGCGGAAGCCGCCGGCTGCCGCGAAACCAAGCGATAGCTGCTTCTCCGATGTGCCCCGTCATTGCGAGGAGCCAACGGGTCGCGCGAAATGCGCGCCCGATGACAGGCTCCCCGACGAAGCAATCCAGTCTTTCTTTTTCGCCATGGATTGCTTCGCTACGCTCGCAATGACGGAATCAATCCATTATCATCGTGTTCTGCTTGAATTTCCCGCCATTCCCCGGCATCCCTTCCCTAGAGCATGATCCGAAAAAGTGGAAACCGGTTTTTCGAAAAGATCATGCTCAAACAAAGAGATAAGATCATGATGCGATTTTCCGCTTCGCATCATGATTTTAGGCATACCCATACAAGGAATAAGAACAATGGTCGTTCGCGCCGGCCGGGAATTTCTGGCCATCCCCGGGCCCACCACGATGCCGGACGAAGTGCTGCGGGCGATGCATCGTCCGGCGCTGGATATCTACTCCGAGCAGATGCTCGATATGACCGACAGCCTGTTGCGCGATCTCGCCAGGCTGTTTGCCACCAAGGGCCGCACCTACATCTACATCGCCAACGGTCACGGGGCGTGGGAAGCAGTGCTCAGCAACGTCTTGTCGCGCGGCGACGAGGTTCTGGTGCTGGAGAGCGGCCGCTTCGCCGTCGGCTGGGGCGACGCCGCCGCCGCGATGGGTGCCAAGGTCGAAGTGCTCAAGGGCGACTGGCGGCGCGCCATCCGCCCGGCCGAGGTCGAAGCCCGGCTGCGGCAAGATAAAGAACACAAAATCAAGGTGATCCTCGCGGCCCAGGTCGATACGGCGTCGGGCGCCATCAACGATATCGAAGCCATCGGCAAGGCGATCAAGGCGTCAGGTCACCCGGCGCTGTTCATGGTCGACGCGGTGGCTTCGCTCGGCTGCATGCCGTTCGAGATGGACGCATGGGGCATCGACGTGGCGATGTCCGGCTCGCAAAAAGGCCTGATGGCCCCTCCGGGCTTGGGCTTCGTCGCCGCCAACGAGCGCGCCCGCGAGGTGCACAAGAAAGCCGACCTGCGAACGCCGTATTGGGACTGGACCGAGCGCGACAACGGCATGGAGCACTATCGGAAATATGCCGGCACCGCGCCGGTGCATCTGCTGTTCGCGCTGCGTCAGTCGATGGACATGCTGTTCGAGGAGCAGCTCGAAAACGTATTCCAGCGCCATCGCCTGCTCGCCGAAGCGGTTCGCCGCGCGGTCGGGGTCTGGGCCGAAGGCCAGGTGCTCGGCTTCAACGTCGCGGAAGCCAACGAACGCTCGGACACGGTCACGACGGTGCTGATGGCAGGCGGTCACGACCCCGCCGCGCTGCTTCGTTATTGCAAGGAGAAATGCGGCGTGGTGCTGGGCGTCGGAATCGGCGAGCTTTCCGGCCAGGCGTTTCGGATCGCCCATATGGGCCATGTCAACGCGCCGATGATCCTGGGCACGCTCGGCGTCATCGAGGTCGGCCTCAAGGCGCTCAATATCCCGCACGGCAGCGGCGGCGTCGAAGCCGCGATCGAATGGCTCGGCGAAACCGTCAGCGCGTAACGGGGTTTGAAGGAGAAAACGAGTGGCGTCCGTTGAATTGCGCAAGCTCACCAAGCGGTTTGGATCGCTTGCGGTCGTCGACGACGTCTCGCTGCGGATCGACCACGGGCAGCTCGTGTGTTTGCTAGGCCCCTCCGGCTGCGGCAAGACCACGACGCTGCGGCTGATCGCCGGCTTTCTTGAGCCGACCGAAGGCGAGATTCATGTCGGTGAGCGCCAGGTATCCTCGAAAATGCGGACCTTGCCGCCCGAACAGCGCAAAATGTCGATGATCTTCCAGAGCTACGCGCTGTGGCCGCACATGACGGTGGCGGAAAACATCGTCTACGGCTTGCGGCTTCGCAAAATCGACCGCGAGACGATCGCGAAGAAGCTCGACTCGATTTTGAAGACCACCAAGCTCGAAGTGCTCGCGCAGCGTTATCCCGGCGAGCTATCGGGCGGGCAACAACAACGCGTCGCGCTGGCGCGTGCTTTGATCGTCGAGCCGGAGACGCTGTTGCTCGACGAACCGCTGTCCAATCTCGACGCCAATTTGCGCGAAGAGATGCGCTTCGAGATTCGACGGCTGCACGACGAATACCGCTACACGACCGTGTACGTCACCCACGACCAGTCGGAAGCGATGACCACCGCCGATCTGATCGCGGTGATGAATTCGGGCAAGATCGATCAGCTCGGCACGCCGGAAGACATTTACGACCGGCCGCAATCGGAATTCGTCGCGCGTTTCATTGGCGCCAGCAACATCATCAAAGGCACCGCGCGCGACCACAATCATGTTTCGTTTTGCGGCGCGACCTTGCAGGTGGTGGGCGCCAAACTCACCGCCGGCCAAAGTGCGGCCATCGCAATCCGCCAGCACGACATCCGCCTTTCGACGGAGATGCCGCAAGCGTCGCAAAACGCGGTCAAGGCCGTCGTGACGCGCCAGGTGTTTCTTGGGCCGAGCCGCGATTACATGGTCGAGACCGCCGACGGCACCGTCTTGCGCGTGATCACCGCGACGGAAAACGCCGTACTCAAGGGCTCCGAAGTCTGGCTTACGCTGCCCCCCGAGCGCTGTCGTGCGTTAAGCCGATAGAGAAAGAGCGAAGACGCGATGAGGAAGCGAAAACTTTCCAGACGCGACGTCGTCAAGGGCTCGGCCGCCCTCGGTTTGACCCTGTTCGCCGCGCCGCTGAAGGCGGCTCTGCCCGAGGCTGCGCCGATCACGCCGGCGCTGATCGAGGCCGCCAAGAACGAAGGTAAGGTGGTTCTGTATTCTTCCATGGACCTTCCCGTGGGCGAGAAGCTCGCCAAGGCTTTCGAGGCGCAATATCCTGATATCACCATGCAGATCGAGCGCGCGGGTTCGGAGCGGCTGTTTCAGCGGATCGATCAGGAGTTCGAATCCGGTATCCGCGTCGCCGACGTCGTCAACAGCGCCGACGCCTCGCACTTTATTCCCTGGAAAAGAAACGGCTGGCTGGCGCCGTTCGTCCCGGAAGACGTCGCCAAGTATTTTCCCGAGAACTACCGCGATCCCGACGGCATGTTCGCGACCTCGCGGATATGGCTTTCCTCGATTGCCTACAACACCAACCTCGTCAAACCCTCCGACGCCCCGAAAAGCTTCGCGGATCTGCTCAACGCCAAATGGGCGGGGCGGATGGTCAAGGGGCATCCCGCCTATAGCGGCACCATCATGACGACGACGTTCCAACTGGTTCGCGAATTGGGATGGGAGTATTTCGAGAAGCTCTCAAAACAGCGCGTCATGCAGGTGCAGTCTTCGACCGATCCACCGAAGAAGCTCGCGCTCGGCGAGCGCGCGGTCATGGCGGACGGCAACGAATATAACGTCGTGCTGCTCAAGGAAGCGGGTCTTCCGGTCGAGCCGGTCTATCCGACCGAGGGCACGCCGACGATCTCGGGCCCCTCCGGCATCTTTGCGACCGCGCCGCACCCGAACGCGGCGCGGCTGTTTCAAGCCTGGCTCCACACCCGCGAAACCCAGCAATTCTTTACCGACTTCACCGCGCAATATTCGCCGCATGCCCAGGTGCAGGCGAAGCCGGGACGCCGGAAGATTTCCGACATCAAACTGATGAAGGAAGATCCCGCCGGAGTGGAGAAAATGACGGAAGAGATCAAGGCGCATTATGCGCGGCTGTTTAGGGTGTAGGCTTGCTTTCATCGAAATTTATCACCACCGTCATTCCGGGATGCGCCAACCGAACTCGGGTTTACCCGAGTTCGGCAAATATCATTGTCCAAGTCGGCTACAGCCGACTTGGATGGTGCAGGCCCGGAATCCATGCTCCCGATCGTGGTTATGGATTCTCTGATGTGCAATTGCACATCGTAGTTCGCTCGTTTTACTCACGCCCCGAAATGACGATCAAACGAGCTTATAGATCGGTAAGCACATGACCACGACCGACGTCATCAATCCGCTCAAAGCCAAGCTCGATCTCACCAAGCCGGTCATATGGCTGTTCGCGGTGTGTCTGATCGCGTTGATCGTGTTGCCGATGTCGTGGCTTGCGGTGTTCAGCTTCACCGACAAGGCCCGCCACGTGACGCTGCAGAACTTCGTCACGCTGTTTACCGACCCCGATTTCCTCGATCCGTTGCTGACCACCGCCATCATCGCCTCTACCTCCGCCGTGATCTGCTGTCTGGTCGCGGCACCGATGGGATGGCTGGTGTCGCGCACCGACATGCCGGGGCGACAGTTCATCCGCGCCCTCGTCACGGCTTCGTTCGTGACGCCGCCGTTTCTCGGCGCGGTGGCCTGGGAGTTGCTCGCGGCGCCGAATAGCGGCCTGCTCAACCAGCTCTATCGGTTTGCGACCGGCGCGGAAGCGGACGCGCATTTGTTCAACATCTATTCGCTGCCCGGCGTCATTTTCGTGATTACCTGCTACACGTTTCCGTTCGTGTTCGTGCTGGTCGCGAACGCGCTCGACAACATGCCCGGCGAGCTCGAGGACGCGTCCGCCATTCTCGGTGGCAAGGCATGGACCACGGCACGGCGGATTACGATTCCGCTGGCGCTGCCTGCACTCGTTGCCGGCGCATTGATTGCTTTTCTGCAGGCCATGACGCTGTTCGGTTCGCCCGCGATCCTGGCGCTGCCCGCCGGCTTCCACACCATGACGACGAAAATCTGGAGCCTGTTCCAATATCCGCCGAAGCTCGAACTGGCCGCCGCCGCCGCCGTACCCTTGTTGCTTCTGACCATCCTCTTGCTGCAGGCGCAGAAATTCATCCTGGGCCGCCGCGGCTATTCGGTGGTGGGCGGCAAATATGGCGCGCCGCGCCGCGTCGAAATGAAAGCGTGGCGTTGGGCAGCGCTGGCGTTTTGCCTGGCGATGTTGCTCAATCCGGTGTTCCTGCCCTATTTCGCCTTGCTCAACGCCGCGTTCTCGCCGAGCGCGACCACGTTGGTGACGCCGGCGACGCTCACGCTGCACAACATCGTGTTCGTGTTCACCGAATTGTCCTCCACCCAGCTCGCGCTCAAGAACACGGTGTTCCTCGGTGCCGCCACCGCGACGGTCGGAACGATCCTCGCGCTCGTCATCGCCTATGTCACGACGCGCCGCGTGGTCCCGGGCCATCGCGTGCTCGGCTTTCTCGCCACCGCCCCGGTCGCCGTCCCTGGAATCGTGCTCGGCGTCGGGCTGTTCTTGAGCTACACGCGGCCGCCATTTGTCCTGTATGGGACGCTGTGGATCCTCCTGATCGCGTTTTTGACCATCAACCTGCCGTCGGCCTATCAGCAATTGCAGGCGGCGTTCGCCACCATCCACCCCGAGCTTGAGGACGCGAGCCGGATTCTCGGCGCGACACGGCTGCGCTCGCTGCTCCAAATCACCGCGCCGCTCTTGCGCACCGGCGTGGTCGCGACCTGGTGCTTCATCTTCATCGGCGTGATGCGCGAGCTTTCCGCCGCGATCGTGCTGTTCACCTCGCAGACCAAGGTGCTCTCGGTTTTGATCTACGATCTCAACGAAAGCGGCGACCTCGCCGCGATCTCGGTGCTCGGCATCGCCATGCTCGTCATCACCTTCGCGGTGGTGCTTGCCGTCAACCGGATTCCGATGTTCGGCGGCAATCCCGCCGCCCGCCTGCGCAATAGCTGATCGTCGAGCCGGGAGCCACCGGGCGAGGCGGACAGGCGTCAGTCCCGATAAGGTCTAATATAGCCAGATGCCTAAATAAGTCGGTGGGTTCTTCACACTTTGAAGGCGCGGCTTCAATTTTTTGGTCTCGCTCTGCCCGAGGGGCCCAAGGAAGTCGTTGACTATCTTGGCAACGTCTTGTGCCGTTTCCTTGGCTTGATCAGAGAAATAGTCGACACCGGGTCCGCTAACGACATCCTGATCGTTGTCAGGCTCACGCACGAGGTAGCGTGCTTGCGCCAGCTTAAGCGCGAGATTCCTGACTTCTGGATCATCCGACTTTTTTGGGCCGGCATGGATGAACAAAACATATGTGTTGCCGGCCGCCATCGATGGCCCGCCCTGCTGCGGTACCTGAGATTGTGCAAACGACGGCAGACAGAGAAGAATTACCAGTATGGTGTGCTTGATAGCGGTTATCATAAGACTATTGTGATGGTTGTGGCGACTTTTCCGAAACGAAGTCGCGCTGTACGCTGCGATATCCAATTGCAACCGGCCTTTCAAACTTTCCACCTAGCGAGGATTCGTTGCCGTAAGAAGATTGATAATTTAAGGCGGCTCCCCTTTTTACCTTGGAGAGCCTTTGTTCGAGGTCGTCAAGCCTGCTATTCAGGGCCTGGAATTGATCCGTAGCAGCGCCATTCGCCGGTATAGCAGGCGGTCGGGGTGCGCTGTCCACTTCGGGCATGGGAGGTGGGGGATCCTGACTCGTACCGAATGGCCACAGCGCCATCAGGCCGGCTTTTTGGTTGCTCGCAGTCCGCCGCAAATCCACTATCGAGCCGGTGAGATAGACCCGATACACCATCACGAGCTCGACTTCGAGTGTATACCGTAACTCGTTACTCTTGTACAAAAACTTGCGGTATATCCGATCTCCGACGACTCGCTCCAGATGTTTCCGTGCGGTAGCTTCCTTGCAAACCGACATTTTGTTTTGTTCACAAAAGTCCTCAAACAGCGCCAATGCCGCAACACTTGGCAGTCCATAGGTTCTCACATCGGTAAGCTCGAATTCCTCGACCTGTTGAGACCCGGCGCCGTAACTGGCGGACCCGCTGCCATTGGCCGCAATGCCTGCCGCCGCGTTGACGGTCCCTTGAATCTTCAGCCGTGGAAAGGCGGCTCTGGGAAGATTGCCCTGTAGCACGGCATCGCTGAATTTCCGTGCGACGCTCTCGCGCAATTTTGGAGGATTGCCGGCAGTCGCCGTAAGACTAGCGGCAACCGTCGCCGGAAATACAGGAAGGTCTTTGTAGGCCTCATCCAGCGCTGCTGTGACATCAATATGCGCAAGCTTGACCGATTTACTGATAAACGTTTTCCGTTCAACCGAGTCGTCTTGCGCCAAGGGATCGGGATCACGATCCCGAACAACCACAGCCAGAACATCGCCAACTACGAGATCCTCCTCGGGTGGAAAGATCGGAGCCACGCCGAGACTTGTGATTGTCTTGTTCCAGTTTTCCTCGATGCTGACGCTGGTAAAGGCCTTCTGAGAGTCAATCCCTCCCAGATAGCGCACGACAAAATATCCGACGGCCAGAACGACAAGAATTACGGGAATCATCCACCAACGTCCGATCGACGTTCTCAAAAACAGAAAGCGCGGCGCTTTCCCGATATTTATGTCCGACACTTCACTCCCCCAAATTTACGCGGTTTGTGGCGTTTGCTCCAGGTCGTGTCTCAGGCCGTATGAGGTCTCACATCATTTTGTGATTTGCATTTTTCGCATGGGGCAATGCTTAGACTAAGCGTCTCACCCACAGATTGTAAATAGACGATTATTACCGTGCAGCCCTGACGGCGCGACGCGGCGACGGTCGCTGCGCTTGCTTTGTCGCTTCGTTCCTCGCAATGCGCCAGCTACCGCCATACATTATTGATCCGGTAAACCGCGACTTGTGCCTTGAGCCGTTCGAGCGGCGCGGTCGGCGTCTCGCGGCTGACGCGGTAATCCAGTCGCCAGATGGAAAAGAACTTGCAGGTCGATTGCGGGCGAGTGATGAATCACATCCGCATAATTGTTCAGATCGTGGGTGATCTCCTTATGCCGCGCGGAAATCATGCCGGCCGCATTCGAAAATTGGGCCATTCGTTGAGCGATATGGGCAGAGCCATATAGCCGCCGGAGGCGGCTAACCATACAACGCCGCGATCAACAAGCCGTGCGATGGTCTGGCGCAACGGCTGCAGTTCTGGCAATCCACTGGACCGCACCGCTCAATGAGGACGACGTGACCATACAATCGACGACCAAAAAGGGTTCCGCGCCGGCGCCGATCGCGCCGCGCCGGCCGCATTCATTCACCACCCACGACATCACGGTGGTCGACGACTACGCGTGGCTGAAGGACGAGAAGTGGCAGGAAGTGTTGCGCGACCCGTCGGTCCTGAACGCCGACATCCGCAATTATCTGGAGGCGGAAAACGATTACACCGAGAGCCTGCTCGGTCACACCGGCGCTTTGCAAAAGACTTTGGTCGCGGAAATGCGCGGGCGAATCAAGGAGGACGATTCCAGCGTGCCGGCGCCGGACGGTCCTTACGCTTATTTTCGCAAATTCCGCGAGGGCGGCCAGTACGAGATGTTCGGCCGAAGCCCGCGCGACGGCGGCGAGACCGAGATCGTGCTCGATGGCGACCAACTCGCCAAAGGCCAGAAATATTTCAAGTTCGGCGGTGCGCGCCACTCGCCCGATCACAAGCTGGAAGCCTGGAGCGCGGACATCAAGGGCTCGGAGTATTTCATGATCCGGGTGCGCGACTGGGCGAGCGCGAAAGATCTCGACGACCTCCTCGAGGAGACCGACGGCTCGGTGGTGTGGAGCACGGATTGCACGAGCTTCTTCTACGTCAAGCTCGACGACAACCACCGGCCGATGCAGGTGTGGCGGCATCGGCTGGGCACGCCGCAAGCAAACGACGCGCTGGTGTTCGAGGAACACGATCCCGGCTGGTTCACCCATATTCATGAGAGCACGAGCGGCCGTTTCTGCGTGATCGCCGGCGGCGACCACGAAACGTCCGAGCAACGGCTGATCGATCTCGCCGATCCCGACGCGCCGCCGCGGTTGGTTTCCCCCCGCGATACCGGCGTGCAATATTCGATCGCCGACCGCGGCGGTGAGCTGTTTATTCTGACCAATGCCGACGGCGCGATCGACTTCAAGATCGCCACCGCGCCGTTGGCCGCGCCCGAGCGCGCGAACTGGCGCGACCTGATTCCGCACCGCGCAAGCGTCTACCTCATCGACGTCGAACTCTACGCCAACCATCTGGTGCGGCTGGAACGCGCCAACGCCTTGCCGGCCATCGTCATCCGCGACCTTGCGAGCGGCGACGAACACGCCATCGCGTTCGACGAGACCGCCTATTCGCTCGACACCATGAGCGGTTACGAGTTCGACACCGTGAATTTGCGCTTTTCCTATTCGTCGATGACGACGCCCTCGGAAGTCTACGACTACGACATGGTGAGCCGCACGCGACGTCTGCGCAAGCGCCAGGAAATTCCTTCCGGCCACAACCCGGCCGACTACGTCACCACCCGCATCATGGCGCCATCGCATGACGGCGCGTTGGTGCCGGTCTCGATCCTGCACCGACGCGACCTTAAGCGCGACGGAACGGCGCCACTATTGCTCTACGGTTACGGCTCCTATGGCGCGGCGATGCCGGCGTCGTTTTCCGCCAATCGCCTGTCGCTGGTCGATCGCGGCTTTGTCTACGCGATCGCGCATATCCGCGGCGGCTCCGACAAAGGCTGGGGCTGGTATCTGGACGGCAAGCGCGAAAAGAAAACCAACAGCTTCGACGATTTCGCGGCATCCGCCCGCGCGCTGATCGAGGCGGGCTACACCAGCACCAAACGCATCGTCGGCCATGGCGGCAGCGCCGGCGGCATGCTGATGGGCGCGGTCGCCAACCGCGCCGGGGAGCTGTTCACCGGCATCGTCGCCGAAGTGCCGTTCGTCGACGTACTCAACACCATGCTCGACGACACCCTGCCGCTGACGCCGCCGGAATGGCCGGAATGGGGCAACCCGATCGAAAGCGAAGCCGACTTCAAGACCATCCTGTCCTATTCGCCCTACGACAACGTCGCGGCGAAGGATTATCCGGCGATCCTCGCGATGGGCGGGCTGACCGACCCGCGCGTCACCTATTGGGAGCCGGCGAAATGGATCGCGCGGTTGCGCGCGACCATGACCTCCGGCGGCCCGGTGCTGTTGCGCACGAATATGGGGGCGGGCCATGGCGGCGCGTCAGGCCGTTTCAGCCGGCTCGACGAAATCGCGATCGTCTACGCGTTCGCGTTATGGGCAGTGGGCTTGGCGGCGCGCGGTGAGATGTGAGTTGCTCCCTCTCCCCGCTTGCGGGGACTCTCGTCAGAGGCGGACCCGCGGAGAGTCCCCCTCACCCGGATCGCTAACGCGATCCGACCTCTCCCCGCAGGCGGGGAGAGGTGATCTGCACTCACACTGCGCCGTGGGCTTCGACGTAATACGCATAGACCGAGTGCGAGCTGGCCATATAGAGGCGGTTGTTCTTGGGGCCGCCGAAGGTGAGATTGGCGCAGCGCTCCGGTAGCTTGATGAAGCCGATGGCCTTGCCTTGCGGGTTGAACACCATCACGCCGTCGAGATCCTCCGACTTGCCTTTGAGCTGAAACACCTTGCGGCCGCCGATGTCCGTCGGCTCGGACTGCAACGCGCCGTTGCTGCCCCAGCCGCACCATAAATTGCCATCGCGATCGACCCGAAAACCATCGAGCGCGCCCTGGTCGGCGGCGTCGATCAGCTTGGTCTTGCCGCCTACGGTCCCGTCCGCGTTGACGTCATAGCTCCAGATGCTGCGGTTCGGCGTGGGCTTCCACTCGACGACATAGAGCTTCTTCTCGTCGGGTGAGAAGGCCAAGCCGTTGGGGTTGAGCAGATCGGTAATGACCGCGGTGAGCTTGCCGTCCTTGGCGATCCGGTAGACGTTGGTGGTCGCCTGTTCGGGCTTTTCCTTCTTGCCTTCCCACTCGCCGTTGATGCCGAACAAAGGATCGGTGAACCAGATACTGTCGTCGGACTTCACCACGATGTCGTTCGGAGCGTTCAGCTTCTTGCCCTCGAAGTTGTCTGCCAGCACCGTGATCTTACCGTTCTTCTCGGTGCGCGTGATGCGGCGGGTCACCGAATGCTCGCAGGTGACGAGGCGTCCCTGGCGATCCCGCGTGTTGCCATTGGCGTAGTTGGAGTTGCTGCGGAAAACCGTGGTTTGGCCGGTTTTCTCGTCGAATTTCATGATCCGGTTGTTGGGAATGTCGCTGAAGAGAAGATAACCGCCCTCGGGGAAGTAGGCCGGCCCTTCAGCCCAACGCATCCCGCTGGCGATCTGTTCGACGGTGCTTGAATAGATTCGGTATTTTGTAAAGCTCGGATCGAGAATCTGTACCGCCGGGTCAGGATAACGCTGGTTCGGCGTGAACGGGAACGACTGGGCGCCGGCCGCCCTGGAAAGCAGTGCCGAAGCCGCGGTGGCACCAACGGCGGCAAGCATATTGCGTCGCGTCAAACTCATCGATTTTCCTCCTTTGAAACGTCGGCGGGTGTGCGCCATCAGACACCCCGTCGATCCGATTGTTGAACATTCGTATGGCTTGGTTCTTTTGTAGTGACCTCACGCTTCTGCGACAATTGTACATCGTAGTTTCCGCTGACGCGCGCCTCGGAATGACAAGATTCAATAAATCGAAGGCTCGCCCACCGCCGCGCCGAAGGAAGTCTCGAGAAAATCGAAATCGCAGCCCTCATTGGCCTGCTTGATGTGTTTGGTGAACATCCAGCCATAGCCGCGCTCGAAGCGGCGCTCGGGTTGCTTCCACGCGGCGCGGCGTTTGGCCAGTTCGGCCTCGGGGACGTCGAGATTGATGCTGCGCGCGGCAACATCGAGCGTGATGCGGTCGCCGTTTCGTACCAGCGCCAAGGGCCCGCCGATATAGGATTCCGGCGAGACGTGCAGAATGCAGGCACCGTAGCTGGTGCCGCTCATGCGCGCATCCGACAGCCGCACCATGTCGCGCACGCCCTGTTTCACGAGCTTGGTCGGGATCGGGAGCATGCCCCATTCCGGCATGCCGGGCCCGCCTTGCGGCCCGGCGTTGCGCAAAATCAGCACGTGATCGGCGGTGACATCCAAATCGGGATCGTCGATCGCCTTCTTCATCGAGGGGTAGTCGTCGAACACGAGTGCGGGCCCGGTGTGTTTGAGGAAGCGCGGCTCGCAAGCCGAAGGCTTGATCACGCAACCGTCAGGCGCGAGGTTGCCCTTGAGAACCGCCAGGGCGCCCTCGGCATAGATCGGATTCTCGACCGTCCGGATCACGTCGTCATTGTAGACCTCGGCGCCTTTGAGGTTCTCGCCGAGCGTCTTGCCGGTCACGGTGATGCAATCGAGGTGCAGGTGATCCCTGATGCGACTCATCAGGCCCGTCAATCCGCCGGCATAAAAGAAATCTTCCATCAGATATTTGTCGCCGCTCGGCCGCACATTGGCGATCACCGGCACCTTGCGGCTCGCGGCTTCGAAATCGTCGAGCCCGATATCCTGGCCGGCACGACGGGCCTGCGCGATCAAATGAATGATCGCGTTGGTCGAGCAGCCCATCGCCATCGCCACGACGATCGCGTTCTCGAAGGCTTTTCGGGTCTGGATTCTTTTCGGCGTCAAATCCTCCCACACCATCTCGACGATGCGCCGGCCGCATTCCGAACTCATGCGGATGTGCCCCGCATCCGCCGCCGGGATCGAGGAGGCGCCCGGCAAGGTCATGCCGATCGATTCGGCGATCGCGGTCATGGTCGAGGCCGTGCCCATGGTCATGCAGGTGCCGTAACTCCGCGCGATACCGGCTTCGACATCGACCCAATCCTTGTCGGAAATTTTCCCCGCGCGGCGTTCGTCCCAATATTTCCAGGCATCCGAGCCCGAGCCCAGGGTCTTGCCTTTCCAATTGCCGCGCAGCATCGGTCCGGCGGGAAGATAGATCGCCGGCAGGTTCATGCTGGTCGCACCTAACAACAGCGCCGGCGTGGTCTTGTCGCAACCGCCCATCAGCACGACGCCGTCGACCGGATGGCCGCGGAGCAATTCCTCGGCGTCCATCGCCAGCAGGTTGCGGTAAAGCATGGTGGTCGGCTTCAAAAGCGATTCCGAGAGCGACAGCGCCGGCAATTCCATCGGAAAGCCCCCGGCCATCAGGATGCCGCGCTTGACGTCGTCGACCCGCGACTTGAAATGCATGTGGCAGGGTTGCGCGTCCGACCAGGTATTGAGGATCGCGATCACCGGGCGATCCTTCCACTCTTCCGGCGCGTAGCCCATCTGCATCGCGCGCGAGCGATGGCCAAAGGCGCGGAGGTCGTCGGGCGCGAACCAGCGCGCGCTGCGGAGCGTTTCCGGAGTTTTTTTGTTTTTTGTCATGTTGCCACCTAGTGAGGACCCAAGGTCCCACAGGTAGCCCTCACGGAGCAAGTCCCGCTTTTACTTTGCGGCGATGCCTCAGGGGACAGCCCGCGCCGGTCAACGCGAGCCTTCGGTCTAAGAAGCGCGTTGCGCCGTCAGTACCATTCGGATGAGATCGGCGGCATTTCGTGCGCCGAGCTTTTTCATGATGTTGGCGCGATGATCTTCGATCGTGCGCGGGCTGATTCCGAGGTGACGTCCGGCTTCCTTGTTGGACGCACCGGATGTGAATTGCTCCAGAACTTCGCGTTCGCGCCGGGTCAAGGGTTCGCGTCCGGGAAAATGCAGCGAGGCGATTTTCGATTCCGACTGTCGGCGCGCATAGGCCTCGATCGCCTCATTCAGCCGGGCCACGATTTCGCTGCCTCGAAACGGCTTTTCGATGAAGTCCAGTGCGCCGCTTTTGATCGCCGTGACCGCGATGGCGATGTCACCCAGCCCGGAGATCATGAAGATCGGTGCGGGATATTCCTCGCCGTGGAGCTCTTTCAGAATATCGAGACCCGATTTACCGGGAATGTGCACATCGAGCAGGATGCAGGAGGGGGTGCGGGTTCGTGCGACCGCCAGAAGTGCTGCGCCGTCCGCAAAGCAGATGACCTTGTAGCCGCCCGCCGACAACACGGTCGAGAGGGTTTCACGAACGGCAGGTTCGTCGTCGACCACGAAGATTTCGCCGCGGGAGAGAGGTTCTTCAGCCATGCGCCCATCCATAGACAGCGGGATAAAAGCGATACGCCCACCCCCGAACCATACTCGATCGGCTCGGACCCGACCCCCGTATTTGTACGAGACCGCGATTTAACGCACAAGTAGTACAAGGCGAACTAACAGCGCATGGGGAAGCGCAACTCAATCCAGCGATCGAAACGACACTGATCGCGCGGTCGTGTCGAATATCGTTTCCTTGATCGCGCACGTCCAGGCGATGCGCAAAACCGTGGCCGACCGCCGGTACGCACCACGAGCGAAAACTCGCGCGCAACCAGCCGTACTTCTACGGTTTCGGATTTTTATAAATGGCTAATGTTCCGCGGCAATGATTGCGCGAGCAAAGGGGGAGCTTATGGTTACGTTCGAAACGACCGACAGGAAATTGGCTCGGCGTTTCCGCATCGCGCAGTTCAACGGCAGAATCACAACCTGTACGTCGGATGGGTCGATGGTGACCGGCCACGTTCGATCGGTGTTGCAAAATAAGGCGAGCATTCCGGCGCGGTGGACGATTACGATCGTACCGTGTGCGCCAATAGCCAAGGTCGAGCCGCTGCGGACCACGTCGCGCTTTTACACATTCGCGGAAGACTTCTATTGAGCGGCAGAGGTGCCTGGCGCCTAGTCACGCGTTTCCAGGCGACACCTACACCGCACGCGCGCATGCAACAGTGCGGCGCGAACGAGTTCCGCCGTGTTTCGCGCGCCAAGCTTTCGCTTGTTGCGACATATGGATTCTTTAACGGAAATATTCTGTTGGATTGGTTAATTTGGTACAAATTTTCACGAAGTCTCGAAAGGAAAGAACAATCGCCACCCGTAGCTTCATAGAGGCGGAGTTACGTCTTTAATTTACGACTTAATTTACGATGGTCTGCTTTTATCGCTTCGATAACGACGTTGCCCGCCCGCGACGGGCCGACTGTCGATACCGAATCTAATCGTGGAAAAACCACGTTTACAATGACGCTGACTGATCGGATTCAGGAATTCCTGCTGCGGCTAACGCCGCCGACGCGTTTCAGTCTTCTGACTGAACTCGAGCGGCTGGAGACGTGCGACAGCGAAGTGCCCGGCTCCGCAGAAGTCCTCGCCAAACTGCGCTCGGAATTCCGTAAGGATGGATCGTCTCAAAATCGCGTCAGCCTCCCCCCGCGGTATTTTTTCGCGCCTTTGGAATCTCTGCTCATCGACGGCGCTCCCGAGCATGCCAATTCCGGCCGGATACAGCGCGGCTCGCTGGCTTCCATCTGGGAATGGATCAGCCGGGATTTGTTGCCGACGATGGCGCGCGACTATGTCAAAAAGATAGACGAGTTGATCGCCGCCAACAATGAGCGAGAAGCCCGGCAGATCGCTGCCGCGTTCCAGACCAAGGTCATCAAATCTCTCGAGAACACGCTCAGCTCCTCGGGTGGCGCCGATCAAATCCGCGTTAAACTCGCGACCTATACGGCTTCGCGCGCCGCCTATGGCGACCTGACCAAGATGCTATGCGTGTTACGCGCACGCGACGCCCTGGCGAAGTTCAACAACACACTGCCGGTGAAAATCGAAAAATTCGATGACGAACGGCTCGCAAAAATAGCGGCGTTGCTGGGTGAGTTCGGAAAAAGTCACGCCGAAGCACTTCCTTTTGCGCTTGCCCTGGTGGCCAAACGGCTCAAGACACCATGGCAACTCATCCGTCTCGCCACCAAAGCCGCGCCGAGCAGGAACGCCGCTGATATCGCCGCCGCGCCCTATGCGATAACGGTTTCGATGGTGCTGGACCGGTTGGACGACAAACGATTGGCGTTACGCGTCGCCCTCAAAAGCGACCGCTTCCTCGTCGCCCGGGAAATCCTGATCGAGATTTACGATATCGAATACGCATTACAGAACTCCATCGATCTGCTCGACGAATCCGCCTGGGGAGAGCGCCTCCGCATGCTGATGCACGCGATCGCCGCGCTGGTGGAGGCAGAGGTGAGCCGGTTTCCCGACAAAATCGGCCATGTCCTCTCATCGCGCAGCCTGCGCCACCACCAATCGCTGATGGGACGCGCGATCCATTTGGCGTGGAAGGGCCGCGATGCCGTCCGCGACGGCGCAACCTATTGCAAAAAGCTCATCGGCCAGCCCGAAACCTCCCGCGGTTAGCAACTCACCTACAATCTTTGTCCGGCATCGACGCCGGTCGTTGACGGCGGCGATTCGCGTCCGCAATAATCCCGTCCGTAATCGCAACATTCAAAGAAAAGGGAGACCGCGATGGGTGGAAGGTTCGGATCACAGCGCGCCAAGGCGTTTATGACAAAGTCACTGATCGCAGCAGTGGCGATGGCTGGCGTTTTGGCGTTCAATTCAGGCGTCGGCGCGCAAACGGCGCCAGCGGCGCCGGCCGAAAACGCGGCGCCGACGGCCGACAACGGCGTCATGCTCACGATATTCTTGAAGCACGACCAATCGCGACCCTTGAGCGAACTCAACGCCCAGCTCGCGAAGCAAGGTTTTTATAAAGCCTTCCCTCCACCGGGCATCGAAGTCGTGAGCTGGTACGTGATGATGGGAATCGGACAAGTGGTCACGATCAGGCTCCCGGCGTCCCGGCTTCGCGAGGTCAACCAAATCTTCGAGAACACCGCCTGGGGCAGCTATCGCACCGAATTCTATCCGACCTACGACCGCAAGGCGATCGGCCTGGAGCAACACGAAAAGGCGCAGGCGCAATAGGCCATTCACCCCCCGCGCCAGTAATCGCGCCGGCGCGGGGTTAGCCTCGCGCACGGTAGATTCCAGTTCACGCCCTCAGACACTAAGCTTTGCGGGCGAGCGCCACATATTGCGCTCCCAGCGGCAGCCAACCGAGCCCGTCCTCAATTGGACGCAACACGGAAAGCCCGCGGGGAAAAAACAAATTGTATCGAATTCGGGGAGACGCCCACCCGGCATCGCGCAAACGCCGTGCCAGGTCGCGGGCAAGAATCAGCTTCGCGTTTGCGTCGAAAGGACAGGTATTCACCGCATGGACGGTAAGGGGGTTCAACGGATTATGCTCGAAGATCGCGATCAAGCCGCCGGGCTTTGTGATCCGATGAAGCTCGCGCAACCACAGGGCATGCTCGTCATGGGAAATGTGGTGAAATACGCATGCCGAAAACGCGACATCGAAGGCATCGGGTTCGGACGGTATCCGATCGTTCTCGATCAGAAGATAGTTGTTGGAGTCTGGAAAGCGCTCCCTGCTGAGCGCGAGGCTGCGTGCCGATACATCGGCTGATGTAAGCGAAGCGTCAGGGAAGTACGTCCGGAAGAATGGAATCGAGTTCCCGATTCCGGAGCCGAAGTCGCATATGCGGGACACGATGATGCCGCTGCGATCGACAACCTGTCTCAGCTTCTTGATTTTGTATTCGGCGAAATACTCCGGCTTCTCCCCGGTCACAGCCACGTTCGCGCGGTGCTGGTCGTAGTACTCATCGGCGAAGCGATCGAATTCGACCTGGTCCATATTCGCGATCAAGCTATCGTTTGACGCGTTCAAGCGTCTTGAATTTCGACAAAATCTACTTTGCCGGCAACTATCAATCACTCAGCCCGGCGCAGGGTATCGATACCTTCGATCGACCGCACCAGCATGTAAGGCTTTGGGAGCTTGGTCAATTCGGAATCGGCGCGCGCCCATTCGCCCCAGCCGTCGCGCAAATTGTCGATCAGAACGATGTCCGGCGGCAGCTTCTTGAAATCCGCGATCAGCCACCCCCGCTCCTGCGCCAGATAGGCATTTAACCTGGCGTCGGTCTGCGGATCGACCGCGCGATTTTCTCGCGTCAGCCGCACGAATTCGCGAATCCACAGGTTCTCCTGCCGCGATACGATATTTTCGTCGCCCTCATCCCGGTCCCAAACGAGAATTTTTCGTTGGCCGTGGCGAACTGCAGCTAATTGCGCTAATTTCGGTTGCACATATATTATAACACATCTTATGGATGAATAAGGCTACCCGGCGGCTTGCAAAACGCCTGTTCGACGAAGGCATGCAATCGCATCCCACCCGAACTCCCGTTAAAGTTCCACATCCGGTAAGTCGTGGCAGAATTTTGGCCCGTGTGTGGCTAAAATATCATAGGAGAACCGGCTATGACTCGCTATGAATGTTCAGCTTAAAATTATATTTCGCGGCGTTGTGGGGCACGTTTATTATGAAATCGATCTGGTTAGCGACCGCGGCCATAATTCTAGTCGTCAGCCAATCCCAGGCGGGCGAGCAATACTCAATTAACGATGCCTTGCGCCAAGCCATCCAGACACACCCTGGTGTCGGCGAAGCTTCGGCGAATCGACGCGCGACTGAAGCCGAGCTCCGGCAGACCCAAAGTACCTTGCTACCACAGGTACGAGTCGACGCGAGCTGGGGTCCGGAAAAATTCGACCAAAATGGCACTGGAGTTCCGCCGGTAACCGGCTTGACCGCACCCGTAATTGGAGCCGGGCCATGGCGAAATGGAAGTCAGGAATCAGTGGTTGTTCGACAACTGCTTTTTGATGGCTTCACTTCGATACATGAGATTTGGCGCCAGTCCGCAAGGGTGAACGCTTCGGCACTTCGGGTTCGAGAGCGAACCGAACTGATCGCGCTTGACGCCGCCGAAGCCTATGTCGATGTCGTCCGTTTTCTTCGGCTCGTGGGCCTCGCGGAACAAAACATCGCGACCCATGAGAAGATTTTTTCCAACGTAAACTCTCGCTTTGCGGGCGGGCGGGCCGGCGAAGGCGATCTGGAACAAGCCCGGGAACGCGTCGAAAACGCGCGGGCGCAACTCAACGAATTTCGTAAAAGCCTGGATGATGCCCGTTCGAAGTATCGCAAGGTCGTAGGGCTCGAACCCGTCAACGTGCGGTTTCCAGGCCCGCTTGGCGCGATGCCGCGCAGCAAAGACGAAGCTCTTGCCGTGGCCATTCGGTTCAATGCGACAATTCTGGCAGCTCAGGCTGACGCTGATGCGGCAAAACATGAGTTTCGCGCGACCGACGGCAATTTTGCTCCGAAATTTTTCCTCCAGGGATCCGCGACGCATTTTGATAATTCCTTCCCCTATGTCGCCGCCCCCGGCCTCCCCAGTGTGATCCATAACGATTATTCCGGCAAAGTGGTCATGTCGTGGGACATCTTCCGCGGCGGTCAGGATACCTGGAATCGATCGGAGAAGGCGGAGCGCTTCACTCAAGCGACGATGGCTCACGCTAAATTACAACGTGATGCAGTGGAATCCATCGACAAGGCGTGGTCGGCGCGGACCATCACTGTTGCCCGGATCGGCGACTTGACGCGACAACTTGAGGCGGACAGGAAAACCATCGCTGCCTTCGACAAGGAATATGAGCTGGGCCAGCGCTCTCTTATCGATTTGCTGAATGCCCAAAATCAATATTTCAATGCGGCGGTGTCGCTCACTTCGGCCCGTGGCGTTGTGGTGTTCGCAGACTACCAATTGCTGGCCGCGATGGGGACGCTTCTTGAATACCTCAAGGCCCCGCCTCCGGTCGATGCGGCGCCGCTCGACACCATTCCGTTCGGTCTTATCGGATATAAGCCTCCTACGCTTCGCGTAACGCTACCGGAGACCGGATCCGAGCCGCTCCGGGTTGCCGGTCGTCCCGTTGGCGCGAACGATGCCCGTGTTGCTTCTGCGGGGCCCGCGCCCCAGGAAGGTTTTAAGGATCGTTGGGCCAGCTTGACGAAGTCCGCATCAAACATGATTGGCGCCTCGGAATGGTTCGCCCAGCAGAAGATCCCTCCTGCGGATCAGCCAGCGGTGATTTACAGTGACGTTGGGCAGCAACCCTTGTCATACGCGCCAACCGACTCGGGTAAACCGTTATGGTTGCTGACGGCCCCGAACGGCCGCAAATGAGGTCCGAGGCGCGCACTTAAGCAGGGTGCGCGCCCTTTTTGAACGCGGAAAAGTGCCCGCCAGAGCGAGAGCGTTTTCCAGCGAAGTGGGTGCCGGTTCGCGTCAAGAAAACGCGTCAAAACAAAGAAACAGAGCCTCCGTTCCGATTAAATCGGAACGGAAAAGGCTCTAGCCTGCAGGGGGTCCCTGTTAACTGTCAAATCGGATACCCCAATTGAGCGAATGGTTTAGTTCGCAAATTGGCGTATACTGGTTGTTTCTAACCTCCTCGATATTTCGATAGGTCTTTAACAATCAGAGGTTTTTGACCTTGTTATTTCAGATACCTAAGTTGGCTCCTGGCACTGGCCGGCCACCCGGCGACGAGCCAGGCCCGAAGACAGTGGGGGGAATTGTTCCGGTCAAAACCCTCGATGATGACCCTCTCACGGCTTCAATCACCTATTTGGCCGCCCACCATGGCCGTGCCGTAAGCCGCGAGGCGTTACTGGGTGGGCTTCCCATCCTCGACGGGCGCCTGTCTGTCGCGCTCTACGAGCGCGCCGCCAGACGCGCGGGGCTTGAAACTCAAGCAGTCAAGCGCGACATTCTCGACATTCCCGCGCTGGTTCTCCCGGCCGTCCTCATTATGAAGAATGGGATCGCGCTGATCCTCCTGGGAATCGACAAAACGAACCAAAGCGTCAAATTCCTCGATCCCTCGGTGCAGCCGAGGACACCGCAAGTCCGTAAAATTGGGGCGATCGCCGCAGAATATACCGGCTATGCCTTCCTCATCCGCGCGGCAGCCGAGGCTGACGCGCGCGCCGTCGCGGCAGGGGATTTGCCGCGAAACCACTGGTTTTGGTCGGTCGTCAAAACCCATTGGCACAGTTATGGACACATTGCCCTTGCCGCCTTCCTGATCAACGTACTCGCACTTGCGACGCCGCTGTTCACGATGAGCGTCTACGACCGGGTCATTCCGAACGGCGCCATTCCCTCATTGGTTGCGTTATCGATCGGAATGGGTCTCGCCATTGCCTTCGACTTTGTGCTCCGCACCGTGCGAAGTCGCATGATCGACGTGACCGGCAAGACGGTGGATGTCGTTCTCGCCGCAAATATTTTCGAACACGTCATGGCAGTCAAAATGGCGCAGCGGCCGGCTTCCGTTGGCATTATCGCCAATCAGCTCCGCGACTTTGATTCGGTTCGCGAGTTCTTCACTTCCGGCAGCGTGGTATCGGCAACCGATCTGATTTTTGCGGTCCTCTTTATAGGCATTCTCTTCACGATCGCTGGCCCGCTGGCATGGATCCCGCTTGTCATGCTCCCGATCATGATCGTGTTGGGGCTCATGCTGCAGCGCCCGCTTGATCGTGCAATGAAGCGCCTGCAAGCCGAATCCGCAGCGCGCCATGGCGTGCTTGTGGAGTCCCTCGCCGGCCTCGAAACCGTTCGCGCGACCGGCGCCGAATCCCGTATGCAGACGGCCTGGGAGCGTTCGGTCGCTGCAACTGCGCGCTCAGGCGAAGATGTACATTTCTGGGCGTCCCTTTCGCTGACAAGCGCCAACACGGCGCAGCAGCTGACAAGTCTTCTCCTGATCGTCATCGGTGTTTTTCTTATTCTCGATGGCAAACTCACCGTCGGCGCTTTGGTCGCCGCCAATATGTTGGCCGGTCGCGTGCTTGCGCCGATCGCGGGCATCGCATCGGTCATCACGCGTGGCACCCAGACCCTGTCCGCACTCAAAGCGATCGACCGCATCATGTCATTGGAGCGTGAGCGATCGCCAGAGCGCGCCTACGTGGCCAGAAAGATCGAAGACGGAAGGATTGCTTTCGAGAATGTGAGCTTCGCCTATCCGAATGCCCCTAGCAAAGCGCTGGAGAAGGTTTCCTTCAAAATCGAAGGTGGCGAACGGATCGGCATCATCGGACGCGTCGGCTCAGGAAAAACCACCGTCGGGCGCCTCTTGCTCGCTTTCTATGAAGCGCAGGAAGGCCGCATCCTGATCGATGGCATCGATTCCCGACAATATGACCCTTCGGATCTTCGTGCCGGCATCGGCTTCGCCATGCAGGACACGGATCTGTTCTTTGGAAAACTGCGCGACAATATTGCGCTGGGCAAACCCGAAGCAACCGACGAAGAAGTTCTCGCCGCCGCGCGCCTCTCCGGGGTGGAGAGCTTTATCGCTGGCCATCCGATGGGATACGACATGCCCATTTCGGAAGGTGGTCGCAGCCTGTCGGGCGGCCAAAAACAAGCCATTGGGCTTGCCCGCGTCCTGATCAGAAAACCCCGGGTGCTGTTCCTGGACGAACCGACGGCACATTTTGATATCCGTAGCGAAGCCGAGTTTCTGGAGCGGCTGAAGGCCATTCATGACGAGCGGATGACCATCATCATCTCGACGCACCGCCTTTCGCTTCTCAGCATGGTCGATCGGCTGTTGCTGTTTGATAACGGCCGTTTGGTCGCTGACGGGCCGCGCGACAAGGTATTGGCGTTACTGCAAGGAAAGCCCGCGCCCTCCCCATCCGAAAGCACGGCTCAGCCGACGCAGCCGGCAACTAAGGTCCAAAAGCCTAATGCCGCCGTCTGATTTTGCCTTTGCCAACGATATCCGGGCGGCGGCTGCGCTACGCACACCGCGCACCTCGAGCATGCTGCTGCGAACCTTTCTCGCTCTTCTCCTGGTGTTTGTGGTCTGGGCCCATTTTGCGGTCTTGGAGGAAGTTAAGCGCGGCAACGGCCGGGTCGTACCGTCGCGGCAGATTCAGGTGGTCCAGACCTTAGAAGGCGGCATCGTCGGCGACATCCTCGTGCAGGAAGGCGCGATCGTTCAGCAGGGCCAGTCTCTGATGCGGATCGACGACACCAAATTTGCTTCGGAATTCGGTGAAATAAGAGAGCGGCGCGCGGCGATGGCCGCGCGCGTGGCCCGGCTTGAGGCCGAGGCACGAGGACGAAGCGAGGTCGCCTTTCCCGATGAACTGGATCGAGTGGTGCCGGCGGCGGTCGCGACGGAAAGCAGCGTATTTAAGATGCGGTCGCAAAAAGTGGCCCAGGATATCGACGTGCTCAACCAGCAAGTCCTGCGGCTGACCGGAACTCTCAAACTGCTCGATCGTGAACTCGACCTCACGCGCAAGCTCCACGATCAGAAGGTGGTGCCCGAGATCGAGATGTTGCGACTTGACCGCCAGGCAACCGAAATGAGAGGCCAACTCGCCGAAGCCCAATCGAAAATTGCCAATATAATGGCGTCTTTTCGATCCCAAGCCGATGAAGACTTGGCCAAGTCGAAGGGAGACCTCGCGGTTCTCGATGAAAATATCAAGTCTGCGCAGGACCGCGTGCGGCGGACGGACCTGAAGGCTCCAGTGCACGGCATCGTCAACAAATTGAACGTCACGACCATCGGCGCCGTGGTGCAGCCAGGCGCCAACGTGATGGATATCGTGCCGCTTGACGATTCGTTGCTCGTCGAGGGGCGGATCCGCCCGCAGGATATCGCCTTTATCCGCCCCAATCAGGACGCCGTGGTTAAGATTTCCGCCTATGACTCTTCGGTCTATGGCTCGCTGAAGGGAAAGGTCGAGCGGATCAGCGCCGACACGATTGTCGATGACAAGGCCGAAAAATCGGAACGCCAGGAAACCTACTACCGGGTGATGGTGCGGACCGAAAAGAACCATCTCGGGACGGAAACAAATTCGCTGCCCATCATTCCCGGCATGGTGACCACGGTCGAGATCCTCACCGGCGAAAAATCGGTTCTGGACTATCTTCTCAAACCAGCACGTACCTTGCGCGACGACGCTCTGCGCGAGCGTTGAGGCCTCGCTGTTTGCTTAACGGATCGTCAATTTTGCTCGCTCAATTTTGAACGATTGAACGAACCCGCGATTGACCGCCTTTTCTACATTCCCCTTAGACCCTAACGCACTTTAACCGCGCATAAGCGGTGAAGGCCGCAATCTTCGTCCCGATAACAGATTGGGACGCGGATCGACGCAAAGACGTTGGCCGACGTCCCTGACGAAGGGGACGTCATCCATGACACCGCGCGTGAAATTGCGGACGCTTGACTCGTTTGCGTTTATTACGGGGCTCGTTCTTTCGATCGTCGTTGGCACGACAGCCAGTTCATTTGCAGCCGACAATCCAACCGTTCAAGACGCCTCCGGAGATTTCGTGCCGGGCTCGGAGCTGGGTTCGGCGCGGCCGCCCGCAACGTTCTTCAGCATCAACGCCGTCCTGGCGAAACTCGATCGTCAGCGCGGCCGCGGACTCGGTGCGGTTCGGCTCGCCTCACTCACGCCTTCGAATACCGCAACGGACGCACCGCCTCCCCCTCCAAAGGAGGCAGCGCCGCCGGTCGGCAAAGAGCCGTTCGGGCTGTTCACGTTTCGCGCACCCGAAGGCTTGCTGTGGCAAAAGTGGCGCGGCGTCGAAGCCGACATGGTCAAGGAGCAAGCCGTTCTGGATCAATGCCGGGCCAGCGCGGACGGCTGCCCGTCTTACGCCGCACAATTTCTGCGGCTGATCAACGCCGTCAAGTCGAAAACCGGCCGCGCCAGACTCGAAGAGGCCAATCGCGCCGTCAACGCGGCCGTCCGATATGTCAGCGATCTGATCCAGCACGGGGAAATCGATCGTTGGAGCACCCCGCTTGCGACCTTCGCCACCACCAAAGGGGATTGTGAGGATTATGCGATCGCCAAATACGTGGCTTTGCGCGAGGCGGGCTTCCCCGAGGGGGAACTGCGCCTGGTGCTGGTGCACGATCGGGCGGTCCGACAGGATCACGCCGTATTGGCCGCACATCTCGACGACCACTGGCTGATTCTGGACAACCGCCGCTCGGACGTGGTCGAGGACTCCAACGCCTCGAACTTAACGCCGCTGTTCGCGATCGATCGTGATGGGGTGCATCTGTTCGCAGCTCCCTACGCGAAGCGCCCGCTTCTCGCCAACGAACTCGAGGCTGCGCCGGCGGCGCAGGCCAGTGGCCCCCTTGAATGGAGCGGCTCCGGCCCCGATTTTGAATCGGATGCCGGAGCCACCATGCTTCCCCTGCTGCTGTAGGTACCCTAGGCCGGTCCAGTTCGCCGATGCCCTATGCGCGATCACAAAAAATCAGGCCGCAAATCTGCGGCCTGATTTTGTGCTTAAGGGATCAATGTCCGACGTGAACCGTCGGATTGAGCGCCGCGGCAAGATTTACGATGGCAATTGCATGCTCGTTGGTGGTCGTTCCATCCGCCGAGTAGAAGAGCGTATGATTCGTCGTATCGAACACAAATCTTTGGGTGCCCGAATTGTCGAACTGACCGGTCGTATTACTGACCGGTATGAATACGTCACCGAAGGTCAGGCCTCCACCAAATCCGGCCGCCGAGACGGAAATCGAATCGGTCCCATTGAAGCCGTTGACGGTATCGCCCGTCCCGACGCCGGTGCCCCCGCCATCGGTCAGGTGATTGTATTGAATCGTGTTGTTGTTACCGCTGAGGTTTATGGTGTCAGCCACCGGACCGCTGAGCAGAACGTCGTTTCCAGTGCCCGTGAGCGTGAAGCTGCCGTTGTTGGAGGTTCCGTTGAGCGCTACCGACAGGCTGGTACTGGCGCTGTCTCCATCACCGTCAGTTATGGTCGGCGTGAAGTTGAGCGTCGTGCTGCTGATCGTCGTGTGCTCGTTAAAGCTCACGCTGGTCAGATTGAGCTTGTCGTCGTCGCCCGTTGAACCGTTAGCGCCGGCGATATTCTCGACCGTCACCGAACTGAACGCACCGAAGGTTCCCGTCGTTGGGGCACCTGGAGCTTCTCCGAAGCCAAAATGGGCGCTGTCGATGAGCACCGTCTGCCCGTCAGGCAAGATGATGTCCTCAGTGGCAAAAGCGTGATGCGAAGAATCGAAGAGCGTGATCAGGAAATGTTCGTTCACGCCGTTGTTGCCCTTACCGATGCCTAGATCCACGGCGCTTTGACTTTGGGCGAATTCGAAATTGAGTACTTGATTCGTTTCGAAATTGCCGTTGGCGATTCCAAACCCGTTATTATTGGCATGTACCTGGAGGAAGGTATGGGGATCGCTTGCATTGAAGCCGTCAATGACCAGATCTACGCCCGCCCCCGGCGTTAGTGGAGGGGCCCCAGTTTTTACAAACGTAGCAGCGCCAGCGGTGACATCCGCGAAGTTGCCCTCGCCGGAATTGCCGCCCCCGGTGAAAGAGGTGGTCACTGTCGATGTCAGACCCGCGATCGACGTGAGATGGAAGTCATAGGTTCCGTTTGCAGCCAACGACAACGTAAAGAATTGGTTTGTCGTATCGGTGTGTCCGTTTACCGCGTCTGCTTGATCCGTATAGGCGAACAACTCTGCCGTGTGAGTAGAGGCATCGTAGTGGGTATATTCAAAGAAATTGTAGGCTTGCGCGCCACCCGTAACCGCAACTGAGAAGACCTCTTCACCGTTCAAATTATGGGTGCCCGTGTCGATAACGGTATAGGTCAGCCCGGCCGGGGCCGGTCCGACCGCGATCCCTATCGCGCCTGCGGGCGCGAAGCTCGGCCCGTCCGCACCAAACACCGGCTGCCAAGTGCCTTGGACGTCCGTGTTGGCGAGCGCCGGAATGATCGCGTTTTGGATTCCACTGATGACCGGAATGTCGTCGATCACCGTGATATTGAACGCGCCGGTCGCCGCGACCGTGTCGCCGTCCGAATCCGTCGCCTGGATCGACCCGGCGAAATTGATCGGAAGGTTGTTGTCGCCCTGAACCACCGCATGGTCGAGATGGGCCACCAGCGTGAACTGCGTCGCCTGGGTCGTGGCATCAATCGTGACCGCATAGGCCAGCGGCACGCCGCCCGAGCTCAGCGCCGGCAGACCGGCGAGGTTCGTGAACGAGTAATGCAAGGGCGCATCCGCCCCCGACAGGAACAGGCCGGTGACGCTGCCCGACGACGTCAACAGCACCGCCGTCCCGCCATCGCCCGCGGCGATGCCGGCCGCCAGGCCGTCTTCGTCCACCGTGCCGCCCGACACCGTCGCTCCGGTCGCAACCGGAATGTCGTCGATCACCGTGACATTGAACGCGCCGGTCGCCGCGACCGTGTCGCCGTCCGAATCCGTCGCCTGGATCGACCCGGCGAAATTGATCGGAAGGTTGTTGTCGCCCTGAACCACCGCATGGTCGAGATGGGCCACCAGCGTGAACTGCGTCGCC